>OFGG01000139.1_pt1 | contig 64622 bp, 52 predicted proteins | sample 1521701 | NCBI WGS metagenome assembly OFGG01 (sample SAMEA3504081, study PRJEB24116) | mouse gut metagenome | biome: mouse gut; feature: mouse-associated habitat; material: faeces | place: Denmark | collected 2011
AATCTTAAGGAACCATTTCGCGAACGTATTATCAAGCGTGGTGACGTAGATTTTTATCCCTCATCCCGGCGGTTTTATTTGCCATGTACCCCAACTAAACGGGAACTTACTTACGAAACAGCGACTGCCTTGCCCCATGGTTTGCCGCCCTGTTCTTTAGCGTATCATCTACCACATCCATGCGGAGCCCCGCATCAATAAAGTCACAATACTTGCAAAAACTATAATCTCCTCTGCCGGAGCGGATAGCCTGCCGGAGTTTTTGGTACTCCACACTATTCCAAGCTTCTTTCAAAGGCGTCACGTTAAGATCCGCCAAGTTCGTCACTTCAAAATTATCGCAGCAGCAAATGCCCATCCTCCCATCCGGAAAAATAAACATATCCGTATAAGGCATCAGGCAGGTTTCCTTGATGACCTTCTGGGTGTTTTGCTTATTAGGGGCGCTGCCGGCACGGTTGGTCAGCACCGCATCCATATACCGCATCTGGATCAGCAGCTCCACATCCTTAAACTCGTCCTGGTGGGCTTTGGCATACTCATAAATTTCCTGTACATTATCATGAAGTTTCATATCCCTGCAGTAATTATTGATAATCAACTGATCCACGTAAGGAATGATCTCCTTTACCTTACCTACCGTAAGTAAAAGTCCGTTAGTGGAAAGGAAGATAAAGCAGTCAGGCAGCTGCTCCCTGCAATACTTATGAAACTCAACAACCCTGGTATCCAAAAAAGGCTCATTATTTCCGTAAAGAGTTAAATGCCCCTTGTAACCCCAATCCCGCAATTGGTCGATAATGCTGTAAAACAGCTCATCTTCCATCCTTTTATAAGGCCTCTTTTCGGCATTTCTGTTTGCCGTACAAAAAGAGCATGTACTGTTACAGCGGTTAATGGTCTCGAGGTTGATCACCAGCGGCATCGGCACCTCGCCGTCCTTCATAAAATATTCAATATAACTTTTCTGCAATTTATTTCTGGTGAGGAACTGCAGTTTCAAATAACTTTCCGACGAGAGCTTAGGAAAGCGTTTCTGTAGATTCCAGCCGATCACTCCACCAAAATTATGAAATTTAACTGACATTTCATTCTCCTTATCTATTAGCCTGTTTCAACCACATTATCGTACCATTTATTACATTTAGCGTCAATCTTCAATATTGGCATAATTATAGTCTGACACATAAATATGAAATTTCCCGGTCTGCCAAATTCTTTTTATCTCGTCTTCTTTGTCTTGTAGAAATATGGAAAACTCCGGCATCTGGCTTTCTGTCACAACATAGGCAGTTGCCTGATCCCTGGAAATTTCCGGCGGATACCATTCTTTACTGCTAAGCCATTTGCAGATATCCATTTTTTCAACGGAAGCTGCCGGGGCAACCCTTACCTCTCCATCCGAAACCAGTGTCATTGTATTAGCGTTTTCAAAAGATGCATACGCCAATAAATAATCATTTTCTTTCAGGAAATCCACAACAGCTTTGTAATCGTTTTCCGGCGGTTCCTTACTTTTCATCATCGGAACATACAAATGAAACAGATTACCGACCATCAAAAACCCTGCTGCCGCCCAGCATATCACTTTGACCGGCATCAGATTTTTTTCCTGCCTGGCAAGCAGCATGACAGCCGCCAATGATAATACAGCCAGAAACACAAAATAATATCTTCCTGTGCTTTCTACCGTAGTAAAAGCGACCATCAAAGCAGTCATGACCGGAGACGCGCACACCACCAGGTAAATCCATTCCATGGCCTCCAGTTCTCTTTTCTTCCATATTTTATATAGTATTGCAAACAATATCACTACGGCATTTATCAATAAAATCCCAAGACAGATACGACCGGGCACACCACTGCTATGGCCCCCCATAATACCAACAATGTCCGGAACCACGACCTTCCATAGCTTATAAAGCCCTTTTCTTATATTTCTGGAAAAGCCGACCCCGGCAGATATCGGCAGACGGCTTCCCCAAAAATTAGAAAGACAATTCATCAAGACCCATATGCTGACCATCCAATCAGCCTGCTTCAGTCTCTTTCCTGCCCACAAAACAGCCCCACAGCGGATTACTTCTACCGCAAGTAACGGACCATAAATGACCAGCAATCCCCGTGCCCCCTGCATGCCAAGCAAAAAAGCCAGGCAGACACTCAAAAACCACACTCCAGCCTTAATTTTTTTCCTCCGCAGACTTCCGCCATATACACCCAATGTAAAAAACAATGCAGCTGTGTGAACCGCATAATAACCGGCAAACAAATATAATACTTCAAGAAGACTATAATCTGCAGGAAGCGCCAGCATGAGTAAAATCAAAAATGGACAATACCGTTTTACCCCCTCGGCTTCCTTAAACAAATAAGCAATCTCAAGAATGATCCACAACACAAAAACGACACAGGCAAGTCCCATCGCCAGTTTCAGGCTTCCGCAAAGACCATAAAACAGAGCCGACAGATTTGCCGTGCCAATCAACCTGACTTCAGTAGAAGGATACCACATATCCGGAACCCACTGTTTACTGTTCCATATTGCCTGTCCTAATAAAGCTTCCGAAGCAATATCCGCATTCATCCTGTAGTTATAGTGAAAAAGATTTGCCTGGCAGATCAACACAAAAAACAACAGGATTCCTAATCTACCTATAAATATTCCGGCCTTTCCTCTCAAAACGTCACTTCCCCGTCATGTGAAATCAAAGAAACACTTTCCACCCCTTCAAGTCCTTCAATAGCCTGTACCATATCATATTCCTTTGCGGACCGCACTTCTATCACTAAATTACATTTACCCAAGGCAATATTTCTGGATTTTATTTTGTAATACTTGCAAAACTCCCCTACCTTTTTCATTAAGTCCGGTTCTAACTTACCTTCCGCAAGATTGACCACTAAAATCATTGGGGCACGTCCCACAGGAAGCCTGTCCAGCACAATAACTAATATTGTAAGGAGGGCCGAAAGCACAACGGCTATTTCCGTCACATGTGCGCCGCAGCAAATTCCCACCGCAATAGACCAGAATAAAAATACCAAATCCATAGGTTCCTTTACCGCAGTCCTGAAACGCACAATGGAAAGGGCCCCTACCATACCAAGGGAAATCACGATACTTGCCTGCACTGCCAGGATGATCGCCGCCGTGATGACCGAAACCGCTGCCAGAGAAATGTTAAATGTCCTGGAATAAAATGTTTTTCTGGTGAACAGCCGGTACACAAAAAAAATATAACATGCAATCAAACACGTAATCAAAAGCACTGCCGTAATATGTATCACACTAATATTATCACTTGTATATGATGTTAAAAAACTGTTTTTAAAAATATCCGAAAAGCCCATTACTGATCTCCTTCCTTTACACATGGTATTTTCTGCACAAATAATATTTTGAGAATGTGCTTGCTTTCAATCCGTCAAGCTGAAGCACACTGTAAATCTCATCCGGTAAAAAACTGTCAAACTTTACCTCCATCAATGCCTTTCCCGCCGGCATCACGCCCCTGCCAAAAATCTTTTCATCCAGAAATGTCCTGACATCACTGCCGGAAATAATATTGCTGTCAAAAGTAACCCTGACATTGGCGTCTTTCGCTCTGTAAACATAAGGAACCCTGTCATACTCAACCATCACTTTTGGTCTCATCAAACGGGTTGCCATCAAATATGCCAGTTTTTGAAGCACTTGCTGTGAAACATTGATGTCTGTGGGAATATTCCCTTTCATAAGCTGTCTGCACTGTGTTTCCGTAATCATACAAGATTGTTTCCTGGTCTTTCCCCGCCTTTTCTCCTTTAATTCCAATGCAATTCTTTGTCTGCTGTGATCATAGATCCGTATCCTGAATTTTTCTCTTTCATCTACACCATTCTCATTATCCATATAACAACGGTCTTCATAATCATCAAAATAAAGGCTCCTGATATTGTAATATCCTTTTTCACCCACATGTCCGTCTTTTGAGGCAATAGCCCTTATTTTATTTTCTTCTATTAAGATCTGACCATTCGTAAGTGGGTATTTATACTCATCCCTGTATGGTCTTTCCTCCAATTTCATTCCCCCTTCTCTTTCCACACGCTTTTTAAAATACAATCTCTTTCTATAATAATATTATCTTTTATGACCGCTTCTCCAGTAACATCCGCATACCCCATAAACTCATAATGATCATTCGTTTCTACGGGCTTACCTAAAAATGCTTTCCCCTTTTCTACCCAATAATACAACGTGTTATTATAATCACTATTCAGAAATGGCGCTTCGTTTTTTACTTCTACAACACAAAATTCCTTGTGTTCAATCCATAAAGCATCCAGAAAAAATTTTTTTCTTTTTAGAAAATCCATCAGCATTTCCATCTGTTCCGATAACGTATCATACCTTCGAAAATCGCCTCCTTCTATTTCTATTCCTGCCGGCAGCACAAACGCCCAGCTTAGGCGGTTCTCATTCCACCTCAAGGCATCCAGGCTAGCCGATTTACTTATTTTATCCGTATATTCACATATCGTTTCATTGCATATTTTATCCAAAACCGGTTCAAAAACCTCAGAATATTTCTTTTCGATCATTTTCCTGAATTGTTTATTCCGGTACATGGCTGACAGCCATCTATTTTGATTGGCATTGTTGGCCGGCCTTGTATGTTCAATGGATGTTGTGAGCGCTTCCGGTATCCTAAACATCGCCGTATTTACATTCCCCATGGTTCCGTCAAAATCCCATACCGGTCCTGCATACAGCCGCCCGTCTTCCTGAATATAGGCAAACTGGCTGGCGATTCCTGTATCATGATCCCCGGATACTTCCTGGATCAGCCATGCATCGGTCCAAGAATCCATATCAATTAATTCTTCCAAACGCTTTCCACTTACCGCACTTAAGCCATCTTCTGAATATAGCGCACTTTCCACATCATTAAGGAGAACGTCTATCAACTTTATTTCATCCGGGCCAACCTCCCTAGGCGCATTTACCGCAAATATCTGCCCCCGGTCAGTGATCACATATGGAATATCCTCCTCCATCCGAAAGTCCAGTTCTATCTCTAACAGCCAATCGCCCTGAAGCCGAACATCTAAACGGTTTTCACCTAATTCAACCCCTTCCGTCAAAAGATACATTCCCTGATATTCCCCATTCAGAAAAAGATCCACAAATTCACCATCCGGTTCATATGCATCGGTGATCTGGTTTGCCATATCTAATACTATTTTATTTCTAAGATACGATCCGTCCGTAGCATTTGCAATAAGCTTCCACTTTTTAGCGGATGCCATACCGCACACCCCAAAGGGCTCCGCTAATGTAAAACTATAAGGTTTCTTTTCCAACGTGGCTGTTAGATTCCCTCTTATTTTAAACCTTTCAAGCTGTTGACTGCCTTCTATGTTTCCATCAGGATCCACAAACAATATATTACCGGTTTCTATATATTTCTTGTTGTCAATCTCCTGTTCCAACAGATCTTCCGATTCCATATTGATAAAAACAGCCGGCAGATTCTCTGAAACCAGAACTTGTAATGGCTTATCCAAATACTGCATCCCAAAAGCATTTTTCACTTTCAATCGATAAATACCACCGCTTTGCACATTTTCCCAAATATCGGTATTTTTAAAAAGTTTATCGTCTATACTGACTGCCATATTTCTGTCTGTATGAATCGTCAGTTCAATATCCTGATCTACGTAAAACGCCGGGAGAAACAAATAATACATCCCCTCAGACTGGTTCTCCCAAATCTTAAACCTTACCTTCCCGCCGTTCGTCATTCCTTCCAGGTAAAACCGATCTACAAACTCCTCTTCATGATCTGTGAAGATATATGACCCTGCCAATAGGACCAAAAGCGCCAGACATGTGATTATAAAGATAAAAAAACGCCACATTTGTATTCTGCTTCTACCTGTCCGGCAAAAATTCATATTAAAATATACTCTCCTTAATATCGTTAGTTAAAAACACATTGCATTTATTATATCGAATGAATGCAGAAAACACAACTAAAACATTCCACCCTTCATGACATCCTATCGGGCATCCTGATGATCGTAAAACTCCTGATCGATCATTTCAACGTGGTCGTTCCACGACTGATAACCTTCCTGCCCCCGCTTGTCGCTAATACTGTCAAAAGATGACAGATAATTCCCCAAATAATCGGTAAACTTGCAGCTCCCCCAATAATTTAAGTGTGATTCATCATTGAAATCCTTCTCAAAATCCAAACCTATCTCGTCATAACAGCTATTATAATCCATAAATTTGATTCCTTCTTTTTCCGCTATTTCCGCTATTCTATTATAAGTTTTCTGATCTTCATTTGTCACAACATACGGCACTGTAATCAGTATAAGTTCTCCGTCTTTGTTCTTCATAAAGTCAATGATCTTTCCCAGATACTTTTCGGATTTATCACTAAGCCCATCCTTTTCATCTTCCGTGATATCCGGAATTTGCTGAGGGCTTTGCTCCCAGTAAGGTGTATAGCCCTTAAATGCCTCCTTTTCATCCCAGTTCCAAAAAAAATGCTCGAAATCATTTTTTTCTAAATCATCATATCTGCTGTGATATACCGAAAAAGAAGGAAAATACTGAAATATTTTTGAAGGTTCCACACTGACTGTCAACATAGCTAACTTATCAAAGGAAAACCGCATTCCATAAATATTTTCAGATATCCAATCGTACTGATAGTCCTCTTTAAACCTTGCCGGTGCATACATATCCAGTATGACCACTTTAGGATCCTGGTACTTATATAATTCCTTTAAATAATAATATGTCATCCATAAAGGCTGCTCTGCCCCACTGTAATCATATGCGGCTATCCCGTACTTTTCCCAAAGTAACGCAGTGTTAACGCCACAGTGAATATGGCTGGTTCCCATCATCACTACATCAATTGCCTGATCCGGCTGCCAATACAAGCCTTCTAACTGGTTGATTCCGTGTGGAGATTTAATGCGGAATATATTAGACACCAAATAAACGGTAACAATAAGCAAAACCAAAAATCCTATCCTTACTTTGTTTTTCTTAATGATCTTCATTATATTCCCTCTTAAAACTGCATATAAATAAACTGCTCCGTCTGATAACCCGATCCATAAATTCCAAAAATAAAAATAGCAACCAGCAGTAAATAGAACACCGCATAGCGAAAAGCGTTTTGCCGCTGTTGAATCAAAAACGAAAAATTAGTGTGCTTCCTATTACATAATTCATCCACAAAACAAACTAATATGATTCCCAGAATAATAATTATGATCTCTGACATAGTAAGCCCTAATGTTTCCGCTACACTTTGTATCCGATCTGTCCGGATCCCTGCCGTTACCATATGATAAATATACCCAAGCGCCTGACGAAGGCTGTCCGCCCTGAAGAAAATCCATGCAAAGGATACTTCTAAGAAGGTGACAAACTTTCCGAATGGCATCTTCCATCCTTTTCTCCGGATCATACTGTCTATTAAGGAATACACCCCATGCAGCAATCCCCATACCACAAAATGCATCCCTGCCCCATGCCATACCCCACATACCGCAAATACAATGATCGTATTAATACACTTTCGGCCAAATCCTTTTCTATTCCCCCCTAATGGAACATAAATGTAATCCCGCAGCCAGCTGCTTAAAGAAATATGCCATCTTCTCCAAAATTCTGTAATGCTTGCCGCCTGATAAGGAGCATTAAAATTCTGCGTTAACCTGATGTCAAATATCCCGGCACAGCCTATCGCAATATACGAATATCCCGCAAAATCACAATAGATTTGTATCGTATAGAAAAAAACTCCTAAAACTAACCACAAACTGTCAAATTCCTGCGGTCTATCAAATATAATTTTTACCTGGACAGCTAAGCGGTCGGCAACCACCATTTTCATAAAATAGCCCCACAACATGTAAGTAAATGCCGTAGAGAGCCTTCCCCGGTTCCAGAATTTTACTTCCCCAAGCCTTTTTATCTGCGGCAGGAAATCCCCTTCCCGCTCAATGGGACCGCTTATCAGTTTAGGAAAAAAAGCAAAGAGACAGCCTAAATGGATAAAGTTTCTCTCCGCATGACATTTTCCTTTTGCAATATCCGACAAATATCCAATTGCCTGAAATAAGTAGAAAGACAATCCGATCGGCATGATCATGCCAAACAGGCTTCCTCTTCCATACTTAAACATGATCAGCACTAAAATGCAGGCGCCGACTGCCGACATTGCAACGACTCTGCCGCCAATTTCTTTCCTTGCTTTTTGCAGGCGCTCAATTAAAATTCCTCCTGCCCAGACCAAGACAGACACTGTGATCAATGCCGCTAATGCAAAAAAGCTCATAAATCCACAAAAGCAATAACTAGAGAAAAGCAAAACCGCAGCTCGGTACTTAGCAGGCAGCAAAAAAAACAACAATACCGTAATCCCTAAAAAAAAGGGAAACGTCATCGACTCAAACACTTTTCCTACTCCTATTCATTTTTATTTCTCACGCTCTCATTTCATCGCCTGTCTTCTCACCGGAACAGAATTTCCATATCAAGTTACTCCTATTCACCCTTAATATACAAAATCAATTCCTTTAAAAGCATGGCTTATACACGAACCAGTTTCTCTGCAAACTGAAAAACCGCTGTAAACTATTAACAGTATATCAAAAAGAAGGGATTTTTATAGACCTTTGCAGCAAAATTAAGAAAGACATAAGAAAACTTAAAATAAATCTAAATAATCAATCATAGATTTCAAAAACCTTATATAAAGAAAAGCAGATGCCTTACCCATCAGCACCTGCTTTTCTCTTATTACTTACCGTAGTCTACCGTCCAATACTATAATACTCCACCCCGGCTTCCTTCATCTGCCCCGGGTCGTACAGATTCCTCCCGTCATAGACCAGAGGCGTATGCATCAGTTCTTTAAACCGCTTTGGCTCTATCGCCTTGATTTCCCCCCACTCAGTAAACACAAAGCAGATATTTGCCCCGCTTAACGCTTCTTCCGGGGAGTCCACATACTGCATAGTTCCCGCTTTCCCCATCCCTTCCGGGAAAAGCTGCCTGGCCCGCTCCTCTCCTTTCGGATCATATGCATAGACATCCGCCCCTGCCGAAAGTAGAAGTTTTAGATTATCAATGGAGGGCGCTTCCCGAAGATCGTCGGTTCCCGCCTTAAAAGTAAGACCCAGCACCGCCGCCTTCAAACCGCTAAAAGAGATCATCCTCTCTTTCGCCTTTTCAAATAACCGCACTTTCTGGGCACTGTTCACCTCCACACAGGCCTCCACCGTTCTTAACTGATACCCATGTTCCCTTGCCAGGAATTTCAGCGCTTTCGTGTCCTTCGGGAAGCAGCTCCCCCCAAAGCCGATCCCTGCGTTTAAAAACCGGGCGCCAATCCGCTCGTCATAGCTCATCCCTTTTGCCACATCCGTAATATCCGCGCCTACCAGCTCACAAAGATTGGCAATATCGTTCATATATGAAATCTTCAGGGCAAGAAAATCATTACAGGCATATTTGATCATCTCTGCGGAACGCCGTTTCACGGAAACGATAGGAAGGCCAAAGGGCGCATAAATCTCCTTCAGCATTTCCTCCGCTTCCCTGCTCTGGGTACCTATGATGATCCTGGCGGCGTGCAGCGTATCATGGACAGCCGTTCCCTGTGCTAAAAATTCCGGGTTGGAAGCTACTTCCACCTTCACGTCATGCACAAGGAAATCTTTTATGAACTGCTCCACCTTGTCATTGGTACCTACCGGCACCGTGGATTTTACCACCACCAGGCAATCCCGCTCAACCGTCTCCGCAATCTGTCTGGAAACCGTTGCAATATAACTTAAATTGGCGCTTCCGTCTGGCATTTCCGGAGTTCCCACCCCGATAAAAATTGCCTGGGCATCCCGGTAAGCCTCCCTGTAATCCGTGGTAAAATGGAGGGTTCCCCTGGCGTTATTTTTCTGCATCAGCTCTTCTAAGCCTTCTTCATAAATAGGGGAAATCCCCTGACGCATGATCTCTACCTTTTTTTCATCCACATCCACGCAAGTAACGTCATGCCCTGCCTCCGCAAAGCACACGCCTGCCACCAAACCTACGTATCCCGTTCCTGCTACCGCAATCTTCATCATAATCCTAAAACCTCCTTTTCTCAACCGTAATAATCCAAAAACCACTCCGCAAACCGCGAAAGCCCTTCTTCAATAGACGTAGAGGGCTTAAACCCAAAATCATGAATCAAATCCTGTACATCCGCATAAGTCTCATATACATCCCCGGGCTGCATGGGCAGAAACTCCTTCCTGGCTTCCCTTCCAAGGCACTTCTCCAGCGCGGCGATATAGTCCATCAGCTTTTCCGGCTTATTGTTCCCGATATTGTAGATCTTGTACGCACTGCCATTTTCATCCGGCAAAGGCGGATTGCAAAGAATATTTACCACACCGGTTATGATATCATCAATATAAGTGAAGTCCCTTAACATATCCCCCTGATTGTAAATCTGGATCGGTTCCCCTGCCATGATCTTTTTCGCAAACTTATAATACGCCATATCCGGCCTGCCCATAGGGCCATACACGGTAAAAAAACGAAGTCCGGTCAGGGGAATGCCGTAAAGCTTGCTGTAAGAGTATGCCATCAGCTCATTAGACTTTTTGGTTGCCGCATACAAACTTACCGGCTTGTCCACCTGATCCATTGTGGAAAAAGGAACTTTCCGGTTTCCTCCATAAACAGAACTGGAAGAAGCAAATACCAAATGCTCCACCGGATAATGCCGGCAGGCCTCAAGAACATGGAAAAAACCTACGATATTTGACTGGATATAAGCATCCGGATTGTCAATGCTGTAACGCACCCCAGCCTGTGCGGCAAGGTTTATCACCACCTGCGGGCAGTATTCTGCAAACAGACGAAACACCGTCTCTTTATCTGCCAGATCGCCTTTCACAAAACGATACCCGGCATATGTCTTTAGGAGAGAAAGGCGCTCCTCTTTTAAAGAAACCTCATAATAATCGTTCATATTATCCAGGCCTGTTACCTGTGCACCGGCTTCAAGAAGGGCTTTGGATAAGTAAAACCCAATAAAGCCTGCCCCGCCGGTGATCAAATATTTTTTTGAAACATCCAATTGGTTCATAATTACCTGCTTTCTTTCACTCTTTTACTTTCAAGGGCGGAAGAATCCTTCCGCCCCGGTCAAACCCTGTTATCATTTTATAATAAGAACTACACTACGTCAAACTTTTCTCCGAAAACCTGTGTCAGGTGACAAAACCCACAAAACCCGTTTTCATCCATCAGATCATCCGTCTCCGCTCCTGCCTGGATCAGCACCTGATGCTCCTTCCCCTGATAGCGGTATTCCACTAAAACAGAAACATCTCTCCTGTCCGCCATGGCGGCAAACACCCGCCGGTCAAAACTGATCCATCTGTCGGTAGAAACCCTGACCACCTCCTGCGGCTGTGCTGCCCGGATTGCATCCGCTGTCTGATCCAGAAAGGCAGTATACGCCGAATTAGGCACCTCCCAACGGGCAAAAACCCATCCGCAGTTTTCACAGCTTTCTTCCTTAACCGCATCGGAAAAAGGAGTGGCTTCCCTAACGGTATTTTCCGTCACCACATGGTCGCATTGCCCATTCTCCTGCTCTATTCTTTGCTCCCGTGCGGCTTCCCGGAAACCTTCCGCTTCCTGTCCGTTTACATTTTCCGCATGCTTCACTTCAAAAGGAGCCGAATCCCTAAATCTGACCACCGGCATCCCCGTGCCGCTCCTTATAAGAAGTACCGCCCTGTAGATCCCCGGCTCCGCGCTTTGTGACTGCGTGCAGGCCGTCTGAATCTCCTCACCGGCCGCAAACAGATCCCCATAACTGATTGGGAGAAAATCACCCTCTTCATCCATTTTTTCCAGATAAAGCTGCATGATCCCGCTGCTGCCATCAAAATGCCGGTAAGCACATCTGGCAAAAATGCTCTCCCCTTCCTTTACCACGCCAAACTCAACAACCTGTATCATTTCCCCCGCTAAGGCTTCCATCTTCCACAAAAGCCCGGTCAGGGCGCCGGTAAATAACCCTGCCGCAAAAAGCATCCCTTTACAAACCCCGATCAGTTTTCCATAAACCTTTTTTCTTGTAACATGTTTCTTCATTGTAGATTTCTCCTTTATCAGTTTTTTGATCAGCGCTGATAAATTCATTATCCACAAAAAAGCGAGCTTTTGGCATAGTTGTTTATAATAACATATTTTCGGTATTTATCATACGTTTTAATGTCCTATTTCGTTTCAATCGACTTCTTACGGGGAAAAAACTGGGGAATCGTCCGCAAGGTCCGCAAAAAAACTACCCACCAGGGAAACTTTACCCTGTTAGCGGCAAGAGCCCTGTGGGCTTCCCTGACCGATACCCCGTAGGCGCCGGCGCTTTGGGTACTGGTTCCCCCGTAATACATCTCCACCAGGATTTCCGGGATATACGCAAGCCTGATGCCTCCATCCTTTAATATCCTCACCATAAATTCATAGTCCGCGGAGCATTTATAGGTACAATCATAACCCCCATACCGCTCATACACCTGGCGACGCAAAAAAAGCGTAGGATGCCCGGGCATCCACCCATTCCGGATTTTCCCTGTTCCCATTTTCCAATATCGCTTCACCACGCCATTATCCGCATAGACCAAATCCCCATGGACGCCGTCTGCGCCTTCCCGCTCCATGGCATGGATGCATTGGGATACCACCTGCCCATGGGTAAATTTATCATTAAAAAATAAGATAATCTCTCCCATGGACAGAACAAGCCCCTGATTCATTGCATCATAAAGCCCCTTATCTTTCACAGACGCCCACTCCACCTTATAACGGCTGACCTTTTGATAATGCCGGATCACATCTAACGTTCCGTCTGTAGATTCCCCGTCCTTGATTACCACCTCAAGGTTCGGATAATCCTGGCTTTCGATACTTTGAAGCGTTTTTTCAAGATTTTCTTTGCAATTAAAAGTTGTCAATATAAGAGATACTAATTTCATTATATGCTCCCAATTTCATATTTTATCCTGTTAATTTATCTTCCTTTCAAAATGATTATACAAAACTATTGTTAATTTATCAAATCTGGGATAGGATAAAGAAAGATCATCAAGAAAACGAGGTAAAATGGTATTTATGAAAAAATTAAACGGAACTGTAATCGTAACCTACCGCTGCAATGCCAGATGCAATATGTGCAATCGCTATAAAAAGCCTTCCCTGCCTGAGGAAGAGCTTTCCCTGGAAACCATCCAAAAGCTCCCACCTATGTATTTTACCAACATCACCGGGGGAGAGCCTTTTATCCGCACCGATTTAAAAGAAATCGTCGGAGAGCTTTACAAAAAAAGCGACCGCATTGTCATTTCCACTAACGGCTTTTTTACCGACCGTATCATAGGCCTGTGCAAAGAATTTCCCCAGATCGGTATCCGCATTTCCATTGAAGGACTAGAGCAGACCAACAACCAGATTCGAGGGCTTCCCGACGGCTTTAACCGTGGTTATGCCACCTTAAAGAAACTGGTAGAAATGGGCATGAAGGATGTGGGCTTTGGCATGACCGTGCAAGATATAAACGCCAAAGACCTGGTAGCCCTTTATAACCTGTCCAATGAAATGAATATGGAATTTGCCACCGCATCCCTCCACAATTCCTTTTATTTTGTGGAAGCAAAAAATATCATCCATGACCGCCCTCTGGTGGCAAAAGAATTCGAAAACCTGATCAATGAGCTGTTACGATCAAAAAGCCCTAAAAAATGGTTCCGGGCTTATTTTAACCACGGGCTGATCAACTACATTTATGGACAAAAACGTCTCCTTCCCTGTGACATGGCTTTTGACACCTTTTTCATTGACCCTTACGGGGATGTAATGCCCTGCAACGGCACCAAGGATAAAGAAGTTATGGGAAATCTCAATGAAACTGCCACATGGGAAGAGCTTTGGAACAGCCCGAAAGCCGAAAGCGTCAGGGGCAAAGTCCGTTGCTGTGACCGGAACTGCTGGATGATCGGTTCCGTTTCCCCCGCCATGCATAAATATATCTGGGTTCCCGCCCTCTGGGTATTACGGCATAAATTGAAGTTCTGGACAAGCAAAAAATACAGCATGTATGAAAACAAGATTGTCAGGGATTACCGGGATGGGAAAGTAAGCAAAGAAACGCTGGATGCCTGCTCCACCTGCGATCTTAACGCACAGATCAATGACGGCTTGTCAGAAAAATCAAGAAAAAGGCTGTCTTAACCGGACAGCTTTTTTCATTCACAGATTTCTTAATGGAACCACCACAAACTCCATTTCCTTCCCTAGTCCTTCCCGAAGCTTACTTTCCACACTCTCCTTATACTCTCCCGACTCCAGCATGGTTTTGGCAAACTCCGCCCGGATACACAGGTAATCAGACCCATAATACGTCTCCAAGAGGTCTGCAAACTCATCCTCTGGCGTAATCATCCCTTCCACCACGTCCGGCCGGTAAAAGGAAGCCCTAAAATCAATATCGTTAAAGATCACCACCGACTTTTCCGGAATCTGTTCATACGCTTTCTCCCACTGCCCTTCCAGCGCCTGATAATAGTTATCGCTCCTGTCCATGCCGCCATTATAAAAAACGGACCAAACAGACGTTATCAAAAGTACAGTAACCATCCCCGCAAAGTAATGAAAGCCCCGTTTTCCTTTTACATAAGGGAGAATCATCCCCAAAAGTCCAATGCACAATAAAAAGGTGGCCGGTTCAAAAAAACGGAAATAAAAGCTGTCCATAGAAGAAACATAGCGGATTCCAATAAAGATCACATCATATGCCACAGCCATACTGACCAGCACCATTTCCCTGGTAAATGCCCATTTCGCAACATTGAAATCCCCATGGGCTTTCTGATAGGCTTCCCAATTACAAAAAACAAGCCACCCAATCCCTATAAGGATTCCTGCCACCACAAATAACTTGATCTGGAAGGGAAATCCCTCAATCAGTTCCGGGATCTGCAGGGAAAAGATATTGAAAAACTCCGTCAGCAGACTTTCAATCAGATCGTTCGTAAGTGTCTGGTAGTCATCCCACCACATGGTGCGGCTCACCCCGGACGCCATGCCGTTCATCACCTTATTTATCAACAGATAACCCATGCTGAGGACTCCGGACACAAAAGCCGTCACACCAAGCCTTACTGCCTTGCCCAAGAATAGTTTTTCTTTCTTTTTCCAGTACAGCCCAATCAGAGCAAGCAGATAAAGCCCAACTACGATCCACACAAAAATTCCATAATATCTGGTCAAAAAACAGCAGATCCCTGATAACCCAAGAGCCATGTACCAGGAAGCTGCCGGGCGCTCCCTGGTTAAAATCTGTGAAAGAACCAGCCCGAAGCAGAGTAAAAACAGCATAAACGGTATTTCACTCCATGTATAATAGCTCAAGTTTAAATACCCGATATTAGTCAGACAAAGACCGTACAGCCACGCATGCTTTCCGAAGCATTTGCGCAGCACCAAAAGGATAAGCCCCGCCGTCACCATGGCAACAATTTTTGACGCCAGATATGCCTTTGCCCCTGTAAGAAACATCACTGCCGCAATCAAAGCCGGATACAGGATCGGCCAGTTGGCAAACCAGGTGTCATACCCGGCCAGCCCGTCATAGGAAAAACCGTTCCCCGCCGCCAGGTTTACCGCTTCCCGTAGATACCCGGCAGAATCCGCAGAAATATACACGCCTTTTAAGTACGCTCTGGAATAAATGCTGATACAGATACTGACAAACAGCAACAGCAAAAACAAGTCATTTCCATATTTCTTTATGAATGTTCCAAAAGGAATCCTTCCGATTGTCTTAAAAACCCTTTCCTTCCCTGCCCAGAGAAAAAGCAGCAAAATTACTGCCGCCAGCAGAGCAGTCGGAATGGAGTAATAAAAAATCTCACCATAAGTCACCTTCACCTGTTCCACCCGGTTGACTCCAAGGGAAATCCCCCATTCCAGGGCTTTCCCCTCTTTATATACCTGCTCCACAAAAGGGAGCTTATCCCCTTCCCCGGCAGGCACCTGCATAAAATAAGGGGAACTGCTATCCGCCATCACGGACAGCTTATATTCCTGGCCTGCCGTAAAAGCTGCATTTCCGGCAATCAAAAACCACTTTCCCGGCGTCACCGTCTCCACGGGAATTGTCTGGCTGAACACGATTTCCGAGGATGGATCTGTTACCACAAAGCGCAGCGTTCCCCTGCTGTCCTGCCCCATGTTTACCAGCAAAACCTGAAACCCGCTGATGGTAAAATCTTCTTTTGCCTGCAGGGATACCTCCAAGGACTCCCCTTCCTCACAGGTAACATACACCGGATCCGGATTAATCCCCGGCAAAATCTCTGTGGTCCTTACGCTGTTTTGTGCTGTATGAGTAAGAACCAGCATGACAGCGCCAAAGAATGCCAGAATCATCAAACTGCCTATGATCTTTTTCCCAAATCCCTGCTTCATCCTATTTCCAATCCTTCCCGTCTTCCTGTTCTTCTGCCTGACAGTTTCACTGCTTTCATCACTATCCAGCCAATCTCTGTGCAAGCTTCATACCAAGCTCCACCACCAGATCCGAATTGTAGTGGCAATGCTCCCCCCAGCGGCCAAGGCCATAAATCTGCCTTGACTTACAAAACCGAAGCAGTTTGTCCATGATCTCCGGTTTCCCAATGGTATTTAAGGGATAGGCAAATTCATTCATGAAAGAGGTAGTTCCTTCTTTTCCTGCTGCCTTCCCGAACATCCCTGTCCGCTCTTTTCTGGTCTCCGTCCAATACCCTTTGCTTCCCTGGCAGAAATTATGGCGCACCAAGATCCTGTGATAAGGGATCTCCGGATCCGGCACATAGATCCACTGCGCTTTCGTATCCAGGTTTTCCGGCATATAGCGGGTCTCAATAGCACTTGACTTAAGCCCTGCGATCATACCTTTTATCTCTTCCGGCATCCCTGTGATCTCCCAAAACCCCCGCCAGGGAACCGTAGTGATTATTTTTTCCGCCTCAAACACAGCTCCCTCTTTCGTCCTTACCTGACGGCTTTCACAAGAAAGCCCCACCGCCTCTTCCCCATATAAGATATTGTTTGAAAGCTCCTTTGCCATCCGAAGCCACAGTTCCCCATATCCATGTTTTTTCGGATAATAAAAAGACGCATGACCGGGCTGCTTCCCATAAGGCTTGTGGGTCAGGCAGGACAGCAACGTTTCTTCAAAGCTGACATCAGGCAGCTTATCAAGCCAATACGTGCCAAGCTCGTTTAACTCGTCCGCAAACATTTTTTGATTGTAAGGAAGCATATAACGGTCAGCAATCCTCTGCCCTAACTTCCATGTGATCCACTCCACGAACCCATCCGGCATGGGCTGGCCTGAGTTGCACCCTGCCTTGGCGATCGATGACAGATAGGCCACCTGCTCCTCTAATCCAAACTGCCAGATATTTGCTTCCAACGGATGACCCACTTCCTCACCGTCCACCCGGATCCGGCTATCCCTTTGGAACAGTTCCCACTCTTCTTCCGGCATGAAACGGAACAAAAATTCATTCACCCTGGGCCTTCTCACATCCAAAAAATGCCCGCCCCCGATATCAAAAGGGCTCCCATCCACCATCACGGAACGGCATAATCCCCCCGCTTCAAGTTCCTTTTCTAAAACCAGAAAAGAAGTTTCCTCCTGATCCTTTAACCGGTTTGCCAAGGTAAGCCCTGCCGGCCCTGCACCTAAAATTAAGTATTTAACTTTTTCCATCCTGCTTATTCCCTGCTCCCATTACCTGCGGTTCATTCTGTTTTAGCTGAAACAGCAGCCTTAACGCCTCCATAACGGAACTGCTCTTTAAGCTGGAAGCCGTTCCCACATAATGAATGGGCACCTCAACCGTTCGAAGCTTCCTGCAATAAAACCGCATTTCCGTCTGGTACATATGGCCTGTAGACAAAAAAGCATCCAAATTCATATGTTCAAGTACTTTCCTCTGAAACCCTTCAAACCCACTGGTCATATCCTTTAATCTGGTTCCCAGCACCAGATTAGCGAGAAAAGTGCCACCCTGGCTTAAGATACGCCGGTATAAAGGCTGCTGCCGCATAGAGCCGCCCTCCATAAAGCGGGATCCCCAGACACAATCGTACCCCTCTTCCATCCGCTGCAAAAACTGCGGTATTTCAGAAGGCAGGTGGCTTCCGCCCCCGTCCATTTCCAAAATCTGCTCCGCACCATCTAAAAGAGCCTGGTGGAAACCTTCCAGATAACAGCTGATCACGCCCTTGGACTCTCTGTAGAAGATGCACTTTACCTTGCTGTTTTGAGCTTCTTTTTCCCGGATGATTTCTTCTGTCCTGTCCCTGGAATAAGCATCTACCACCGGATAAATATATAAATTATCATAAGGCAGCGATAGAATCTCATCCAAGATCTTCTCCATAGTATCTTCTTCGTTGGCCACTGGCATAACAATGATCGTTTTCTTCATTCACTATCCCCCTCAATAGACAATTTGAAAGGAGCTTCCCCTCATTTGTACCAGATAATCACTTCTCACGTATCCTTACGGACTCAAGCCCGTAAAACCGGCAAATCCCTTTGTTTTCCCAATCTTCCGGATCTTTTTTAATATCTGAAAAATACAAGAGATCCGGCTGACACGGTAAAGGATCCACCACAATATTTTTTTCCCCTCCCGTATACTGTTCCATACGCTTTTCCAATGCATCCCCATAGGCTTTGGCATTTCCGTTTGCCAGGTCCGTCACTGCGGAGGAAAAGGAAAAATAATGGGGATCCGGTATCACTGTAAGTACGGCTGCCATCCCAATGAACAAAATACAGCCTGCCAGACACCAAATCTCATTAACAGAAAACCCAGCTTGTACCTGTCTTAAGTTTTCATTTTCCTGCGCCCTGTTATCTAACTTCTTTCTTACCCATCCTGCCACATATCCCACGCATAATGTAAGTACCAAAATAAACATCGTAAAGGTAAGGGCCTGAAGCCTTTCTGCCTCAATATTTCCAACCGCAAACAAAGGAGGCGTCATCATTGCCGATACCAGACAATAACCAAAAAGAACAACGATAACAGGATATTGAAAACGAAACTTTGTTTTTCCTGCCATATGCCAAAACAGCGGAACCAAAATAACGATCAGAACCGCAACCGGCCAGTTAAACCATTCCCCCAAACAATAGTCCAGACAATAATAAAATGAGACCAGCACGGCTTTCACCGGATTCATACCACTTGCATCTTCCGCTCTCACCCAATTCCCGGGAGCCGTCACATTCAAGATAAACCCCAGGAAAAAAAATCCTATGGGAAACCAAAATCCCCTGTATGTTTTCCATTTTCTTTTCCATAAAATAAACCCAATTGCAACAAACATGACTACTGCTGTATTCAGCGCTGTCAGTTGATTGCCTCCGCCTGTAAAAAATCCAAGCAACGCCGCTGCCGCAAGACGCTGCCTCCGTTTTTTTCCTTCAGTATAAATGGCGGAGATCAATAGTCCATAAAAAAATAAAGACATTCCATGCACAAACATATAATTGACCGCACCGCAGTACCAGTAAAAAGCCTCTACTCTTCCTATCATGCACTGGACTGTCACAAAAAGCATCGCCATGATCGCACAATGGCTCACATAAGGATCTGCTTTAAAGACCTTGACAAATATATTCCGCAACAGATAAATGGTTGATAAACTCAACATCCCAAGCATGATCCACACCGTCAGAACATAAAGCCTCTCTCCAAAACTGCTGGGGGGGATCGCCATAAAAAAATTGGATGTAAAATACCCCATCCACGTAATCCAGTCTTCTACAGCCCTTAAAACCCCTGCCCAAAGTACTGCAAACAGATTATGGGTTGACACCCATGCTTGCCTGCACTCAAGGCCAATCGTGTAATCATCAGCACTTGGGTAATTATACCAGCCAATCCACAAAAGCGGCACCAGACCTGCAACATAGACAATTGTCAAAAAAACAGCCAGAGACTTCGGTGTGACCCACTTACTTAATTTTTCATTCATTTTTTTCAACATTCCTAACCTCGAATCCTTTTACAAAGTACTATCATACATGGTATCATGATATGGTATACTGGTCAAGAAACGGCCTTGAAAAAACGCCGGCTTACGGCTATACTATTATAAAAGAAAGGGATTACTTATGAGTTTTAAGACTTTGAAAGAACGATTCATTTCTATATTGACCTTATGCTATATGATTCCTGCCGGAATCATACTGATGTTTAATACACTTTTTTCTTTATCACAGACTACCTATATGGAACTATACCAGGACACAGAAAAGCCACTTTATAAAGCAGATTCTCCCGTCCTTTTGCTTTTATTAGCAGTCCTTTTTATCGGGCTTGCTAAATTCTTGTACCAAAAATGCCAGATCAATGACAAGTTATGCAGATCTTTTGAAAAAACGGCGCTGATTTTTTCGGCGGTCTTATGCATGTTGATCATCTTTATCTACCGTGTGCATGTGGCATGTGACAGTGAATCGCTGAGCGAAATAGCCATTGCCTTTTTAAAAGACGATTATTCCGGATTTTCCGGTGACAGTTATCTTGCTCATTACCCCCATCAGCTTGGGATGATCGCATTTCTGGAAATTATCTACTTTATTTTTGGAATCAACAACTTTACAGTCCTGCAGTTTATCAATATGATTGCTATTTTCTCCGTAATCTTTTTTTTACACCGAATTACGGAAAAATTGTTCCATGACTTAAAAATAAGGATGATGCTTTCCCTGCTCTGCATAGGAATGCTTCCCCTCTACCTTTATGTGACTTTTATTTATGGTGATGTTCCCGGTATGGGATTTGCCGCACCTGCCATCTACTATGTCATCCAATATCTGGAAACAAAAAAGCGGAGAGTGCTGATCCCCGCATCCCTTTGTATGTGTTTTGCCATCCTGTTTAAATCCAATAATACCGTTATTCTTGCTGCCGCCGTCATTATCCTGGTGCTTTTCTCAATAAAAGAAAAAGACTGGTTTTCCCTTGTCTTTGCCGCAGTGTTGTTTCTATTGCCTTCCATCGGAAATTCCTGTATAGATTCCTATTATGCCCATGCTGCCGGAATCGCAAAAATCCCGGACGGCATCCCTAAAATTGCATGGGTCGCTATGGGTCTTCAGGAAAATGAATATATCGAAAACGGCTGGTATAACAGCTACAACTGGGTCGTATATTCTCAATGCGGTCTTGATACCGCTAAAACAACAGAAGTCTGCATGGATTCCATCAAAGACTCTATGCATTCTTTTCTGGCTGCACCGAAATCCGGCCTGCATTTCTTTTACAAAAAATTTATTTCCCAGTGGAACGATCCCGGTTTTCAATCACAGATTACCAACGAATGGTACAGCCGGCATCGGGATGACCACTCTGCCCTGGCCCTTTACCTGATCTACGGCAATGGAAGGCTAATCCTGGAATGGTTTATGAACGTCTACCATTTCTTCGTTTTGCTTGGGGCTTCCATATGCGTATTTGTACAGATGAAAAAGCGCTCCATTACCGTCTCATTCCTGATCTTGTGCGTGTTTGGCGGCTACTTTTTTCATATGTTCTGGGAAGCCGGGGGCCGTTATGGTCTTGGCTATTTTGTTCTGTGTGTACCCATGGCCGCCTATGGCTTATGGAAGTTATCCCTCATAAGCATTACAGGCCTTGACCACCATTTCCACCTCTTCCTCGGTCATTTCCGGAAAAAGCGGTAAAGTGACACAATGGCTCGCCAGATATTCCGCATTGGGGCAATCCCCTTTTTGGTAGCCCAAATCCTCATAGGCCTTTTGCAGATGGCACGGAACAGGGTAATGCTTATTACATTCCATCCCCCTGGCATCCATGTAAGCGATAAAATCATCCGGATCTTTCACCGTAACCACAAACAAGTGGAACACCGGATCCGTATTTTCCGGGTGGGCCTGCATGGTAAAGCATGGGTTGGTGATTCCGGCAAGGTATCTTCTTCCGATTTCTTTGCGCCTTTCCGTCCACTCCGGTAAATACTGTAAGCTGACGCTTAAAACCGCCCCCTGGAGCCCTTCCAACCGATAATTATAACCGATCACATCATGGTAATATCTAACCTGACATCCCTGGTTTTTGATGGTAGTTATGGCGTCATAGTACTCCTTTTTATAACAGGTGACGCTGCCGCCTTCCCCGAAGGCATACAGGTTTTTCCCGGGATAAAAGCTAAAACATCCCAGCTCCCCAAGGCTGCCTGCCAGCTTTCCCTCATAGCGTGCCCCGTGGGCCTGGGCGCAGTCCTCCACCACGTACAGCCCATGCTTATCCGCAATGGCCTTCACCTGGTTAAATTCAAAAGGCTGCCCGTAAAGATGCACCCCAATGATCGCTTTGGTTCGCTCCGTGATCTTTTCCTCGATCTTTTCCGGGTCGATCTCCCAGGTATCCGCCGTGCAATCCACAAACACCGGTGTTGCCCCGGTATAGGTAACCCCCCATGCGGTGGCGATATACGTATTGGCCGGAACGATCACTTCATCGCCGACCCCAATCCCCAGCGCCATCATGGCACAGTGAAGAGCCGATGTTCCATTGTTCACCCCCGCCGCATAAGGAACCTGGCAAAACGCCGCAAACTCCTCGTCAAACCTGTCTGCAAACTTTCCGCCGGAAAATGCTGTCTCCCCACACACCTCCTCGATTGCTTTTAAATATTCTTCTTTATGCCTTTGATAATCCCTGGTCAAGTCAATTCTTTTTAACATTTACCCTATCCTCCTGCCGAAATGCCTTTTGAAGCCTTCTGATCTGCACCAGATAATTCTTTATGGTCTTCCACACTTTTACCGTGGTGTTGTAATCCTCCTGCCATTCTACCGGCATGTCATAGATCACGATCCCCATACGCTCCGCCCGCAGTAAAAATTCAATCGTATAAAACCACCCATTGTCATTTCCGCAGGCCGCTGCCAGCCGTTCTGCCGTTTCCTTTCTAAGGAAGGTAAAACCGCAGACCGCATCCGTGGCCTTCATATGAAAGATTACCTTTAATAAAAAAACCAGCCCCATAGACGTGATCTTCCGGTACCATTTCCTTCCTCTGGTATCAGATTCTTTCGCAAATCGGCTTCCGTTTATATATTCCAGCTCCGGCCTTTCCTGAAACAGCCTGATTGTTTTTCCCAAATACTTGATATCCGTGGAAAGGTCGATATCCATGTAACCTACAAGGGCGCTTTCATTTAGAGAGATTCCCTTCCTGAAAGCCACTCCCACGCCCCGTTCCCCCACCCGGACATAAGAAACTTCAGGATACTTCTCCGCAAGGGCTTTTCCAATCTCCGGCGTTTCATCCTCCGACCCGTTATCCAGTATGGTAAGGCTGTAGGGGATGTCCACATTCCCCCGCAGATATTCCATAGCCTTATCAATCCCGTTTTGAAGCCTTAACCGCTCATTTAATACCGGGAATAAAATGTTGATCGACAGTTCTCCCTTTTTCAATTTTTTACCACCTTTTCTATATCAGACACCAGATATCTTTGCTGCTTAAAAATCAGGTTCAACATCACCGACAGATATTTCAGGATGATCGTAAGGAGCGCAAACACTCCAAAAAAGCCAAGGGCGAGAAACCCCATGGTGGAAAGCCATCCTTCCACCGGCTTATTCTTATTAAACATATCCAAGATGATATAAATCCCCATCCCCACCGAAAACAAAAGGAACAGCCCGCAAAGGATTGCCGACAGCCTTTCTAACACATTGGTGAAATAAATAAAAGAATCCAGAGCCAGCGTAGTCCTCTCCGACGCCACGATCTTGTTTTTCACCCTCACCTTCACATCTTTGCTATGATAAAACACGGTGGCCGTATTCAGCCCGCAGTTTGCATACACCGCTTTCCGGTAAGGAATATACTGGCCCATAGATTTAATCCTATTGATCGCCCGCCTTGAAATGATCCGGAAGGTCTCCGGCCCTATCTTTCCTTTCCCCCTGCTGGTGCTGTTATAGAGGGCATAAAAAACCTTAGACGTGGCCCGCAGCTTCCCCTTACTCCTTGCCGCCACAATGTCATTCCCGCTTATCAGCTTGTCATACACTTCCCTGAGCACCTGGGGTTCATAATCCACAAAAATATCATCAAACTCATACACAAAATCACCGATCGCAAGATCGCGCCCTGCATTCATGGAACTTTCTATCCCCTGAAAAAATCCCATATGGACCACATTCACCATGGCTTTCAGCTTATGATCCTCCACATATTTTTTTAAGATCTCTACCGTGTCATCCTGACAGGCATCGTCTACACAGACGATCTCAAACTGTTCAAAATTACCATCACAAAAGGGGATCACCGTATCCAGAAAAAACTTTAAATAAGGCGCCGTGTTGTGCAGATAAACCACAAGCGAGATAAACTTTTTCTCTTTTTTCACTGCTTTATTCATACCCTCTCCACCTAATCTTCCAAAAATCCGTCTAAATCATAAACCGTATTGATCTTCCCCGACAGCACACTGATAAAAGAAGGGCTGCTGCTCATGACCGCGATCGCCGTGGGCCGGGAATCATCTACCTCTGAGCTTTTTAAAATCGGCTTCATGGAATACAATGACTGCTCATAGGTATATGCATATTCCGGCTTTAAATATTTATCCGCAAGGTGCGACATATACGCCCATGCGGAATCCGGCTTATGGGCACAGTCATTACAGTTTCCTAACTGGACGGGAGAACACTCCCCTTTCCCGCTAAGCCCCTTCTGACAGCTAAAGACCGGCTTGCCCTCATAACTGGTCACATGAGGCGTAAAGGTCACTGCCGTTAAGGAATGCAGCCCCGTCTTCCCAAAAGGCATGATAGAAAAAAATGGCCCATCCATCACCGTAATGCCAATATCCTGTAATTTCTCAGAAGGCCTGCATAAAATAATCTCACACAGCTCATATTTAATGGGAAACAGGTTTCTTTCCATCCCTTCCACCCGGTCAATAATCTGGTTCACCGAAGCATAGGTGGCATTTAACACAAACGGGGCCGCAAAGCTTTTCCCATCTTCCGTCTCTATCAAAAACTTCTGCTCCTGCTTTACGATCCTGCCGATCCGGACGCCATATTTCATATCCACATTGCCATTTTCATTCAGCTTGTCCAAATAATAATCCCTAAGGAGCATGGCATCATAGGTGTATTCCTCCGTCAGAAAAGCGCCGTCACACATCCCCGGTTTAAAATACTTGGAAACGGGCGCTTCCTCACACCGGATCTGTGCCGCCTCACAAAAATTTTTAAACTGCCCTGCGCTGGTCCAGGAAAATTTCTCTGACGTGGCATAGACCTGTTCAAATTTATCATGAATGCAAAAACCAAAATCTTCCACGAACCGCCGGAAGTATCCCGCCGATTTCACTGCCGTGGTAAGGCTCCTTGGATAGTGATATCCCATATGGACTCTGGCCTGATTGATATAGGTTGCCCGCCGGAATGGAGCTTCATCATACTCAAGAACCAGAACATGCTGGTTCCTTTCTCCGCAAAAGGTAGCCGCATATAAGCCATAAAGTCCTGCGCCAATGATAATCTTATCGTACCGCACAGCATGTTCATACTGTCCATACCGCTGTTGTGCCATCTATGATACCCCACATTCTTCCCTAAGTTTCCTATCTGTGATTATACCTTGTACATCCGCCTTTGTCCAGTGGACTTCCTGTCTTCAAATCCGGACACAGTCAAAGCCGAACCTTAAATATCCTATATTCTTCATCCCTTACCGTTTCATTTCCCGACTGGTAAAGCTCCTCGCTCCCTTCCAGAGTTCCCCCGCCTTCCATACAAGATTCCTTTGTCTGGATAAGGAAAAATTCTTCTTTCCCTGGAAATGCTTCCTTTATCCAGCCAAGCAACTCTGCATAGCTGATCTTCTTACTTTGCTCCTCACTCCAGTCCGCATAGGATTCCATCCGCCCATTTCCCGCATAGTAAAACTCATAATCCTTCAAATATGCCAATACCGTAGACGCCATCGGGATATTGTCAGAAATGATCAATTCATCCGGGCTGATGTTTTCCCTGATAAAAGCCGCCGTATTTCCGCCATCCGAATATGTGCCATGCAGCGCATTCCCCAGATTGGACGGTTCCTCCTGGGAATCCCAATGAACCATCATAAAAGCCGCCAAAAGGACGAGCAGCCCCTCAATGCATCTTAATGCCCATCTGCTTACCTTGTCCGATATCTTTTTTTCCTCCGCCTGTTTCCATAATACCCAGACTGACCAGATAAATACAAACCCAAGAGAAATATAATGCCAGATATGTAATTGATACACCATTGCGCTGAATGCGGCATAAAAGAGAAATGTTCCCAAAAGCACCCCAAACGCCCATCCGGTTTTCAGTTTTAAAGAAAGGAACAAAAATAAGATCAGGCAGCACACAAAAAATATCCGGATTGGATCCTGCTCCGCCCCGGTCAGCCTGATCAAAATCCCAAACGCAAAATTCCGTGTTTCCTTGAGCGCTTCCCTTCCGCCTAATTCTCTCATTTGGAACTGAGGGCTGTCTGATACCTGATAAAACTGCAAAAACCAAAATAACAGGCTTACTGCCGGAATCCAAATCCCCGCCAATACTTTTTTTACAGTCCGAAATTCTTTTGCTCTGAACCACTGCCATAAATTTTCCGTAAGCCACATAGCGGAAATCAGCCCTGCTATGGGAATCGCTATCGTATCCGCCTGGACCAAAAGTCCCAACAACAGCCCATACCGGATGGTATGCGTATTCCGCTCTCTATATTGCCACGCAAGCAGCACCAAAAGAAGGGCGATCAGACAGTAATTTCTGGCTATGACAGGATAAAAATAGGTAAATACCGGACTAAACAGACAAAACCCTTTCGTGGCCACATGCAAAGGCGTTTTCCATAAAAATATGCCTGCCGTCAACGCCATGATCAGATAACTGATTACCCCGATCGTCCGGAAAGGAAGACCAATTTTCGCAAATGGCATCACTACAAAATACCAAAGGCACGGATGCCCCTGATATTTTATTTCACGAAGAAGGCCAAAAGGAGATAATTCCCTTGCCATCAGCCATACATTTGCTTCATCTCTCCATGGTTCGTGCAAAATAAGCAAAATTCCATTAAATAATAAATAAAGGAAGAATAACCCCGCTAAGATGATATTATTGCTATTCTCTTTTTTCATTCTGTGCTTCCAACCCACTTTATTTTCTTTTGCCTGATTTAATCATTATATACTACTTCCTCCTGACCTTCAACAAATCCCGAAAAAAAGCGCAAGACCTGCATCTTGCGCTTCTACAAACACTACTTTTAAGCTGTCAATTGTTTTTCGTTTCTTCTATGGATAAAATCATGCGTGCCAGCGCATCCGCATAAAGCTTTCTCCCGGCTTCCGTCAGATGTACGCCATCTTCCAGGTAGTCCTCCGCAGTATAGCCGTCGATTCCCAAATCCTGATAGGCATTAAAAAAATATGACTGTGTTTCATTGGCAATGTAGTTACATGTTCCTTTATAGTCAAATAAAGTTCCGTTCCCTGGGTTGGTCACATTTCCATCCCCCACCATACGGCCATCATGGTAAAACTGGGCATAGCAGGGAGAACAGAGGATAATCGTCGCATCAGGAGCCAATTCCTGCAAATTGGACACCCCATACCGCAAAGCTCCGGCATAAGTATGGAGATTGTAATCACTTTCCGGATCGCTTTGGCTCACGGCGCGAAAAAAATCATTTGTTCCATACTCCACAATAAAATAATCCGTCTGTGAAAAATCAATATTGGGATTATCTAATATTTCTTTTGCCCGTGTTCCTTCGAAAGCATCTGTCGAGATTTTACCCATCATGGCATTAGTCACCCCACAAAAACCATTAGATGCCCATGTATCCAATTCGCCATATTCTCCCCAATCAAGGCTGGCACTGGAACCGCCGATTGCAAGATTAAACACATCAGCATCACACTGCGAAGCTGTCAAATACGGGATTCCTGTTCCATCCCTATTATTATCAAAAATACTGTCCCCCAAAAAAACTAACTGAAGCCCCTTTCCTTCCGGCTCTATCTGATCCTCTTCTGTAATCACCTGTTCGTGAACAGGTACATCTAATTCTATTGCCGGTGTTGGTGCTGTCTGTTCAGTTTTCGGTAATTGCATATTTTCTTTCTCCATGTTTTCCATGTTACTTTTCGAAGAAGTGGGAGCTGGCGTCGGTATAGGCTCAAGCTTCACTACTTCACCCGTTTCTGTAATCAGCACATTATCTGATGATACATTATCTCCTGTTTCATCCGCCTGCTTCCTGGCACATCCGATTATGACCATGATAGCTGCCATAAGCAGAACTATGCCCCATGCTGTTTTTGTTTTCTTTTCTTTCATATATACACTCCTCTCCCAAACCCTGAAATAACCCGGCCTGATGGTACTATATAATATACATTCGCTCTGTTCATTTCCAGGATAACATATTTTTCAGTTATTTCCAGTGCCTGAGCCTTAAATTAAATCTTTTTTCGGTAACATTAAAAAAAACTTAATAAGTTATTTATAGTTTATTCTGTTATTCTCAAAACTATGTCTTTTTTATTGTAAAATGCGCAGATACTGCTATAATAAAAGGCACGGAGCCTTACAGGATCCCCTACTTGAATTGCAAACCTTACACGGGAGGCCAACATGAACAGCAACCATTTTCTTTCCATTATACTTCCGGCTTACAATGAACAGGATAATATCTTATACGCTTTTGATGTTATCAGCAACATACTATCCTCTGCATCCATTCCCTTTGAGCTGATTTTTATTGACGATGGTTCTGGCGATATGACCTACCAGAATATCCAAATATTATCATCTAAAAATCCACAGGTAAAAGGAATCTGCTTTTCCAGGAATTTCGGGAAGGAAGCGGCCATCTTTGCCGGCCTGGAAGCCTCCACGGGCGATTGCTGCCTGATCATGGATTGCGACCTGCAGCACCCTGCTGAACTGATTCCGGAAATGTACCGCCTGTGGCAGAACGGTTATGAAGTCGTGGAAGGCGTAAAGGCCTCCAGAGGAAAAGAAAATCTTCTCCATACATTATGTGCTAATAGTTTTTACCGTATTATCAGCAAGGCTTCCGGCATTGATATGTCCAAAGCCTCTGATTTTAAACTTTTAGACCGCAAAGCTGTAGACTCGCTGCTTGCCATGCCAGAGCGCGCGCCATTTTTCCGCGCTTTATCATCCTGGATTGGGTTTAGGACTGTCTCCATCCCTTTTCACGTAAAAGAACGTGAAAACGGCACTTCGAAATGGTCTGTTTGGAAGCTGGTCAAATACGCCATACGTAACATTACCTCATTTTCAGGAGCGCCTTTGCAATTTGTGACTTTTCTGGGATGGGCGATGTTTCTGTGCTCTATCGGCCTCGGCATCCAATCATTATACCGCTATTTTACCGGCACCGCACTGGAAGGCTTCACTACCGTTATCTTATTACAGCTTTTGATTGGAAGCGTCCTTATGATCAGCCTGGGAATCATTGGGCATTATATTTCCCGGATTTATGATGAAATTAAGGCAAGGCCAAGATATTTGATTACGAAAAAATGCGGTTTTTAATACCGCATTTTTACTTTACCCTAATCTATGCCATTCAAAAACTCCATAAAACTTTCTTTATTTTCCTTTGCGCTTTCTTTGGGCCTGCCAAGATCCAAACGGGAAGATAAAGAGACAGGAATTTCAAATAAGACAGGTCCTTTTCCGTCCATGAAAAAATCACTGAGTTTTTCCAAATCTTCCATTCTTTCCAGTTTCCCCGCATGTACATATCCGGCTGCCTTCGCAAGGTTAGAAAAATCTGCTCCCTGACAGCCTGTCGGCATGGCTCCGACTGACTCATGGGCCTGGTTGTTGATGACAATGTGGCAGAAATTTTCCGGTTTTTGTGATGCGATAAAAGGCAGGGCACCCATATGCATGAGCACAGCCCCATCCCCATCAATACAAACGACTCTTTTATCCGGCCGCTTCTTTGCAATCCCCAGGGCAATCATGGAAGCATGTCCCATGCCTCCCACCGTCATAAACAGATTCTCATGATTCCCGTACATCTGATGGCTCTGTTCATATAGTTCCCTGGAAATCTTTCCGGTGGTGGAAACGATTGCCGCATCACGGGGTACCCGCCTTAAAATTTCCCTGAGCATTTCTTCCCGCACCAACGTATTCCTATTTTCCCAAGTATAAGACTCTTCCTTTTCAAACGTGTCTTTCCTTATGACCAACGCAAACTGCCCACCGCCTTTTAACGTATCTTCCGCCAACCGAAGCGCTGCAAACGCCTCTTCCTCAGAAGTCTCCTTATCAATCACGGCATAGGGCACTAACAAAGTATCCAAAAGTTTGCAGGTGATCTTCCCCTGAAAGACATGCTGGGGTTCGTCCTTGACTCCCGGCTCCCCCCGCCATCCTATCACAAACAGCATGGGAATCCCATAAACGTCGCCGTTTGCCAAAGAGACAATCGGATTCACGGCATTTCCAATCCCTGAGTTCTGCATATATACGCAGGCAGGCTTTCCCGATGCCAAAAAGCTTCCGATCGCTAACCCTACCGCCGCCCCTTCATTGGCCGCCACATAGTGGGATAGCTCACCCTGATAATTTTCGATTCCATCACAAAACTGCTTTAAGGTGGAGTCCGGCACCCCGGCAATGGTATGAATCCCCATATTCCCTAACTCTTCTAACAACCTACTTGCCTTCATTGACTTCCCTAAGCTCCTCCACTGTATCAATCTCCACAAGCTGCCCTTCTTTGACGGGTTCTACCCGAAGGCGCAGTTTGTCTAAATTTCTGTTTACCACATCATCCCAGAACAAATTACCATTTTCTTCTATCCTGTAGGCCTTTTCAATTTCCTCTTTTAGAATCAAAGCTTCCGCCTGTTTGAAATAAGAAATGCCCACCATATTATAAGTATCCTCCCCGCCTTTTCCCACACGGGTAATATACCCCTCTTGAAGGTCAAACACCCAATCATCCGAATATCCCTCCTGCATCCTCCCGTAATAACAGGAATGAGGTAATTCCTTTTGAAAAATAGAAGGATCCGCCACATACAGATCCGATTCGCAGATGAAACAATTTCCGCTGCCAAGAACCTTCCTTGCCGCATAGATAGAGGAGATATTATTCTTTGTCCCATAATCCGGGTTCTGGATCAATTTTACAGAAGGGTATTTATCACATAACCCTTCAAACTGCACGCCAAGATAGCCTGTAACCACATAAATTTCTTCTACCGCCCGGGCAAGCAGCCCTTCCACCACCGTTTCGATCATGGGCTTGCCATGAACCTTCACTAGCGGCTTAGGCGTAGTTTCCGTAAGCGGACGCATCCGCTCACCCAATCCCGCCGCCATTAAAATTGCTGTTTCCTTCATTTCTTTTCGCCCTTTCCCTGTGCTTAAATCTCATCAATCAGGCGGATGATATCCTGAAAGGGCATCAGCTTAGCATCCGCTTCAAGCGCCCGGTGATTCTGCAAAATCTCCACTGCCGTGTTTTGCATTGCGGGAAATGCACTTCTGGTGAGCTGATTGGCATAAATCACGATATTGACCCCTGCCTGTGCCAGCTCCTCCTCCGTAATGCTGTTAAAAGAAGTGGGCACTACCACAATGGGAGTATCTCCATCCTTTTCTCTGAATTTCCTGCAAAATTCCAAAATTTCGTCTGGGGATTTTTTCCTGGAGTGGATCATAATCCCATCCGCCCCAGCTTTCACATAGGCAAACCCGCGGTTTAACGCATCCTCCATGCCCTTATCAAGAATCAGGCTCTCAATACGGGCAATAATCATAAAATCTTCCGTACGCAGCACCTGTTTCCCTGCTTTTATCTTCTCACAGAAATTATCATTGCTATCCTGTGTCTGCTCCACTTCTGTTCCAAACAAGGAATTCTTTTTCAGCCCTGTCTTATCCTCAATGATCACGGCGGAGACGCCCATGCGCTCCAATGTCCTGATATTATAAACAAAATGCTCGATCAAACCGCCAGTATCCCCATCCAGGATAATCGGTTTCGTCGTCACATCCATCACGTCGTCTATGGTGCGGATCCGGGAAGACATATCCACCAATTCGATATCCGGCTTTCCTTTAGCTGTGGAATCGCATAAGGAAGAGATCCACATTGCATCAAACTGATCCAGCCTGCCACCACTTTCCACTACCGTCTTTTCTGCAATCAATGCAGTAAGGCCTGAGTGTACCTCCAAAGCCTTTACAATAGGGCGCATAGCGATAAGCTGACGCAGACGCTTTCTGCGAAACTCCGGCATGGCAAGCTTTTCCTTCATCAAATCGTCAATGTGCTTTACCTTTTCATTATAAGTGTAAGGGATTTCAACCAGCTCACCGCCCCAACGTTCTATGTTTTCCAGCACATTCTGACGGATAAAGCGTTCCGGCCCTTCCTTCCAGTTATCCCCGTGGACAATATAATCCGGGCGCAGGCTTTCCATTACATGGTCATAAACCACCTCATCCTGTACCAAAACCTCATGCACAAGCCCAGTCTGCCTTACCATCTCCATCCTTTCCTCCAAGGAAATGGTGGGAAACCGGTTAAATCCTACCATGGCTCCGTCAGAAAGCACTCCTACAGATACTTCCCCATATTTGGCGGCTTCTCGTAAAATATTTAAATGCCCTTCATGGATCACATCCGTGCAAAAACAAGTGTAAACCTTTTTCATCTTTTATTTCCTCATCAATATACCACAGGTACGGTAACATGGTTTTCTTTCAGCGCTTCCTGAAATACCGTAAAGAATGCTTTGATGTCCTCCTGATCAATCGCCCCCAACGCACAGATCCGGAACATGCCTGCCTTCTCCACCTTCCCGGGATAGATCGTGAATCCCCGCTCATAACAGGCATCATGAATCTTCTCAAAATTCCAGTTAGGATCATCCGGATATAATGCAGCGGCAACCAACTCCGCCTCCTGCCCCTTGGGAATAAAAATCCGGAACCCCAATTCTTCAAGCCCTTCCCTGATCGCACAATAAACCCGTCTGTGCCTTTCCCATTTATTCAGCTCCCCTTCCTCAAAGTACTCCTTTAAGGCCTGGCGCGCTGCATAGATTACCTGTACTGGCGGCGTAAAGTGCATTTCCCCATGGGCTCTGGCATATTCGTACTGCATAAACAGGTTACAATAATAAGACCTTTTGGGATACTCTGCAGAAGCTTCGATCACCGATTTCTTCCCAATAATAAAAGAAAGCCCTGTCATTGCCATAATTCCCTTTTGCGCTGAAGCCATGCAGAAATCAATTTCGTCCTCCGTCATATGGATTGGACGCATTGCATAGGTGGAAGTGGTATCCACCACAAACACCCCATGATAGCGGTGCACCAAAGCGCCGATCTGCCTGATCGGATTAAGAAGTCCGGTCCCCGTTTCATGGTGGGTGGTATATACCAACGCAATATCCGGGTTCTTCTTTAAGGTATCTTCTATCAAATCCAAATCCGGCTGCCTGTCTACAGGCAGTTTCAAGTTGATAAACGACAGACCATAATACTGGCAGATCTCCGCCCCACGGCTGCTGTACGCCCCGTTATTGATAATTAGCGCTTTCCCATTTTCCGGAAGGAGAGAATTGAGGCAGATATCCATGTTAATGGTTCCAGACCCGCAAAACAACACTGCCGCATATTCTTCCGGGTCGGCATGAACGATCCGTAAAAGCCCTTCCTCCACCTCGCGCATAATAGCCGCAAACTCTTTTTCGCGAGGACAAATATCCGGAACCACCTGCGCCATTTTCACGGTATCTGTAGTCGTCGCCGGGCCTGGATTTAATAAAACCTTTCTCTGCACCATCTACTTCCCCTCCTTTTTACCTGATCGGTCCACCAAGCGCTGGATCATATACTTCGCTCCAATTTTTCCACTTTCTCCCGGATGATAAAGGTACTTTTCTTTCAACCCCTGCATGGACTGCGGGGAAAACTGTTGATCAAACAACAACCGGTCAACCGCCGAAACCACTTTTGCACCAACCCTGTCTAACTCTAAGGAGATCCCTACCTGATCACGAAGTTCAATATCAATGGGAACTGTACTGAGTTCCTGATAATCCCCGTTTACTACCTTCATGGGCGTATTGATAAACAAAACCGGTTTTAACGTAGAAAAAGCATATTCCAGCGAAATGCTTGACCAATCCGTCACCAGAAGGTCCGCCATGTAAACTGTTTTATTAGAGGAAAAATCCTTCTGGAACTCCACCCCATCCTTTTTATATTTTTCTGCAAGAAGATCTACCCGTCCTTCAAAATGACGGACATACTGGGGGTGCGGACGCACGATCACCTGATAATCTGTCTGAATCAGTTCATCAAGCATCTCTTCAATACAGGAATCAAAAATATTGTCCTTCTGCCAGGAAGGCGCAATCAAAATCGTCTTTTTCCCCGCCTTCTTCTCCTTAGATAACTCCAAATAAGATTCGGTCATATTGTCGATCACCCCAGATCCCCATTCCACCAGTTTCTTGGAAGGCAGGGCATATTTTTCTTCCCTCTCTTTGATTTCCTCTTTATTTTTAAATCCTGAAGTAAAGATGGTGTCAAAATGATCCAAGGCATTTTTGTGGAAAGTCAAGTTAGAACTATTGACATCATGGGGCACATAAATATATTCAATATCCTTTTTTACATAGGAACGCTTTAACTGAAAGTTCTCCAGATCTGGTGTAGTCATGACCATCAGATCCGTCTCCATCTTCATCATCAGCACGATCATACGGTTCTCGCCGATATAGTAAGGCTTAAACTGCACACTCTCCATCTGGAACACTTCGTCCAATGGGTCGCTGGTAATATAATGGATCACAATATTAGTCCTTTTAACAATCTCCTCAATGATATTCCGGTAATACTTATAAAAGCCATTTTTCTCGGAATAAAAAACAATCTTTTTACCCGATGCCTTTAAAAACCGCTTATAATCCTCCTTTTCCCGCTTCCTGTACGGATTCTGCCTGTCCTTTTTCTGCCCGGAAGCCATAAAAAGCTTGGCTCTCTTTAGTTCTTCCTTACTTGCCTCCAAAGCTTCATAGTCAATATAATTCTTGGGATTGATCCAGATATTTAAAAGTATCAATTGGACAACGGATAGCACATTGCTGAAACACCAATAAGATCCTACTCCAATAGAGACAAAGAATCCCAGATAAAGGGAAAGCACAACGGAAAAGACCATCGTTCCATATTTGTTGACAAGCCCCTGCTCCGACTGGAGAACATTGATCTTATTCTGCACATAACACATAAAGAAGGCAGATAATGCGGCAAACAACGGAACAAGCAAGGTCACTCCCCCGGTCCTTACCGGAATATCTGTCAGGGTTGTTCCTCTCTTTACAGCCTCCACCACTCCCATCAGGAGAGCTAACTGCACAAACAGCGGTATCAAATCTGCAAACGGATTATATCCTTCCTTTTTAAACAACTTATACTGTTCTTCGGAAATTGCATCCTGATTGCCCATGTAAACAGCTTTGATTTGATTCATCTCCGGCTGCATCCGGACCGTTTTAATAGAGTTCTTTTGAACCCAAATTGACAAAGGCAGCAAGACCACCTTTGTCAACACTGTAAATAAAAAGATTGCTATCCAATAATTGTGGCACAGATCGTAGCATAGATGAATCATCCAGACAAGCCCGTCCACGATTCCGTTTACTATCGCACTCATAAGCCCCTCTTAGTCATCTACATCTTTAAATTCAATGGCGTCTTCTGCCTCGTTATTCTGTTTCTTATTCTTTTTAAAAAAAGCAAAAATCTTATGGCGGAAGATTGTAAACGCCGCACCTAATGCGATCAGCACACCTGCCACCGCCTGGATCACATAAGTCACTGCCGATGGATCAATATATGCATGAGCATAATTGGTAAAAAGCGTAAAAAAACAGCTAAAAAAATACATAAACTTAAAAACCTGTCCTAAAATCTTTTTCATTTTCTGATTCTCCTTTTCCCTGATTCCTTTAAAAATACGGCTCGTACATCTCTTTAATGTCCGTCGGACCTGCATCGATCTGCGTGATCAGCGCCAAAATATCCCCGGTGTAAGTATAACCGTAATACACTTCTTCCGGGAAGTCCGGATCTGCTGTCCTCACCCAGATGGTACGTTCCCTCTGCTCGTCTTGGCTAAAGTCATTTATAGAATTGCCGTACTTAGTATAATCCAATCCTGCCATTTGTGCAACCGTTGGTAAAAGATCGCAATGGGAAATTGGTGCGTTGGTCACAGGGCTCTTATCATGGGTCTCACCAGGCTGTTTTATAAAATACACCACCTGCAGGTCTTCCTTCCAATCCCCTCCATGATCCGCCGTAATTATGATTGTTGCGTCATCATAAACCCCAAGCCTTTTTAGTTCGTTTATATACCCTTCCATGATCGTCATACAGCCCCGGGCCGTCTCTTCCACAGACGTCTTCTCTTTGTAATTTCCATTTGCGTCTGTATTAAACTCATGAGTTCCGATTAAATGCTGGAAAATAAAGTAATGAGAAGAATCGTCCGCTTTTAACCCATTTTCCTGCAGCTTAGCATAAAAGTCGCTGTTAGTCTGCAGAATTCCCTCTCCCTTATCCTCCACGATCAGGCTGTATTCGCTGACATTGGTATAAAACTGCGGCTTTAACAGATCCGGAGCCATCCGGTAACAGGACATTTTCGTTAAAGTCTTTAACAATAACCCCGTATCTACCTGCACTTCCCTGGGTTCGTTGGTAATGTTGGAGATCCGGTTCCTTAAAATCCCACATCCGTTGGATGAAGTCAGCACATTCGTATCCGTTGTGTACACATTTGTCTTGTAATTATTTGCCTGCAGTTCCTGATAAAATCCTACCGTTGATTCATCGTTCCATATGTTCCTGCACCATTCAGCAATGGAAACGGTAGTATCCACCTCACATCCCGTCAGCATATGCGCTAAGGAAGGAAATGTTCCATAATAAGTACAGTCCGCATTGCTGTAATAAGTAAAATCATGGAGACAATCTGCCCCGTCAGGATATACTTCCAACATCTGCTGCAGATAAAGACTGCTAAAATAGTCAAGCACAAAGACAATAATATTTTTATCAGCGGAAACTGTGTATTGATTTTTTCCGTCTAAACGCTCACTGCCCTTGGCGCGCTCATAGGCTTCCTTGGGCGCAGTTGCCACCAGGGAAATCATTGCCACCGACTGCATCCCAACTAAAAGAAGGGAAAGATACAAAACTACCTTTTTCCAGATTTCACTTTTCTTGATTGCAAGCACAATCACGCCTGATAAAACTATCAGCCAAATGACTAAATTTATAATCCCCTGCACTGGCGGTACCCGATATCCGTCAGGTTTCACACCAAGCAAGTCCAGATTTTTATTTAAAAACATGACCTGTAAATATCCCACTATAGATACCGTAAAAAGTGTAGAAATTACCATGCTATATACTTTTTGTGGCAGTATAGACAGTAAAACCGTGCACACGAAAAGGATCCCGATAAAGATTAATGCCATGTTCCCCGCAAACTCCCCATACAGGAAGTCAAATTCTGTCACATTGGCAAAGAAAATTTCCGCCGGTCCAAAAATTAGAGTCATAAATGCCAGTAAAAAACTTACTATAAAGCTTAAAAACATTTTCCTTTTGTCAAACATTTCTTTTACTCCGTTTCTTCAAAAGACTTAACAAAGACCACAATCCATATGCGGACAATGGCAATAACCATATAAAATATCCAAGGCAATATCTGGATAAAGACTCCCATATAAGCTGAAATGCCCCTCCTCCTATCACATATAGTTGAACCAATATCACCGCAAGACCTTCTTTGTTATTCATAATAGACCTCACCCCGGCAATTAGTGCGCATAAATAGACTAACATCATAGCGCCTATAGAAACCTTAAAGACAATTTCTCTTAATGAGCTCTCATAAAATGCGGCAAATGCCGCAGAGTTTACCGGTTCTCCGATGGAGGTATCATTCATCCTTATTGTCTTTCTTGCGCCAAATGTCGGATCCAGCCATTGATATTTTATCTTTTCAACAAAAAAATTAAGACTCCTTTTACCTGTAACGTATTCCTTTGCAGTGGTAAAAATCCCATCCATCGCCACCTGATTAGCCACTTTCCCGTCACAGTCATTTTCAACAAAGATCCGGGCGTCCGCCCCATCCTGACTTCCCGGTCCGGAAGCCCCCATGGTAGATGTCAGCCCCATGTAAACCGTACAAGATACCGGAACCGAATCCGCTTCAGGGTCTGCGCCGGTTATCTGTATATAAGTTCCATCTATAACCCTCATGGCTAAGAAAACCATAAAAACTGCCATTATAGAAATAAGAACATTCCGCAAAAGAACCTTTCCTCTCCCATTCATCAACAAATAAATGATTGCGGCAGCCAATCCAATGGCAGCAGACTGATGCATCAATATCCCTAAAGGAAATCCTAAAACAACCGCCGCCGCATACCATCGTTTACCGGTTTCGCATAAAGCAGCCGTGCCATACAGTCCAAGAGAGGTAAACGCAATAGATAACAATGTTCCATAATGGTATGAGGTATAAATGATAAGCGGATAAAATGCCATCAGGAGAAGGGATGTCAGGGTCAAAACCACCGGATTTCGGAAAACCAGCTTCACAAACCTGCAGATTGTATAATAAATTACTACTACCGCTAACAAATTAATAATCCGAAAAGAGTAAAGATGGTTGCCAAATATCTTCATTGCCATAGCCGCAAGCAAAGCCATCCCACGGTTTCTGCTAAAATAAGCAAAATATTCCGTTTCAAAATCCCCATCCAAAAATCCCGCAATCCGTTGAGCTTCCATATACACCGTTTTCTGATCATAAGCAGGAACACTGTCATTAAAGAAAATCCAAAAAATTCCTGCCGACAGTATCACCAATAAGCAAAAAATGGAAATAACATTACTTATTTTTTCTCCCTTTCCCGTACGTAAAAAAATACATTCCAGCCAAAAGCACAATACTCCGGCAACAGCAAGCCCCATCATAGCCAGCCCCATGTAAAGATAAAACGTATGTCGGGTAATTGATTTTGTCTGTTCATAATCGGAAAGGCTGGTCTCACAGTGCATAAACAAAGACATCACTGTCAGAATTCCTATAAATAAGATAAATATTCCTGAAAATAAGTAACATAACACATTTGCATTTTTATTTTTCATAACATTTCTCCAGATTTCAAACTATCTATCATATAATCCAGCTTCGCCTCCGTCATCCCCGGATACACGCCAACCCAAAAAGCCCTCTCCATCACAATATCCGTGTTTTCTAATTCTCCAATCACCCGATACCCTGCTTTTTCCTTCCGCATCTGGTCAAAGCAAGGATGCTTGATCAAATTCCCCGCAAAGAGCATCCTGGTCTGTATTCCACCTGCTTCCAAGTGTCTGACAACATGATTACGATCGACTCCCTCCTTACAGGTGAGTAAAAAACCAAACCAGCTCGGGTCAGAATGAGGGCACGCCACAGGCAGGATAAATTTATCCTGCAGATCTATCAGCCCGTCATATAATCTTTTAAAATTCTGCTTTCTCTTCTCCACAAACTCAGGGAACTTTTCCAGCTGAGCACAGCCAATTGCCGCCTGCAGGTCAGTTGCTTTCAAATTGTATCCAAAATGAGAATAAACATATTTATGGTCATAACCTAGCGGCAGATCTCCGTACTGCCTGTCAAACCTGTGTCCGCACAGATTATCCCTACCGGAAGGACAGACACAATCCCTCCCCCAATCTCGAAAAGAACGCGCAATCTTATGGAGCAGCGGATCATCTGTATAAACCGCCCCGCCTTCCCCCATAGTCATATGATGGGGTGGATAGAAACTGCTGGTTCCAATATCTCCTATTGTTCCTGTAAGCTTAACTTCTCCATTTATTTCATAAGTAGAACCCAGTGCATCGCAGTTATCCTCAATCAACCACAGACCATGTCTATCGCAAAAATCCCTTACAGCCTTCAGATCGAAGGGGTTTCCCAGCGTATGGGCTACCATCACAGCCTTAGTCTTATCTGAAAGCGCTTCTTCCAACATATCCACATTCAGGTTATATTGTGGTATTGTAATATCAATAAACACCGGCACTGCACCAAATTGAATCACAGGCGCAACGGTAGTAGGAAATCCCGCCGCCACCGTGATCACTTCATCTCCTCTCTTAATTGTCCGCTCCCCTAAAAGCGGGGAAGTCAATGTCATAAACGCCAATAAATTAGCTGATGACCCGGAATTTACCAAAGAACAATATTTTATCCCAAGATATCCGGCAAGTTTCTGCTCAAACTCATCCGTATACCGCCCGGAAGTCAGCCAAAATTCCAAGGCACTGTCCACCAGATTACACATTTCCCTTTCATCATATACCCTGGAGGCATAAGGAATCCTCTGCCCCGGCATAAAATCATCTTTCTTCTGGTGAAACATTTCATAATAATCTTTTACCAATCCAAGGATTTTATCCTTCGCCTGCTGTTCATCCATACCTGCAAATTCGTTCATCTCACTCATTTCCCATATCCTCTGCAAATTCATTTAATTGTTCTTCCATCACTGCTTTTACATTTTCCCCGGCGGCGTAAGCGCTATACCACTCTACCGTTTTATCTACCGCCTTGTCAATATGCCATACAGGCTTCCATGAAAAAGTTTTTTTATACTTAGCGCAATCCAGCTTCAGGTAATTCGCTTCGTGGGGTCCCTTGTCGCTTTGGTCTATCCAAGCCGGTCTTTGAACCATATACTTTTGCCAAGAAGCACAGAACAAATCCACCAACTCTCCTGTAGGGATGCAATCCACCTCATCCGGGCCAATATTATAATTTCCTGCCAGTTCCTTTCTCCCACTTTGCCTGGCCGTTATCGTCAAATACGCCATAAGCGGTTCCAGCACATGCTGATAAGGCCGGATCGAATGGGGATTTCTCACAATAATATCCTTTGCATGCAAAGCCGCCCGAAAACAGTCCGGAATAATACGGTCTGCGGCAAAATCCCCGCCTCCAATCACGTTCCCTGCCCTTGCCGTTGAAATAGCGATATCCTTATCTGTAAAAAATGAGTTTTGATAACTATAGGTCACCAGTTCCGAACAGGACTTACTGTTTGAATAAGGATCATAACCGCACAGCTCCTCATTTTCCCGGTATCCCCACTCCCATTCCCGATTCTTATAAACCTTGTCCGTAGTCACATTCAAAAAAGAGGTGACACCACCACAATTCCTAACACACTCCAGAATGTTTACCGTTCCCATCACATTAGTCTGATAAGTCATCACCGGATTTTTGTATGATTCTCTGACAATAGGCTGGGCAGCCAGATGCAGCACAATCTCCGGCTTTGCCTCCTGAAATGCTTTCGATAGTGCCTGCAGATCCGCAACATCTCCCGTAACAGACCACATGTCCTTTTCAAGCCCCATACATTCAAACAATGATGGACTCGTAAGCGGGCATAGTGAAAACCCGGTAACCTCCGCTCCAGCACGAAGCAGGATATAGCTTAGCCAACTACCTTTAAAGCCTGTATGCCCTGTGATAAATACTTTTTTACCCTTATAGAATTCTAAGATTGACATTTTTTCTATTTCCTTTTCGCAGGTCTGTGCGCATAAAAAACGGCACATCCCTTCCCGATATGCCGCAAAATTTCAGATTTGTTCCCTTTTATGCTTCATTTCTTCCGATTAACAAAATCATAGCAGTTATCCTATAAACTGTCAACTTTGAGAATACGGAAAATATGTTTTCCTGCCTGAATCTTACATGGTAATTTAACCTTTATACATAAATAATTAACACCATCCACTGTCTTCATCCTGAAAAGTATCTTCCCGATGTCATTTTCTGCCAATTGCTTCAGCCTGTACAAAGCTGCTCCCTTTCCTGCATCGTTCCACATTTCTGTCAATTTATCCATTGAGAGTATTTCGCTTATATATGCAAATTTTATCGTTACATTTTCTTCTTTTTGTTGCAATTTAAAATAAATTTTCTTTTCAGGAAACTTTGTTTCCGCAAATTTTGCCATTGCATGGTCAAACATATTTCCTATTACTTCTATCAATTGAACCTCTGAAACCGGACATTCACGTTTTAGATCCACCTTGTACCTGACCTTTACCCCTGTCTTCTCTACTTCTGACAGTTTATGATATAGAAATCCCACAACCAAAGCATTTTCCATTTTTAAAACCTTATCCAATACCATATTCTTTCCCCTTTATGCATGAGACAAATCTTATGATTTGATCTTCTTATTTTCCGTAAAAGATTCTTCCACTTCAAACAAATCATTTATAGAAACCTTAAGCGCCCTCGCTATCGCCCGCAGTTCAAAATCTGTCACTGTCCTCGCATGATTTTCTATCCTTGAAATTGAACCCCTGCATATATAAATTGCATAAGTTTCCAACCTTTCCGCCAGGTCCTTTTGGCTCATACGCTGTTCTATACGGTGCTTCTTCACCTGACTTCCAATAACATTTTGAACATAATAGTCTACAACCCGTGCCATAACGTCTCTCCATTAAGATTTCTTTTGACACAAGTATTTTATTATATTCTAGCTTAATTTGTGTCCTGTTTTAAGACATTTTTGTAAAAAATGGGAATTTTTATTTTTCACTAAATTAAAAAGACCAAATCTTTTAATCAGATTCCTGAAATAGAAGGTTTGGTCTTTTTAAGAAAACAAAAATTTTTATCCGACGTCTTCAGCATCATGATATTTGCGCAACATCAGTTGACACATATCAAAAATTTCTGTAGACATAGATCTTGGCGCATCAATTAACAACATTGGCAATTTATTTTCATCATCACAAATAACAGCAAGTCCGTCCATAAGGCGATCCATCTGATATTTATCAAAGGACAGCTTCATTTCGTGAGTACTATTATATGCCATAAAGTTCTTTTTAAATAAATCAAGTGGAACGTGGTTAGTAACTTTTTTGTGGTCAAATAAATACAGCCCATCTATATCCTCAATCTTTTCTCGTTGCTTTAGTTCTAAAATATATTTGTAACACTTTGTACTTTCAATATGCTCTTTTTGATGCATAGTATTACCAGCAAAAACATCTTCATAATCCAAATCTAATGAACGAAATTTCTTTATCTGTTCAGCAAAAAAGTAAATGCCATCTGGGCATCCGACCCTTTCCTTATTTATTTCATTTAGTCGATTAAAAAATAGCTATCCGTAAAAGCAAGATACCGATTCATCATATATTGGTCAGCACAACCAATTCCCTTTTCTTTTACCCCTACAATCCATGCATGTTCTTTCCCTATTGCATGCTCTTTCAATGTTAAATTCTGCAAAAGCGTACCAATATCAAAAGTGCCATAGGAAGCGCCGGAAGAAGCGGCATCCCTTAATAAATAATCAATCCTGTCCGCATCCAATTCTGAATGAAGTAATTGAATCATGATGAAACGGAGACTTTGCAACTAATTCTCTCTTTGGTTTTTGCATACTCTCAGTTTCACAAGAACCTTCTTCAGGTATCAGCTCAACCTGCATAATTCTATTTATATTCTCAACAGCTTCCGCCAAAAAGACTTCTTTTTTCATGTCGTCACTAATGTCTGGGGAAATCGGACCAAAATGATCCCATACAAAATCATAACGGCCACAGGAAACACCAAATTCCCTCAACAAAAAACTGCTTTCTGCAACATGACCCTGTCATCTAAATCTTCCTTATGGAACTCTCTCCCATACACTTTTTCGAAAATCGCACTAAGCCTTCTTTGCTGTGAAACCTTTTCCATATGACATCCCCCTTTCTTATCCAGTATATTCATAAAGCTGGCTACTATACACAACCTGCACCTACTATAGTAATCATCTTGATTATATTATAGATTTCATATAAACGCGATGATTCATTTTCCCACGTAACCCATTCTGTAGTAGAAGCCCATCCATTTCAATTACATATATTGATGCAAACAGTGAGCAATAGGTGATATATTATACAAGCAATAGACCAAAGGCAACATTTTCAAATTACCTTCCCCAACTTCATCCACTCCCCGTTTTCTCCTGCCATCTCTTCCTCACAAATATTGATTAGCAGGATATCCCTTTCACCCTGTTGCATGTCCTTCGAGAAAATGCCTGCATCATTAAAATAATAATATAAAACCCGGAGTAGTTTTTCTCTGGTATTCCGGTAATTAAGCCATAAATCCTTAAAATTGTGCAATGCCATAAAAGCATTGCATGCCGTAACTGCTGACCCCAGAGCTGCAAGCAATACTTTAGTCCAAACAGCCCCATCCGCAAACACGGAAACCACAGGAATCAACGCCCCCAGCAAAATAGAGCTCGCCATCCAGCGATAATATTTTTTCTTACATTCTCCGCCTTTGCTGCTGTACCATTCCATCTGCGGCATGATACGCCCTATAACATAATTCTTAGTATTTTCATTTTGAATCTGTCCAACTAAATCCATTAACGCAACATTTCTTACATTGCTTTTGTTCTCTCCCTTGTCCGGCACATCCATCATCCATTTTCTCCTTTTCAACTTATTACCAATCCCAAGTATCACAACTCCAAATATCACTCACACATAGATAATCCTAAACCATACATATTATCCTTAATTTCTTCTGCTTTCCGCATATTCATCAGCCATATTGAACTGGTTTCTTCCGGTATGCATTCGACAAATATCCCTTCCATGTCCACCGTATAAACCGTTCCGGAACTGCCAAGCACATACAATTCAGATGAATCCTCCGCAAACAGCATATTGATGACCGCCTCCGGTATGCTATGCACATCCATCATCCGGTCCATGGAACCCACATCCCACAGGTAAATTGAACCTCCGGCATTCCCAAACGCAACATATTCTCCCATATTTGTCACGCAGACAGAAGTGGTCGCTGTCATCGGCTCATTTTCTGTCGCAAGAAAAATCCTCTTCTCCTTACTTGAAAGGTTCGTCCAGATATTATTGGAAGGCACATTCCCACCCCGCCCTGCCGTCAAAATACAATCATATTTCTTAGAAACAGCCAACTGCTTCTTAACTGACACGCGCCCAATCAGCCAAGGCTCCCCAGTCCGCCTTAATGTATTGTCATAGGCAGCAAGCATTCCCACCGCATCACAAACTAAAAACTGATCCTCATACGCAATGATAGAGCGCGGATTAGAATACGTTTCCCCATCTGACTCTTGTATCCCACCAGAATCCAAATCAATGCGTGCTATCTTGTTCTTATTGTAACACATTATTATAAGGGAATCCCCATTCCCCGAAAAAATAAACCCTGAAATTTTACAGCCCGCATCATATGTTTTTTCTATTTCACCATTTGATAGCGCAATTAACACAACCCGGTCATCGCCATTTCCCTCTGGTTTATAGGAAACCGCAGCATATGCATAGTCTGGAGAAATGGCAATATAGTCCTCATATATTTCCCCTTCAAAAGGCAGTGAGAAGCTTTTCTCCTCATTGTCCAAATTAACAACCAGACTGCCATCCCTGATATAAACCGCCATGACACGCCCATCTGCCAATTGCGCCAGATTCCCTGCCGATATCTTTGGCCCCACAATTTTTCGTTCCTGAAAAGGGTAATCCCAGGCCACTGTATGCCCTTTTTCCGTAAAAGCATATATTTTGTTTCCATACATCATTAGTTCATTGATATCTTCAAAATTATAAGAAAGCAAAGCAGGCATCGCCTCCCCATATAAATCATAGATATATACCTTATTTGCCGCAGCTATGGCCAGTTCATTTCCACTTTCGCTAAAACAATAGGTTTCCGGCACCGACGCCAATAAAATCTGCCGGGTAATTCCCTGCACTCCATCATAGATAAACGCCTGAGCGGTATCCTCCGACAATGTCACCGTATATCGGCTGCACGTTTTATTCCCCGCCATTTCGGAAATATTTATGGGGCATTCCTCTACCATCCCATAAAAAGCAGCCGGATAATTTCTTGAAACAAAATCAGCCAATGCCCGGTTAGCCATGAAAATGAAATTTGATGCACCAACATACGCCACCGGCTCTTCCCCCTTTTGAGGCATATCAATCCCCACTCTACCGCCCTCCGCACTTTTAGCATAGCCTACCAGTCCAGCACCGCATCTTTCAATCATCCATATCGCCCGGATCGGGTCATATTCCCCTACTCGCCACGTCTCACCTACCACTTCCGATCCTGTCAGCAGCAGCCGGCTGCCATCCGCCGCCATACCCGTATATTCCCCGACTGAGGCCGCCCATATCAGCATAGAAAAGAAAATAACACCCAGTAATCCACTGATAGCAATGGTCATAATAAATTTTCTCTTCACCCTTCCCAAAAAGGGATACAAGTCTTTTGTCCACGGACCATGAAAGTTTTTGTCGGCAGCAATATCATAGCATTTTCTAGTCCATATCCAATTCTTAAACGGATGGTTTCCCATAGGCTTGTAAGACTCAGCCGGCAGTTTCTTGTATCTCCTGTAGGCCCCGGAGCGCATCCATTTACAATAACTGTTTTCTTCTGAAAAAACCTGTTCCCTGCACCATCCTGCTGCCTCATCAACAACTGCCTGTTCATCGGCTAAAATCCTGCCCACCTCTACATACAAAAACGGAAGGTCCACTTCCTGGATTACCTGAAGCTCACGCTGGCACGGCTTAGAGCGTTCCCAATCTTCTGTGTTAAAAATAATCGCCCCGGCAGCCGTGTATATTGCTTCCTCAATCACTTCAAACCACTTTACAGAATATGGGATCCCGGACCTTTTCCCTGACACATCCTGCCATACCTCAAACCCAAACCCACGGAGTCTTTCCACGAAAGCATTTACTTGTTCTTCATCCTTTCTTGAATATGATATAAATATATGGTCCATCCTTGCCCCCTCACTCTATTGTCCATCATCGTCGTCATCTGGCAGACATTTTACATTCAGAGCTTTTATCGTTTCTTTAGATACCGTTCCATAAATGTCACTCCCCGCCGCATAATGAAGTTTTTCTTTAACTGCCTCAACCGCACCTTCCTGCGTTAGCGCATCATATCCTATCCTTGTCCGCCAGAATGTTCCCGTCACATCTTTTAAATAATAGCAGTCCGTTGACTGATAAATGGCCACAACAGCGGCATGGGATGGAATCTGAAAATGACATCCCCGAAGAAAACTTTTATCGCCCATAAATTTTATTTCAAAAAAAGACCCGTCCGAACCACCCACAAGCAGCACCTCACCCTGACCGGTAATCCCAACCACCGTTGGCTTTCCCGTAAAATATACAGGCATGTCCTCAAAATAAAATACATTGTCCCCCTTCTCCTCAACCAAAGACAAATCCCTCTGGGCAGTGCCAACATAATACCGGCTGCCACCATCTATAATATAGATGATTTCTTCCCCATCCTGTTCCAGAACAACCCTGACAATATATTCATTTTCAACAGACACCTTCCGAACCCTTCCGGCCGATGACATCTCCTTTTCTGTGTAGGTCTCATATTCCGCATCCTCATTTATATAATCTATAGGCAGTAATGCCCTTATATTTTCCGAGCACCACAGACCACTGTCCCGGAAATATGCCATGACCATATCGGAGTCAGCTGACAGGGATGTCACTATTATCGCATTTTCCAGTATGCTTCCCAAATCCAGCCTTCTCTTAATATCATACAAATGCGTTCCCATATTACGGTCATGGTAAGCAATTGTCTGGTTATTTACAAAACACAAATGCGTGGGCAGGGAAAGGACAATTCCCGCTGGTTCTACCTTTTCAAAATTTTCTTTGCTCCATGTGACAATCTGATTCTTCTGGTCTGCCATAACCACCATGCCATTTCGCATATCCATGGTACAGCTTTTATCCCACTTTACCGGAATCGGCATTTCGTCCGTACCCCCGTCTTCCCTGACACACAAATCATATAAACACTCCCCTCGCTGCGCAATTACTTCCAGCCCCCTGCCGTTAATTTCGATACAAAAGACCTTATCATATTGCCCCTCCCACAGCAGGGTAAATCCATCCCTTAACCCAAAATATAGGATTTTCCCGTTTTCCCCTGCCACGGCAGCGGTATTTTTTTCTCCCGTACACGTCAACTTCGTTTGATCATGAGGCGGGATATCATAATTCTTACTGCTTTTTTTCCACGTTCCCCCAACATATTTTTTATAAAGGTAGCCTTCAAAATCCATTGCCACAAATAGCTGCTCATTTTCAGAAATTGCCAATGCAACAAGGGGCTGCTCCGAAACCCTCTCCGCCCAGACAACCTCCCCCGTATACGTATCCCACTTCGCAACACCGCCATCCCCGTTAGCAGACCATATATGCCGCCCGTCCATCTCTATCCGCACGTCATTTAAAGCACATCCATAATTTACCCCAATCAGGGAGTTGGGCCAGTTCATGTCCAAATTCTCTGAGAGCTTATTAAATAATTCCGGTTTTGCCAAATCAGAAACTAAGGGGTTGCTTATCCCGTCTATTAGCTTAATTGCGCTTACCGGCGCCACTTCCCCATGAGTTCCGACACTGACAATTGTATTGGCAAACCGCGCGCGTTGAACATAATCATTTATCTTGATAAAAGTGATGAGAGTTATCACTGCTGCCGCCACAGCCCCTGCCCATCGGATGTAACCCATAACCTTTCTCCTGAAAAGTTTTTTCGCATATTTCCGGGAGACCTGCAGATAACAGATAATCTCCGAAATCTCCTCTTGAAAATACGGATTTTTTTCTTCCTTCATCTTTCTTTGGAAAAGCAGGAGATATTCATTAATCTTTTTGCCATCCGAAAGTAAAAAATCTTCAGAGCGCTTTGAAAAGTGCCACACATTTTTGTTTAATAGAATCCAGTTTTTAATATCATAATATCCTTTTTCCGTTGTCAGGGAATCCCAGATATCTTCAAGATGCCTTCCACCCATCCGGATGTAATTTATCTCCCTTATCTTCCCAGGAACCATCTCCGGATCAGTATAATCCGCATTCCTCGTGCTGCTAACGGGGATTAAGCGCACATATTCGGGTATATCCCTGACCAGATCCTGCCATCTTTCATCCATGACTGCCGCATTCGATACCAAAACAACGGCCGCGTCCTGGTCAATTCTATTATCATTTTTTAGTTCATACCAATTGAGATTGCTGGAACTGGCCGCCAGATTTTTTTCTTCTGTAAGGAAATCCCGGATTTCCTCCGCATCTGCATGCTGCTCATTTGTAAATATTATGTAAACCATAATTATTACCCTCTCTTAATATAATCTTATCACATACAGGTTATTTCCACCATGAATTATAAAAGAGAACTTCAGCACCTTGCCTTCCTTCTTTGAGTTCTGTTAAAATTTGTACATAACACATGACGAGGAGGATACTCCGTTTTACGTATGAATAAGGTGGAAATTTATGGACATGCTATTTATTTCAAGCACATTTCAGGATATGCAGCACGAACGGGATGCCATCAGGAACTTAGTTATGCCACGGCTGAATAAAGAGGCGCAAGAATACGGGCAGGCAGTGTCTGTCTGCGACCTTCGGTGGGGAATCGACACGTCAGAGCTGGATTCCAATACGGCAGCCCTTAAGGTACTGGATGTCTGTCTGGATGAAATAGAAAACAGCGAGTCTCCAATGATAGTCATATTAGGCGAAAGGTATGGATGGATTCCGCCTAAAAACCTGATTGCTTCCGTTGCTGAAAAGAAAAAGCTTCAACTGGAGGATTTGCAGCTAAGCGCAACCGAACTGGAAATTGAATATGGCACTAAAATCCATAAAAACCATATGCTGTTTTATTTCCGGGAGCTGGATGGCGCACTGATAGAAAGAAGATACCTGGCAGAAAATAAAGAACGCCACGAAAAAATGACAGACCTTAAATCAAGGATTATGCGTATGACATACGGAACAGTGCATAAATACAAAGTCCACTTTGATGAAGATGGCATCTGTGAGGCGGATATTGATCACTTTGCCAATATGGCATATGAGGATATTAGACGTGTAATGCTCCCTAAATGGCAGAATTTGCAAAAGAAAACGCCATTTGACAGAGAACGTGATTCCCACTGGTCATATATAGAAGAAAAAAGCCATTCATTTGGGGCACGGAGTACATTGGCAAATAATATCGTACATGCCATTTGCGAAGGACAGCGCCGTATAGCGATAAAAGGAAACTCTGGAAGCGGGAAAAGTACTTTGTTTTGCCAAGTAGCAAATACTTTGAAAGAGAAAGGGATGTGTGTAATCCCCTTTATTAGTGGTTTGACAGCAGACAGCTCTACATCTATCGGGATTTTGCGCCAGTTGGTATATTGCCTGGAAGAACACCTTGGACAAGCACATATTCAAGACATGACCGTCACCAGGGAGTTAAAATCTTTGGATTACCATGAAACAACAGAATTCCGCAATCGTCTTTCCGAATTATGCCAATCCCTTCGGGATATAAATCGGCCATTAGTTATTATGGTAGATGCAGTGGATCAATTGCTGACAGATATAGAGCGGGATCAGATGATTTTTATTCCAGACCCAACGCCTTCCAATGTACACATCATCATCTCCTGCCTGCCAAATATAGAATTAAGGGATGGAAAGAATTTCTTTTTATTGCCAATAGACCGGAAAGATAAGGAAATCGTTATTCAGTGTATATTACAGCAACACCATAAGGAATTGGCAGATGAAGTAAAGGAAGAATTGATGAACCATCCAAATTCCGGAAATCCTCTCTTTTTAGGTCTGTTGTTACAGCGGTTACTTATCATGGACCGCCTGGACTTTAGCCTGATAAGTAACCTCGGAAATGGTATAGAACAAATATCTAATTATCAGAAAAAAATAATAAATAATTCCAACTACTCTTTGGAAGAAATAGGAGTTGCACTTTTTAAGGAAGTGGGGGCACGCCTCAACCCCGGACTGGTATCTAGGGTAACTGAATATATTGCCTTCTCCCGATATGGGCTGCGCGATAGCGATTTAGCCTTGTTATTGGGGGAAGAGTGGAATTATTTAGATTTTGTTTATATGATCCATTATATGCGTGAAAACTATTTTCGCAGAGCAGACGGAAGGTATGACTTTCTCCATCAAAGCACCAGGCAGGGCATCATTAAGGAATGTCCTAATAGCCAAAGAATACATAACGATATTTTTCAGGCATTAGAAGAGCTTGATGAAAAGGATCCAATCCGCATAAGCGAAATTGCCTATCATTGTATGCTGGCTGGCCGTTCCGGTTATTTGATGAATTATATCGCAAAGCACCAAAAAGATGACCCCGTTTTAATTGGTGCGGCAAAATGTTTATATTTTATCTGCAAGATGAACGGCGGAAAACAGGTGAACGACCTTCTGTCCAATGCCACTACCAATTATACCTCACTGAGTTTTGCCGTTTTCTTTGTTTATTTTTGTGAAAAACTGTTTTTACAAAATTACCAGGAAAGCCGTATCAAGTTTAGCATTATGAAACAACTGGACCCCTTAATCAATAACTACCGCGGTGAAAGGAATACAGCGTGGCAGGAACTGCTCCGTGTAAACAGCTATAAATGTGCCTGCACGGCAAGATTTTTGGGTGATCCGTTAATTTATGAATTTGGGGAAAAATATTTTGCCATCAGCAAGGATTTTTATCAAAAGGGGATAATTGATAAGCAACAGTTGCTTATGGCTTATAATAACATGATTGTCTTTTATAAGGAATCATCAAAACAATCCATGTTACGGCGGGGAATAGAAATTGCAAAAGAGGGAATAGATGCCGGCCTGACGGATATGCTTACTTCGGGCGAGGATACCCCTGTTTGGTATTATGGTTCTATGGGCGAAATTTATCACAAGCTGAATGAACCGGAAAACGCACTAGGGGCATATGAGCATGATCTGGAAAACCGAAAACTCTGGGCGGAGAAATACCCATCAGCATATGGTATGTGTGTACTAGGCGGCGGATATTACAATGTAGGAAATGCATTGATGATGTTAGGAAAATTTAATGAGGCATTGCCATATTATGAAAAGTCCCTGAAATTATCTGAATATAGAGCCAAACTATCAGGGGAGAAAGCCCATAACCGTGAGAGGCTGAAAGATCAAATTAATCTTTACAACAATTATGCAGAAAGCCTATGGGAGGCCGGATGTGAAGATGATGATGAGAATTACGTTCTGCAGGCGTTTATTTATAAAATGAAAACTCTGGAAATGGACCGAAATTATTGGCGCCTTACACATATGGAGTATCATTATGAGAGGGACATGATAAAACTGGCGCATATCATAAATTATATGTCCAAAATAGGCTGCAGCCTGACAAAAACATGTGAACAGGATTTCTTTCATCTGGTAGATTCTTTTTTGGCAGATGGCAGCGCTGCGTATAAAGTGGACAGCACTCTAGACAATATGTGGATGCTGCGGGATGAATATAAGGCAGTATTCCATGCGGTACGGGAACTGCGCCTGACGGATGATACTACTTTGAATCAATATATACATAACGGCTATCGCGCGCTGATTATGCCAATCAACGAAACTATCACGCAGGCGGAAAACAATCAGGAAAAGTCAGGGCAACTAAATATTGCAATGAATTACTACAACAAATCTGCTTTGCTCTACGATCTTGATGAACCATCCTTTTTTGAGGAAGCTTTAGACGCAGCACTGAAATCGGTGCAGATACTTAAGGAATTGGTAGAAATCGGCCAGTACGAAGAAGCAGACCTCATCAGGCAAATGGCAGTCTGCGCCTATCAAACAGGAAGATGCTATGTCCGGATGAAGGATCGGCAGACTGCATTAAAATATTTCTATGAGGCAATTGAAAAGCAAACGTTAATCGTTGCGTCTACATCCGATATTAATCAGAAAAAAATTTTGGAAGAATTTAAAAAAGGGTATCGGAATTGTAATGATGTCGTAATACTGTTGGATGGAAACAAAGTACTGTCCGACTCCCTTTTTGCGGCCAATATGCGGGAAGTTTTTGACAAAAAGCTTAAAGAGCAACTGAAAGAAGGCTCCACGGCATATAATGGAGATAAAATGGATGGTCATATGCACGGTAAGGGAACAAAGCACTATGCAGATGGCAGCCTATATAACGGCGAATGGGCCAACGGGAAAAGGAACGGCATAGGGAAATTGACATGGATGTCAGGAAAAGGAACATATTATGGGCAGTGGAAAGATGACTTGAAGAGCGGATATGGCGAAGCTGTTTTTCCAAATGGAGGAAGTTACCGCGGGGAATGGAAAGATGGGCAAATTCATGGTTATGGAATAAAGACCGATGCCAATGGTACAAAAATCTGTGGTATTTGGCAGGAAGGAAACTTACATAAAAAGATACCCATAGTTAAAGTGATGCTTGCCTTGCGAAAATGTAGAAAGCTTTAGGAGTCTGTATAGACTCCTATTCCTCGTTTTAAAAAGTACTCCTTCCTTTCATCCTCATTTACCGTATGGACAAACAACTGCACCCCATAATTTTGGCAAATGGCATTCAGCTCATCGGAATAAAAATCCTGCCGCATCGTAATCACGTCAATCAGATTCTTTCTGCAAAACTCCGCATATTGTTCCATTTCTTCCGGATTTCCCCTATATCCCTCTTCATATAAAGTGAAGATCATATTTTTGAATGGGTAGATTTCCTGGATGTCTCCATACATATACGCATGGTAGATCTGAACGACCACCCGGTCCAAAACTTCTTCACATCCATACACATGCGCAGTATCCACCATTTCCTGGAACTCCTTGCGGTAATAGTTCCCTTCCGCCGACTTGGTATCTGTAATAAGGTATACATCCTTATGTTCCTTCATAAAGAGGACTATTTCATCAAAAGACAGCGGAGTATATTTTCCATAAATCGGTGTCTTCATAAATACTTCTTTTGTGGGCACGGCATCTTCTGAAAACTCTTTCTGCATTCCAGCCCCCCAGTCGTGGCACGCCACCAGTTTCTCATCCACAGTAAGAATCATATCACACTCAAAAACCCTATCTCCGTCCGAAAAGCTTTTTTCCAACGCCTCCTTGGAGTTCGTGTATGCCAAACCATCAATGGTTCCCAATGCATGAATCACTACTTTATTTTCATCATACCAATGGTCTGCCGATCTGTGAATCTGATACCTTATAAATGATGTCATACCAACTTCCTGCCATCCCACCGCCAAAAAGATTAAAGTAACTATCAAAAGGAGACCATGGATAAACTTTCCGGAAAGGTTTTTCTTTTTTATGAGAAAAAATATGCTTCCTCCCACCAATAGCATAAAACCAAAAGCAGGCAGACACACCTCCATAAGAAACAGGCTTCGTTTATTTTCCAAAAAATTCATAAATTCCCGATCCGCTGTTGCAAGCAAAAGTTCCCCATACTTTTGCCTGGTCCAAACAGATGCCGCCAAAAAGAAAAACATTGCTGAACAGATTAAAACATTGACCCAAATACAAAATTGGCCTTTTTTCACTTTTGATTTCATAATGCTCCCTATGCTATGACAAATTGGGAAAAATAGTATTTAGAAAATAATTTAAGTTCTTTTTCAAATTTCTCTTTTCCTATCATCTCCGGCAGTGTCATTTTATCAGAAAATAAATTTACCCCCAGCCCAAGGTAATCGTCTTCTATCTTAACATCTAACGATGCTAAAATTGTTGGAAATAAGTCGATCGCGCTAAATTCCCTGTTTTTCGGCCTAACCGGGGAAAGGTCTCTTGGTATATTGATAAAGCAATTGTATACATTTCTTTCGTAATCGCCAATATCATCCCAAAAAGTATTATTCATACTTAAATGGTCGCCTGTGATCACGATTGTCGTGTTCTCATACCACTCCTGCTCCTGACACCACATAACAAAATCATATACCTGCCTACTTGCACAAGATATTGCATTGGCAAATTGACTGCCGTGCTGGTTCTGGCATAATTGACAGGCATACCCTTCCGGATGATGTGTGTCAACGGTAAGCATCGAAAAATTAAAGGGATTCTCATTTCGTGCAATCTCAGAGAGTTGTTGCTTTGCAAACGCATACAGTTTTTCATCTTCCATCCCCCAATATTCCAGATAATCAGAGGGTATGATCTCATTTTCAACTGCCTTATCATAATCCAAAATTACATAATCCCCATGCTGGTCGTAAAAGGCCCTGCGTCCGCCGAAGGTTGCATCGGAACCGCACATAAAATAATTCGTATACCCTTCCTCTTCTAATATTTCCCCAAGGGTAATAAGCCCTGGCAAAAATGTTTCATATTCGCCACTGCTGTTCCCTTCAATGGGTAATTTATAAGGTACTCCGGATGAACTGGCGAGCAATCCCGCAATGGTCCACCCGCCAGCATAATTATGTGCTCCCCCTAGTTTCTCATTATCAGAAAAATTCAAGTTCTCATTTGCCAGCTTCGTCAGTTCGGGAATGTAATTAATCTCTTTGGCCCCACCTTCCTCAGTGGATGCATAGGTTGATTCCATAGACTCCACATAAATTAACAATAAATTCCTTTTACTTTCAGGAAACTCAATGTGTACCGTTTCAGGAGAAACGTAATAATCTTCAAACAATGTGGAATCCTGGCTTACTTCCGCTAGGTATGCAGGAACGCCCATTTTGATTGCCTTACTTCCCAGGCTCACCAATAAAAAGAAAATGAAACCGCTCATACACACATACTTAATTGTCTGCCCCATCTTATGGGATATATGTAGATTCCACTTTTTTCGGAAAAGCCGCAGATGAAAATCTATGCATAATCTTCTTGTCGTATAATCCCAAAAAACATAAAGCAGGAATAGCAATATCGCGCTTGAAATAGATGGATACAGACATGCCATCGCATATTCATTCAAAATCCCTTGTGATGTTCCTTCCATAGGCGAAAATAGCTGATACACCACGATTGAAAAATCCATTTCGCCAAATGAAGCTAAAAACCATCTGCCGGATGATTCCGCAAGAAGCAAAAGAAACAGGGTAAAAAGCAACATCACTTTGCCTAGGATATTCAAGATAAATGAAATTTTCTTATTCCTATTTTTCCTCATTCTCTTTTTTCCCATCATCTGCATTAAAACTAACAGAAACTCCGATACATTTCCTTAATATTTCTTCTGCATATGGCAAAATAACCGCAACCAAAGATGCAAGAACCACATATTTCGTAAAAAAAGGAAAACTTGTCAATGCTGATTCCGTTATACCTCCCTGTCCAAGCAAATAGGTAAGCAATGCTTGAACAATCCATGTGTTTAACAGAACATAAATCCCGAATCTGGCTAACATTGACTGCCACCCAATTGATATTTTTCCAGAACGCTTCCTATATATTGCCATCGAAATAAACGATGGCAACCAAAATCCAATCATAGCCATTTTCTTTTCCTCCCCAACCTTTTCGCACAATAAATTCCTATTTTCCCATCCATAAGGATTGATACCCTCCCCTTTTATCTTGCTGAAAGAAAATCTTCATGTCATCATCCTCGGTCCAGTCATATGCAAATGGCAAATCACTACTATCCACCTCATAATTAATTTCCCCACTTGAGGCATCATAAAAAATAAATTCACACCCCTCAGGTATCATTTGATACGGCATGTCAATATATTCAAACAATTCTTTTACGTCTTCATCATACCCATTGCCCATTCTAATAAGGAAATTACTGTTTCTAAAATTACTATACTGCACCGATCGTATTATATATGCATTCTTTTTCTGCACTTCCGCCACTCGCCTATAATACTCGTCCATCGCATGAAGTCTTGCCAAAACATACTCTGTAAACACAGATAGCTTTAAATCAGGATTTCCGTATGACCCATCCGGCCATCTGTCCATATCTCTCAAGTATGCACCGGAATCAAATATATTGCGTTCGAAATCTCTCAACATATTTTCAATTGTTTCATCTGACCATTTTCCCATTCTCAATTCTTCATATTTTCCAAGGTATGCCCCCCAGGCAATCTCATCATTCCTCGTAAGAAGCAGATACAGCGGTCCGCTCTCCATAAGACGATGCATAGACGCATCTAACGCATAAGGCACTGTCAAATTATCAGCTTCCGGCCTCCATGTGTTTCCCCAAGTAATATCCATATCCCATGGTGTATACAAATACTTATATGTTCCATCCTTAGACATTTTTGCGGTAAGGTACATATTTTTAGTTCCATCGTTCTCAACATTATCTATTCCTTGAATTAAGTTAATGAAAAGCATATAGTCAACTGCATTTTCCAAATCCATGCTGGAATAAAGCCATGAATCCTCTATATCAGCATCATTCAGCTTTTCATAATAATCATATAAAATTGTCCAATCTTCTTTCCCACTGCTGGATATCTTGTATCCCGCAATTGTTCCGTCTTCAGCATAAGCAATGGGATACTCACGACTCCAAAGTACCTTTTTATAAATACATTCTCCCGCATTCTTTTTCGTATTCATCTGTAAGTCATCGATCGGATAACCAAGAGCATACAACCCCCAATGCTGTCCATTCATAAACAATTCAACGTATTCGTATCTCATCCCGTTTTCTATCTGGAAAGAGTTGTCCATACTACATGTTTCCATCCAAAGGTTTGATGAAAATACATTTCTGATCTTTTCCTGATCATTATATGCGGCGTACAGAATCCAATCATCATCCTTGCGCATGCCAAGAAGCGGATATTTATTTTTCCGAATTCGATCATTTGCCAGATAATCTATTAAAGAAATCTTGTAGCCAAGCTTTGGATAGCTTTTGGTTGAACCTCCTCTGACATGGATCAAACCGGACAACTCAATCACTTTTTGTCCAACGCCTTCCCTATTATCCAAAAGCTGCATGCTCATTTGAACATCCTCTTCTGTGATTTCATCTTCAACATCAATATTCATAATTGGCAAAGTTGTACATTTTATCCTATACTCCGAATAGTAATTGTCCGTGTACACGACAAAATCAACTGCCTCATTTTCCTTGATTAGATTATTTGTTATTTTCTTTTCTTTTATGGCAATACTTACTTTTTTCCCCTGTGGAATTATCTTGATTACTGGATTATAAGCTTTTGACTCGTCATCTGGCATAGAATAATAAAATATTCCATCCATATCATCAAGAAATAGAGGACTTTTGTTAAGTATAATTTCTGAGATTAATGAGTTTTTACTTTCATTATGCGTCTTTATAATCGCATTGTATTTTTCTTCTGATACAACAAAATCATTAAACCTTTTCCCATAGTTATTTTCTTTTGCCATCAAAAAGAACAGTAACATGATTGTCAAACTCAAAATACATATTATATTTCTCTTTCTCTTTTCTCTCATATGCTATACTACATATCCCCACTATTAATCAAAAACAATCTCTTCATCAATATGAAATTTCCATTTCTTCCAATATTTCTCTTCCATCAGCATCTGCAAATACATAAATACTCACGCTTCCCGTATCTTTCGAAGACATCTCAACCACCAAATTATTATCAAATGGCTCCAATACCTGTATTTCTTCTGTTCCTTGAGAAGCGCTATTATTAAAAATAGAAACAAACTGCAAGTCATGCTCAAAGTACGAAGGAGCTATGCGGACATATGTTTTATTGTCGTTACTTACATAAACCGGCTCTGAAACATATTGAACTGACCGCTTTCCAAAATAGTATGCACACTCCGTATTGATCAGATAATTGGGATCCTCTTTGATATCCATTGCCAAAAATTCATCTATCGAATTTGGCATTGTAAAAATGAAAACATCTTCATTTTCGTCATCACGCATTGCATCATAAATCTTATTAGCCTCACGATAATAATTAGGGATGTTCCCTTCTGTTAATTCCATCATCGTCCTGTAAGGAACCAAGGACGTAATCTTCCAGCCTTCCCTTTTTATTGGCATAATTATTAATAAAAGCACTGCCATCACAATAACTTCACGCATACAACTTACTTGAATACGTTGAGATAAGGTTTCTCCTAAAAACACTAAAATCACAACCGCAGAAATTACAAATGCCAAAGTTAATATAAACCTGCACCGGTTAGGTCCTCCCCCACTGCTATATCCCAAACAGACTGGAAAATATGTCACAATTGGAGTAAATGCATTTAACACTATCATCACCCATAAGTAAGATGCATCTATAATTTTTCTTTTTCCAACACAAATCCCAACAAAAAACGCTATAATGGCAATGATAATAAACGGTGTTTCCAAGAAAAGCCACTCCCCCGTAATCACAGTTTCACTAAAACTGAAAATAACTGCCCGAAATAAATGCAGCCCACTGTCATCAATCACGGAATGACGGGCAAAGTTTCCTGGTGCCAATGAATTGACCAAGGATCCCGCTATCGCAATAAAAAGCAAGATATAATCCTTTTTCCGTATATTCTTCTTTAAAATCCTGGACACAATGACCAATAGCAACCAGTAACATGCTATCGCCGCAATTGCAAGACTACCACCTGCTGCACAAAATAAAAGAACTCCTGCCAGCACAGAATAAAACTTTTTATCCGATAAAAGAATCATCGCAAGAGCAATCATCGCAAGAGACAAGGGAAATGTATAAACTATAGCCCCTGTATACCAATAAAAAATCTGATACCAAACTTCAAATCCCAAAATACCCAAAAAACAACAAAAAATCAAAACCAGCCTACACCAACCAGAATCAATTTCATGTTTAAAAATTCCCCATATAAAACTGCTTAACCCTATAACAAACAACACGGAATTGATAACCATAATCACCCGAAGCTGAGGTAATCCCTTGCCTAAAAGTGGGCTAAGAAACATTTGCATAAACATAGAAAAGTAGTTTCCCTGCCAACTAAAAAAAATTTTTTTAGTATAGCGCAGGGAATCTAAAAATAGTTCCGCAATATTCCTTCTGCTATCCCATATCGTTCCCATGTCAGCAAAGTCATCACCCCGGTAAAATGACATAGAAGAAGCCACAATAATTGGCAAAACAATCACCAGAATTAATATCATACAAAGGATAGCCACTATAAACCGTATACGATAATCTCTATCTGCCTTAAGCCTACTCCATATTTCTTTCATTTTTTATAATCCTTTCTGTTTTCAACAAACACAAATTTCCTGCTTAATTATTCCATCCAACATCGCAAGTCAGTAAAAGTCTAAAATATTATCTATATATATCATAAACCCTAATAATTTATTATATATTAACCTAAATCAGATTGCAAATCACATGCATCTCATGTATGTGTTTGACAATCCTATATTCAACAAGCAACTGCTCTGGCAAACGTATCCGCCAGTAATACTTTTTTGAGTTGAAAATCATTGAGCTGTGTAATAAATTCAACCGGGGCAGCTAATGCTCATATTAAAAGTATAAAAATATATGTTAGTAATCAATTATATCTAATTATTCAATTTCTCTTTATCCTCTGCCTCATTTGTCAAATAATAGCTGACATTTTGCCGTTCCATACCTTCCACGCCGCTTCCCCACTATTCCATAGCTCTTCCAAATACTCCTTGTCTCGCATCGTGTCCATCGGCGACCAGAAACCATTGTGCCGGTAAGCCGCCAGCTCCCCTTCCCCTGCTATCCTTTCCAAAGGACCAAATTCAAGCATTTCCTCTCCTTTTCCAAGATAATCAAAAATACGCTTGTTCAAAACCATAAACCCGGCATTAACCCATCCCGATTCTACCCTTGCTTTTTCTTTAAACGCCTGTACCAAACCTGTGCCTGCATCAATCTGTAATGCCCCAAACCGCCCTAATGGCTGCGTAGCAGTAATCGTAGCTATCTTTCCGTTCTGATGATGGAATGCAAGCAAAGAAGGGATATCCACATTTGATACCCCATCACCATAGGTCATGAAAAATTCGTCATCATCGCCTATATATTCTCGTATCTTTAAAATCCGCCCCGCTGTTAAAGTGTGCAACCCTGTATTTGCCAGAGTAACCTTCCAAGGTTCTGCATAAGTTTCGTAAACTTTCACTTCCTTTTCCCTTAGCCCAAAGGTACAATCCGACTGATTCATATAATAGTTAATAAAATACTCTTTGATTATTTGACCTTTATAACCACAGCATATGACAAATTCATGAAACCCATAATAAGAATATAATTTCATTATATGCCATAAAATCGGCTTTCCACCTATTTCGATCATAGGCTTGGGCTTTAACTGTGACTCTTCATTGATACGGGAACCTCTTCCCCCCGCTAAAATAACCACTTTCATATCTATAATCCGCCTTTCTGCGAAAGGCACCGATGGGGTTAAGAAACCCTTCATCTGCTTTCCGCTTTCTAATCTATTTTCCTCACAGCTAAAAACCTTGTCTCATAGGCCAGATGTTGCCCTCGTAATCACCAAAGCAATCGCAAAATCAAATCCACTAAGATTTCCCGTTATCGACGTATTAAAGCACGGATTCCTAATTAGTGTGTTGTGTCTATGTTTACTCTTCAAGACCACCTTTTACGATGGTCTATTTCCTATACCCTAATGTTCTTAGGTAACCTCTACTTTTTTGGTTCAAACTTTCACCTCATTGCTTTTCCAGTACTATATCCTTTACCCAAAGTCCCTCCGAATATTCTATTTTAATACCCATAATCTTATTTCCCATCCCATTACAGACCTGTTCAAAGTCTGTCTTCGGATTATCCTCAATAAAAATGGGCAAATCATGACATATCCAAGAATCATCAGCAACAGTCATTTCGCCTAATAAGCTTAATTCTTGATTATCCAAATCAATACCATTGCTATTTTTTATACTATATAACTTAATGCTTCCATTGCCTTTAGCCATTACTGAAAATAATATATCTCCAAGCGGAATGCCATAATGCAAATATACCGTCGTTCCCTCAGTAAGCAAAACCCTGTTTCCATCTTCTGTTATAACCCGGCAGTTTCCAACGTAACCATCTGGGTTATTTGGTATGTTTTCCGCATCTGGCATAAATTCCTGCGCTGTATTACGTAACGCGGCGTTATAAATCAGATTACCTGTTTCTAATGATTGATCAAAGCAGACAGTGTAGGCTTCTTCCTTGGATACAACATGAACACCTGTTTTCCTGCAATATTCCAAAACCTCCTCCAGAAAATTCCGTTCCGATACCGAATCAACTGAATCTATCACTTCTCCGTGTACCATACCATTTGATGTATTCTGTCTAATTGATTCAATAAATGTATAAAACGCGCCCCCATCATCATACATTTGAGCTGCTTTGCTTTTAGGGCACGAATCATCAAAAAATGCCTCATCATATGCATTTGCTATCTCAGTATAGGAAACGCTCAGATTTGTACTATATGCCAGTGCATCTTCCCTTGAGAGAAACGCATTATAAATCAACTGTTTACTCATCATTGGCCGTTCCACACCATCCTGTCTTGAAGGATATACTGTATCGTGTGTCATTTTATATCCTTGATTTTTCAAAGCATCTGTCCAGCTCCGCATCTTTGCAGTCCCATCTTCATTTTCGTAAATTGAAGATGGCATTTTGGCTAAGTAATTATACAAAACAGTGCACTCTTCATCGTAATAATATTTCCCATCCTTATAAAACATGAACGGACTAGGTATAGATCCCGGCCATGACCAAGTAATAGGTCTTACACCACACTGATTTTCATAATAATCCCCCGTCACTTGCAAAATTCTTTCCCATATTTCATGATTGGCAGACGTCTTACAGCCTGTATATATCCCTCCAGTATAGCATTGTTTCTCCTCTGACCAGCTTCCCTTTGAAGATCCGTAAGTTCCTAAATATAAGTTGGATAATTCATCCAGATTGTCAAGAATACCTGAATCATCATGCATAATGCTAAAATATTCCCTAATATACTGGCACTCCTCATCTGTCAGGCTGCCCCATGCAGTATCAAACGCAGTCCATATATGGTCATAATTATTCCAATCAGATAATTGCATATCACATGAATCCAATAGAGAAAAGCCAAACGCATTTCTCCCCCCTCCATAATCATTCCTCATTTGCTCATTTGTTGGAAATGGCTTTTGACCACCTTCAGGGCATGCAGGATTTTGACCGTTAAATAAAGGATCATTATAAATATAGTTGCAATGATACCATGTGTGATCCCCTAACTCATTCCCATTATTTATAACAACATCAATTTTTTTTAAATCATTATCAGAAAGAAACACCCTATTGGAAATCTTATTGAACGTTGCATGCGCTCCATACTCTTCAAACATTGGGATTACCATCATAAAATCGCTGTCCCTGAAATCATCAAAACCAATAGCTAAATATCTTTTGTCACCACCAGGTTTTAATTCGTCCTCTCTGACTACTCGTCCTCCTTCTCTCACATTTAATTTATTCAAAAAAGCCACCCCTGCCAAAACTATTCCTATGCCCAAAAATATTATCCAAATATTTAAAGTTTTCCCTCTAAAGAGGCACTCTCTTTTCTTTCCCATTCTATTCCACCTTTTCATATAATACTTCTCTAATATATTTTTTTCCTTGCCCCAAAATGATACCTAATAAAATAGAACCGAATATCATCACCGCCAAATACACGACCCTTGCAATCAAGATATTTGTCTCCGGAAGATGGCCCATGTATTTTGCTAAAAAATAATCCAAAAAAAGTTTGTGATACAAGAAAATATACATCGAATGAGACCCACACCAAGCTATAAAACGGATTACCCGCATAGCATGCGTTATCCGTCCTAATAACGTAAATAATCCAAATGTTATAAACAGCATGCATATGCCAAACGCCATAAATGTAATCCCTGGAGGATTATATCCATTCCCAAAAGGAGCGTACGCTTCCAGAAACAATCCGTTTCTACATACAAGCCTCCATAAAATAAACCAGACACTGCCTGCCCCAACCAGCATAACAGCACTTTTAACAACTGAAGTGTCCTCAAACCAACCATGCCGCATCGCAAGCATTCCACCAAAATATAAAATTAAATATGATCCACCAAAAAGCTTACCACCACCTCCATAAACATCTAACATATTCGTATTCCCGATAGACCAACTAGCCAAAACTATAGCTCCTCCCATTATAATCATCTCATGACAATAGCCACTCATCTTATGGGAGCACCGTCTTAATAAACCATACAAAATCCTGTTTACTGCCATTAGCTGAATATAAAGCAATACAAAATAATGTGGTCCAGTGATACTAAAACTAATTAGTGTCTGCTGAACAAGCTGTTTTAGCTTGCTTCAGGCAACACATACTAT
>OFGG01000140.1_pt1 | contig 64477 bp, 61 predicted proteins | sample 1521701 | NCBI WGS metagenome assembly OFGG01 (sample SAMEA3504081, study PRJEB24116) | mouse gut metagenome | biome: mouse gut; feature: mouse-associated habitat; material: faeces | place: Denmark | collected 2011
GTCCCTTTCCGCCAATATCGAAATGGAGGTTACATATGACAACCATCAAATTGAACCGTTACTATCCCTATTTGACCGAGAATATCACCCTGGAGGTATCGATGAAATCGCCGTTGTTCTCTCCACCGGGGGCCGCCTGTGCGACAGCTATAAGCGCCGCAAGCGGGAGCATGACGAGTGCTCCCTGGACGTTGACCCTGGCTTTGAGCCGGATGTGATGTTCCCGCCCCTGACCCCGGAGGAGATCATTCTGGAGGAGGAAAACCATTCTATCCTCTACGCCGCTCTTGACCAGCTCCCGCCCATCCAGGCTCGAAGGGTGTATGCCCACTACATTCTGGGCAAGAAGAAGTCTGAAATTGCCAGGGCTGAAAATGTGGAGGGGAGCGCCGTTTGCAACAGTATCCGCCGTGGCTTAAAAAATCTCTCAGAAATTTTGAAAAATTTTCATTGAGGGGTTTTTCTATCCACCATCTTATTTGACGCTTACACAAAACAGGGCAGAATCAGTTCAACAGCCCCAGTCGAACTAACTCTGTCCCATTATATTATATAAATATTTTTACCTGCGTTATCTTGCCAGCAAAGACAACACCCTGGGCCTTGCCCCTTTTGCATATTTAAATCCCAAAGCGAATCTGATGATTTCCGGGAAATAATATTTTTTATCTGCCATAATAAAGTAACCCTGGTTCTCCAACCTGGCAATCTCCTCTCCGGACAGACTGATTTTATCCAAGGTAAGCGGCAGCACCTTCTCCTCTTCCGGCATGTCCTCAAATATTTTCAGTATCTGGTAGATTGCTTTCATCTCATCCCTGATCTCTTTATATTTTTCTCTGGAGCAATCAGGAATGGCCTCTCGAATCTGCTTTGGCATGATATACCTGTCTTCATACGGCGGCCTGCCCTCCGGGAACGTGCTGGTGGCAAACTGCAGGAATCTGACAATGTCCCTTGCCTGGAGCTGATTCGAGAAATCAGAAAGCGCCGCGATAATCCATCTTGCCGAATTCGCCTCTTTGGAATCGTATCTCCCCAGTTTTTTCCCCCACAGCTTTTCCAGACGTTCTTCCAGCACTTCCCGGCTAGCCTTCAAGATATCGATGCAGTCTCCCAGAGCAGGAGCCGCCTGTTTCGCAATCCACAAAGCCAGCCGAAGCGCTTCCGACGGCGACCATTTGAGTTCATATTTATGGTATTGGTTTTGAAACTGGTCAAAATTGATTTCAATCGCCTCTTGGGCCATATCCTTTCTGGCAAAAACGATAATGCCAATGTTTCCGAACTGGAGGTTCTGCAATGTGTTCATTACATTCTGGCACAGAGTTCGAATGGCAAATCTCCAGGTCTTCTGCTTCTGTATCTGCAGATCCATAAAAAGATCTTCCAGTCCATCCACAATAAACAGGATTCTTTTTCCTTTATTCTCCAGATAACGATCCAGTTCAGCTAAATCACTGAAACCAGCCCCAAGCATATCCAGCATCAGCCTTTGCCATATCTCCATCCACTCTGTCAGAGACGTCTCCTTTTCGGCATAAGAAGCCAGTTTATTGTAATTACATTCAATAGCATCTGATTTTATATTCATTTCCTCAAAGGAACGATTGCAGCTACTAAGACATTCTCGCACCATGGAAAGCAGCCTTTTCATATTCACCGAACAGGCAAGGGGAAGAATAAGTGTTTTGTTCCTGCTTTTCTCCCATGCCGGCTCCACCCCATATGCAAAATTTTCCCAAGTCATATTGGAAAGCAGCTGTTTATAGATGTAAGTTTTTCCGGAGCCTTTCGCCCCCAAGACGACCAATTGGGGAACAGTATCCCGAAATTCCCGCACTATTTCCCGTATGGATGTCGTTGCCAGCATATTGGAGGACGCGCTGCCCTCAGCCGTTATCTCCATGGTAGTGATCTCATGCAGCCGGTTTACAGTATCCTTCACATCCTCAGGGGAAAGGCCGTTCTCCTCTGTACCTTCAGCCTCTGCCTCTATCTCCAACATGCCATCGGCAATCCGCGCCATGACATCAGAAAGCATCTTCCCTTTCAGCAGGCTGCATATCTCCTGAAAATCCCCCAGAGAGGCAAACGCAGAATCAAAGGGAACCCTATAAAGATAGTCTTCCCTCAATACATTCATGTTCTCCGGATCGAAATCCTCCTCCAGGCTTTCCGCCAGCTCATCTTCCAGGCTGCCCACCTTATCTTCTTCCATATCCTTTGGAATCATGGTCAAAAGCAATTTGGAATTTGTATGCCCATCCGCTACCTTTCTCTGTATTTCCTCCAATATGAGTTTTGTCCCCTTTATCGACTGCATCGACGTGGAAGAGATAAAAAACTTATGGACCCGAAAGTCAAACAGGAACGGCGCGGAAAATTCCGTGACCCCGGCCCGTAGATCTACCAGGACAAGTTCCGCTCCCAGCGCCTGGCCTAACATGGAAAGGAACTCCGTGATGATATATTTATCTTTCTGGACAGCAATTATTTTCTCAGGACTTGAATAAATATTCATCATCTGAGACTTTTCTCTGTATACCGGGAGAAAATAATGCTCCACTTCCAGTTTCTCCGTTATCACTTTAATGACGTTTTTCTCCACAAGCTTTGCCACATCCTTCACAAAGCCCTCGTCCACATCGTTGAAATGGAGCAACTCCAACACGTCAAAATAACTGATTTTCTCATTGTTTATCCCCTGTCCCAGCATCCAGGTCAAGCCGGGAGCCTCCAAATCGGCGTCGATGATCAATACCTTTTTTTGATTCCCATATTTCTCCGATATCTCCCGCACCAGGGAAATCAGCGCCAGCGTTCTCCCTACGCCGCCTTTATAGGAATGGAATACTGTGACTGGCCTTCCGGGTAAGTCAGCTGTTTTCCCCTCCCCTTCTTCTTTCGTATACATGTCCTTAAACAGCGGAGACTTTACCGGCTCAGTCCTGTCAGCTTCCTCCCCTTCTTCGTAGATAATCTCCAACAGCTTTCGGTCGAATTCAACCATCACTTTGCCGTCTGTATACAGTTTTCCGAAGATTGTCTTAAATGTCTCTTCATTATCCTCTTTCCTATTTCTCTTAGTGTCAATATTAACTATAATCTCATCGCTATAGACATCAACTCTATTCCACCACAGCGGCCAGAGATTCCGCTTTTTTTTGAGTTCAACTTCAATATCATACCATGTAAACAGACGCATCGCTACTCTCCTATAATTTTGTATGAATCCATTCCGCTATCCTTGCCAGCGTCTTCTCTACTTTTTCTTCCTCATCTCCATCTTCCGTCTCGGCACCGTACCTCCACAGCTCATTGAACTTTTCCGGAGGAACACAGCCTCCTCTTTTCAAATGGATATTCCGAAGACAATAACTACTATGAGGATTCAATTTTTTCAGCATGGCGCTTATGTTATGTCCTGTCAGATCCTTCTTCTCTCTCCCGCAGCATTGCACAAACTCCTCGTATGTATTATTGCCCAAGTCTTTCATCAGCAGACTTTTCAAGCCGCATTCTACAGAATAAAACAAAAGCAGCCTTCGAGATTTGCTATTTCCCGTAGTTTCTTTGTACATTTTATAATGTCTGCGGTAGCTGTCCTGAAACTCCCGCCTTTTGACATTTATCCTGCTGCTCATCCTCTTGTTTCCCCCATTTCATTCTCATTGGAAAACCACACTCCGTCAAACAATATAGTATTATTTTAATATAGGCACATCCATTTTGCAAGGGCGTTTACAGCACTTCGGCAATTTTACCGCTATCGCCAGCAGGCAATAAAAACGGGACAGAACCTATTTCAGCGTTTATAACCGAAATCAGCTCTATCCCACAGCCCCGATGTTCCTGCATCTCCACTATTCTCTGTGCCTATCCCTGCCCAAACTTCTCCCGCAGCTTCCCCAGCGCTTTCTTCTCAATCCGGCTCACATAGCTTCTGGAAATCCCCAGTTTTTCTCCAATCTCGCTCTGAGTGACTTCCCTGCCTCCGTGCAGACCATAGCGCAGAATCAGGATCTCCCTCTCCCTGCTGGTCAAGTCCGCATCCATCAGAGAAAACAGGCGCCTGATGTTGCCGGAAAGCTCCATACTCTCTATAATGTCCGGCTGGTTCTGCTCTATCACATCCACCAGCTGGATTTCGTTTCCCTCTTTATCCTGCCCGATAGGTTCAAAGAGCGATATCTCCCGGGAAGATTTCTTTTTTCCCCGGAGAAACATCAGCAGCTCATTCTCAATGCATCTGCAGGCATAAGTTGCAAGCCTTCCCTTTTTCTCGTCGAAAGTCTTAATGGCTTTGATCAGTCCAATACATCCTATCGAGATAAAATCTTCCGTATCCCCATCCAGGCTCTGGTATTTCTTCACAATATGGACCACCAGACGCAGGTTTCGCTCCACCAGTATCTTCTGTGCCCTGTCAGCCTCCTCAGGGGAACCATCGCGCATCAGCCGGATATATCGGGCCTCTTCCTCCTGAGTCAACGGTTTTTGAAACGTCTCCAAATCAAACCCCCACGGATTACTCTCAACATTATACTATGTGTTGATTTCGTCCATGGTGCCTGTCATGCAAGGACCTGTTTGAAAATCGCGCAGAAAGTCACTTTCCGGAAAAATATATGCAAATTCTCATTCTTCAAGCAAAAATTGCGACATCACATAACTGCTCAGATCAAGCCCCCGCTCCGTCAGAGCCAGCCGAAGGCAGTTCTTCCCTGCAGACACAGTTCCCTCTCCAAGTAGATTTCCTTCCCCGGTCCATACGTCCTCTGCCGGCCGCTCGCCGCAGCTTCTCCACTCCAGCAGTCCGTCGCGGATATTTCTGTTTACCACACTGCCATACACTTCCTGAAGGCTCTGCCCAAACTGCCTTTCAAATACCTGCGGGTCCACTCCTTCCACCATCCGCAGCCCCAGAAACATAGTTTCCTCCATCTGCTCCTGCCGGCTCAGACGCTGTATTTCCTCCCTGCACTCCAGAGGTTTTTCCATATAAATGCCCAGATTCCCGCCATTTCTAAACCGGACATTTTCCACCAGAGAAGCGGCCCCAATGCCAAATCCCACGTAATTTTTCCTTCTCCAGCAGCCGCAGTTATGACGACATTCACACCCCTCCCTGGCATAGTTGGAAATCTCATATCTGTGATACCCCCGATCCGCCAAAGTCCTCTTGGTCTCCTGGTACATAAGCCTGTCTGTGTCCTCATCCGGAAGCTCCAGAAACCCCTGCCCGTACTTCTCATAAAGGGGCGTCCCCTCCTCCAGAATCAAACTGTATGCGCTGATATGCTCCGGCGGATTATCCAGACCAAGCACCCTCTCCAGTGTTTCCAGGTATCCCAAAAGGGTCTGGCCCGGCAGAGCACTCATAACATCCACATTGATATTCTCAAACCCGGCTCTTCTGGCCCACCGGAAAGTTTCCTGAAACTGTTCCCAGGTGTGAATCCGCCCCAGGGCTGCAAGCAGCCCGTCGTCTGCGGACTGAAGGCCAATGCTGAGACGATTGATCCCCGCCTGCCGCAGCCTTGCCAGCATTTCACAGGAAACCGTACCGGGATTTACCTCCATGCTCACCTCCGGATCCCTCCCCAGACGATAATGCCCCCTGACAGTATCCATCAGTCTCTCTATGGTCTCCACAGGAACAACGGAAGGCGTCCCTCCCCCCAGAAAAACCGTATCCACGGTATAGTCCCAATACAGGGAGGCGCATCCCGCCGTCTCGGCCAGAAGCGCCTCCATATATCTTCTCTTCACCTGTTCACTTCCAGGGGCGGACAAAAAATCGCAGTAGCTGCACTTCCTCTCACAGAAGGGTATGTGAAAATACAGCCCCAATTCTTTTACAGCCCTCTCCTCCATATCCATTCCCTTCCCACAGCAGCTCCCTGGATCATCCCCCGGACAGAGTATCTGCCGTCCTGCAGCACGTCTTCCCATGCTGTGCTCTCTCACTCCTCGTTCAGTTTTAACACGCTCAGGAAAGCCTTCTGAGGAATCTCCACATTGCCAATCTGACGCATGCGCTTTTTGCCCTCTTTCTGCTTCTCCAGCAGCTTTTTCTTTCGGGTGATATCGCCCCCGTAGCACTTGGCCAGCACATCCTTCCGCAGGGCCTTTACCGTCTCCCGGGCAATCACCTTGCCCCCCACAGCCGCCTGAATGGGCACCTCAAACAGATGTCTGGGGATCTCCTCTTTCAGCTTTTCACACATCCTGCGCCCACGCTCATAGGCAGAGTCCGCATGGACGATAAAGGACAAAGCGTCCACCTCCTCCTTGTTCACCAGAATGTCCAGCTTCACAAGCCTGGAAGTCTCATAGCCCTTCAAATCATAGTCAAAAGAGGCATACCCCCTGGAACGGGATTTCAGCGCATCAAAAAAGTCATAGATAATCTCATTCAAAGGCAGATCGTACTTCATCACCGCCCGGCCTTCCTCTATATACTCCATCCCCAGATAGCGTCCCCGCCTCTCCTGGCACAGCTCCATAATGGGACCGATAAACTCACTTGTGACCATGATCTCCGCGCTGACCACCGGCTCTTCCATACGCTCAATGGAGGTAGGCTCCGGCAGGTTGGAAGGATTCGTCACATCCACCACAGTGCCGTCCGTCTTATACACCTTGTACACAACACCCGGGGCGGTGGCCACCAGATCCAGGCCAAACTCCCGCTCCAGTCTCTCCTGGATCACCTCCAGGTGCAGAAGTCCCAGAAAACCGCACCTGAAACCAAATCCCAGCGCAATGGAAGTCTCCGGCTCATACTGCAGGGAGGCATCGTTTAACTGCAGTTTTTCCAAAGCGTCCCGCAGGTCAGGATACCTGGCCCCATCCGCAGGGTAAATCCCGCAGTACACCATGGACTGCACCTTCTTGTACCCGGGCAGAGGTTCCGCGCAGGGTCTTCTGTCGTCGGTAATGGTATCCCCCACCGCAGTGTCCCTGACATTTTTGATGGACGCGGTGATATAGCCCACCATGCCTGCGGACAACTCCTCACAGGGGAAAAAACACCCTGCGCCGAAATACCCCACCTCCACCACTTCCTCCCTGGCGCCGGTAGCCATCATGCGGATCAGCGTGCCCTTCTTCACCGTTCCCTGCATAATACGGCAGAAGATAATTACACCCTTGTATGCATCGTAGAGAGAGTCAAAAATCAGCGCCTGGAGAGGCGCCTCCGCGTCCCCTTTGGGCGCAGGGACTTTTTTCACCACCTGCTCCAGCACTTCCTCAATGCCTATGCCGTTTTTTGCGGAGATCAGCGGCGCGTCCTGGGCCTCTATGCCGATCACATCCTCAATCTCCTCTATCACCCGCTCCGGCTCCGCGCTGGGCAGGTCAATCTTGTTAATCACAGGAAATACGTCCAGGTCATGGTCCAGGGCCAGATAGACATTTGCCAGAGTCTGGGCCTCTATGCCCTGAGCCGCATCCACCACCAGAATAGCCCCGTCGCAGGCTGCCAGGGAACGGCTGACTTCATAGTTAAAATCCACATGTCCCGGGGTGTCAATCAGGTTAAAAATGTACTCCTCTCCGTCCTTGGCCCGGTACACCGTGCGCACCGCCTGGGCCTTGATGGTTATGCCCCTCTCCCGCTCCAGGTCCATGTTGTCCAACACCTGATCCTGCATCTGCCTGCTGGTCAGAAGACCAGTATGCTCAATGATCCGGTCCGCCAGAGTGGACTTGCCGTGGTCTATATGGGCTATGATACAGAAATTGCGGATCCGCTCCTGCTCCGCCCCCTTGTTCTTATCTTCCATGAATTATCCTCACTCCAATTCTTATAAAAAATGCCCTGCGGCTCTAAGTTCCAGGTTCTGAATCCTATATTCTGGATTTCAGACTCCAAGCTCTAAAATCCCAGACTCTGGATTCCAGACTCTAAGTTCTAAAATCCTATACTCTGGATTTCAGACTCCAAGCTCTAAATCCCAGACTCTGGATTTCAGACTCCAAGCTCTAAAATCCCAGACTCTGGATTTCAGACTCTAAGTTCTAAAATCCCAAACTCTGGATTTCAGACTCTGAACTCTAAACTCTGAATTCTAATTGTAGCAAAGATTCACGGAATTGTCTACTGCCCCGACAGCACCATATCCAAAATATGTGCCAGAGGTTCACAGGCATTCATGGCCTCCTGCACTGTATTGTTCTGAGCCCCCAGTTCAATCAGCAAAGACCTGGGACACAAATGCATGTTATACCGATAGCCTTTCAGGTAAATTTTCCTGGTAAGCCCCGGATAATACTCCATGGCTTTCAGCTGCATCTGGAAAGAAAAGGCCAGATTGCTTCCCAGATTTTCATTGTACAAATAGGCGATATTTCCGGTCTTTTTCGTGCGGGAGAGACCGTTGAAAAACATAAACCGGGCCGTGGACCGCCCGTCCAGATCCATCACAAGCCTGGTGGTCTCGGGCATCTCATCTCTGTGCAGGTCGATAACCACCTGAATCGAGGGATTTTCCCGCAGCACCCTCTCAATATCCTCCAGCGCCACAGAGTAGGCGTCATCCCTTGCCTCCACGTCAAACTGTCCCTCATAGTGTAGAACTTTGTACCCATAGACTTCCGTCAGTATACGGGTCAAATACTCCCCCACTCCCACAATGGATGTGGACGAATCCCCAGGTACGGAATCTGCAAAAGTTTCCTGAGAATGAGTGTGGTAAATCAGAATCTGCGGGCCCTCCCCCTCCTTGGAAATGGACATGTCCGCAGATAAAAACTTCTCCACATTCAATTGGTCGCTGCCTGCCATGGTATTGGCGTCAATGGTATAAAACTGCTGCACCAGGGCCTCATAATTTGCCAGCGGCCCTAAGTCCACCTGGCTCTGTCTGGCATGGGGCAAAAACGAAAAAGAAGAAGGCGTTTGCTGCATTTGCTGCATCTGTTGGGCCGCCTCATTCTCCGCCTTCAAAAGTTCCTCAAAAGCCTCCCCATCCGCTGCCGGGTTCGTTTCCGGCACAGTGCCCGGATCCGTTCCCGGATCCACCTGCCCCTCCCCTGTCATCTCTCCCAGCTCTTCCTCCCAGGGGTAGGTGCCTTCCTCCGCTTCAGCCAGCAGAATAGTGCGGAAATCCGTCTCTTCCTCCCCATCGGAAAATCCCTGCCCCGCTATGTATCCGTAAAGAGGAAAAAGACATTCTATCTGCCCCCGCAGCAGCCAGTGTGCCCCCCTGCCGCCCTGGGCTGCAAAGGAAAGTCCGGGCACAAAATATTCGTAGATCAAGGATTTTATACCGGCGGCAATGCTTCCGGACATTCCCGTTCCCTGTGTTACGCCTCCGCCGCTGCCTGCAGCGCCGTTCCGGAACGTAACGCCCACGGCCCCATCCCCGGACGCTGCCCCACGGGACGTGCCGCCCCCAGATCCGCCGCCCTCCGTCCCGTCCAGCATCACGCCGGAGGGAACGACGCCTTGTCCCCCGGGCCCGGCGCCGCAGCCCTTTATCCCTGCAAGTATCCCCAAAAGCAGAACTGCCGCCGGAAGCAGCCGCTTCTTCAAGCCGCCTGCCAAATCCTTCCTGTTTACAGCCACGCACTTCCCTTCCTGCCATAAATATCCTGTTCAGTATATGACAGTCTTATCCATTCCATGAATAAGCCCGGGGTGAGATTCAAAAATAAGAAAATGCACAGTCCCCTATGCCATAAGATTCTCCCCAATGGCAATGTTAATCCCCTCGGATACCGTAAAACTGACCCTTTTAATCACGGCATCTATGTCCTTGCCCGTCATGTACATATTGTTCAGCTCGGCAAAGCTCAGTTTCTGCCTCTCCTTGAACCTGGCCCCCGCCAGACTTTTTTCCTCCTCCAGCAGTTTTTCCAGGGCGTCGTTCACAATGGTAGCCGCGTCCACCACCGTAGGAATGCCGATGGCGATCACAGGCACCCCCAGACTCTCCTGAGTCAGGGCATTCCTGTGGTTTCCCACACCGGAGCCCGGCTGGATCCCTGTGTTGGTGATCTGAATGGTGCGGTTAAGCCGCTTTGTGCTGCGGGCTGCCAGCGCGTCAATGACAATCAGCGCGTCCGGCTCCGTCTCCGCCACCACCCCCTTGACGATCTCCGCCGTCTCCATACCCGTCTTGGCCATAACCCCCGGTTCCAGGGCGCTGATCTGATTCATCCGCTCACAGTTGTAGGCGGCCTTTCCATACTCCTTCACAATATGCCTGGTGATAAACAGGTTGTCCACCACCTGGGGCCCCAGGGCGTCGGCCGTCACCTCCCGGTTGCCCAGACCCACCACCAGAATCGACTGCTCCTGTTCCGCTCCCGGCAGCAGCTCCAGAATCTCCTGTGCCAGACAGCAGGAGATCTCCCTGTGGTAGCCGTCGTCCGGCTCCACCATGGCCGGGGCCTCCATGGTCACATAGATCCCCATGGGCTTTCCCATAGCCTTCGCCGCATTCTTGGTGTCAATCATCACTTTCGTCACATGGATGTCCTCTTCCTCCAGATCATATTCCTCCACCCTGACCCCGCGGAGCTCACTGTCCGCCTCGGTAATGCTTTCCCTGGCCTCAAGGGCCAAATCCGTCCTCATCTGAAAATTTTCCATAGCTCCTCACACTCTCCCAAAAAATTTCAGGTACTGTATTATATTTTGGTCAATTTTTCGTAGAATATGTCTTGACAAACTTTCTAATATTTACTAAACTAAAAAGGTATGTTTACGTTAGTCTTCCGTGTCGGGCTAAGGTGAAACGACAGCTAACTTTTAAATTCACGTATACAATTGGAGGTGTAGGACTTGGCTAACATTAAATCCGCAAAGAAGAGAATCTTAGTGAACCGCACGAACGCCGATAGGAACAAGGCTATCAGAACCCGTGTCAAGACCGCAGTCAAAAAGGTATATGCCACCATTTCATCCGGTGACAAGGCTGCTGCACAGGCTGAACTGGCCGCTGCCACCAAGGTGATCGAGATGGCAGGCAGCAAGGGCGTCTATCACAAAAATAATGTTGCACACAAGGTTGCCCGTATCAGCAAAGCCGTAAACAAGATGGCTTAGGTATTGTGGGAAAATAAGTGATACACACCGAACATAGGATGTGTAAAAAAAGGCTGCCCCAGTCAGTGGGACAGCCCTTTTTGCTGTGTTTTTTCAAAATAACGGATTCAGTGCCTGCGGCTTCCTCCCCCGTGGCTTGCACCGCTGCTGCTGTGGTGGTGCCCTCCGCCACCGTGGTTTGCGCTGCTCCGGCCTCCGCCTCCGGTGCTGGCGGCAATCCGTCTTGTCACCACACTTTTTCTCAGAAAGACATCCGTCCTGTCATGAAATTCCGGCTTTCCTCCCGACACATAGGCGTTCACCGCCACCGTGTTGTCCGCCTTCTTCTGGCTGGCCCCCGCCGCAGCATACATTGCCGCCACGCCGATTGGGAGAAAAATCACCATCCCCCAGCCAAAAGGAATCTGCAAAGAATCCTCCAGCAGATCCCCCACCTTGTCCACGTAAGCCTCATAAGCCTTGAAAGGATCCCTGTCGTGGCGGGCATCCACCGCGTCAAAGATTTCCTCAATGTCGTAGGTGCTGAGAGCCCTCTCCACCTTTCCGCTGGTGGAAAGCACCTCCCCCTTCTGTCCCTGGTACCAGTTGTACAGAAGAAGAATTCCGTCTCCCTCGTATCCCTTGTTGTAGCCAAACCGGTTCTGGTCCCAGAAATCGTCAGCTATGTCCTGCATGTTCCGCTCCCAGTCCTCCCACCGCAGGCCGTACTGCTCCATGGCTTCTCTGCCCTCCACAGGCTGACTGATGGTCATCAGCACAATGTCCGCCTGAATCTTTTCCTCCATCCGGGCAATCTGCTCCCGCAGAGCCTCCTCCTCCTGAGGGGTGAGCACCTCCCCATAGTCGAACACCCTCTCCGTGGGCGCCTCATTGTTGGCTCTGGGCGCGCTGCCCCGGGTCTGTTTCACGGCCCACAGCGCCACACAGGCCACTGCCGCCAGCCCTATGCCCAGGAACCAGAACCGGAAATAGTGCAGGTACTGCCTCCTGGCTTCTTTTTTGTAATCGTTATCCATATTCCGCCTCCTGCCCGCCCCTGCGGGCCAGTGCCAGTGTCCTCCATCCTTGCGTCCCCGCTGCCGCCCTCCGGCTCCCCTGCCAATTTGTCTGTCACAGCAGTCCCAGCATCACCTGCAGCAGCGCCAGTATCACGGTCAGGCTGCCCCAGAGTGTTCCCACATAAGCCCAGAACTTGCCGCTGGAAAAAGGCGCCGTTCCCACAATCTTTCCCGTCTGCCCGTTCACATAAAAGGGATACTCCTGGCCTTTGTAAGAATATATGTACTTCCACACAGGAAGAAGCCCGTAAACCGCCCCGCTGTCCCTGACCTGAATATCCTGATGCAGGGTTTTCACGGTGCTGTACCCCCCATAGCTCTCCCGCAGAAGTTTGGCGGCGTCCTGGTTCATCATCGTCCTGGCCCGGTTTTCCACCACATCCCAGGTCATATTGTATTTCTCCCCCCAGAACCCCGACATAAACTTAGGATCAAAATCAGCCATCTGCCCATACTGGAACGGGGCAATCAGCTCCATCACATCGTCCGGCATCTGCTCAGAGGCATCCACAGGAATTTTTTCAAATTCAATGCTCATACGCCGTCCTATGGCATACACGGAAGTCTCCGTATACTCCTTGTCACCGCTGCGCCAGACCTTGATTTTCGTCCCCTCTCCCTGAAAAGAACAGTCTGTCTGATAGTCATAGAACCAGTAGGGCACATAGATCCCCTGCATGCTGTCCAGACGGGCTTCTGAGAGAAAATCCGTGGGCGCAAACAGACAGCGCCTGAACTTTTCCCGAAGGGATTTCTTGCAGGCTTCCTTGCCCATCTGGAAAGGAATAATCATTCTGGGAGTATACTCCCCCTCCACTCTCTCATTAAAAATCAGATAGCTGTCACAGTAGGGGCACTGGGCCGCGGAAGTATGTATCTGCACAGGCACCTGCCCCCCGCAGTTGGGACATATGGCCAGATCCCCCGTCTGCCCCTCCGTCCTCTCCCCGGTTTCCCGGCTGTCGCAAAAAGGACAGTACATGCCGCGCTTCTCCGGGCTGTATACCACATTTCCCCCACAGCTTCTGCACTTATAATACATCCTTTCATCCTCACTTTCGTATCCACATTTCCCTGCCCTGCACCTGCCCTGAACAGGGACAGGACAGGGAGACAGTCGGCGGCTCCGGTGTCAGTCCGCAGCCCCAAATCCCTCTGGAGTTTTGCCGTCAGCCCACAGACTCAGCTTCACTCACAGAGCACCACAACCTTAAAAGGGGTGGTCTGAGCCGGAATACTCCTGGTGGAACTGCCGTAGGTTACTACCAGACTGTGGTTCGCCGGACTGCCCTGAAAATACTGGTTGTTAGTCGTCCGCACATCCACACTTCCGTCCAGATTCAGCTGAAGCGTCTGGTCTTCATTCACCAGAGATGCACCGTAGTAGCCCACATTCACCATACGCCCGTTCTTTACCTGGGCGGCGGCCACCGCGCTGTACTGGGGCGGATAGATCAGCGGCATGGGCGCGTCGGCCGCATACCAGAAAGTACACATCATCCCCACGGAAAGGGTCTCAAAATCCACCACATAGGTGGCAGGGGTAAGGATAAAATTCACCGTGTTTCCGTCCGAATCCTCCACGGTGGCAAAGATCATACAGCCGTTGGCGCGCCTGCCGCCCATCCTGGCAGGCACCATCTCCACAATGGTCCCTGTCACAGAGCCAAACCGGCTTCTTTTAAATGGCATTTTGTCTCCAAAACCAAAATCCATAGCATCTCCCCGAATCAAATAATCCGTCCACATATGATATGCGCTTTTCCCCAAAAAGTGCCTGGCCCCTAGAGTCAGAAAACATCCCTCACGGCCCCGGCAGAAACGCCCCCCGGGCGGAGACAATGACGCCGCCCCCCAGCACATAGTCGTCCAGGTAGAAACACACAGACTGCCCCGGCGCCGGGGCCCTGACAGGTTTTTCAAAACAGGCCCGCAGCCCCCCGTCCTCCGTCTTTTCCACCCTGCAGTATTCTCCCTTATGTCTGTAGCGGATCTTGGCGAAAGCCCTCACGGGCGCCTCCAGATCCTCCACTCCCATAAAATTGACCTGGCCGCAGCAGACTTCCCTGGCAAAGAGAGCTTCCTCCCTTCCCACCACCACCTCATTGGCGGCAGGACGAATCTGTGTCACGTAGACCCGCTCCCCCATGGGCAGGCCAAGTCCCCTTCTCTGACCGATGGTGTAATGGGTGATCCCCCTGTGCCGGCCCAGAACCTTTCCCTCCTCATCCACGAAATTTCCCGGACCGGGAACCCGTTCCCCAGCCGCCCTGTCAATAAACCCGCCATAATTGTCATCGGGCACAAAACAGATCTCCTGACTGTCCGGCTTCTGTGCCACAGGAAGCCCCGCCTCCCGGGCAATGGCGCGAATCCGGCTTTTCTCATACTCCCCCAGGGGCATCAAGGTACAGGACAGCTGCTCCTGAGTCAGACTGTAAAGCACATATGTCTGATCTTTGTCCGACGACACACTGGATCTGAGGGAAAAACGCCCGTTGGGAAGTTTTACCACCCTGGCGTAATGCCCTGTGGCAATATACTGCGCCCCCAGCTCCAGACTCCACTGCAGCAGAGCCTCCCACTTGATCCGCCTGTTGCAGACAATGCAGGGATTCGGCGTGTGCCCCCGCAGATATTCTTCCACAAAATAGTCCTTTACACAGCAGGAAAATCTCTCCCTGAAATCCACCACATAGTGGGGAATCCCCAGTACCTGCGCCACGGCCCCGGCATCCTCCACCGTCTTCCAGCCACAGCCCGCCTCCTCCTTATCAGAAAGAGAAACGCCGCCGCACTCCTGCCACAGCTGCATGGTAACTCCCACCACATCATATCCCTGCTCTTTTAAAAGGTATGCCGCCACGGAGGAATCCACACCCCCCGACATGCCCACCACTACCCTTTCCTTCATTCCCATCCCCTTCCAGCCGTCCTCCCGGGAAAATGATTTCCCCTTTTGGAAAGACTTCTTCTCAACACAAGACAGCAAGACCTTTATGGATTCCATAAAGGCCTTACAGTCCGCAGCAACAATATTATAAAATACCCTCTCGAAAAAAACAACTGTCAATTATTTCACGATCCTGTAATATGCTCTGGAGGTGCTTCTGTAGCATAGGCTGTATACCAGGCCAAACACCAGGCATCCCCCCACCGTACAGCCAATAAGCAGTCCCTTCTCAAAAAAGCCTATGGCCCCCAGAAGAAGATATACCATGCGCATGCCCACGGCCGTGTGCAGTATGGCTCCCAGAAGAGGCAGCCCGAACACGGTGCTCACCTGCCTTTTGATGGTACAGCGAATCTCTCTGTCGCTCATCCCCACCTTCTGCATCACCTGGAAATTCTTCTGGTCCTCAAACCCTTCTGTGATCTGTTTATAGTACATAATAATCAGCAGGCAGATCAGGAAAATAGCCCCGTAGAAAACGCCGATAAACAGCAGTCCGCCGTACATGCTCTCCACTTCCTTTATATGTTCCCGGCGATCCTCATATGTGGCAAATCCCGCCTGTTTGGACACATACTTCTCCAGCTGCGCAGAAAAGCTGTCCACCGCCGCCTCCTGGCCCTGGGGCTGGAAGCCATAAATATAACTGATTTGTTCTCCGCCGTCAACCCCATAGACCGCCGCTGCTTTTTTCAGCTCTTCCCTGTCTGCAAATACCACCAGCACCATATTTCCAAAGGTATTATCCGGCTGTTTTGTCACCAGTCGGCTCTCCTGCATTTCCCGTTTTACAGTGTATTCCAGGGTTTCAAAACAGATGCTTTCCTGCCCGAAGTCAGGACCCTCAAAGAAGACCAGCACTTCCCCCGCCTGCAGGTTCTCCTGCACTCCCTCCAGAAGACAATATTCTTCCTGTGTCATAAAGAACACGTCCGCCCATCCACTGTAATCGTAAGGTTCTCCCTCCACCTGCAGAACATTTCCCTTCCGGTAAGCCCGAATTCCCACATAAGAGTAATCCAGTTCCAACTGGAGTTCCACTCCGCTGCGTGCCGCCAGGGCGGCGGTCTCCTGCTTCAGCACCTCCTCGTCCATCCTGTCATTTCCAAGGAAATAAATCTCGAAATCCCTGATAAAATTAGCCCTCACAATGGAGTCCATTCCCAGGTACAGCGCCACCGTACAGACCACGGTGATAACCACCATGGTGGAAAATATACAGATATTGGACAGGCTGGCGGCATTCTTTTTCATACGGTAGAGCATGCCGGAAATGGTCACAAAATTCTCCTTACTGTAATAGATTTTTTTCCTCTTTTTAAAGAAGCGCAGCACCGCAATACTGCCGGAAGTAAACAGAAAATATGTGCCCACAATCACCAGAAACACCGCCAGGAAAAAGTCCAAAAAGATATAGGTGTCCAGCTGGGCTTTCAATGCCAGACGATAGCCCATAAGCAGTGCCGCAGCTCCTGCCAGGCTCCACAGACCAATCCATCTGGGCTCTTTCTCCCCTCTTTTGGAGTCGCTCATCAACTCAACAGGGTTTGATTTTCCCACCTGAACCAGGTTCACAAACAGGTTTAGACCTGTGATAAATGCATAGAACAGAAGGGTGTCCGTCACCGCCCTGGGACTGACAGAAAACTCCACATTGATGGGCATTTTTGCCAGGTTCAGAAGCAGCAGAAAGATCAGCCTGGAGAACAGAAGCCCAAGCCCAATGGCAGCAGCCGTCACAATCACATACATGGCCGCGCTCTCCCAGAACATCATAATGCCGATATGCTTTTTCTCCAATCCCAGGATACTGTACAGCCCCAGTTCCTTCTTGCGCCGCTTGATAAGAAAACTGTTGGTGTAGTAGAGAAAAGGGATCATGATCAGTCCCAACAGGCCAAATCCAATCGTGACCAGTATCACGGCATACACCCCTCTGGGCAGTGTGTACATAATGTCATTCTTCAGAATAAGGTCAAACACAAAGTAAGTAAACACGGCAAAGATACTCACCCCGATATAGGGGAAATAGATGGATCCGTTCTTACGGATATTCGCCCCGGCCATCCGGGGCAGAAGCAATGTATGGTTTTTCATTGTGGCTCCTTTCCTATGAGATGATTTCATTTAATTTCATACCGCCGCCGACAGGTCTGTTTTTTCCGTCTGCAGTATGGTCAGCGTATCCGAAATCTTACGATACATCTCATCGTCCGTGAGCATGCCCCTGTAGATCTGATTGAACACGTTGCCGTCCTTGATAAAGAGCACCCTGCCCGCCCTGCTGGCCGCCTGAATGCTGTGCGTCACCATGAGAATGGTCTGTCCATCCTGGTTCACCTGGGAAAAAATGCGCAGCAGCCGGTCCGAGGCCTTGGAGTCCAGAGCTCCTGTGGGTTCGTCCGCCAGCAGAAGCTGCGGCCTGGTGATAAGGGCCCTTGCCGCTGCCGCCCTCTGCTTCTGCCCGCCGGAGACCTCGTAAGGATATTTTTCCAAAAGCTCCTCAATGCCCAGCTTTACCGCCAGGGGCTGCAGCCGCTCCTGCATCTTCTCATACTCATATCCCGCAAGCACCAGGGGAAGAAAAATATTGTCCTTCAGGGACAGGGTGTCCAGAAGATTAAAGTCCTGAAACACAAATCCCAGATTGTCCCGGCGGAAGGCACAGAGCTCTTTCTGCCGGATATCCGCCATATTTTTTCCCGCCAGAATCACCTGCCCGGCAGTTGGTTTGTCCAGGGATGCCATAATATTCAACAGGGTGGTTTTCCCCGACCCCGACTCTCCCATGATGGCCACATACTCTCCCTGCTCCACCTCAAAATTTACATTGTCCAGGGCCTGCACTCTGTTGCCGCCCAGACGCGTAGTGTATACCTTCTTTAAATTCTTAACCTCTAAAAGTGCCATAACGCTCCTCCTTGCCTCTATCTCAATGCTCTCATGTAACTTCTGTAAACACATTATACAAAAAGAGGAAGCGCACTGCCATAGAACTGCCTTGCATTTTTTCCGGCAATCTTACGGTTTCGTAAGGATTATATTTAACAGTGAATTCCCTGTGATACTACATCAGCGGCGCCATCACCTTCATCAGCTGTCCCGTGAGTTTTACCGTCCACTTTTCCTTCCGTACCGTCTCCCTGGAGACCTGCCTGCTCTTTGCCGCCGCTGCCTGAAAATCCGCCTCAATCTCCGAAATACAGTCTGTGCCGTACATGTATGTGGCACACTCAAAGTGATGGTAAAGGCTGCGGTAATCCAGGTTGATGGTTCCCACCACCGCCTCCCTGGCGTCGCTGACAAACACTTTTGCATGGACAAATCCCGGAGTGTACTCATAGATCTTCACCCCTGAATCCAGCAGGGAGGCATAATGAGTTTTTGCCAGAGCATAGGGCACTTTCTTGTCCGGAATCCCCGGCAGCAGCAGAGATACCTCCACCCCCCGCTCTGCTGCAAACTTAAAAGCCGTCTCCATCTCTCCGTCCAGAATCAGATATGGCGTCATAATGTGTACATACTCCTGGGAACGATTCAAAATATCCATATATACCCTCTCCCCCAGCTTGTCGTCGTCCAGGGGACAGTCTCCATAAGGAATCACATAACCCGCCGCCCCCTGCGCCGGCAGCACCGGGGCAGAGAGAAATTTCTGATACTCCCCTTCCCGCTCATCAATGCCCCACATCTGCAGGAACATCAGGGTAAAGCTTTTCACCGCCTCCCCCTTGAGCATAACAGCCGTATCTTTCCAGTGCCCGAATTTTTCCTTCTGATTAATGTATTCGTCCGCCAGGTTTACCCCGCCGTTAAAAGCAGTATGCCCGTCAATGACCAGGATTTTCCTATGGTCACGATAATTGTAATAAGTGGAGACAAAAGGCGATAAAGGAGCAAACATCTTACACTGGATACCTGACGACAACGATGCAGATGGAAATTTAGACAAGTGAAACATGTGGTTAATTGGTGGGGGTTATACTAGTTCAGGCCTCTCTTTCCCAGGTAAAGCATTCTCTGGAATCACACTGTGTCTATGATACACCATACAGTAACTGTACAGTCAAGGGAAAAAGTCTAATACATAAAAAGAGCTGCGCACAAACCATTTTGTGCCGCAGCCCCTTCTTCGATATTCCCACAGGGAACCTTCTTATTTTTCAGCCTGCTTAGTCTCCTCCGGCGCCATTTCCGGCCGGATAGCCTTGGTGCGGATCTCTTCACAGATCTGGTCAAGGAACTCCGCCAGACTTTTAGGACCTTCATCTCCGGCAAAACGGCTCCTCACAGACACAAGCCCCTGTTCCTCCTCCTGCTGCCCCACCACCAGCATATAGGGCACCCTGGCCAGCCTTGCATCCCTGATCTTGAAGCCAATCTTCTCAGAGCGATTGTCCACTGTGGCGTCGATATCCCTGGCCAGAAGCGCCTTCAGCACTTTGTCCCCATAGGCTTCATACTTCTCGGAGATGGGCAGCACCCTCACCTGCTCCGGACAGAGCCATGTGGGGAATTTTCCCGCATATTTCTCAATCAGCCAGGCCAGAGTGCGCTCATAGCAGCCCATGGATGTTCTATGGATAATGTAAGGGCGCACCTTCTCCCCGTTTTGATCCACATAGTACATGTCGAAATTCTCCGCAATAGCGCAGTCAAGCTGAATGGTGATCATGGTATCTTCTTTTCCATACACATTCTTTGCCTGGATGTCGATCTTGGGCCCGTAGAAAGCCGCCTCGCCCTCCGCCTCCACAAAACTCACATTCTTCTCCCGCAGCACCTCCCGGAGTGCATCCTGGGTGCTGTTCCAGTAAGCCTCATCCCCCAGGTACTTCTCCTTGTTGGCAGGATCCCATTTGGACAGACGGTAAGTCACCTCATCCTGCAGCCCCAGCGTGCTCAGCACATAGTAGGCCAGGTCCAGGCAGTTTTTCAACTCCTCCTCCGCCTGGTCCGGCCGCAGCACAATATGCGCCTCCGTGATGGTAAACTGCCGTACCCTGGTAAGCCCATGCATCTCGCCGGAGTCCTCATTCCGGAACAGAGTGGAAGTCTCGCTCATTCTGTAGGGCAGATCCCTGTAGGATTTCTGAGAATTTTTATACACATAATACTGGAAAGGGCAGGTCATGGGACGCAGAGCCATCACTTCTCCCCCGGCGGCCTCATCCCCCAGAATAAACATCCCCTCCTTGTAGTGATCCCAGTGACCGGAAATCTTATACAGGTCGCTCTTGGCCATAAGAGGTGTCCTGGTGCGGACATAGCCCCACTCCTTGTCTTCCAGATCCTCCATCCACCGCTGCAGCTTCATAATCATCTTTGTGCCCTTGGGGGTAAAAAGCGGAAGCCCCTGGCCTATGACGTCCACCGTGGTGAACAGCTCCATCTCCCGGCCCAGCCTGTTGTGATCCCGCCGCCTGGCATCCTCCATCCGCTCCAGGTGAACTGCCAGATCTTCCTTCTTATTGTAGGCTGTGCCGTAGATCCGCTGCAGCCTGGCCTTATCCGAATCCCCCCGCCAGTAGGCCATGGAGGAAGAAGTCAGCTTAAACGCCTTCACTCCCTTTGTATTCATCAGATGGGGGCCGGCACACAGATCCACAAAATCTCCCTGCCTGTAGAAAGAAATCTCCGCATCCTCCGGCAGTTCCTGGATCAGCTCCACCTTGTAGGGCTCCTGCCGCTCCTCCATAAGCTTCACCGCCTCCGCCCTGGGCAGGGTGAACCGCTCCAGCCTGGCTCCTTTTTTAATGATCTTCTTCATCTCCGCCTCCAGGGCATCCAAATCCTCCCTGGAAAAAGGCTCGTGGTCAAAATCATAGTAAAATCCCGTATCAATGCTGGGGCCAATGGCCAGTTTCACCCCGGGAAACAGATTTTTCACCGCCTCCGCCAGCACATGGGACGCCGTGTGCCGCAGCGCCGCCAGCCCCTCCGGACTGTCCGCAGTGCAGATTGCCAGAGTGCAGTCCTGATGAAGCACCCTGCGCAGATCCGCCACCTGTCCGTCCACCAGGGCACAGCAGGCCGCCCGGGCCAACCCCTCGCTGATATCCATAGCCACATCGTACACACTCAGCGCATTCTCATACTCCCTCACCGAACCGTCTTTTAATGTAATTTTCATTTTTTACCTCCTTTACCCACGCCCACTCATACTTCAGAAAGAGCCAGCACAAAAGTGCAACAAAAAAGCCCCTGCAATATCTCTATTGCAAGGGACGTTCTCTTCCAAACGCGGTTCCACCCTTGTTGCAGCTTCCTGTCCGGACGCTGCCACCTTCTTTTGCTCGTAACGGGAGCTGCCGTGCCGTATTAGGGCCACTCCGAGATGGTCTTCAGAAGCTTCCTGACAAACCGCTCTCAGCACCCGGCCTTTCCGGGGCGGTTCTCTCTGGGACATTCCACATCCTACTCTTCTCTTCTTCGTTTTTTCTATCATAATACTTTTGTTTGAAAATGTAAAGCCCCAAATTTTTCGCGGCAGCGCCATTTGCTCTCAAACGCTGTAACAGCCCAGAGCCCTGTCTGAACTGTTACCAAATACCATAAAAATCCCTCTCGCACATCTCAGGACAGAACTGCACCGCCTCCAATGGCCTCCATAATATAGCTCTCCACATCCTGTCTGTTGATCTCCAGGGCCACCGCAAGCTCCCCGTAAAGGTTGTCCTCCGCCATATGGGAATACTTGGCATCCAGAGCAGTCTCTTTCCGTCCTTCCTCCAGGCGCTTCTGCTTTCTCTGAGAGGTGGTCTTGAGAATTTTTACCAGCTCCTCACAGTCATTGGCCTTGATACACTCTTTGTATGTCTGTTCTGTCAGCTTGTCGTTGGTTATGACCAGGTTGGGAATTTGGGGAATTGCCTCGATCAGTTTCTCCGCCTCTTCCTTTTTCAGCACCTTCCTCATGGATTCCCTGGGAGAATCCACCGGGACATAGACCGTGCTTCCACCCACATAGAGGGGTTTCAGGATATAGTACTCTCTCTCCTTGTCCACGCCCGAAATGTTCAAAGTGGTAATATTCTCCACGACACAGACACCTTTATTGCTGCATATGACATAGTCTCCAATCTTAAACACAAAACCCTCCTTTTCCGCTTACTTACTGACGATACCTTCCACTGACACTTATAACCATATTTTAACAGGTTTAAACCTAAAATGTCAGTAAATTCTGAATATTTCGGAAATTTCGTGAATAATTACTATATCATAGGAGGGTTTCATTGTGCAATACTAATAAAGAACACTCGTTTCCTATCTCACCTCATAGAGCAGACTCCCCAGTAACCTGTCTCCGTCTCATGGTATCCCTCCAGAACCAGCCCCAGCTCCTCAGCATTTTCAATCTCACCGCATGAAAAAAACTCTGCCCACGAGTCGAAAAACGACAATAAAAATCCTGCTGCAGGATGAACCGCAGTTAATATCAATTGAAACCGTGATCACAAAAAAGAAAAGAATACTCAAAAGAAAGAATCAGAAAAAAGAGAACAGAAAAAAAGAACAGAAAAAACGGAACATGATACCCCATCATATTTTCTGTGGATATGGCAAGATATCCCATATCCGCAGAAATCGCTCTGCATTACAAACCACTTCAGAATTGTCAAAATCAGCTTAATCTATCACCACAACACTCTCTATCACGGGCTGGTCCTCCCTGGCTATCATTCCGTTATCAGCCTCTTCTGCGGCCTCACAGACAGCGTCAACCACATCCATCCCCTCTGTCACATAGCCAAAGCAGGCGTACTCTCCGTCCAGGAATACAGAATCCTGATGTACGATAAAAAACTGAGAATTGGCGCTGTCATAGACATTGGTGCGGGCCATGGAGATAGCTCCCCGGGTGTGGGACAGTTCATTGGTCACGCCGTTTTTGGCAAATTCACCCTTTATGGTCTCTGCTTCCACGTCCTCAGAGGCGCCTCCCTGCATCATAAATCCCTCTATAATGCGATGGAAAGTCAAGCCGTCATAAAACCCATCCTCCGCCAGCTTCAGGAAATTTTCCACTGTAATAGGCGCCACTTCTTTGTACAGTTCCAGAGAGATCTTGCCGTAATCTTTTATGGTGATCTCCACATGATGTCTGTCCGGTTCTAACGGATTACTCACTTCCTCCCCGCTTTCCTCCCCGGCACTGCCGCAGGCCGCAAGCAGCACGGACATGACAACAGCCATCAGCAACAAAATAATTCTCTTCTTCATAATCCTCCCAAGCCCCTGCCGGGCCTCCCACCCGGTGTGTCTGACCGGGGCATATTCCAGACACAAAACAGCTCCGCACCTCCACAGGCGAGGGTAAACCTGCCCGCATTTTCCAGACACGGACAGGCCGTACATGTCCCCGGAAAACTTTCAGGGCATGAACAGCCTTTTCAGAACAACACTCTTTGTAAAACCGTCAGAACAGCCAGAAACAGCTATTCCGCCGCAGAAATCCCTTTAGATGGTAAGGTCAAACCGCTGTCCCACAGGATCCTGCTTCTCTTCTTTCACTTTGCTCCAGTCCACCTGGCTGATCTTCTCCGCCAGCTGCTCCACCGTGGGTGCAAACACCGTGGTGCGCTTTCCTGCAGGCCGGTCCGGACGTCCATATCCCGCCCCATGAGCATTGTCACGCTTTTCCTCCCGGCTCTTCTCTATGCGCTCCCGCTGTTTCTCACTGTTCTTCTCCAGCTCCGCAAAGAAGGAAACCTCCCCGTTGTCACCAATGGAAATGCCGATGCGGGTCACGTCATCCGCCTTGTCTCCCAGCTTCGCCTTCATGTCGTCCAGTTTAGCCACTGCATTGTCAAGAATTCCCATGTTCTTCTTCTTGACATCTTCATCCGCCGCCATCTTTTCGAGCTCATCGGTGCTCAGAAGTGCACTGTACTCACCGCTGCCTCTGGACAGAAGCGCCGCTGCCTCCTCGTCCGTCTCGAAGTCGGCCACGATAAAATCCATATCGCTGTAGGTTTTTTTCAGCTCCTTCAGCAGCTTCTTGGCCGCGGTGCTCAGAGCCGCCCCTGTCTTGCCCTCCTTGGCGGCATCCGTGTTCCTGGCTCCGGATGTCCTGGCGCTCCTGCTGTCGGCACCTGCCTGTGCAGTCCTGTCGTACAGGCCGCTCTGCTGCACATAACTTCCGATCTTTTCCATTCTCATACCTCCATGATCCAGACGTTTGAAACCGCTTTTCAGGCCCTATTCCACAGCCTGAAAACGGACCTTCCTCAAACTTCCCCTCCAACAATCCCACTGCGGGATCAATTTTTATTTCGGCATTTCATTTGGAAAACTTTAGCACTTCAGCCGCCTCCATCCCCAAACCTCTTCTTCAGGGCCGCCTCCACAAAAAAGATAGAGAACAGCATCACAAGGCACTCTGCCAGACACACCGCCCCGCCCCAGACTCCCACCAGATCTGTGTCCTTCCCCAGACAGGGCAGCATGGCTGCGGCGCCAAGGGGCGCCATTCCAATCCCCAGCCGGAACCAGAGCTGCCCCATATATTTCTGGGCAAAGTCCCACGCCTCCTGGCTGGACCTGGATCTGGCAGTACGGTACCCAAACAGGTCATTTATCTGCTTCGGCGGCCGCCGCCTGAAAGCCCACCCGCACACTGCCATAATAAAGGGCAGCAGCAGGTTCATACACAGCATAAATATCCAGAATCCCACACTTTCAACCTCCCCTCTTGTCTGCTTTTTAACATTACTCTTACTTTTTATACTTGCCAAAGGCCTTATCCATGTCCAGGTGTACATTTCGGAAAAACAGCACTGCCCAGACCAGGTATGCCACAAGGGCTGCATATCCGGAGATCCACACACTCCCAAGGGCGCCCAGAAACAGTATCGCCCCCCAGAGCAGAAAATCGTTCCGGCAATCTGCCGCCATGCGTTTTCTGTCATACCTGGCCCGTTCCTCCTCAGGCAGCCAGTGAAAGCCGCTGAGCCAGTTGGCCGCTTTCTCCCCTCCCAGGGCAAAGAAAAGAGCCATAAGCCAGAAGACCGGCACCAAAACAATACACATGTAAAAACCAGACATGCTTCCCTCCTCTCTCCAAAAATACGGAGATGAATTTTGCACTTCAGGGGCTGCTCTTTACTTTACATACAGACCATAAAGCTCCAATTTTGTATCGAACATCAGCGTAAATGTGACGCTTACATTGTCATAGGAGGCGTTCAGCTGTACCACCGCCATATGCTCCCCTTTCTGCACAATCTCGGACATATAGGCATTGCCAATGGCGTGAAGCTCCCCCCAGTCCTCCCCGATATAGCCGCGGATATCGTCTATGGTCATCTCCTCCATGACTTCCCTCATCTCCTGGGAGAGACAGGCGTTCAGTCCCTCCTGATCCCTTGCAGTCACCAGGTGGACCACCTCCTCCGCCCGGACGCGGAGCTCTTCCTGATCAAAAACACTGTTTTCCGTGATCTCATATCCCTTAGGCAGGATCCAGTAGAGCCACCCGGCCCCCACGGCCAGGACTGCAAGCACCCCGGCCAGAACCATCCACAGCATTTTGCCCCTTTTCTTCCCGTCCCCGGAAAGATTTTCATTAAAGTCCTCCGCAAGATCTTCCGGCTTCCCCATCTCCTCCAGAATCTCCCCAAGCTCCCGCCCCTCCCCCAGGGCAATCTCAATGTGAGATTGAAGCTGTTTTTTGATCTCTCTCTTTTTTAACCTGGAACACTTCAGGTGTCTGGCCACATGCCTTGTGTATTCCTGTACTGTCATTTTCCCGTCATCCTTTCCCGTTCCGGTTCCGGTATTATTTCCGCTCATACTTATTCTGAATCACCAGCAGATATACAGCCATGACCCCAATGCACTCTGCCAAAGTGCCCAGGATGGTGATCATGATTCCCAGGGGATTCCCTGTCAAAAGCGGCACTCCCAGAAAGATAAAAACAATGCCGTACACCACCCACAGTTTCCCCACAGCCCGGTTATATGCCTTCACATCTTTCATGGGAACGGTCTCTATATTGGCCCAGAAACACACAGCTTTCCGGGAACGCCAGGCCCACAGCCCCAGCAGCAGAAACAGACACCCTACGCAGAACCACATCAAAAATCCAACCATACACTCCTGCCTCCTTCCTATCGCCCTTAGGGCAAACCACAGAAAACCTTCTTTCCCGGCGCAGCGCACATCCTGCGCCCCGCCTCTTCCCAAATCACTCCAGGATCCCGTCCACTGTCCGGGAAAAGTCCCGCCACAGCTGTCTGAGACGCCGCAAAGTTTCCTGTCCTTCCTCCGTGATCCAATAATATTTTTTTGAAACTTCCCTGCCCTTGGGCTCGCTCCACTTTCCCACCACGAGTCCATCATCTTCCATTCGGTAAAGAATGGGATACAGGGTCCCTTCTTTCAGCAAAAACATCTCACTGCTCTTGTCCCGCAGCTCGCAGATCAGCTGATAGCCGTATTTTTCCTTCTCCGAAAGGAGCTGTAGAACCAGCATCTCCAGCACGCCTTTCTTCATCTGCTGCTCATATTTGGGCTTCAATCCGTCACCTCCTGACAGTTCTCATAAGCCTCCGGGCAGCTCACATATTTCCCCCGGCACATTGTATGGACTCTCTCTTCCAGAGTTTTCTCAAATGCCTTATCCCTGCTATTGATATGGCAGTCACCACCGTCAGAAACAGATAAGCCACAATCTGCATCGTTTCAAACGAAATCTTCTTGTTTGCCAGATTGATGATCATAGGAACCGTGTAATCCACCCCACAGTGGATCACCAGACACAACCCGATCCCCATAAAGTCTTTTTTCTGGTGGACACAATAACACATTAAAAGGCTCAGCGCCAGATGAAACACCATGGTCAGAATTCTCTCGTATCCAGCCATGTAATAAGAAGAAGCCGCAGTCTCTGTCAAAACCAATTCAGTCAGCTCCAGACTGGCGGCGTCACCTCCTGTCTGCCCGACCTGTTTCACCAGGGCATCAAAGCTCCCTGTATTGATCATAATGGTCAGAATCAGGTTGTTGACATAGGTCATTCCCACAATGACCATGGACTCAATGCCTCCGTGGCCCAGCCCTGCTGCCACCCCTCTCTCATAGGTCAGGCGGCTGCCCATAAGTTTAGCCGCCGCGTACCTTCCCGCCGTCTCAAATAATGCTGCGGTGAAAGCAAGCAGAAAAACATACAAGCCGTATTGTGTCAAAGAAAATCTTCTGTAATCCTCACTGCCGGAGAGCAGATTTATAATGGGCAGTCTCACCACCACCTGGGGTAAAAAAAATCCCGCCGCCCCAATAAGCCATGCTGTCCAGACGCCCTTTCCCTTATTCTTTATCCCGTAGACCAGATATATCACCAGGGGCAAAAATAAGGTGACTGCCAGAGTGATGCAAATTGCTACAATTGAAGATACACCTACCATAATAAATTCCTCCATTCCAGTTCCGTCTTTATTCCAGTTCCGTCTCTACGCTTCTGCGCCCTTTCCGGGAAGAAAACTCTGCCTGCACAGGTCGCAGTCAGATTTCTCTTCCGGGCGCTTCCGCTGCGAGACTGTTTTTGCGAGACTGTTTTTGTGAACCCGTTTTAAAAGGCTGTTCTGCGATGCGGCGCTATGTATTTAGCATTGCTAAGTGTATATTAATACAACAGTGAACAGTTGTCAATGGGATAGGTGATCCTTTGGAAAAAATTAAGGAAGTTCTGGCATTTCTCTTTAGAAAGTTGGTATATTCTTGGAAATATCAGGGATACTTCTTGATAAATCTAAACAAAAGCGGAGGAGATTTATTTATGAAAAAAACATTTATACTGTCGTTCATTCTGTTTTTGGGCATAATCATTGCGGCGGCGCACTTTTTCAGGCACGACCCATTGGATGAAGATTAAGACAAAAAACATATCCCCCCGCCTGCGCTGTCAGACGGGGGATATGTTTTTTATGTAGAATTTAGAGAAATGAATTGGGATACATCTCGCCCAGAATGAGCTTTTCCTGCGTTTTGAGGAAAAAGCACTCCCCCTGGTAAAGCTTTTCCTCACAGAGGCAAAGCAGAATCTCCCTCATTCTGAAGTTCAGTCTGTGATATACTCTGCGGTTCTCCCAGGGCAGGCCGGACACGTACTCCCTTCCCCGTTCCTCCATGACCTGCAGCTGCGCCTCATAGCGCCGGGGATTTTTCGCCGCAGTAAGCCCAAAGTCCAGAGAGGCATAGGAACTGTCCTCCCCGTTTTTTTCCACCAGGGCCTGGAGGCGGGACGCCGCCGCGGCGCCTGCCTCCCTGTACTCTTTCCACTCCCCCACGGCTGTATCCGTGTCCTCCTCCACAACCTGCCGAAAAGCCGCCCTGCCAAATTTGTCATACTCCCGCACATAGGACACTCTAGCCTTCTGTCTGCCGCTACCGGGTTCCTCCAGAAGTATCACTTTCATGTCCACAAGATTCTTCCATAACTCCTGCTGCACTCTCCCAAAAGGAGTGGGAAAAGTCAGCTGTTCCGAGATCTGCCTTGCCGTATAGCCCAGTGCGGCCAGGTGGCGTATGGCGCCTCCGCTGGCAGCCTCATAGGTAAAGTCCGACAGCGCCTTCTGAAAATATTTACTCTGCTGCATCTTTCTTCTCCTGCCTGCAAGTGATGTTCTTCTCTCTCAGAACTTGTCCAGGATACGTCCTGCCCCCCGCGCCGATTTCGCTTTCCTGAGAGAAAAGTCTTTTCATGGCATTTCAGTGTCCGCACACATACTCATGAAGAGTTCTCCGCACTGCGCCGGGACCTTTGTACAGCCGGGCCGTCATTTCCTCAATGCGCTCTCCCAGGCCCGCCGCATAAAGGTCCACACCGAAAATGTCCTTTCGGCCGTACAGTATTTTCAGACAGGAAAAATCCTGCTCCCCCTGTCTCACCTCCAAAGGGGCCACAATGGCGCTCAGTTCCCCAAGCAGAGGATCCGGTGAGGGCTCAAAGGGCCTGCCCTGGTCGTCTATGCCCTTCAGATACCGGCCGTAAGCCGCCAGCACCAGAGGCAGAAATACCAGGCCCTCCGTCCCCAGTCCCCTGGCCTGATAGGCCTTGACAGTCTCTCCGAAACGGATGGAAAGTTTCTGACTGGTATCGGTGGCAATGCGCTGGGGCGCATCCGGCAGAAATGCATTGGGCAGGCGGCGGTTCAATACCTCGTCCAGAAACGCTCCGGGCTTTATCACCCCGGGATCCGCCACTACGGGCATGGCCTCCCTGCGGCCCAGTCCTTCCAGCAGCCCCCGGATATCCTGGTCCTGCATCTGCGCGGAGATCAGTTCATACCCCAGCAGACAGCCGAAGACAGCCATTGCCGTGTGAAGTGGATTCAGGCAGGCGCACACTTTCATGCGCTCCGCTTTTTCCACAGTTTCTCTGTCCGAAAACAGCACACCACCCAGCTCCAGAGGCGGACGGCCATTGACATAGCTGTCTTCAATCACCAGATACTCCGTCTCCTCGGCATTCACAAAGGGAGCGGTATAGGTGTTTTTTTCCGTGAGAATGGTATAATTGTCCTCAAATCCTTCCCCTGAGAGCATCTGCTGCACCCTGGCATCAGGCCGGGGGGTGATCTTGTCAATCATGCTCCAGGGACAGGACACCCTGGCAGGATCCCGGACATAGGAAAGGAACGCGGACGGAACCAGACCCTGCCGCACCCAGGCCTCCCCATAGGCCGTCACCGCCTCCCTGACCCTGTCCCCATTGTGGGAACAGTTATCCATGCTCTGAAGAGTCAGAGGCCGGGCTCCTGCCAGATAGCGCTCGTACAAAAGCAGTGTTACCCTGCCCATGACCATCCCTGGGGAAAGGCCCCGTTCCAGGTCCTGGGCCGATACGCCGTACCCTTTTTCCGTGATGGTGAAAGAGATCATCTGAAGACCGGGATTCCGGAAAATCTCCACCAGGCGGGCCCAGTCCTGTTCAAACCAAGGGGCTGCCTTCAGGCTCTCTGTCACGGAGGCCACCACTTTTTTCTCAATGCTCCCCCGGGGCTGCAGCACCACCAGAAGGCTCAGATTGTCATAGGGCCGATACGCTTTGTCGATAATCTCGAAATCAAATCCTTCCGCCACAATGACGCCCCGGTCATATGTTCCGGAGTCCAAAACCCGCTGCAGCACCGCCGCCGGAAAGGCCCGGAAAAGATTTCCCGCCCCAAAATGCACCCACACAGGCGCCTTATGGGTTCTGGCCTTCAGGGCGCCTATGTCAAATTTCGGCATCTGAAACCCCTTTTTCTCCCACTCCTGTCCCATTTCCCCCTTCATGTCAGCCATTATGTCAGCCAGCTTCATGCGCTATTTTCCCGCTCCTTTCTCCTGCTGCGATTTTCTATTGCTTTCCCTGGAGCCGTTCCAGGGTGTCCCATATGCCCCACAGGTACATGATCCCCAGGGCTCTGTCATACAGGCCATAGCCCGGCCGGACGCTGCCGGGGCCCTCGTCCCACAGATGACGCCCGTGGTCAGGGCGGATATATCCGGAAAAACCACAGTCGTGATACGCCTTCATAATCTCCAGTATGCCTGTGTCCCCGTCGCAGTCTCTGTGGCTCACCTCGGAGAAATCGCCCCCTGGATAATGCTTCACATTGCGGATGTGGGCAAAGGCAATACGGTCACAGTGCCTGCGCACAATCCTGGCCACATTGTTTTCAGGATCCGCCCCCAGGCTTCCGGAGCAGAGGGTCAGGCAGCTGCAGGGATCGTCCACCAGTTTCAGGAAATAGTCCACCGAAGCCTCATCCACCAGAAGCCGGGGCAGGCCAAAGATATCCCAGGGAGGATCGTCCATGTGTACCGCCATTTTAATGCCGCACTTCCTGCAGGCGGGCATAATCCTCTCCAGAAAATATTTCAGGTTCTCCCAGAGTTTTTCCCTGGTAACAGATCTGTAGGCTTCAAACAGTTCTTCCAGTTTCGCCATCCGCTCCGGCTCCCAGCCGGGAAAAGTCATGCCCTGGAGATGATTTAAAATATAGTCCGCCATCTCTCTTGGGTCCTGGCGGATTTTTCCGGCCTCATAGTACAGGGCGGTGGAACCGTCCTCCAGGGGATGAAACAGGTCCGTCCTGGTCCAGTCAAACACAGGCATGAAATTGTAACATACCACCTTCACACCAAATTCTGACAAATTCTCAAGGGTGCGGATATAGTTGTCAATATATCCCTCTCTGGAGGGTCTGCCAATCTTAATATCGTCATGAACATTCACCGACTCCACCACATCCATGTTAAAGCCGTAGGGGGCCAGCTGTTCCTGTACCCCGGCAATCTCCTCCACCTCCCAGACCTCCCCGGGCATCTTGTCGTGCAGCGCCCAGACAATACTGGTGACGCCTGGTATCTGTCGGATATCTGACAGTTTGATCCTGTCATTGCCCTGGCCGTACCAGCGAAAACCCATCTGTATTCCCATCTGTCTCCTCCTTCCGCTTTGGGAGTCATGCCAGGACAGGAACGGTTCTCTTTTCCTGCCCGGCCTTCCTGGACTACCTTTTGTCTATCTGAATGAGTTTTGCGTTCAGGCTCTCCATAAATCCCTCCGGCATCATTGTCCCTGCCATCTGTGTCAGCTTTTCCAATGTCATTGTCTTCATCATGTCCCACATGCCGGTACCGGGAATCACCTTCATATTCGTGGCCAGCTTCACGGCCTCGGTCACAATGCCCATGGCCTCAAGGGACCGGGAGAGTTCTTCCATCGTATCCCTGACGCTGTATTTTCCCTCCGGAAATTCCATGGGGGCCTTTAAGTCCAGGCTGCCCGCCAGCCGGAACCAGTTGGCCACACCCTGGGCCCGCTCGTTCACCTCCGGAAGTACATAGATGGAAGGTTCCTGTTCTACTTTCTCCAGGGTTATGCTGTCCCACAGTTTTCCTGCCCGGGCCGCCACCGTGTTAAAGCCCTCCTTCAGCTCCACCTGAAACAGGAAGACTTTCTGCCCTTCTCTCTCCTCCAAAAGTCTGCCGTTGAGGTACAGCGCCACCCTGGGCTGATTGGAGTAAACTTTGACCTGAGTGGTCTCCCCTGCCCGCTGGGCATAGCGTCTGCCGCAGAGATGCACCATGGGCTCCCTGCTCCAGTAGGCCTGATACACATAGAAGCTGTCCTTCCTTGTTTTCCGGTCCATCGTCACCAGGCCCTTGTTGTTCCTTCCTGCCACCCCTCCCTCGTCCCTGGCCGCGCAGCCAAAGTCAAACATATTCCACACATGGCTGGACCAGATCCAGGGACGTTCCTCCAGCACTTTTGCCATATGCTCGTGGTAGAGAGCCTGATACTCCTCACTGTAGTCTTTACAGGCAGGGCTGGGCCCATGGTAAGTGAGAATGCCTTCACACCCATACTCGGAAAGCCCCAGGCAGGTCTTGGGGTGGAGCTCATGAAAATGGTCAAGCCAGGGACCGTTGTCCTCCATCCTGCCCCCGTACCATCCAAAGTAATGGTTATAGCTCTCCACATCCGTGATTCCGTGCATGGGCCCTTCCTGAGGCGTCATGGACACATGGGCGATGGTGGTCAGGCGGGTGGGGTCCAGCTCCTTGCACAGTGCATTCAGCTGGCGGTGGTTTTCCACCAGCTCCTCGGAGATGCCGCCTATAAGGATCTCATTGGAAATCCCCCAGAAACAGATGGAAGGATGGTTGTAATTCTGGATAATCAATTCCTTCATCTGACTGATGCAGTTCTGATGAGCCGCCGGGTTGGGGCTTCTGGAGGTGATAAAGGGAATCTCCGCCCACACCACAAAGCCCATCTCGTCACAGGCATCGTAAAAATCCTGAGAGTGCTGGTAGTGGGCCAGACGGACAGTGTTAGCCCCCAGCTCTTTAATTATCCTGGCATCTTCAAAATGATCCTCCCGGGTCAGGGCATTTCCCCTGTAAAGCCAGTCCTGATGGCGGCTCACTCCCCGCAGGGGCGTCTCTGTCCCGTTGAGCACAAACCCTCTCTCCGGGTCACAGGAAAAACTCCTGACTCCTGCCCGAACCGTCACCTCGTCGTAAGTTTCGTTCCGCCGCTGCAGGGTTGCCGTCACCGTGTATAAATAAGGGCACTCTGTGCTCCACAGACGGGCCTCCGGCACAAAAACCCATACCCGGGGCTGCTCCGCCGGGCGCACCGCCCCGGCCACCTCCCGCCCCTCTGAGTCTTTCACTGAATACGCTACGGTAAAGGCTTCATCTCCGTTGACCACCCAGGAGACCAGCTCAAAATCCGCGCCGCCCTCACAGGGTTTGGGCGTCACCTGCAGCCCCGGTCCCCCATAGTAGTCCAGGTCAAAATGCGTTGACGGCACGCTGATCAGGCGTACTCCCCTGTACAGCCCCCCGTAAAAGGTAAAATCCGCCGCCTGGGGATAGACCGCACTGTTCTTTTTGTTGCTGCAGGCCACCGCCAGAAGATTTTCCCCTTCCTCCACACACAGGTCGGTGATGTCCGCCCGAAACGCGGAATAACCGCCTTCGTGGTATGCCGCCTCCTGGCCGTTCACATAGACCCAGGCCTGCTGCCCTGCCGCCGGAAACTCCACATAGACCCTGCCTCCTTCCAGAGGCTGTCTGGGGGTGAGGAAGCTTCTGGCATACCAGTACCTGCCCCGGTCATAGCCATCTCGCCCGTCATGCCCGTCCACAGCGTTCCAGGTGTGGGGCAGGTCAACATGTTCCCAGTCCCGGGGCAGATCTGCCGGAACGCCTGCATCCCGGCGGATAAACCTCCAATCCTCATTCAATTGGATCACTTTTCGCATGGTGCAACCTCCTATTTTTGTTCCGCAATCGGTTCTTCTTTTTAACATAATATAATTGCGACAAAAATATACGCTCTTCCACAATTTTTTTCTAAATTAAAACAGGCCGGATGAAGCAGAGTTCATCCGGCGCATTGTTTTCTTATCTTTTACCTGTGTTTGTTCCTAATCCCGGGGCGATCTCACCGCTCTTCCGTCAATGAAGACATGTCTCACCCGGCCCAAGATGTCAAAGGGACTGCCGTCCACTATAACGATATCCGCATCCTTTCCTGCCTCCAGTGAACCCACTCTGTCCGCAATTCCCGCATGCCTGGCCGGGTTGATGGTAATGGCCTGAAGGGCGGCAAAAGGCTCCATACCCGCCTGTACTGCAAGCCCTGCGCACAGGGGCAGATACTCCTGGGGAATCACAGGGGAATCCGTGATAATGGAAACCTGACAGCCTGCCGCCGCAAGCACGCCGGGAGTCTGGAAGCTCTTATTCCGAAGCTCAAATTTGGACGCGCTGGTGAGGGTGGGCCCCACCGCCAGGGGCACATTCTCCGCCGCCAGTTCTTCCACAATCAAATGTCCCTCCGTCACATGCTCCAGGGTGATCTTCAAGCCGAACTCTCTTGCAATGCGCAGAGCGGTAAAAATATCCTCCGTGGCATGGGCGTGAGCTTTCAGCGGGATCTCCCCCTTCATCACCGGGATCAAAGCCTCCAGTTTCATGTCAAAACCCGGCCGTTTGGAGATGTCATCCCCTGCCGCCTGTTTTTTCTCCAGATACTCTCCGGCCTTAAACAATGTCTCCCGCAGCAGCGCCGCAGTGGTCATACGGCTGGAATCCTTTTTGTCCCGGTATACCCTCTTGGGGTTCTCCCCAAAAGCACATTTCATCGCCACACCATCCCGCACCAGCATCTGTTCCACTCTCTTCCCCACGGTTTTGATGGTGGTAAAAGTGCCTCCCAGTACATTCGCGCTTCCCGGTCCCACACAGACACAGGTGACGCCTGCGGCGGCAGCCTTGGGAAAGGCAGGGTCAAAGGGCTTTACCCCGTCGATTCCGCGCATCTGAGGGCTGATAATGTCATTCAGTTCATTGTAATCCATTCCTTCATAGCCAATGCCATAGCCGTCCAGGCCGATATGTCCGTGTGCTTCCACAAACCCAGGGTATACACCCAGCCCTTCCGCGTCCACCTGATCCGCACCCTCCGGTGCCTGAAGCCCCTCTCCTACTGCGGCAATCTTACCTCCTTCCACCAGGATATCTCCCCGAAAAGCTTCCCGGTGTACTCCATCATGAATCATTCCGTTTTTAATTATGAGCATAATTACTCCTCCCCTGTTCTCATTTTTATCAATGTAATAATCCTTTACCGAAATCATTTGTCATCTGTCGATGAAAGAGAGTTTCAGAATCGTCCGGTCAGTCTTCACCCGCCTGGCAGCCCCGATGCGCTCAAGATACTCCTCATCCGTCAGCCCTCCCCAGACATGCTCCGAGCGGTAAACCGTATGGCGGTTGCGGTAAGCGTGAACCGTCTCCATGTTGAGGTCGGAAATCTCCATATCCTCAAGAACCTTCATGTCCGACGTTTCTTCCGTCTGGTCACGAAGCCTTCTTTACCTCCAAACAATTGTTTTTTATGTCAAAATCCATGTATTCTTTACTTCCCTCCCGACTGCCACATATCTGCACATTGAAAGACAGTGTCTCTGCGCTCTGCCTCTCTCCAGGCACTCTCATTTTACCACAAAAAGTACAGGACGGAAAGCTGAAATACTGTATTTACAATTCTCCCTGTTTTTGATACAGTTGAATCTGCTCCGAATACATATCGTAATACATCCCTCTTCGTTTCATCAATTCATCGTGAGAGCCCTGTTCAACGATATCACCATTGTCCAGCACAATAATTCTGTCCGCCAAACTTACCATCCCCAAACGGTGAGATATAAAAATGGTGGTCTTCCCATTTGTTATGCTGTGAAACGATTCAAATATTTTTGATTCAGATATGGGATCCAAGGACGCCGTAGGTTCATCCATGATGTATAACACAGGATCCGTTTTTTGAGTATTGCGTGCAATCCCCAATTTAGACCATTCGCCCCCGGACATATTATATTGGTCGTCATTTTCTTCGCCAAGGAAAGTGCGTTCTCCCTCCGGTGCTTTGTCTATGATTCCCTCTATGCCCAAGACTTTGATAATATTGGGATTAACCATATCCCTTCCCATTTGAATATTATCCTCAATGGACAATGAATACTCCGGTGTATTTTGCATGATGTAAACCGTTCTGCTTCTCAAATCTTTTATACAATCCTTTAACTTTGTTCCCGCTATTTCTATATCACCAGATGCTGGTTGATAAAACCCCAGCAATATATTTACCAATGTTGTTTTTCCGCTGCCATTTTTACCAACTACCGCAATTTTTTCTCCTTCTTCAATGGTTACATTCACATTCTTCAATGCGTTCGTTTTCGTAGGATAGCTAAAGCTGACATTCTTTAACGCTATAAATGGCGCTTCTGTGTCAAACTGTATTGGAGTCCCTGAATCAGGTTCCTCCTCCAATTCGTGTAATTTTCTATAATCTTCAAAAGCTAAATGCAACGCGCCAAAATCACGAAATTTAGAGAACGCATTCATCAGGCATGTCTGCATGGAATCCATGGCCTGCATTAAAACAGTAAACGCTGAGATGCCGGCATTCTGATAGACAATTAACGCTATTGCTATTATCATACATATGGCCTTGCCAAAACTTTTTACAATATCTAATATGACTCCAAATAACGAATACTTTTTTGCGACCAGATAATTTTCGTGATGTAAGTCTTCGTTGATACCTTTCTCTTTATCCCCCAGGTATTTAAAACAATCATATATTTTAAGTTCTTTATTATAGTGCTTTTCAAACAGCATTTTGATTAGATACCAATTTTTTCTATGTTTTTTCCCCTGGTTCACCTCTTGAAAATAATTGTCAAAACACATTTTCTTGTATAAAAAGATATATGGAATTGTAAACACCACCAGGATAATCGGGACAGACCAGTGAATACCTATCAAAATCACAATTGCAGTAATCATTTGAACACTCATACCGATAATATCTAAAATCATAAATACCGACGACGCACATTTGCCCGGTATATTATTGGAGACGCGCTGAATTAAATTAAAGGTATCCGCGTTATCAAATTCAAGATAATTGATTCTCAACATTTTTTCCTGAATTTCTTTCTGCATGTTCATCTGTATGTCATGCCTTATCATTGTCATTAATCTTGTCTGAATAAAGGATAATATTCTCGATACTATCTGGAGCGATATGTACAATAACATAAGTGCGCTTATCAGCTTAAAGGAAAACATGTCCTCTGAAAACGAATCAAATATTTCTCTATTCAGTATTAAGAGTAAGGACGGTATAAATGATACCAGCAAATATATGATAACAATACAGACCGCTTTGCCTCTCCCGGCGTCAAAAAAGATCTTCAGAACTCTGTTCAGGGAATTGCCTTTCCTCATACCGCTTTCACCTCCTCATACCATTTTAACTGTTCACGATAAAAATTATAATAGAATCCCTTCTTTTCCATGAGCTCTTTATGGCTGCCGTCTTCTACTATCTCCCCGCCATTTAAAAATAAAATTCTCTCAGCAAGATTCGCAAACCCCACTCTGTGAGATACAAAAACAACCGTTTTATCCTCGAAGGCTTTCTTTATCTCAGAATAGAGTTTCACTTCTGAAATCGGATCTAAGGAAGCAGTGGGTTCATCCATGTACAAAAACACTTTATCCCCATAGACCGCCCGCGCTATTGCAATCTTCTGCCATTGCCCGCCGGAAGGTATTTTGCCTTCTGAATCAAAGGATCTTCCAATAATATCGTCCATAGAAATATCCTCTAACTCTATTCCCACCATATCACAAATCTTTAACAATTTTCTACTGTCATCAATCTGAGAGACGTCTCCCAAGCCAATGCTCTCTTTTAAGGATAATTCAAACTTAACAAAATCCTGCCAGACTGCTCCTGCCTGTAATCTGTCAAAGCCATATTCGGCCCTGCCCCCCGTGGGCTCATACAAACCGGCCAGGAGTTTCACAAGGGTGGTTTTCCCCGCACCATTGGGCCCTATAATGGCAATCTTCTCTCCTGGCAAGATTTTCAGCGCAACATTTTTCAATATTTTGTCCTTTGCCCCATATGCAAAGTCAACATTTTTAAGTTCCATCATTATGTCTTTCCGGCTTGTATTCTCATCTCCGGACGCAGCATTGCTTTCCAGAAATTCACACAGTTCATCAATATAAGGAACAGAATAGTGAACTGCTTTAAATTCCGAAAAAACTGACGCCATGATTCCATTAAACTGTCCCTGGGTCTGCCACACCATAAATACTATCGCTATGTCAACATTCCCCAACCCAAAGTTCCAAGCCACATAAAACAATGGGATAGTATTCAGGACAACACGGAGAACATCAAACAATAATCTTCGATTCTCCAATTTCTTCTCAAACAAAAAATCCTCTTTGTAGACAGCTTCATTCATGTTTTCCCAGTTTTTTTGGATAAATCCCCCCGATTGAAGCATCCGCATTTCCATAATAGATTCTTTCTGATAGAAATAAGATGCCATTTTATCTCTTTTCCGATACTTTTTTTCCTGACTATTTTGATGTTCCCACCGCAGAAAACCTTCATCAAATTCAAACAGATTGCACATAATCGCCACAACCAATATCATCATAAAAACTTCAGCGCCTGCGCGATAAACAACCGGAAAAATTAAAAGAAGGGAAACAGCGTTGCAGCTCAGCGAAATCGCATGTACTACATTTTGTGTCAGCATTGAATCTTGAGAAAACATTACCTCTCTCTGAAGTTTGGCAGTATGATCAGGATTATCAAAATAACTATGTTTCAGATTCCCCACCAGGGAATACACTTTGCCCATCAGTTCCGTGCCGACTTTTATCTGCATTTTCTCAAATAAAAGAAGATTGCTGTATTTCGTGATCTGGAAAATGGCAGAGGCGAAAATTATTGCCAGAATCAAAATAACCACTGCCGTAAAATCGCCGCTGAAATCTGTTTCAACCGTTTTTATGATTTTATAATTAAATTCAAGCAGTAATGGGTACATAAAAGAAGTGAACGCGCATATCAGCGCCACAAAAAAACATTCCTTCTTTCCTATGCTATATACAAATTTAAACATTTTCCTAATCGAGGATATCTCTTTCCTCACGCCATTCAACAATTTCATCACATTCACCTCTAAATTTTCAAATAACTGTTGACAAATCTACCACATCCCTGCCCCTTGCTTTTCTCCCTGGCCTCCTTCTCCCAATGGGGTTCTTTTCTCCCAGCGGAAATAGTTTCTTCCCCATGGGAATGGTTTCTTCCCAATGAGAGTGGTTTCTTCCCAATGGGAATGATTTCTTCTCATTATTATACAGGATATTATAAGAATATACAAATACAATTTAGTTTTTCGATAATATGTCTTTCTCCTTCCTGATTCGTCAGCGCCGGCAGCATTTCCCTGTTGCGCAAAAAAAGCCAGCCCGCAAAATTTACGGACCGGCTAAACTATCAGAAAAATATAATTGTCACTTTGTCAGAAAATCTACAGAAACAGGCTTCCTACCTGGAAAACCACAGTGCTCACCAGCCATGCCAGAAACAGCTGGAAGGCCATCATGCCCAGGGTAAATTTCCAGGAACCGCTCTCCTTTTTCACCGTTGCCACCGTCGCCACACAGGGCACATACAAAAGGCAGAAGAGCATCAGGCAGTAGGCGTTTAAGGGGCCAAAAGAAGGATTGAGCAGGTGAATTTTCTCCACCACCGCCCCCATTCCCGCCTCCGAACCTGCCGCGCCAAAAAGTACCGCAAAGCTGCTCACCACCACCTCTTTGGCGGAGATCCCCGACAGCAGCGCCACGGCAATCTGCCACATCCCTAAGCCCGCCGGGGCAAGCACCGGCACAAGAAACCGCCCCAGCATCGCCCCAAAGCTTTCCGCAGGATCTTCCACCAGGCCGGTGATCCCGAAGTTCAGCACAAACCAGATGGCAATAGAAGCCAGAAAAATGGTGGTTCCAGCCTTGGACAGGTAGTCCTTGAGCTTGTTCCAGACATAAATGCGAATGGTTCTGGCGTTGGGCCTTTTGTACTCCGGCAGCTCAATCAGCAGGGAATCGTTGGCGCTGCCTTTTTCCAGACGATTCACTCCCAGAGCCACCAGGATCGCAATGACCATTCCCACCACATACATGGAAAAGGCCACCAGCGCCGACGACTCCGGAAAAAAGATCTGGGAAAAGAGCACATAGATGGGCAGCCTGGCGGAGCAGGACATAAAAGGAGTCACCAGCATGGTCTTTCGTCTGTCCCGCTGGGTCTCTAAGGCTCTGCTTGCCATAATGGCGGGCACCGTGCAGCCAAAGCCAAGGATCATGGGAAGAAACGCCTTGCCCGAAAGCCCCACCTTTCCCATGACTGAATCCATCACATAGGCCACCCGGGCCATGTACCCGCTGTCCTCCAGAAGCGCCAGGGCCAGGAAAAGGATGAAGATATTGGGGATAAATGTCAGAATTCCTCCCACCCCCGCAATGATCCCCTCCACAATCAGGGAGTTCAGCCACCCTGCCGCCCCCATGCCCTCCAAAAGCCCGGCGGCGGCATCTGACACCATGTCAAGCCCTGACTCGAACACCCCTTTCAGGGCATCCCCCACCGTAAATGTGAGGAAGAAAACCAGACACATAACCAGTAGAAACATGGGAATCCCCCACAGAGGATGGGTCAGCAGGCTGTCGATCCTGTCTGTAGAAGCGGCCTTTTTCTTCTTATAAAATAGGATCTCTCCCATCACCTTCTCAATATGGGCATACTTGCACTGGATAATCTCCTTCTCGTAACTACGGTCCACCACATGAGCCACCGAGATAGGATGTTCCTGCTTTACCTCCTCATCGTCCTCCAGAAGCTTGATGGCGTGCCATCGGGCGGAGGAATGGCTGGGATAATGAACCTGCATCATAGCTGTCAGTTCGGTAATTTTTTCCTCGATCTCCTGGGGATAGTCCAGTATGTACTCCTCCATGCCCTCCTCACAGTGATGGATCACCCCATGGAGCAGAATGTCAAGGCCCGTTCGCCTGGCCGCCGACACCGGCACCACGGGAATGCCTCCCAGAAGCTCCGGCAGCCGGTGCATGTCGATCTCCATGCCCCGCTCCTCCACCACGTCCATCATGTTCAGCGCAAGCACCACCGGCTTTCCCAGTTCCAGAAGCTGCAGGGTCAGATACAGATTCCGCTCCAGGGAGGAGGCGTCCACCACATTGATGATTGCGTCAATCTCATCATCCATGGCGCACTGTCTTGTCACCTTCTCCTCAATCGTATAGCAGGTCAGGGAGTAGATGCCCGGAGTGTCCACCAGAGTGATGGAAGTGTCCTCATAGCTGGTCTCCCCCTCCACCCGCTCCACGGTGACTCCCGGCCAGTTGGCCACCTTCAGCCTGGAGCCCGTGAGAGCGTTGAACAGCGTGGTCTTTCCGCAGTTTGGGTTGCCGATGCACGCCACATTGATATGTCTCTTCTCACCGCCGCCCTGTCCCATCTTCCGCCTCCTTTTCTTCCCTCAGGGAGGTATTCCTCTGAATGTCCGTCTCCAGGGAGTCAGGTTCCAGGCTCACGTTCTCTTCTTTCCTGTTTCCCGTAACTCCTGCCTCCTGATTCCTGTTCTCCCTGCCGGTATTTTCCCCGGAATCCTCTTCCCGGGGGCTCACCTCAATGCTGGAGGAGATATGTTTTCCCAGCGCCAGCCGGGTACCCCTGACCCGAATGATCAGCGCCCCCCGCTTTTTTCTGTTCAGCACATTTACTATGGTTCCATCATTCAATCCCAGGGCCTGAAGCCGTCTGGTGATGGCAGGTTCCACATACAATCCCTCTATACAGTAGCTGTTTCCTTTTTCAGCCTCGTAAAGTGTCATGATAAGACTTCCTCGCTCGTTAATTGTCACTGTCTGTCAGCCGTAATTATACCCCCACAGAGCCCAATAGTCAATGAAAGGATTTTTGGCAGCTTTTTGGAAAAAATATATAAAGAAGGTCTGTTCTTTAGCGCGGTTATGGTGTATAATGTTGGTATGAGCACAAACATACAATATACAGGAGGGTAATTATGGCAAAAGAAATGATTGCAATGCTTCTGGCCGGCGGGCAGGGTTCCCGTCTTTATGCACTGACAGAGAAGCTTGCAAAACCAGCAGTACCATTTGGCGGGAAATACCGCATCATCGACTTTCCCCTGTCCAACTGCGTCAACTCGGAGATTGACACGGTGGGTATCCTGACCCAGTATCAGCCCCTGGTGCTGAACGAATACATCGGCAACGGGCAGCCCTGGGATCTGGACAGACTTTACGGCGGCGTCCATGTGCTGCCCCCCTACCAGAAAGCCAGCGGTTCGGACTGGTACAAAGGTACTGCCAACGCGATCTACCAGAACATTTCCTTTATCGAGAGATATGACCCTCAGTATGTCATCATTCTTTCCGGCGACCAGATCTGCAAGCAGAATTACAGTGATTTCCTGAAGTTCCACAAGGAAAAAAATGCGGAGTTCAGCGTGGCCGTGATGGAAGTTCCCTGGGAGGAGGCTTCCCGCTTCGGGCTGATGGTGGCAGATGAGGACGACAGGATCACGGAATTCCAGGAAAAGCCCAAAGATCCTAAGTCCAACCTGGCTTCCATGGGTATCTACATATTCAACTGGGATATTTTGAAGAAATACCTGGAAGAGGACGAAGCGGATCCCGAGTCTGACAATGACTTTGGCAAGAACATTATTCCCAACCTGCTCAAGGACAACCGCAGGATGTATGCCCACCACTTCAGCGGCTACTGGAAAGATGTGGGAACCATTTCCTCCCTCTGGGAAGCGAACATGGAGATCCTGGATCCCGAGCACAGCGGCATCAACCTTTTTGACGAAGACTGGAAGATCTACAGCCGGAACAGTGGTATGACCGGCCACAAGATCAGCGACGGCGCAGTGGTGGAGAACTCCATGATCACAGACGGCTGCCGGATCAAGGGAACCGTGAAGCACTCCATTCTGTTTGCGGGCGTAAAGGTGGAAAAAGGCGCCGTACTGGAAGATGCTGTCGTCATGGGCGGCACTGTCATCAAGGCCGGAGCTGTGGTAAAGCACTGCATCGTGGCAGAAAATGTAACAATCGGAGAGAATGCCGTGGTAGGAGCCATGCCTGCAGGTGAAGAGAACGGCGTGGCCACAGTGGGCGCAGGCGTCGTTATCGGCAACAATGCCAAGGTGGGCCCCAACGCCATGGTAAAAAATAACGTAGAAGGTGGTGAAGAAGTATGGTAAATTCAAATACAAGTGCTCTGGGCATTATATTCCCCAACAGTTATGATACACTGGTTCCGGACCTGGTGAATGTGCGTTTGATGGCTTCCATCCCTTTTGCAAGCCGTTACCGCCTGATCGACTTCATTCTGTCCAGCATGACCCACTGCGGCATTGACAATATCTCTGTGCTGGTGAACAATAACTACCATTCACTGATGGACCACTTAGACTCCGGCCGGGAATGGGATCTGGTCCGCAAAAACGGCGGTCTCCATATCTTCCCTCCCTTTGCGGAGAAATCTGCAAAGCCCTACACCGGCAGAGTGACCGCCCTGGCCAATATTCTGGACTTCCTGCGGGATGAGAAGGAAAAATATGTGGTAATGACGGACACCAACGTGGTGGTGAATTTTGATTTCAGCGATATGATCCGGGCTCACATTGAGAGCGGCGCCGACGTAACCGTTGCCTACAATCAGCAGGAACTTCCGGAAGGCCTTATGAAATCCCTGTCCAACGACCAGGGTTACTACTACACCTTTGACATGGAAGATGGCAGAATCACCAAGATTTATGTAAATGCCAAGGATTCCGGCGTGCAGAATTTCTCCATGAACTTCTATGTGGTGGAGAGAGAGCTTCTGATTGACCTGGTGAACACAGCTTTTGTGCGGGGACAGGAATTCTTCGAGCGGGATGTGCTTCTGCCCAGGCTGAACAAGCTGAATGTGCGCGGCTACAAATATGACGGTTATGTTGCGCGTATCTGCGATATGAAGAGCTATTTCGATGAGAATATGAAGCTGTTGGATGAGTACAATCTGGACGCCCTCTTCTCCGGCTCCCAGATCTACACCAAGATCCGTGACGACAATCCCACCAGATACATTGAGGGTGCAAAGGCCAGGAATGTCATGGTTGCCGATGGCTGCGTCATTGAAGGAGATGTAGAAGACAGCGTTCTGTTCCGTGGCGTGAAGGTGGCAAAGGGCGCCAAAGTCAAGAACTGCATCCTTATGCAGGATTCCGTGGTGGAGGCAGGTGCAAATATCGAATACCTCATCATGGACAAAAATGTGACCATCACAGCCGGGAAAGAGATGAAGGGAACCGGCAGCTTCCCCGTCTACATTGACAAATTCCAGGTAGTCTAATATAAAATAACATATCTAATAAACCTCCGTTCCCGGAATCTGATTCAGGGGCGGAGGTTTTTCTTTGAGATGCATAATCGGATGGAACTTCATCCATACTAGGTATTGGATGGAGGAACGATAAAATGAAGAAAAAAACATTAGCAGCATTTACACTTGCGGCAGCGGTGGCAGCGGTCCCCCTCTGTGGGGAGGCTCCCTTGTCCGCAGCAGCCGGCATACTGGAAAATGACAGCATCCTGGGAGCAGGCGCCATTGTGCCCACCATGGCGGTTGCCGTCAATGGCTACCACGATCCCTTTGAAGTGGACTTGGAAGCCATAAAGCAGGCCATCGCCGCAACGGGTGAGGAAGCCCGCAACGTGGATGTACTCACTGGCCGGACAAGTTCCATTCCCCGGGATGTCCTGGCGAGCATGGCGGGAAAAAATGTCACCCTGGCGCTGCAGACCGGCAACGGGCTGGCCTTCAGCTTTTCCGGCAGGGATGTGAACAATGTGGACGCCCAGGCAAATTTTGATCTGCTGCCCTCGGGCATCCCGGAGGCCGCCAAGCAGCACATCCTTTCAGGTACTCTGGGAAGCTATGAGTTCCATGTGGGCGGCTTTCCCTTCCACCTGAATGTGCATCTGAACTTTGGGGAAGAAGGAGCCGGAAAAACCGCCGCGCTCTACCGCTACGATGAAGTCACAAACACACTGCGGTTTGAGGGTACCTGCCATATAAACAGCGCCGGACAGGTAATGTTTGAGATGAAGCAGACGGGCATTTACCTGGCTGTGTCTCTGGAACAGCCTGCCACCCACACTGTGATGGGCGGAGATACGCTCAGCCGCATTGCCGTCAGGTACGGCACCTCGGTGAAAGCCCTGAAAGCGGCCAATCCTCAGCTCAAAAATCCTGATCTGATCCGACCGGGACAGTCAATCCGCCTGTATTAATTATTATCTGTCATCAACCCGGCTCACAGGCTGCTGTTTCTCAATTTCCAAAGCACCCTTGAGAGCCGGGAAAATCAGACGCAGGCAAAGATACAATGCCTCCCCTGCGGCATGCGGGGGAGGCATTGATTTTTCAGTCCAGCCTGAGAAAGAGGTATGACATTACAAAGCCTTTTTCTTCCATCTTCCCGCCTTATAGAAAACAAACGTAACCACCGCACCCAGGACCCAGGATACCAACAGGGAAATCCACAGGCTCTCATACCGTCCCTGGGGCAGTTCCGGCGTCCTGGTAAGATAGACCAGTCCATAGGCCAGAGGTACCCGCACCGCCACCGTGGTGAGAAGAGAAATCCACATGGGCGTGACAGTGTCGCCGGCCCCCCGCATGATGCCTGAAAGGCTCTGCGTCACGGCCATAGCGATATACCCCACTGCAAGAATCTTCATCATATCTGCGCTGAGCCTGGCCAGTTCCTGTGTGTTCGTAAAAATTCCCATCAGGTAAGGGCCAAACAGCAGAATCAGTCCTGTAATGGCCGCGGAAGTCCCTGCGGCGATAAAAGTTCCCTGTTTTGCCCCCTGCTTTACCCTGTCATGTTGCTTTGCCCCCACATTCTGCCCTGCGTAGGTGGTCATGGCAGTGCCGAAAGAAAAATTCGGCATCATGGCAAAACCGTCCACCCTCATAATAATCACATTGGCAGCGATGATCATCTCTCCAAAACTGTTGGTCAGAGACTGGACCACCACCATAGCCAGGGAGAAAATGGCCTGGGTCAGACCGGAGGGCAGCCCCAGGCGGATAACCGTCCGGATGTTCTCTCTGTCAGGCTTCAGATAACGGGTTTCCATGTCAAAATATTCCGTCATTTTCCGCAGCTTCATCAGGCACAGCACAGCGGAGACCATCTGGGCAATCACCGTAGCCAGAGCCACTCCGCCCACTTCCATCCCCAGGCCCGCCACAAACCATACATCCAGTATGATATTCAGCACAGTGGCCACCAGAAGGTACACCAGCGCGGACAGCGAATCCCCCAGTCCCCTGAGAATGCCACAGAGAATATTGTAATAGGCGAGCCCCACAATTCCCCACAGAAGAATCATCAGGTAGGAAGTACACCAGTCCATAATGTTTTCAGGCGTATCCAAAGCCTCCAGAAGGGGACGGATTGCCAGTGTCCCCACCACCATCAGCAGAAGGGATGCCGCTGCGGTAAGGGTGAGGGTGCTGCCTATGGTCTTGGAAAGATTTTCTCTGTCCCGGGAGCCGTAATACTGCGAGACCATAATGCCCGCTCCCATGGAAATACCCACAAACAGAACCAACAGCAGGTTGAACACAGGACCGGCGCTTCCCACAGCAGCCAGAGCGCTGTCCCCCACATACTTTCCCACCACAATGCTGTCTACGGTATTGTACAGCTGCTGTGCAATATTTCCCAAAAGCATGGGAACCGTAAAGATCAGAATCTTTTCCCAGGGCCGGCCCTGGGTCATGTCCACCTGTCCAAACAGACGGGTCAGTTTCTCCAACATATTCTTACCACCTTTTCTTTTCGTAATACTGCCATTTTAGACTATCCCCGTTAAATGTACAAGCAAAAAAATTTCATTTTTTTGAAAAAAACACTGGAAATTTCAAACGGGTTGTGCTATAATAAATTCAGTTGGTACGGAAAATGCCAATGTTAGTATTATTTTTGCAGATATAGTATATTGGTAGTACATCAGCTTCCCAAGCTGAGGGGGCGGGTTCGATTCCCGTTATCTGCTTTTAACATCTGTGGTTCCTATTTTATGTTATGTCACATGGAAATGGTCAGACTTTTGTCTGGCTGTTTTTGTTTTCCGCATTTTTCTCCCTTCTCTCTTTTTCCATCCCCTTTTCCCCGTAATAAAGCCAGGCAGATTCCTCCGCCTGGCTTGTACACCTTTACAGATCCTTATGCTATTTTGCTCTTTGCAAGCTCTGCCAGAGTCTTAAACCCTTCTGCATCGTTGACCGCCATCTCTGCAAGCATCTTCCTGTTGATATCGACCCCCGCTGTCTTCAGGCCGAACATAAACCTGCTGTATGACAGACCGTTAAGCCTTGCAGCCGCATTGATACGGGCAATCCAGAGCTGTCTGAACTGACGCTTCCTCTCCTTACGTCCCACGTAGGCAGAAGCCAGAGCTCTCATAACGGACTGCTTCGCGATCCTGTACTGTTTGCTCCTTGCGCCCCTGTAGCCCTTTGCAAGCTTCAACACTCTTTTATGCTTTTTCTTGGCATTCATGCCACCTTTAATCCTTGCCATCTCTCACTTCCTCCTTACCTGCCTTATAAATAGGGCAAAATCTTCTTCATATTCTTTACATTTGTTGCGTCGGTAATAGCAGGCTTTCTCAGATTACGCTTTGTCTTGGCAGACTTCTTGGTCAGGATGTGGCGCCTGTAAGCCTTATTCCTCTTCAGCTTACCCGTTCCCGTCACTTTAAAACGCTTTGCAGCTGATCTGTTTGTCTTCATTTTAGGCATAACATTTTCCTCCTATACTATCATTAATCTATTTTAACCTCCGCGACAAAGGAACCGCAATTCCTAACGCTTTTCAGTTAAAAACATCGTCATGCTTCGGCCTTCTACCTTGGCATTCTTTTCCACCACTGCGACGTCAGAAAGACTTTTAGCAAAATCATCCAGAATATGCCTGCTGTTATTCATATGTGCCATCTCACGGCCCCGAAAACGGAGTGTTATCTTTACCTTGTCTCCCTTTGTGAGGAATTTCCTCGCCGCGCTTATCTTTGTGTTCAAATCATTGGTGTCAATGTTCGGTGTCAGCCGGATCTCCTTTACCTCGGTCGTCCTCTGCTTCTTCCTGGCTTCCTTCTCTTTTCTGACCTGCTCATACTTGTACTTGCCGTAATCGACAATCTTACACACAGGAGGTTTTGCCGTGGGGGCAATCTTTACCAGGTCAAGCCCTGCCTCCTCCGCCATCCTCATGGCCTCCCTTGTGGGCATAATGCCAAGCTGTGCGCCATCCTCCCCAACCAGACGAATCTCCCTGTCCCTAATCTGCTCGTTAATCATTAAATCGCTAATGGTCTTATACCTCCATAAGAAAAGTGGATAGCATAACTATCCACTCTGAAATCCCTGACATACATGCACAGAAAAACCTGCCCATGGTCAAAATATCAAACGCTTACCAGCCCTGTCGCCGTAAGGTGAGAGTGGATACTCTGCTTGCTGCTGCGTCCATCAAACGCACTCTTAAACCATACCACAATTTTCCGGTTCTGTCAACACTCTTCTTCAAAAAATCGCAGGCATAATACCCTTCACGCCTTTCTTATAACAGCACCGACTCATCTTTCTCATAGTCAAACACACAGCGTTCAAACGCATTGATCACATGCGTGTCCAGATATCTGTCATACCTTTTGTGCTTTCTTCCGTAGGACATATGCACATGTCCGTGAAGAAAAAATTTGGGCTTATATTTTTCCAGAAGCGTCCGGAAAGCCTGAAAGCCCTGGTGGGGCAGATCTCTGCCGTCGTTGAGCTGATAGGCCGGCGCATGGGATACCAGGATGTCAAACCCTCTGTTTCTCAGCAGTTTCAGCCAGAGCTTCGCCACCCTCTGCTTCATCTGCCTCTCTGTGTACTGGTGAGGCCCCGGCTTATAGCGCATGGATCCGCCCAGACCCAGAATCCGGACTCCCTTATGGACATAGATTTTGTCCTCAATGCAGATACACCCCTCCGGAGGCACTTGATCGTACTTCCCGTCGTGATTTCCATGCACATACAGCACCGGAACCGTGGTAAAAGTTGCCAGAAAAGAAAGGTAGCGCGGATCAAGATCACCGCAGGAAATGATCAGATCAATCCCCTCCAGCTTACTCTTGTCGAAGTAATCCCACAATGCTTTCGACTCTTCATCCGCAACTGCCAGTATCTTCATACAGAACTTAACCTTCCTCTTTCTTGACTCCCTGCTGCTTGATAACGGGGGCGGCCTCTTCGGTAAGCTCCACCGCCTGGGGAATGGTACCCACCACATTCTCCGCCAGCCAGTCCATGGTCATAATCTCCTCCGGCAGCAGGCACCTCTCCGCAGTGTCCTGCACCACGCCGGCCTGAGAATACAAGATCCCGGAAAAGGGATTAAACTCCCCGGATGTAATAGTAGCCTTCAAAAGCTCCACCAGACGCTTTGTGCCGATGGGCAGGTTTCGGGAACAGATCACATCAATAACTCCCGCCGACATTCCCCACCAGTAGTTGATGGCCTTGGCCGAATTGTCATCATGCTTCCAGCCTCCGTCCATAATAGTTCTGATAAGCTGCTCATAGAACTTGCCCCAGTGGCTCAGGGGCATGGCCAGGTTCCTTGGATTGCCGTTCTCCATGTGATAAATCCCAAAAAAGCGTGATGCCTCCTCCGGAATCACAATATCCCTGCCTGAGACACAGGCAGAGCCCGTCTCCCTGATCCTCTCCGCAATATCCACCTCTTTCCTGGAAGACCACTCCAGGAACACCTTCACCCTGGGATTAATCATCTTCGCTCCCAGCGCAAAAGCGTTAATATTGGCAATGGTGCCGAAAATAGGATAATCTGCAATATATGTCAGTTTTCCATTCTCCGCCATGGCCCCGGCAATGGCTCCCATGAGGAATTTTGCCTCATGCATCCTGGAATAGTATGTGCGGATGTAGCGATGGGACGTATTCAGGGAACAGTTGAGTATCTTCACCTCCGGATTCTCAATGGCTGCCTTCACACTGGCCTGCACCAGGGGCGGCGTGGTGGTAAAGATCAGGTTACAGCCTGACTCTATGGCCTGATCTATCAGCTCGGCCGCGTTCTCTTTTGTGGCATTTTCATAGCATGACGTGCTGACCTCGTCGGAGAAAGTCTGCTCCAGATACAGCCTTCCCAGCTCATGGGCATAGGTCCAGGCAGAGGTTCCCGGCGTCTTCTCATAGAGAAAGGCGATTTTCTGCTTCGGTGAGCTCATGGGAAGCAGCATACTGAAAAGAGGCTTCTTCTCCTGGCTGGGTTTCATCTTCAGCTCAATGTCATCCTCCTCCTGGAGCAGTTCAAATTCCTCCCAGCTCTTTGTAATCAGGTCCTTCATCTCGTTGGTGGTCATCTCATCCACGGCGTTATATCCATGGACCGTGACAAAGGCCAGAAAAGCATCCCCAGGTGTGATTTTAAGCCGGCTTCCTCCCTTGGCCCTGTACTCCGAGGTAAAACGGGTGTACATTGTGCTGAAGCGCAGCAGATCGTCCTCTGTCCACTTCTCCCCCGGCTCTTTTTCCACCGCCTCCTGGAGCTTTAAAAAACTCCCCTCCTGGGAAAACCAGATGTAGTTGATGGGAGCCCACTGGTAAAATTCCATAAATTCATAATAGATTTTGTTTTCCTTTTCCTCCGTGCGGGCCGGAACAATGCGCGTGACATTTCCCGGAATGGAGACTGCACCGAAATACTTTAAGATGCTGACACGCTTGTTCCCCTCCTCCACGTAGAATCTGTTCATATATTCATATGCCTTGATGGGATCCCGGATCCCCTCCTCCAGATGGGTGGTGCTCAGCCTGGCCCATTTGGAGGCAAATTCTGTATTTTCCAGAAGAATGGGCATAAAGTTGCCTGCAAAAGAATTGCTTCTGGCCACATTCTTTGTCCCCACAATCTGATCCACCGGAATCTGAACAATGCCCAGGGGCACTTCATGGTAGGTCCCCCGCTCCGGCATAATGTCGTCCAGCACCTGCAGAGTCGGTTTCTCCCCCCGCAGCATCCTGGTCTGATAGTCCTTTTTTCCCAATTTATATGCTTTTAAATAATCTTCTTTCGCCATTAACACCCTCCTGTCCTGCCCGCTGTCGGATCTGAGAATCTGTAACAGTTCAGACACGGCGCCAAACTGAACTGTTACGAAAATTTATCCCTTCAGCCCTCTGGCCTGTCTGTCCATATCCTCCACCACAATGTCATAGATCTCTCCCAGAGATGCACAGTACTCCAGCACTTTCCACGGTTCGTTTGTATGGTAATGAATTTTTATCAGTTCATCATCTCCAACTGCCAGCAGACAGTCTCCCTTAAAATTCTCCGTAAAATACTCACTGACCGCATCCTCATCAAGATCATGACCTTCTATCAGCAGCTGCGTGTCATATCTGAATTCCAACATTCCTGTTCCCTCCATAAATCTGATATCAGTCACTACAATATCACATTTCCCCTCCGATGTAAACTGTGCAATTGTCCAAAAGTTTCCAACATATTTTCATTCCACAGGGCCATACTAAGACCAAGATAAGTTGCAGCGAAACACTTACTCTTGATGATCAGGATAAGTGCACGCGACACTTATCTTGAAGATAGAGTAAAAGAAACAACAAAACACTTAGGAGGTGAAAGAAATGTCCGATAGCAGAAGCAATAGAGTAGAAGTGCCTGAGGCAAAGGCAGCCATGGACCGTTTTAAGACAGAGGTTGCATCCGAGCTTGGGGTAAACCTGAAGGAAGGCTACAACGGAGACCTGACTTCCCGTGAGGCTGGATCCATCGGCGGCGAGATGGTACGTCGTATGATCAAGAAGCAGGAAGAGCAGATGAAATAAGCTGATGCCGAAAAAACTGTAATTGGGCACTGCCCAATCGTGGAAGCCCGGGATACTGTCACACAGTTCCCGGGCTTTCTGCGTTTTTACTCACCCGCCAAATACAGCCCGGTAATCTTCCTGAAACTTTGTGATTCCGGCATCTGTCAGAGGATGTTTTACCATCTGCTCAATGACACCATAGGGCACGGTAGCGATGTCCGCCCCTGCCAGGGCACAGTCCGTCACATGGACAGGATTGCGGACACTTGCAGCGATGATTTCGGTTTCCAGATCCGTCAGAGCAAAGATATCGGAGATCTCTCTGATCAGATCCACACCCCTCTGGCTGATGTCATCCAGACGGCCCAGGAAGGGAGACACATAGGCAGCCCCCGCCCGGGCGGCCAGAAGAGCCTGATTAGCTGTGAAAATCAAGGTCATGTTCACCTTGATCCCCTCCTCCGACAGTGCCTTGCAGGCCTTCAAGCCCTCCACGGTCATGGGAATCTTCACCACCATGTTGGGATGAATCCGGGCAATCTCCCTGCCCTCCGCAATCATGCCCTCCGCATCCGTTGTGGTGGCTTTCACTTCTCCGCTGATGGGCCCGTCCACAATGGAGGCAATCTGAGCAATCACATCCTCAAACACCCTGCCCTCCTTGGCAATCAGGGAAGGATTTGTGGTGACTCCACAGATGACTCCCATATCGTTGGCCTTCCTGATGTCCTCCACCTTCGCGGTATCAATAAAAAAACGCATGGCAAACTCCTTTCTACTGTTCGTACACGCTTTCTGTCACGCCGCGGGCAATTACTCTCTTCACCCCCGCAGGCTGAATACAGTATAACCGAAGTGCAGTAAAACATCAAGGCCTTCCTTACCTGTTTTGCCATCTCTTTTCCACCCCTATCCTCCTGCTCTTCTCTGTTTTCAGTTTTTCCCCGGAAACTTCAGGTCTTTCGGCAGAAAACATTCCATCTTCGTATTCCTGAAAGCAGAAGCAGCGTCCCAAGAACGGCGCACGCCACCCAGGCCAGAACCACCTGCAGCCACCCTGTATTTTCCGCCACTGCTCCGAAACTGCTGGCGGAAAATGAGCTGCCCACATAGGTGGCGGCATTCAGAATGCCTGAGACTGCAGCCACATTCCCCAGCCTTGCAAAATGCCCCGGAACCCTGCTGATCAGCATCAGGTTCACGCCGTACATACAGCCCGTGATCAGCGTCATCATGCTGATGCACACCGCCGGACTGACATTGTAGAAGACCAGAAGCACCGCTCCACCCAGAGCCCCTGTTCCAAACAGGACGGTTCCTGTCACCAGCTCGCTCCGAAGGCGCTGCAGAAGCCAGGAGGCCACCAGCGTACTGAACACACTGCAGATGGGCAGAGCAACCGCCGAGAGAATGGATCCGGAAGAACTCATGCCAAACACCTCTGACATATATGTAGGCATCCAGGTGATAATGCCGTCCCTGAGTATTCCGTGCAGTGCAATGGCCAGAAGAATGGGCACCATGGGCGCTCCTCCGAAAAAGCCCCCGGAACGGGCTTTGCCGTCCCCGCCGTTTCCGGCCTCCTCTCCTTTCTCCGTCCCCTCCGGCTTCCTTCCGCACTCCAGCTTCCCTGTCAGAGCAATCCATACAAAGGAAGCCGCCGCCCCCAGAAAAGCCGCCAGGAAAAATACCGTCTTCCACCCTGAAAAGCGAATGCACAGGGGAACACACAGGTAGATCAGAATCGTAGCAGCCGCTGAAGCCATAGACACCAGCACACAGCTGCGGCGGTACCACGCCTCGTCCATGGACTGTGCCATAATCCTCACCATAGGAGGCCAGAGCATGGACTGAAAAAAGCCGTTCATGCACCATACCAGAGTCACCGCCTCCATCCAGGGCAGCCAGGCAGCCAGGATATTGCAGACAGACGAGCCCAGAAGCCCTGCAAAAATCATTCTCTGGGGCCTGCAGCGATCCCCCAGAAAGCCGCAGAGGAGCTGCCCCACCCCGTAACTGGCAAAACATGCCGTCACCGGCAGTCCCACCACATCCTTCCCCACCTGCAGGCTCTTCTGAATCTCCACCATACAGGCGGCATAGTCCAGCCGGGTCAGATAACTCATAAAATACGCCATACAGCACAGCAGGCACAGTCTCCTCATATGCCCCTGCTCCAGTGTTCCTGCTTTCATACCAGGCTTCTCCCCTTCCATTCCCTGTCCGCCGGGACACCCATGAGCGTCAACAATACTTTTCTGTTCATTTTCTTCTCCCTCGTTTACTTTTTTACAAGATTCACACCCGCCCTGCGGTAGGTCTCCAGCATTTCATCCGAAAGTCCCCCGTCGGTGATGCACAGATATCCCGGTTCCATGCTGCATATCTTCATGGGAGCGCAGGTCTCAAATTTAGAACTGTCCACAAGCAGATATACCTGTTCGGCTATCTCCAGAAACGCTCTCTGTACGGCAATCAGCTCCTGCATATGGTCGCTGACTCCGAAATCCAGAGAAATAGCCGCAGGCGCCACAAAGCATTTCGCCACATGGAGCTGGCGCACTGTGTCCAGTGTCAGATGCCCGCAGAAACAGCCTTCCCCGGGCAGATAAACCCCTCCCGCCAGAATTATGCGTATGTTCTCCCGCCCTGCCAGGATTTTGACCACCTCCAGAGAATGAGTCAATATGGTCAGTTCCCGGAACCGTTCCCCCAGCAGCGCTGCCAGTTCATAGGTGGTGCTGCCTGCATCCAGGGCAATAAAATCCCCCTCCTGAATATAGGAACAGGCCGTCAGAGCCAGGTTCCGCTTTTGAGACTGGTGCAGGACGGATCTCTGGGAAAGGTTCGCATAGCCTGACTGCTTTCCTGCCGCCGCTATGGCTCCCCCATGCACACGCTTTAACACCCCCTGCCGCTCCAGACTCTCCAGGTCCCGCCGAATCGTCTCCAGTGAGACCTGAAACAGTTCCGTGAGCTCCGAAGTGGTAAGCGAAGGGCGCTTTTTCAGCATTTCTATAATTCTTGTCTTCCTCTCATCTGCAAACATTTTCCGCCCCCCTAAAGCACCATCTCCGTCACACTCTCGCCAAAATCCACACATACACACTTATTTCAAAACATTTGCAACCTTTTCCACATATATACCACATCCCTCCCTGGCTGTCAAGAGGCCCCTGAAGTATTTTTCCATAGAAATTGACCGAAACGTAACAGTTACAGCCCGGTTCCCCATTCCTTGCGGCAGAATACACAGGGCTCATACACGGACTTCCTGCACAACAATTCTATCCGGGATCCCCCTTTATTCTTATCCCTATTCTTATCCTCTTTTTCCATCAATGGCCTCAGCGCCCCCATAACTTCCTCCATATTCGGAAACCTATCCTCTGCCTGTCTCCGGGTACAGTCCTCCAAAACCCGGAGAAGCCTTTTCCCGCCTCCTGTCCCAAGCATTGCCTTCAGAGTCTGTCCCAGCGCATACACATCGCAGGCCGGCGTCAGCTTTTTCTCTTTCTGCGTCTGTTCTGCCGCCTCTGCGCCAGAGACACTGTACAAAGGCAGAACCCCCTGTCTGGACAGCGGCTCCGACAACGGCCCTGCCAGCTGCTCCGGAGCCGCAAAGCCCGGAGAACCTGCCCTGGAACACGCTGCCTCTCTCACCCCGCAGACACATCCAAAGTCCACAAGTCCCACCCTGCCGTCCTGCCTGATGACAATGTTGGCAGGCTTCACATCCCGAAACAGCAGCCCTTCCCTGTGAAGGCAGCAAAGTCCCTCCGCCAGTTCCATGCCCACACGCACAGTCTGCCCCGGTGAAAATCTTCCCCGTCTTATGAGGGCATCTTCCAGGCTGCTTCCAGGCAGATATTCCATCAGAAGAAACGAAAATCCTGCCTCCTGCCACAGGCCACGGTACTGGGGAAAAAGAGGATGATGGGCCCTGGCCATCATTTCGGCCTCCCTTTTGGTCAGGGAGACATTCTTCCCCACCTTACAGGCATACCTTTCCCCAAAGACCCGGCTCTCCACAAGATATACCCTGGAAAAAGCTCCCTCGCCCAAGAGCCTTCTGCAGGCATAGCCTCTCTCCTCCAGAACTTCCCTCTCCACCCTGACGGCCGTTTCCTCCTGATTCATGCCTCCCATGCGGCTCCTCCCCTCAAGACTCACACCTTCTATGGCACTCCTTTCCCAAGCTTCATGACCCCCATGCGGCTCCTCCAACAGTTCGGATAAAAACTGCCCCCATACCAACACCCCCCTTTCTTTCCCCTTCCCTGCAAAGTTCTCTCAGATGCCTGTCCATCTGCTCCTGGGAGACTACCTCACGCACTGACAGGCTCTCCCCCATCATTGTCTCACTGACACAATCACAGAGAGAGTCCGTGGCAAGCAAAAGCCCCACATCCGGCTCCAGAAAAAATCTCTCCATGTACCACCCTTCACGGCAATCCAAGCCAGAACCGGCGGATATGGCACACAGACGCCTGGCATGCCCCTGGCCAAAAGCAGTGTTCAGCAGATAAATCCGGCAGCCTTCCCCGCAGAACATCAGACATTCCTCCCCAAGGCAGAAAATTCCCCCCACTCCTCCCTTCCGCCCCCCTGTCCTGAGAGCCTTCTCCGCCACTTTGCGCATTTCTCTCTCCAGGACATTCATCCCTCTTTTCTTCAAGCGGATGGTTTTTCTCAAGTCCAGTCCCTGAAACCACTCCAGAAACTGCCTGGCCCCATCCTCCTCATTTTCCTGCTCTTTGCAGACACAGGCAAACAGCACCTGTGTACTTCCACACTGATATTGCTGCAGCAACAGAGAAACCGCACAATCCCCCTGCTGCCTGCAGCAAGCCGACAAAAAATCCATAAAAACTGCATTCCTTTCTAAATCCACAAAAAAGATAACCACAAAAGGCTAACAATCGAATAGAAAAATTTCTGGCGATACGCCGGATCTGAGCGGCCTGAAACGAACCGGGCCCTCTCTGGATAGAGCAGAAATAATTTAGAAAAATTTCTCTTGCAAGACATTATATCAGATAATTTTATCCTGTGCAATATCAAAAACAAAAAATTTTTGATAAAAAATTTCCCTTGTAAAATGCCCATAAGGACAAAAACAAGGGAAAATACTATAATCGCGGTCACATATCACTTACTTCATAAAAATATTTACCAGGTCGTTGAAAAACACCACCACCATCAGGACCATAAAAAACATCAATCCCACAAAGTGAACCATGCCCTCTTTCTCAGGCGGGATGGGTTTGCCCCGGATCACTTCCAAAAACAAGAACACAAGCCTTCCCCCGTCCAGAGCCGGTATCGGCAGGAGATTCAGAATCCCCAGGTTCACCGACAACATCAGAACAATGTTCATCATACTCACTGCAACGCTCTGCCATCCGTAATCCTTGGCAGTGTCGTAGGTCTTGCCCACCACGTTCACGGCAATGCCCACAGGGCCGGCCACATCCTCCCTGGAAACCCTTCCCCTGACGAGCATCCCCAGGCTCTTGTAAGTGGCCTTCACGGAATAGCGCATCTCGTACCAGGCATATTTCAGCGTTTCAAACCCACTGGGCTCCACAAAATCCGCGTTCATCACCCCCAGAAGGTATATTCCCGAAGCCTCATCATACTGAGGAGTGATAACAGTTTCATATTTTTGTCCCCCCCGCTCATAGACCACTTCCAGATCGCCGCCCCGGTAGGTGGTCTGCATATACAGGGAAATCTCCTGGTAAAGCCGGATCTTTTCCCCGTTCAGGGACAAAATCCTGTCCCCGTCCTGAAGCCCGGCCGCCTCCGCACCGCCTCCCTCGGACACCTCTGTTGCCACCGGGTCACGGATTGCAATGGTTCCCGTCATGTTTACCATAAGGAACGCCACAATAAATGCAAGGATAAAATTGAAAATGGGCCCTGCAGCCACCGTGGAGATTCTGCCCCAGACATTGGCCTCCAGAAAAGAACCTCCCACGGCCTCCTCCTTTGCCCCCGGGTTCTCCTCCGCTTCCTTTGTCTCCAGCCCATCCTCCCCCTCGAACATACAGGCGCCGCCGATGGGAAAAAGCTTCAGGGAATATTTTGTGCCCCCCTTCCTAAACGAGACCAGACTGGGACCCATACCCACGGCAAACTCCACCACATGTATTCCGTTGGCCTTGGCCAGCAGAAAATGGCCGAACTCGTGGGCTATCACCACCACGCCAAAAATGACGATAAATAATATCAAAGTCATCATCAATGCTATAATCCTTCCTAAAATATTGGCGGAACGCCGGCACTGCTCAGGATCTAAAACGCTCCATACCTTTCATAACACTCTCCCGGCTCTCCCGCTCCGCCTCCAGGATCTCCTCCACTCCAGGACAGGAAACAATTCTGTGCCGCTCCATGGCCTCTCCGATCAGCTCCGGAATTCCCAGGAAAGGAATACTGCCTTCCAGAAACAGGGCCACCGCTTTCTCATTGGCCGCATTGTAAACTGTGGGCAGGCTTCCCCCCGCCCGGGCGGCTGCAAAAGCAAGAGAAAGTCCCTGAAATGTTTCCGGATCCGGCTTCTCGAAAGTGAGCTGTCCCAGTGAAAACAAGTCCACCCGCTCCCCTTCCATGGGCCTTCTGTCAGGATAGAACAGCGCATACTGAATGGGCAGTTTCATGTCCGGCATGCCCATCTGGGCCATAATAGCGCCGTCCGCATACTGCACCGCAGAGTGAAGAATGCTCTGGGGATGAACCACCACTTCAATCCTCTCAAGCCCCACCCCAAAAAGCCACTTTGCCTCCATAACTTCCAGCCCCTTGTTCACAAGGGTGGCAGAGTCAATGGTGATCTTAGGCCCCATGGTCCAGTTGGGATGACGCAGCGCATCCTCCGGCCGCACCTGCTCCAGCTGCTGTCTGCTTCTTCCCCGGAAAGGCCCCCCTGAAGCCGTCAGCAGAATCTTCTCGATCCTCTCCCCAGGCTCACCGTTCAGGGACTGAAAAATGGCGCTGTGTTCGCTGTCCACAGGCAGTATGGACACGCCGCACTCCTCCGCCAGGGGCATAATGATATGCCCCGCACACACCAGGGTCTCCTTGTTGGCAAGGGCAATGTTTTTACCCGCCCGGATGGCGGCTATCGTGGGCCTGATACCAATCATGCCCACTATGGCAGTGACCAATACCTGGCTTTCCGGAAATTCCGCAATCTCCAGAAGGCCCTCCATGCCCCATATCACCCGCACGTTCAAGTCCGACACCCTCTCCCGCAGGTCAGCCGCCGCCTCCTGGGTCCACATGGCCGCCACCGAGGGAGAAAACTCCCGGATCTGTTCTTCCATTTTTTTAACATTGGTTCCTGCCGCCAGAGCCACTACCTGCAGATCCTTCTGCCCCCGGACCACTTCCAGTGTCTGAGTTCCGATGGAACCTGTGGAGCCCAGTATTGCTATCTTTTTCATCCCTCATTCCTCATTCCTGTATCCTGGAACGCTCTGCTTTTGATCGCAAAAAAGCAGCTCCACCCCCTACTGCAGCATCAGCAGGGCCAGCATATAGGTCATGGGCGCGGTGACGATCATGCTGTCAAATCTGTCCATAATGCCCCCATGGCCAGGAATCAATTTTCCATAATCTTTGATACCGTTATCCCGCTTTATCCCCGACGCCGCCAGGTCCCCGGCCATACTCATAACGGCCCCTGCGCCGCAGATCAGCATAGCCGCCCAGGCTGTCCCCAGACCCGCCTCCGGAAAAGCCTTTCCCACAAAGAAAAAACCGTACAGCCACCCTATGAGTCCTGCCCCCAGAACGCCCCCGATACAGCCTTCCAGGGACTTTTTCGGGCTCAGCACAGGAAATATCTTCTTCTTTCCCAGAAGTTTTCCCACCACATAAGCACAGGTATCGCAGCCCCAGGAACTGATCAAAATCATCCACACTGTGTAAATGCCCTGGGGTGACATTCTGGTCTGGTATACAAAGGACAGAAGCACCGGAGCGTAGAGAAAGGAAAACACCACCGCTGCCGCCTGGGCCCCATGGTACCTGGGAAAAGCAGCCACATAGGCGAACATTACCGCCAGAAAAAATCCCACCACACACAGCAGCAGAGCGGTATGACTGCCGGAAAAATACAGCAGCAGGTAGTACGCTGTGACACCGCCAAAGCCGATCCATTCCAAAAAGCCGGGTTTCCCTTCCTCCTGACCGGACACTGTCCCCGGGCTGGATGTCTCCCCCTGTCTGTGCTGCAGAGCCCGGGTCAGTTCCCGGAATCCGGCCAGGGAGACAGCCCACAGCAGAAGCGCCAGAGGCATCCCCCCCAGGCCCAGGCCCCCCAGGGCCAGAATCATCAATACCACCCCGCTTGCCAACCTGGTCCAAAACATAAGCCTAGCCCTCCTTCAACCCACCGTGTCTCCGATCCCTATGATTATATGCCTCCACAGCTTTTATCAATTCTTCTTTCGTAAAATCGGGCCAGGGAACAGGTGTAAAGTAGAACTCTGTATACGCCAGCTGCCACAGCAGAAAATTGGAGATTCTCAGCTCGCCGCAGGTGCGGATGAGCAGATCCGGTTCCGGCAGTCCCGCCGTATCCAGAATCCCCTCCACCGTCTCCTGGGTGATGTTCTCAGGGGCCAGCCTTCCCGCGGCGGCCTCCCCGGCAATCTTTCTGACGGCCCTGACGATTTCATCCCTCCCGCCGTAATTGATGGCAATCTGAAAATGAAGACCGTCGTTATTCCTGGTAGCCTCTTCCAGTTCCCGGATCCGGCTGCGTATGTCCTCGTCCAGACGGGATTTCTCCCCCAGAACCCTCACGCACATGCGGTTCTTCTCCGCCGTTTTCAGACATGTCTTCATGTAGTTGCGCAGCAGTTTCATCAACGCCTCCACCTCTTCCCTGGGACGGTTCCAGTTCTCCGTGGAAAAGGCATACACTGTCAGATACTGAATGCCCATCCTGTAGGCTTCCTCACAGATGGTCTCCACTGTCTTGGCCCCCTGTACATGCCCGTAATTCCGCGGCATTCCCTTGGCCTTTGCCCACCTTCCGTTTCCGTCCAGGATGATCGCCACATGGCGGGGCATCTTCAACTCCTCACTCATCTTTGCTCCCAACTGCCTGTCCGGGGCAGGCATCCCTTCTTCAATATTGTACGGCGTTCCCGAGCTTTCCCCATTTTCACACACGCTCTAGTATAATCCACAACAATTACCACTATGTTTCGCGAAGGATAAATTTTCAGTCTGCAAGGCGGAGGAAGGAGTCGTAGCGGGCTACGATGACTGACGACAACGATGCAGATGGAAATTTAGACAAGTGAAACATGTGGTTAATTGGTGGGGGTTATACTAGGGGAGCGGAGATACCTCTCCACTCCCCATGGGCTTACACAGTCATTATCTCTTTAGATTTCTTCTCCATCAGGACATCTATATCCTTCACGAACTTATCTGTAAGCTTCTGAAGCTCATCCTCCAGCTGCTTTACCTCGTCCTCGGAGATATCGGTCTTGCCCAGTTTCTTCAGGGCATTGTTACCGTCCTTGCGGATGTTGCGGATGGCCACCTTGCCCTCCTCCGCCTTCTTTCTGATATCCTTCACCAGGTCCTTCCTGCGCTCCTCTGTGAGATCGGGAAATGCCAGGCGGATCACATTTCCGTCATTTACAGGATTGATACCGATATCCGATGCCAAAATTGCCTTTTCAATAGCCTTCAGCAGAGATTTCTCCCAGGGAGCAATCTGGAGTACCCTGGCGTCGGGCACAGTGACATTGCCCACCTGCTGAAGAGGGGTGGGAGTTCCATAATAGTCCACCCGGATCTTGTCCAGGACATGGGGGTTTGCCCGTCCTGCCCTGATGGCCGCATAATCCGCCTCCAGAAACTCGCAGGTCTTCTTCATCTTATCCTCATACTGCTGTAATCTGCTGTCCATAATCTCTTTACTCCTTTTATTTTATTTTGCCTGCCTCCGGAAGCCCGGCCTCAGCGCCCAGTTCCTTCCCGAAAGCCTCCGGCAAATCTATACCAGTATTTTTGTGCCGCTTAAAGTTCCCCTGACGGTATCTACAATGCTGTTCTCCTGGTTGAGTCCAAACACCCACATGGGCATTTTATTGTCCCTGGCCAGAATGGAGGCGGTCATGTCCACCACCTGCAGATTTTTGGCGATCACTTCCTCAATCGTCACCTCACTGTATTTTTTCGCGGCAGGGTTGCTGTGGGGATCGTCGTCGTAGACCCCGTCGATGGATTTGGCCAGAAGAATCACTTCCGCCTCCACCTCCACGGCCCGCAGCACCACCCCGGTATCCGTGGAAAAATAGGGATGTCCCGTGCCTCCTGCAAAGAACACCACCTGCCCCTGAGAAAAATACTGCTCCGCCCTGTCCTTGGAAAAAAGCTCCGTAAAAGTCCCGCAGGCAAAAGGTGTGAGGATACTGGTCTTCATCCCCACAGAGCGGAAGATCTCCGAGACATAGATACAGTTCATCACCGTGGCCAGCATACCGATCTGGTCGGCCTTGGTCCTGTCTATGCTTTCGCTGCTGCGGCCTCTCCAGAAATTGCCTCCTCCGATGACGATTCCGGTCTCAATTCCTTCTTCCGTCAGCTGCTTTACCTGCAAAGCCACCCCCCTGACAGTATTCTCGTCAAAGCCGGTCCTCTTCTCCCCCGCAAGGGCCTCCCCGCTCAGTTTTAACATGATTCTCTTCATGGCATTCACATTCCTTCCTTATGCTTATGTTATTCTGCTTGGATTATCAAACACTGCCGGGAAACAGCCGATATCTATTCCTCAAAATCCCAGTGCCTGTGCTGAACCGGCTCCGTGTACTCTGTAATGGGCAGAATCACCGTATCGTCCATCTCCAGAATGGTCTCTATGATCTCCGGCAGAGCCTCCACCGTGGTCTTCTTCCCTGCGGAATCATGCATCAGTATAACGGATGTACTGTATTTTTCCACAGTTCCGGTACAGTTCTTAAGAAGTGTCTCCACCGGCAGCACCGCGCTGCCTCCGTCGCCGGATGAAATATTCCAGTCAAAAAAGGTAACACCCTGACTGTGAAGATATTCTCCGAAAATCTCCATGTCCTGTTTGCTCACCGAGTTGGAACTGCCCCCCGGAAACCGGTATACAGAGCTCTTCACCCCCGTCACATCATAGATATATTCCTGCGCCTTTGCAAAATCCTCCGCAAAAGCCTCCACGGACGCATAGATTTCCGAATACTTATGGCTGTAGGAATGCATGCCAAGAGTATGCCCCGCTTCCACGATATCTTTCATGGACTCCCTGGCCTCCTCCGTATCTTTTCCCACCACAAAAAATGTGGCCTTGACGCCGTATTCTTCTAAAATGTCCAAAATATCATCTGTATACACACTCGGGCCATCGTCAAACGTCAGATAGACCTTGTGGGCAGCCTCAACCTCCCCGCCCTCCTCCGGGCCTTCCTCCCCTTCCGGCAGCTGCATCTCCTGACCAGGATCTGTGCCGGCCTGCTGGCCGGCTCCCGCAGATATTTCTTCTCTCAGCCTCTGCAGCTCTTCCTCCATCAGCTCCAACAGCTCCTGCCTCTCATCCACAGCCCGGGAAAGCTGTCCCACCTGGGCCGACAGCCTGCCGATGGTTTCATCCTGCCTGTATATCCTCGCAAGCAGGCAGCCGCTGAGGGCTGTCAGAATCAAAACGGAAAAAATCAGCATCACTGTATTATATCTCTTCATCCGCCGAACACGCCTGGAACGTCCCGGCGGCGGAAAGGTTTCCTGCATGCCTGTCTCCGGCATACCACTCTTTATTTTATATGACATAGCTTCCTCTGGTCTTTTTGTCCCCGGCAAAAAACAGTGCGTTATTTCCACATTATAACATATCAATCATTTCAGGGAAAGACAATTTTGCTAAAAGAAGTATAAAGATTTATGCACTGGAAAACTGCCAGAGGCTTTTTGCAGTCTGAAAATCTTTCAAACTATCAGGCCCTGAAAACACCGTTTTCACTTCTTCAGATTCTGCCCGCAGCTGCCCTGACAGCTTCCTCTTCCTCCGGAATTGGCACCGCATCCGCTGCAGCCCCCGCAGCCTCCTGCACACTGGCCCCGGCGAATCCGCCGCAGCCTCCTGCGCACAATCAGAAACACGGCTGCGGCCAGCGCCGCTATTATAATAAAATCTGCCGTACCTGCCTCTCTTTCCCCGGCAGAATTCACCTGGATAAGAAAATTCTGCCGTCGTTCTTTTTGAGACTCATTCTCATTAACAGTATAGTGCCAAGACAGCCCCTATGTCAAGAAAAAACTCATTCCCCTGCACAATCCTCTGTGTAATACTTTGCCTGGGCATTCCACATTCCGGCATAGCATCCCCCTGCGGCCAGAAGCTCTTCATGGCTTCCACGTTCCACTATTTTTCCATCATCAAATACCACAATGTCATCACAGAACCGGCAGCTGGTCATGCGGGGAGAAATAT
>OFGG01000142.1_pt1 | contig 63979 bp, 40 predicted proteins | sample 1521701 | NCBI WGS metagenome assembly OFGG01 (sample SAMEA3504081, study PRJEB24116) | mouse gut metagenome | biome: mouse gut; feature: mouse-associated habitat; material: faeces | place: Denmark | collected 2011
CGGAGCAATTGATTTTTATAATTCTTTAGCATATATCAGTATGCGAAGTATGAGGTCTTTTCATCTCGCACGGAAAGCGCTGCCTGAAAATAGGCGGTTCCCCTTGCGTCCACAGCCACAAAGTCCACTTCGAACGCGTCCACCTTTCCCACATAGACATCGTACCCCCGTCTCAGAAGCTCCAGATAGATCACATTTTCCAGAATATGCCCCGCATCAGCCTGTCTCGATCCCAGCAGCATATACCTCATTCCGATGTCTACGATATAATATTTGTTCAGGCTCTTCAGATACTGCTTGCCCTTGATATCATACCGCTTTGCCTCATAAATGACATAGCTCTCGGACAGCGCTTCCAGATATTTCTCGACCGTCTTCCCATCGATTTTCCTTCCGGCCGACGTCATGGTATCAGCTATCTTTTTGGAGGACAGGGGGCTTCCGATATTGTCGAATACAAATCGCAATACGCTCTTCAGCATCATTACATCCGTGATTTTCCTGCGGTTCACTATATCCTTTACCACGATGGTATTGTAGATGCCCTCCAGGTAATCCCGGATTTCATCCGGCCGCCCCCTAAGCACCAGCGCATAGGGAAAGGAACTTTCCCGCAGATATTCCGCATACTTGACACCCCGATCCTCCATGCTGCCCGTACTCTCCATATACTCCCGAAAGGACAGAGGAAGCATCTCAATCTGAACATATCTTCCGGAAATCAATGTCGCAATCTCACCGGACAGCATGTACGCATTGGAGCCCGTGATATAGATATCCACATTTTTCCTGATATAGAGGCTGTCCACCACCTTCGGGAAATCATCGATATGATGCACTTCATCCAGAAAGATATAAGTCATCTTATCCTTTATTAGCCTGGATTTAAGGAATGCATGGAGCTTTCTGCAATCAGTCAGCTCCTCATAGTCCATATCCTCAAAATTGATGGATATGATCTGGGTATCTGAAACTCCGTTCTCCCGCAGATAGTCCTGATATATTTCCAGAAGCGTGGACTTTCCACAGCGGCGGATGCCTGTCACGATTTTTATCAACTGCTTATCCCGAAACGCAATCAACTTGCTAAGATACTCTCTTCTCTGAATCAGCATAAATATCCCTCCTCGCAGCTTGTATACCCAGTATATGCCGATTTTCCAAAAAATCAACACTTTTAGGAGAGCAGTCCTAAAAGTGTTGATTTTTATCCATTATCAGGAGTCTTATGTCAGTGCGCTCAGACAGCGCGCCTCAATATGCCTTCCCTGCCAGTATCTCCCGGTAGTCCTTATAATTCTTCTCCAGCAGCGCGGGTGTGTCCAGGCCGTAAGGGCATTTGGACTTGCATCTGCCGCAGTGGAGGCAGCTCTCGATTTTCTTCATCTTCTCCTGGGCCTGTGGCGTGAGCTGGGCCGCGGAGGGGGAACGGCGGATCAGCAGGCTCATGCGGGCACAGTTGTTGATTTCGATGCCCACGGGACAGGGCATGCAGTATCCGCAGCCCCGGCAGAAATCGCCCAGCAGCTCCTCCCTGTCCTTCGCGATGACAGCCGCCAGCTCTTCATTCATGGCAGGCGGGTTCTCGATATAGGACAGGAACTCGTCCAGCTCGCTCTCCCGCTGCACGCCCCAGATGGGCAGCACATGGCCGTACTGCGCCAGGAACGCGTAGGCCGCCGCGGAATCGGTGATCAGCCCGCCGGACAGGGCCTTCATGGCGATGAAGCCCATGCCCGCCTCCCTGCATTTCTCCACCAGTTCCACATCCTTCTCCGTGGCCAGGTAGCAGAAGGGGAACTGCAATGTCTCGTATAGGCCGCTCTCCACCGCCTCGTGGGCCACGCTGAGGCGATGGTTGGTGATGCCGATGTGGCGCACCATGCCTTTCTCCCTGGCCTCCAGCATGGCTTCATAGAGGCCGCTGCCGTCCCCCGGCTTGGGGCAGAAGGCCGGATTGTGGAACTGATAGATGTCGATATAGTCGGTGCGCAGGTTCTTCAGGGAGGTATGGATGTCCTTCCAGAAGCCCTCCGCGTCCGTTGCCCCGGTCTTGGTGGCGATATAGACCTTCTCCCGCATGCCCTCAAAGGCCTCCCCCAGCTTCTCCTCGCTGTCCGTGTAGAACCGGGCCGTGTCGAAGAACGTGACGCCCCTGTCATAGGCCTTTCGTAAAAGCTTTACTGCCTCCTGGGTGGAGATCCGCTGGATGGGCAGGGCCCCGAAGGCGTTCTTCTCCACTGTGATTCCTGTATTGCCCAATGTTACTTTTACCATAGGTATCTCTCCTCTTCCTGCTTACCGCTTCGGCTTCTTCACCAGATACCACACCAGTGCAGCGCCTGCTCCTGCCACGGATACCGCGATTGCAAAGCCTATCAGAACCGGCTTCACGGTTTCCCAGAAGCCGCCCCCGGAGCTTCCCTTATCCGGCGCCCCGATGACGGGTGCCAGCGCCTCCTGATCCTCTCCCGCCGTCTCGCTCTCATCGGAGGGATCCAGCTCCACTTTCTCTATCTCCGGTGTGGGAGAAGGGCTGGGAGACGGAGATGGCCTGGATGTCTTCTCCGGCTTCGGGCTGTTCGTTGGCTTTGTCCCGCCGATTACAGGCCTTCTGCCGCCCGCCGTCTGAGTGTCTTCCACAGGGGCCCGGGTGCTCTCCGCCGGCGGCTGCCAGCTGTTCCCGCTGTTCCCACTATTTCCGCTGTTCCCACTGTCTCCGCCTGTCCCTCCGGGCCTCTGGGTAAAGGTGGGGGGCTGCGTCTCCTGGGGCGGCGTCTGCGTGGCATCCGGGGGCTGTGTGGCATCCGGAGGCTGCGTGGCATCCGGGGGCTGCGTCTCCCCGGGAGGCGTCACTGTAGGTGCCGGATTCCCCAGCTGCACATCGCCCGGATTGGAAACGCCCTCCATAGTCCTTGCCTGCGACCCGTAGACATACTGCAACGAGCCATCCTCCACGCCGACCACGGCCGACCCCTGGCCGCCGTTTCCGCCCTGCACCACTACCCGGCCGATGTCCAGGGACTGCGTCCCCTCCGCGAAGAGGGGATTCGTCCCGGCCAGATAGATATTCATCGTATTATCGTTTTTATTATATCGGTATTCCATCACACTGGCATTGCTTCCAGAGAATTCAAACGTCACTGTATCCCCCGCCCCGGCCTCCACTGTCAGGCTGAAGCACAGGGAGGAGACCCCCTCCTTTGCCGCGTGGTCAGAATCCAGCACCACCTGCCCGGAGCTGTCTATGCGAAAGCCGTCCCCGCTCTCGGCGAATGCCCGCCCCGGCAGCGCCATGGCTGCCAGGAGCGTCATACAACACAATCTCTTCCAATCTCTTTTCACAACTACTCCCATCCGTCCGGTGCCGGACTTATCATTCATCTGGCTGTGGTCTCCGGCTTGCCGCCGCTGAAGCTGATGCCTGGCAGCTCTTTCGGCATCTCCTTGAACAGAGAGTCGCTGACCAGCCGCTGGCCCGCATTCGTAGCAGCGTCATTGACCCGGTAGAGCTCTGCCCTGACTTTGGTGATTTTGCTCAAGTCTATCTCCTGTCCGGCGGGAATCCAGTAGATCCAGGTGCCGTTTCTGACATTCTGGATAAATCCTTCTCCCCCGGCCGGCACATCAGCCAGTATGATGCTTCCAGCATTCACATTACCAGCCTCGTCCACGCTGCCCACATTGTTTCCATCCTGATCATAAAGCAGGACTACGTTGTAGGCCGGATTCCCCTTGAAGCTCCCCGTAAATACGATGGATCCTTTGGGGATTACATCTTCTGCTTCATCACCGTATTTATAATCCTCCGTCAACCTTCCGATTGCTGTAGTCCCATCCTGGGCCTCCCTAAAGTCCACATTGTCACTGGTGACTCCCAGCACCTCCAGTTCTGCTATAGATATCTGGCCGCTGGTGCTATCAGGAATCAACTTCAGGGCTGTGGCGCGATATGTGCAGACATAATCGCCTTTTTCGTTATCAAACCAGACCGTACCGCTATGCTCAAAGCTTCCTTTCCCCACTTCCAGCCATATGCCGTCCACGAACGCCTGGATGCGATATCCGCCTGTGGTGCCTGCCGCTGCCTGCTGCTTGAATCCGGACACCGTCAGCGTCTTGTTGAATTCGATGACGATTTCCGCGGCTCCGCCGATTTCTGCCGTGTATACGGTATCCGCCTTGCCGTCGATGAGCCGCATGGCCACATCCTCCGGCTTAGGCTCACAGGGATCGTTGTCGGTGCCGGGCTGTACATCCGGCGCTTTCGCCGTCAGGTTCTTGGCGCTCACAGTCCAGAAGGATTTCTCCAGCCTCCCGTCATGCTCTATCTTGATAGGCTCCAGCGTCTTCACCGCCGAGCGGTTCAGGTACTTGTCGATTACCGTCACCTCGTACCAGACCACCCTGTTGTTGATGTACACGGTATCGCTGAAGGTGTTTTCCGTTGCGAAGCCCACGGGCTCCTTCACGGTCTTGCCGCCCTCGATCATACACCTGGTGATTTCATAGCCCAGCACATCCTCCGCGGGTATGGCCTTGGAGCTGAGGGTGAAGTCCACCTGGTTGGCCGCGCTGGCATTGATGCTGGCAGTCGTCCCATCGCCCACGGCTTCCACTGTGCCGGTGGCTCCCAAGCTGCTGCCTTTGCCCTGGAGGCTGTAGGCCCTGGCATCGTCGCTGACATAGTAGATCGCCCTGGTCTCCTTCTCGAACTGAGCCGCATAGGCCCTGGTGCCCTCGTCGGGCGTCATGCCCCAGCGCTGGAAGAACTCCAGTATATTCCGTTCCGCCGCCGCGCAGGACAGCCGCATCAGAATCTGGTCGCTGTCCCCCTCCAGCTTCAGCGCCACGCCGCCCGGGCTGGGCGCTTTGGCCACGTTCCTGGAATATCTGTCCACTCTGGCGAAGAACAGGTTGGCAAGCTGCTCGCTGTGGGTCTCATATGTCTTATAGTTGTACCCTCTGTCGTATGCCAGGTGGAGCTGCCAGTACATGCCCAGCTGGGTGAATACATTGGTGGCACGCCCCTTTGTGCCGGAGGTGACCTTCTTATAGACCTCCGGATACTGGAAGCGCACGCTTCCGTTATTGTCCTTTGCCTGGGCCAGCACGGCGAAGTAGTTGTTGGTGATCTCCGCCACCGCATAGGACCCCTGGTTGATGCAGTGCCCGATTTCATGGGCAATGCCCCATCCGAAGTAATTGCCGGACTGATATCTTCCTTCGCTGTCGCTCGACACAGGCACTGCTGTCACCATGCCCGTTGCGGAGCCCCACTCGATGCCGATATGGTTGCCGGAGGCATACATGAAGGCTCCGGAGAACATCCTCTGATATCGAATGTTCAGATGGGTCCTGGGCACACGGTCTATCACATCCGCCGCGTTCGCGTTCAGGCCCTTGTGCTGGTAGAACAGGTACATCATGTCCTCCATGGCCTCCATTGACTTTAAGAGCCTCTGGGCCCGCTCCTGGACGCTGCCGCTGCCCAGTCCGCCCAGGATCTGCTCCGCAGGCAGGGAGAGCATCATGGTATCCAACAGGATGTCGGAAGCCCCCAGGATGCAGTTCTCCCTGTCATACGCATAAGCCACCTGGCTGTTGGACGAGTTTTGATGCTGCTGCCCATGCAGCGTCTCCATCTGTGCCACGAATCCGTCCAGTTCACTCACATAGGCCGTAGCCCTGGCCATGCGCTCCTCTTCGTCCGTCAGATTGTAAAGGTCAAGCTTCGGCACCTGTACGCCGCCGCTGACACGGACCGCATAGAGGTCGTTCTCTCCGCCGTTGCCGGTATACTGCACATACAGCGCGCCGCCGCCCTCAACTCCGGTAGTGCTGCCCAGCTTGGGCACGTGCACGATGTTGGCTCCTATCTTCAGGTTCGCAGCCACTGTGCTCACCGCGGCCGCCTCGGAATGGTACTGGGTGGCCACAAGCTGCAGGCTGGCAGCTTCTCCCGTCTTCTTGGTATTGTGGCCCACATAGACCACGATCTCCTCCTGGGCTGCAGCCGCCACGCCCAGGGGCTGCCATGCATTCAGGCCGCCGAAGCCTCTGCCCATCTCCTTCGTGGTGATGTTGCTGTGGATCCGCACCGATGCCTTCAGATTCTGATCGCGCAGGATTGCCTCCGCCGTTTCCAGCTCCCTCTCCAGCAGCTCTTTGTCCGGATGCAGCTCTCCGCTGACCTCGTCCGGGATATTGACCTGCGCCCGCAGAGCGTCTATGGTCTCCTGGGTCACATCCTCCCGCAGCACGGTGTGGAGGTCGTCCTGGTACAGGTTCATGATCGCCTCCAGCAGCGTGTCGAAGTGGTAGAAATAGACCTCCGATACCGTTATCTGATTGCCCTGGGCGGCATAGCGCGCCAGGCCGAACTGAATCTTCTTGGCATTGACAGGCTGCGGGAGCTTCAGCACATAGTACAGCCTGTTGTCTTTATCTCTCCTTTTCTGCAGGGAGATGCGCCCATAATTTATGTACTCCGCATTCCCCGCCTCGTCCCACCAGCGGACCTGGGCGTAGAAAATCCCGGTATCCTGGGAGGTGGAATCATGGAAGGCTATGGTGTCCAGCTTGTAGACCTGGTCGAACTCATAGGTAAGGCCATGCTTCAGGTTCATGTAATTATAGCCGCCGTCGTCCCAGGTGGTCTTGATATAGTAGGAAGTGGCATCCTGGTCCAAAGTCCCCCACGCCGTGGTGTCGGTATCCAGGGTGCTCCCCTCCATCCTGCCGCCGTTACGGGCAGTGCTGATGATGTGGGAGCTGGGCTTTCCGTTCTCCAGCGGGTTGATCATCTTATATTTAGGCATCACTGCCGGATTGAGGTCTGTCGTAGCAGCCGCCGCAAGCAGGGACGGTCCGCTCTCTCCGAACTCATTCACTCCCGTGACATACACCGTGTACTCCGTCAAATCCTCCAGCCCCGTAATGGTATAGCTGTTGGTGGTAATGCCTTCTATCTTCTGATATTTGCTGTCATCGTCGCTGCTCTTTTTGTAGTGCAGGTTGTAGGTGACCGTATCCTTCATCAACTTCCAGGATACCACGATGCTCTGATATTTCCCCACTGCGGATACATTGTCCGGCTTGTCCGGCTTTTTGGTGGGCTTGGGGATCTCGGTGACGGGGTCTCCGTATCCGCTGCGCCATGTGCCGTTCACCGACTGCACCCGCACCTGGTATTCCTGATAGTTGACCAGCTCTTTGCCCCCGTAGGAGCCGATGTCCAGAGCGTTCTTCGGCACCATCACCGTCTCCGGCGCATTGGAGCCCACAGGCATGATCTCCACCTCATAGCCCGTGACATTGGAACAGGCCTCCCATGACACGCTGATCATCTTGCTTCCGGCATTGGTGCTCACTTTCTTGGGAATGTCCATCTCCGGCTCGGGGATGCGGTCCTCCATGCCGTTGACGAAATCCACCTTGGAGATTTCCACCAGGTCGTTGCTGCTGCGCACGCCGGTGATGGTCAGCATCACGCGCTTCACCGCGATCTGGGCTCCCAGGCGCACGACGATGTTCCCGTTCTTGTCCAGCTCTGCAGTGACATTTGTCTCAGCCGTGAGCCGAAGCTGCGATACATCCACGATTCCCGTATGCTGCTCGTTTCCTTTCTCGTCCAGGTAGGTGATGTCCACCATGGCGCTGGACACGGGCGTGTCCCCGGTATCGATTACAATCCCGTCTGCTTTTCCGTTATCCCCCAGCAGATTCGTATTGAGTTCGATGTTCAGTCCCACGGGGTTGTCTTTGGTAATCGTCCCTCCGTCGCCTGTCTTTAGGGTGACGGAGCCGTCGCCCTGTACAAGCGCATTCAGGTCCCCCTCCACCGTCATGTTCGCACCGCTGATCGGCTTCGCCGCCACTGTCGCGGCCTCGGTGCCGTCAGGCCCCACTGCCACCGTAGGCACGGAGCTCTGAATCTTCGCCAGGATATCCCTGTTCTCGTTATAGCCCTTGGTGAAATATTCCAGGTCCGCTAAATCTATCTTTCCGTCACGGTTCAGGTCCGCCGCGAGGCCAGCGGCGTCCCCGCTCTCGATGGCCTCCATCAGCGCGGCCCTGTCGCCCTCATTGATAACGCCGTCCCTGTTCACATCGCCTATCAGCAGGACGCCCGGATGGACGTCCCCGGCCGCATAGTTCATCCCGGCCAGAAAGCCCGTCATCAGCTTCACGGATTCCCTGCCCTTCACAGATACTTTCTGTGTGTAGGCCGCAAAGCCCTCGCCGGTCACGGTCAGCGTATAGTCGCCCTCTGCCAGCCCCTTGAAGGAACAGCTTACCTCCTCCGGGCTGTTGCCGTTATCTCCGCCCAGCTTGACGAACCTCTCCTGGGTACCGCCCTGGGCGTCTGTCAGGTTCACGGCAAAGTCCACAGGACTCCCCTGAATCAGGGCCGAGCCTATGGACACGTCCACCTGTCCCATCCTGCCTTCCCGCACGGATTTCCATCCTCCATCGGATCCCGCCTGGACTTCCTTGTCCGGCGCGGTGGTTTCCTCAGGCACCGCAGTGCCTGACGGCGGCGTGTCAGCGGGCTCCTCTGTTTCCGTTGGAGCCTCCGTCTCCGTCGGCGCTTCCGTTGGCGCCTCTGTCGGCGTTCCTGTTTCCGTCGGCGCCTCTGTCGGGGCTTCCGTTGGAGCTCCTGTCTCCGTCGGCGCTTCTGTCGGCGCTTCCGTTGGAGCCCCTGTCTCCGTCGGCGTCCCTGTTTCCTCCGGCAGGCCGTTTCCTTCCGTCTGCCCTCCCCCCGTCTGATTTCCGCTATCCGAGGGATCCGTCACAGTCTGCCCTCCGTCCTGGTTCCCGTTTTCCGCGGGCGTCTGTTCCCCCTGCGCCGCCGGTACGGATGTGCCTGTCTCTGTAGCATAAGTGGAAAAGCCTGTCCCAAACACTAAGACACACGCCATCAACAATGCCAGTTTCCGCTTCATAATCCTTTCCCTTCCTCTCCGACCGCACTTTCTGACAAGAAAGGGGCCATAAACCGCTTTCGCACAATTCATGGTCCCAATCAGCGCGCCTTGAAAATACAGCCGCTTTCTTCCTCTCTATTTCAGCCTCTGTCTATTTCTTCTGCAGCAGGGATTTTCCGGTCATCTCAGCGGGCTGTTCCTTCCCCATGATCTGGATCAGGGTGGGGACGATATCCGCCAGACAGCCGTTCTCCCTCAGCGTATAAGCCTCGTCATAGTTCACCAAAATGAAGGGTACCTGATTGGTGGTGTGGGCCGTGAAGGGCTCCCCTGTCTCGTAGTCCACCAGCATCTCCGCATTGCCGTGGTCCGCGCAGATGAACATGGCGCCGTCTTCCTCCCTGACGGCATCCACTGCCCTGCCCACGCACTCGTCCACTGCCTCCACAGCCTTGACGGCCGCTTCCAGCACACCGGTATGGCCCACCATGTCCGGATTGGCGAAATTGATGATGATCACGTCATATTTCCCGGAATGGATTGCCTCGCAGAGCTTGTCGCACACGCCGTAGGCGCTCATCTCGGGCTTCAGGTCATAGGTGGCCACCTCCTTGGGGGAGTTCACCAGCACCCTGTCCTCGCCCTCATTGGGCTCCTCCACGCCGCCGTTGAAGAAGAATGTCACATGGGCGTATTTCTCCGTCTCCGCGATGCGGGCCTGCTTCATGCCGTTGGCCGCCAGCCACTCGCCGAAGGTATTGGTGACGGACACCTTGTGGAAAGCCACCTCCTTGTTGGGGATGGTGGGGTCGTAATCGGAGAAGCACACATAGGTGATATCCTTCCTGGGGCCTCTGTCAAAGCCCTGGAAGTCGTCGTCGCAGAAGGCCCTGGAAATCTCCCTGGCCCTGTCGGGGCGGAAGTTGAAGAAGATGATGGAGTCGCCGTCCTGCACCAATGCCACGGGCTTTCCGTCCTCCATGGCCAGCGTGGGCTTCACGAACTCGTCCGTCTCTCCTCTGTCGTAGGATTCCTGTATCCCGCAGATGCCGCAGGCCGCCGTCAGGCCCTCTCCCTTCGTCATGGCGTCATAGGCCAGCTTCACGCGGTCATAGTTGTTGTCCCTGTCCATGACGTAATAACGTCCCATTACAGACGCAATCTTGCCTACGCCGATCTTCTCCATCTCGGCCGCCAGCTGCTGGGCGTACTCCTTGCCGCTGGCGGGCGGGGTGTCGCGGCCGTCCAGGAAGCAGTGCACGTACACCTTCTCCAGGCCGTTCCTCTTCGCCAGCTCCAGCAGGCCGTAGAGGTGGGTATTGTGGCTGTGGACGCCGCCGTCGGACAAAAGGCCCATGAGATGGAGGGCGCTGCCCTTCTTCTTACAGTTCTCCACTGCCTTCAGCAGGGCGGGGTTCTCGAAAAAGGTGCCGTCCTGGATCTCCTTGGTGATTCGGGTCAGCTCCTGGTACACGATGCGCCCTGCGCCCATGTTCAGATGGCCCACCTCGGAATTGCCCATCTGCCCCTCGGGAAGGCCCACCGCCATGCCGCTGGCATTGCCCCGCACGAAGGGGCACTCCGCCATCAGCTTGTCCATCACCGGGGTCTTCGCCATCGCCACCGCGTTGCCCTCTTTTTTTTCATTCAGTCCGTATCCGTCCAGAATCATCAGAACTACCGGTTTCTTGCTCATATCTGCTCTCCTTGCCGTATCCGCCTGCCCTCTTTCCTAATTTTAAAAGGCGGATGCTTCCTGTTTTTTATCTCTGTGGAACGCTATGATTTCCACACTTTACCAAAATTATACACTGAAAACGCTTTCCACGCAATACCTTCCGTACCGGATTCCGGTATTTTGGAATTTTTCCGAATTTTTTCAAGAGGGGAAGATGCATCTTGCAATTTCACCACAGAATCGGTATACTGGAAGGAAATATTTTCACTGGACAGGAGAAAAAAACATGGTTTCACTGTTAGCCAGACTTTTCATCAAGGAACAGAACGACGCGAAGGACCCTGCGGTCCGGCAGGCTTACGGAATCCTCTGCGGGGCTGTGGGGATTTTCCTGAACCTGTGCCTCTTCGCCGGGAAATTCCTGGCGGGGACCGTCAGCAATTCCATCGCCATCACGGCCGACGCCTTCAACAACCTGTCGGATGCCGGCTCCTCCATCATCACCCTGATCGGGTTCAAGATGGCGGGCCAGAAGCCCGATCCCAGCCATCCCTTCGGCCATGGGCGCATCGAGTATGTGTCCGGCCTGCTGGTCTCCGTCGTCATCCTGCTCATGGGCGTGGAGCTCCTCAAATCCTCCGTCTCGAAGATCCTCCACCCGGAGGAGCTGGCCTTCTCGCCCATAGCGCTGGGGATACTGCTGTGCTCCATCCTGGTGAAGTGCTATATGTTCCTGTACAACAGAAAGCTGGGAAAGCGGCTGGATTCCTCCGCCATGCTGGCCACGGCCACGGACTCCCTGAGCGATACCATGGCCACCACGGTGGTACTCATCGCCACGGTCACAGGACACTTCACGGGGCTGGCCATCGACGGCTGGTGCGGCGTGCTGGTGGGGCTGTTCATCTGCTACGCAGGATACGGCGCGGCCAGGGACACGGTGAGCCCCCTGCTGGGACAGGCCCCGGAGAAGGAATTCGTCCGGCAGATCAACGACATCGTCATGTCCTACAGCGACATCCTGGGCATCCATGACCTGATCGTACATAACTACGGGCCGGGCCGGATCCTGATTTCCCTCCACGCGGAGGTGCCGGCGGACGGCGAGCTGCTGGCCCTCCACGACACCATTGACACCATCGAGCATGACCTGCGCGACACCCTGCACTGCCATGCGGTGATCCATATGGATCCTGTCTGTGTGGGGGACGAGCAGACCATGCGCCTGAAGGCTCTGGTGGCAGGCTACATAAAGGAGATCGGCGACGCTGTGTCCATGCACGATTTCCGCATCGTCACAGGCCCCACCCACACCAATCTGATCTTCGACGTGGCCGTGCCCTATGATTTCCACCTCTCCGACCGGGAGCTGACGGAAATGCTGACCGCCCGGATCCAGAGGGACAATCCCAACTATTACGCTGTGATCGACGTGGATAAGCAGATGGCATAAATGCCCGCATCGGCATGGGGCATGCGGCGCTTCGCTCACAACGGAAAGGAGAGCAGGATTTCAGAGATGCCCACAGAGAAAAGAGACCTCACTGCCGCGGAAATCAGGCGGCTGGAAGCCCTGGAAAAAAGATACAGGGAGGCCGCCCGGGCGCAGTTCCAGCGCCGGGCGGCGTACTACCACCGGTTCACCGGAGGCCATTACACCTCCGTCGCGGTGCGGGACCAGAAGACCCGCTGGGGGAGCTGTTCCTCCCGGGGCACCCTGTCCTTCAACTACCGGCTCATATTCGCCCCTCCCGTGATACTGGATTACGTGGTGGTCCATGAGCTCTGCCACCTGACCCACATGAACCATTCCAAAGATTTCTGGGACATGGTGGCGCAGATCATGCCGGAGCACAGGCAGTACCGGAGGTGGCTGCGCGACCACGGGCATGAGCTGACATTGACGGCCTATCTGGAGCGGATGGGAATCCCCGTCACGCTGGACTGACCGCCGGACCGCCCGGCCGGAATACCGATATCCATTCCTGCCCTCCATTCCCCGCACGAAAAAGGAACCGCCACCGAAGCGACGGTTCCTTTTTACATGTCATCTGTTCTCGTCCACATAGAGCTGCGTCCTGTTCTGGATGGTCTTCGCCACCTCCTGGGCCGTCTTCTGGCCGGTGTAGAACGCGGGCATCTCCTCGTTGATGATGTTCATGACGTTTTCGTTGTAGTAATAGCACTTGTCTATAGAGAGGACGAACGCCACGATCTCGTCCACCTGCTCCTGGCTCAGGGGATCCAGCTTGATCTCCTCGCCGTTCATGTAGAAGGTGTCGTCATACTCCTCCTTGGTGCCGTCCTCATTGATCCAGAACGGACGTTCCGTGCCCTGCTGGGCCATCTCATCGAAATATTTCTTCTGGACAGGCATCCCCCATGAGAGCTCGGACTGGTACTCCTCCGTGAGATAATATCTCAGGAATTCCCAGGCCCCCTCCTTGTTGCGGGACTTGCTGGAAATAGCGAAGCACTCGTTTGCCGAGATATAGGAGCCCATCCCGCTCTCCGTGGGGAAGCCGATATAGGCCACGTCCCCGCCGAAGTATCCGTTGATGGTATAGTTCGTATCCTTGATGTTCCCGATGTAGAGCCTGGACAGAATCGTCCGGCCGTCCCGGTACTGGGACTCATAGTTGGCCCAGTAGTCTTCGCCGTAATAGTCCTCCGTGATCTCCTCGGGAAGGCTCTTGGCGAACTCCATCATGGCGATGAAATTCGGTGTGTCGAAATCGCATTTTCCGGTTTCCACATCAATGAAATCGCTGCCGCAGAACTGCATCATGGTGGAGAAGAAGTCGTCCCGGGTCAGGTCCCCGATCATGTTCGTCCCCTCCGGCAGACTGGCCTGGAGCTGCTTCATGTCCTCCATGGTCCATGCGGTCTTGTCCCCTACGATGGACTTCTTGCCGATCATAGTGCCCACCGAGAAGCTGGGGACCACATAATACAGCTTCCCCTCCACAGAGTAGGCATCGAACACGTTGGTGACGAATTCCACCTGGGACAGTTCTTCGTCCTCCTCGATCATCTTGCCGATATCCTCCAGCAGCCCCTTGGCCACATAGTTCTCCACGGGAAGTCCGGCCGCAATGAGGATGTCCGGCATATTTCCGGTAGTGACATCGTTGTTCAGCTGGGTGTATCCGGCCTGGTAGTCCTCATAGGTATTGTAGGAATCATAGGTCTTCACCGCGATGCGGTATTTTTCGCTGCTGCGGTTGAATTCTATGACCCTCCTCTCCATGTCGCCGTCAACATAATTGCCCGCCAGCACCAGCACGTCCTTGTCGGGAATGTCCTTGGGATCCACGTAGGTGAACAATCCGGCCTTCATGCCCTCCTCGTGGTCCTCGTAATATATGCCCAGGAAAGTGCTGTCGTCAATCTCCACCACGCCGGAGAAATTGGTCACATACAGGTCGGAATTGATAAAGTTCATCTTCTGGATCAGGTTCTCGTCCCCTATCTTATAGGTGTAGATGCCGTCGCCGCTGCTGCATACCAGATCCGAATTTATTCCCACGTTCATATTGCCAAATCCTGTGTAAGCATAGCTGGCCGGCATGGGCGCAGGCTGCCCCAAGGTATCCGTGGCGGGGTCGTAGGTGGCGATGAACTGTTTTGCGTAGTCGTTCTCATCATAGTATATCACGAGGAAAGTGCCGTCCCCTTTGTCGATGATGCGGTCAGTATTGTTGAACACCTTGCCCACGTCCTCGGACAGTGGCTCCCTGCTGCCCAGATTGCCCTGGGCGTCCACGGCCATCCTGTAGGCTGCATCGCCGGTGAGTATCAAAGTGGCAGAGCCCTCCGCCGTTACGGCCATGGCATTGACATATATATATTCGTCCTCCGACTGCAGTCCCTCCAGCTCCTTCTCCCACTGAAAGCTTCCGTCCGCATTCCAACTGGCGATATAATACTTCTGGGTATAGATTTCATTGGCATAGTCGCTGTAGGAATAGTACCTGACGGCATATATCTTACTGTCAGCGCCGAAGCTGAAATTATTGTAACTGGAATTCTCCCAGATGTCCTGGGGCACATAGTCCGGCTCCTCAACCCCGAAGGCATCGTCCGATATCTCTCCCTCGGCATCGCCTTCCGGATCGGTGGCAGCATCGCCCTCGCCTTCTCCCTCCGGATCGGCTTCAGCATCGCCTCCGCCTTCTCCCTCCGAATCGGTCCCGGTCTCTCCCTCGCTTTCCGGTTCTGCCGCAGAGTCCCCTTCGGCTCCGGCTTCTCCCCCGGTATCCTCTCCCTCTTCCGGTTCCGCCGCCGTATCCTCTTCCCCGGTATCCCCTTCCTCTGCCTGACTTTCCGTGCGGGGCATCGGCTGCATGCCGGAGCCTGCGCCTCCCCCGGCCTGAGGCTCCCATTCGGGAATGTCCAGGTTCGTCATCCGGATATCGGAACCGTCATCCTTCATGGCCAATAACCTGATATCCGTTACGGGATTCTCATTGAACTTCTCGTCGTTCCAATGGTACACCTGCATCAGCAGCCGGACTTCCCCGTCCATATGGGCAGACGCGAAGACGTTTACATCGTCCCCGTCTATCTCCGGCAGGGCGATGTCCTGCACCCTGTACACATTCTCCTTGGCCAGGGCGGAATTCTCGTTCTTGCCCCCGCCTCCCCCGCAGGCACACAGGCCCGCTGTCATGCCGCAGACCAGGCCAATGGCCAGGGCCTGCTTCAACCGCTTCTTTTTCATAATCCTACGCCTCCTCATTTTTGCGCCCGCCACGCCTCCATCCGAACCTGCGCTTCTTTCGGGCACCTTCCGCAGATTGCTCCCCGGACATTTCTTCCGCCCCGGCCTCCTCCGCGGACGGCTCTCCGGGCATTTCTTCTGCCCCGGCCTCCTCCGCCTCATCGAAATCGTCATATTCGGACTTTTTGCGCTTTTTGCGCTTCTTCCGGATTTTCTTCCCGGAAGCTTCCTCCCCCGGTTCCGCTTCCCCGGATTCCTTCGCCTTTCTCTCCTTGCGCTGCTCCCGGAGCTTCTCTATTCTGCGCTCCGCGAAATCCTGAAGCTTATGCCAGACATCCTTCATGGTCCAGCCCTTGTGCCGCCACCAGATGCAGAAGAACACAATCGCCAATCCCACAGGGTAGAGCAGGAAGAGGATGCCGAACAACGTCAGCACCATCAGCACATCCGCATACCCTCTGGCGATGTTCTCCCAGTAAGGGTAGATGATGGCCTTGCCGTTCATGGAGCGGGTTCCGAACTCCGCGATGAGCTTCAGCCTGGAAAGCAGGGAATAGCGGGATGTATTCTCCACCACTTCCACCTCTTTCTCCTCGGCCCCCAGCTTCTCCTTGACATAATTATAGGCAAAGCCCGTCACAGGGTTAGGCATGACTATCTCGTAATGGTTGATTCCGTGGCTGTCCCCCAGCTCCGTCAGCGTCTGGTAGGATACATACACCACGGTGCTGTCCAGCCCCGCAGCCTCCGCGAAATGCCCGGAGGGTCTGCGGATCACGCCTGTGACGATGTGGGGGATGCCTCCGATATAGACCGTCATCCCTGCCACGTCGTTAGAGCCGAACAGCTGCCAGGCCGCATCTTCGTCTATGACGCAGTAGTCCTTCATCAGGTCATTGCCCGAAAAGTAGGAGCCGTTCAGCAGGGTCAGCGGATGGAACAGGAAAAAGTCGCCGCCGATGCCGATGGCGTCCGCCGTCAGGTTCGTCTTGCCGTTGGACAGGGTCACCTGGCCGTCCGCGCTGTAGGCATCCGCCCAGAGCCTGGCGCCTGGATTCTCCGATTCCTGAACCACGGAAGCTTCTGTCAGGGCGGCATCAACCGTATGCTCAAATTCAATGAGCGCATCCTCCGTGATGCCGGAGCCCACGGAGAAAAAGCAGCTCACCTGGGAGGCGTTCCCGTCTTCGCTCCAGCGCTGCGCCGCCGTCTGGGTAAGCTGGCTGCGTCCCAGATGGTTCGACACGAGCAACAGGATCAGGAAGATGAGAAAGGAAATCCCCCCGCTTATGCCCAGTACTATTCTCTTCATATGGAATGCCTTCCTTCCCGATTACCCTTCCGCCAGCCTGACTTGCTTTCCGGCCTCCACGGGCTTGGTGGATGTAGTGATTACAAACTCGTAGCCGTACAGTGCGGCGCTGATCGCGGACTGGGTGTCGTCGCTGGCCAATACCTCCACATCCACCCGCGTTGCGATATAACGGGTATTCAGGGGCCCGGGCTTGGATTCCACGATCAGGATGAATTTGCCGTTGTTGTCCTCCCTAATCGCGCTGTTGGGCACGATCAGGTCGTAGTTGGCGCTCTTCTGGCCCACGGATACATTCAGGGTCTGCCCTGCCGTCACATCGCCGTCCACGTCAAAGGTCAGCAGCTTCTTCTGTCCCGGCTCATTGGGGTCGGGCTTGATGTTGGCCAGGGTCACTTTCAGGTCGTCATATCTCCAGGCGTTCACCAGATCCGCCACGTCCCCCACGGACAGCCGCTTGGCCTGTTCGTTGGTGACGGAGAAGCTCATGGAGAAGCCCTTGCCCGCGGGCTGCAGAACCGCCGCGGGGGTGCCGGGCTCAGTGCTCTCTCCCGCCACCACGTTCAGGGTGGTCACCGTGCCTGCCACGGGGGCTGTGATGGTGGCGCCTACGGATTTGTCCGTCAGCTCCTTCACCAGCTTCTCCTGATCCGCGATTTTGGTCAGGAGGGCCGAGAGATCCACCTCCTTGGTGAATCCTGCCAGGAGGTCTGTCAGTTCCTTCTCCACGTCCTCCTTCTCGGCGGTGGCCTTGCTCAGGCTCAGGGTCAGGTCGGCCTTTTCGTTGTTCAGGGCTTCCCGCTCTCCGCCGCCGGAGCCGCCAGCCTCCTTGTTGGCCAGGTTGCGCTGGGCATCGGCAAGCTTGCCCTCCCAGGTGCCCTTGGCGGTCACGGCGCTGTCGTATTCGGTCTGGGCCTCGTTTATCTTCTTCTGGGCCTCTGCGCGGTCTGACTCGATGGCGGCGCTGGCATTCGCCAGAGCTTGGTTGGCGTTCTCCAAAGCCAAATATGCGCTTTCCTCAGCTTTCTGAGCCTCCTTCACACTGCCCTCACCCTCACTCTTTAGACGGTCAAGCGCAGCCTGATCCTCAGCGCTCAAATCTCCCTGAGCCGCCTTCTCCTCAAGGCTTTTCTGACGATTTTCCCTCTCGCTTCTCTCCTTTACCGCATTATCCACAGCCGTCTGGCAGGCCGCCACATTGTCCTGCGCCACCTGCACCGCGCTGTTCACGGATTCCAGCACGCCCTTAGCCGCCTCCAGCTTCTGATTTGCCGTCTCAATCCACGCCGTGGCCTTGCTCAGCTCTGCCTGGGCATAATTCACCGCCTGCTGCTCCGCGGAGGTGTCCACCGAGCCGTCCCCCAGTTTGCCCAGGGCAGCGTCTATCTCCGCAATCCGGTTGTTGTAGGCATCGATAGTGTTCTCCAGGGCATCAATCCGGCTGTTGTAGGCATCAATCTGGGCCACCTTGGACTCCGTAGAGGTCACATTGCCGGTCTGCACCTTGTTCACGATATTGGAGGAGGTGTCCGCCGCCACGATGGCCTTGTCATACTCCGCCTTCAGGCTGTCCAGCTGGGTCTTGGCCTCCTTCAGCTCCGTGCTCTCCGCATCCTCCAGATACATCAATACATCGTCCTTCTCCACCTGGTCCCCCACCTTCACGGCCACCTGGGACACCTTCCTGGATTCCGACACCTCCACATTGTAGGGATTTCCGCTCTCCACTACCCCTGAGCCGCGGATCTTGGCCGTGATGGTCCCCGACTCCACGTACTGCGTGGCTACCTCCGGCAGGGAATAGTTCATGATGGTGTTGGAGAAAAAGGTGAGCACCAGCATCACCGACAAGAATATGATGGCCGCTGTCTTCACCCATTCCCTTCTCTTCTTTCCGTTCTCGTTCATCGCTCTTCCTCTCCTCTAATCCTCTATCTGTCTAAAAAACAAACTGAAACTGGTGCAAGTCCGGAAGAACGCCGCACTTGCGTTCTTCTCACACTTAGCCCTTGATTCCGCCCTGATATGTAATGCCGTCCACCAGATATTCCTCCCCGTACAGGAAAATCAGCAGGCTGGGCACCATGTAGATCGTAGCCACCGCGAACGCCAGCCCGATCTCCCCCGCGTTGATCTTGCTCAGGAATACCGACAGGGGATGCTGCTCCGGATCCGACATCAGGATCAGCGGCTGCTCTACCATGTTCCAGTAGTCAATGAACACCAGTATGGCCGCGGAGCATATGGCCCCCTTGCACAGCGGCATGCATATCTTGCGGTAGATCTGCCATTCCCCCGCCCCGTCTATCTGCGCCGCCTCCAGCACCGACTCCGGGATCCTGCGCATGAACTTGGTCAGCAGGAACACCGCAAAAGGCGAGAAGATGCCGGGGAGCCAGATGGCCCAGTTGGTGTCCAGAAGGTTCAGCCAGTCGCTGACCAGGTAGTTGGGCACCAGCGTCACCTGATAGGGCATCAGCATCAGGATGATGTACGCGAAGAATATAATCTCCCGAATCCTCCCCCGGTATCTGGCGAAGCCGTAGGAGGCCAGGGAGGCCACGATCAGCTGGAACACCACAATAGGCCCCACCAATATCACGGAGTTCCAGAACTTGAACAGATACTCCGGACTCTTGAACAGCACCGTATTGTACTGGCTGAAGGACACCATATCGGGGATGAACTTCAGGTTCACCCTTTCGGAGATATACACCTTGCCCCCGTTGGCGTCCGTGGCGAAGATAGAGCCATAGTTGGCCGAAATCTCCGAGGCCGCCATAAAGGAATTCGTAATGGTCAGCACGATGGGCATCAGGAACAGGATGGCGAAAGTGGCCGCCACGATAGTGGCCAGCGCGATTTTCGCCGTCTGATACCTCTTCCTGCGCATGGCCAGCTTCCTGTCCCGCTCTCTGGGATCCAAGGTGGCCGCAGGCATTTTTTCCGGTCTCTTTTTCACCCCTCCACATCCTTTCCGAAGCGATTCTCAGCGATGAACAGGACACCGATGATCACAATCATCACCAAAGACATCAGGATCGCTGCCGCAGACAGCGTCTGGTAGTCCAGGGACTTGAACTTATTGTTCATGAAATGCTGCAGCGTGTAGATAGAGTCATAGGGGTAATCCGTGGTCAGCAGATATACCTCCCTGAAAATCTTGAACGAATTGATCAGCGACATAATCGCCACGAACAGCAGCGTAGACGACAGATAGCGAATCTTTATGTAGAAGAATGTCTGCAGGGGCCTGGCGCTCTCCAGCTCCGCCACCTCCAGGATGTCCTTCGGTATGCTGGCCAGCGCCGCCATGAACAGGATCATGTTGTAGCCCAGGTTCTTCCACAGGAACAATATGACGATTACCACAAGGGCGTAATCAGATTTCAACCAGTCGATCTTTTCGCCGCCCAGGGCCGCCAGCACCTCGTTCACCGCGCCGTTATAGTGGAACAGCACCTGCCAGATCAGCACGATGGAAGCCACGGGCACCATCATGGGGCTCAGGAAGAAGGTACGGAACTGGCTCCGGAAAGGGAGCTTGGCCTCCAGCACGATTGCCAGCAGCAGGGACAGCACCACCGCCAGCGGCACCGCCACAGCCGAGAACATGAACGTATTGTGCACTGCCCGCCGGAATGCGGTATTGCCCATGATGCTCGTAAAATTGTCCAGAAATACAAAATTACCGCTGATGGGATTGTCTACCAGCGAATAATAGATGACCACCAGGAAAGGGAGGATGAAAAAAGCCAGCACTCCCAAGAAGCTGGGGGCGATGTACGCCCCCGAGCTGATTTTGATCTTGCGCATCCTTCTGGTGGATTTATTTTGATGTCCTTTTGCGGAAGCCTCCGGCGGTTTTCCGCTTTTTTTAAATCTCTTCACTCTCATAACTCCCATCCGCCTGTCTCCCAAGGCCGCAGGCGCTATTTATTCTCGCCCACGTAAATCTTGATGCGGCTCTGGATGACCGAAGCCACCTCGTCCACGCTCTTCTGTCCCTTGTAGAAAGGCGCCGCCTCCTCGTTGATGATATTCAGGACCTCATCTCCCTGGGAATAGCTCACAGGCTTTGCAATCTCCATCAGGGACAGAGCCAGATCCACCTCCTCCTGGGTGGGGATGCGGTACTCGTAGCTCCAGCCGTCCTCATAGGAGATTCCGCCGCCGCCCCCCATGGGTATCGGCTCCCCGTTCTCATCATAGTAAAGCTCCCCGTTCTCGTCCGTATAGTATTTCACCTCCACGGCATCCGCCGCCATGGCGTTCAGCTTGCTCTTCATGGTAGGGAACCCAATGGAGCTAAAGCCCCTGTCGGGATTCTCCTCCTTCGTCAGGAAGCCCTCGATGAATTCCCACGCGCCGTCCTTATGCCCTGACTTGGATGTGATGGCATAGGCCTGGGAGGCGGAGAGCATGCAGCCCACGCTGCCGTCCATAGTGGGATAACCGATATAGGAGGCATCCCCCTGGAAGATTTCATTGCACATCTGCAGCTCATTGAAGTCGTAGATATTCTCTTCATAGAGGAGCACCTGGCCCTTCTGAATCTTGTTGGGCGTGGACACGTCCTCCTTCTCCCAGTCATACTCCTCCGGGAACCGATTGGCGAAATTCAGTATATCCTTGAACTCTTCGGAGTCAAACCGGCATTCCCCGGTGGACCAGTCGATGAAGTAATCGGCATTGTACGCCATCAGTGTCATCATGATGACATCCTTCGTCTTGCTGTCGAACAGCAGGGCGTCCGGATGGGCATCCGCATAGGCTATCAGCTCCTCCAGTGTCCATCCCATCTCCGTGCCTACCTCAGACCCCTTGCCTACCACGGTCGACATCTGGAAGCTGTAGGGGATGCTCACCAATTTGCCGTCCAGGGTGTAAGCCTCCAGGATGTTCTCCAGGAAATCCTCCCGGCTCAGCTTTTCGCTCTTCTCCAGATAGCCGTTCAGATCCTCGAAGACGCCCTTTGCCGCCAGCTGCTTGATGTTCAGGCCGCTCAAGTCCAGGATGTCCGGGCAGTTGTTGGAGGTGATGTCATTGTTCAGCCTATTGATGCCGTCCGTCATGAAGGCCTGGTAATCGTCCCCGTCGTAGTCATTGTAGTTCAGATACTCCCGGATGCTGATGTGGTACTTGTCATTGGACTTGTTGAACTTCACCGCTGCGGACTGGATATTGGAATCACCGTAGAGGCTGCCGATGAGAATCGTCTCCTTCTGGGGCACCTCGCTGGCCTTGGTCTTGGTCAACAGCGCGATGCTCTTCTCATTGGTCTCCCAGTCCGAAGCGACGGCCAGGATGCGGCCGTCCTCCAGCCCCCAGAAGTTCTCCACAGTGTTGCCGTTGATATCGCTGTCCAGCCAGGTGAACAGCTCCGTGGATGTCTGGGACTTCACGTCATACTCATACACCCTATTGCCGTCCTGGGCCATGAAGTCCTTTTCGATGCCGGGCACCAGCGCGTTGCTGTTGCTGCTGGGATAGTTCTCATAGGTATTGCCCGTCTTCTTGCCGTCAAAGTCGATATCGCACAGGACAGTGTCTCCATTGCTGGTGTAATAGCACAGATACATCTTGCCGTCCTTGCCGCTGCCCATGGCCCGGATCCAGTTGACATCGGCTCCCAGGGACACTGTCCCCCGCTTGTTGCCATCCGCGTCGAACAGCCAGACATTGTTCTCTCCTGTCACATAAATCCGGCCCTCTCCGTCGATGGCCATGTTGTCCACATAGCTCTCGGCCACCAGCTCCGTCATGTCCTCCGCGAATATCTGCTTGCCCTCGGCATCGAACTTGCACAGGAATGTCTCGGACTTGGTATAGTCCTCATTATAGACATTGGTGGTGCCGTACATGCTGCCGTCCTGGGCATAGACCAGGCGGTTCAGGTTCCAGTTCTTCTCCTCCACATAATTCAGCGGTGTCTTCGTTATGTTTCCGTCCGCCAGGGAATACCTGCAGATGCTCTGGGTGGAAATCTCCGTTTCCTCGTCATAGTCGTAGGACTGGTAGCAGAGGGAGTCCCCCACCAGCTGCATGTCATAGAAAGAAACGGTCTCGTCATCGATGGTGATGAACTCCGGCACCCAGACCCATTCCTTCTTCTCCGTCTCCCCCCCTGAGGAATTCCCGCAGGCCGCCAGGGATAACGCCATGGCCGCTGAAAGCGCCAGCCCCAGGACGCGCCGACAGATTGCCTTGTTTTTCATAAGCTTCATTTTCCATATACTCCTTTTACATGATCCGGCACAGCCCCCGGCCCGCATCCCCCGCAGGACTGTACGCAAAAATACTCAATATGTAGTGCAGACAAGATAACGCTACATACTGAGTATATCACACTATGGCCGAAATGTACCTTAAGATTTTATGAATTACAGAAGAACAACGCTTAATTTTGCAATAATTCTGTAACAAACACTCACTTGGCGCTCTTCTGTGTGCAGCTTAGAGCCTCCTGGCACATGCTTACGCGGATATAGAGCTTGCCCAGCTCCCGCCTGCGCTTCCTGGCCCTCATCATGCTGGCCGCATGGTTATAGAACCAGAAGGACTGCACCAGCACATTGTTCAGGCTGCCCATCTTCTCCTTGGTGGTGCCCATGTAGTGCCGGCCTCCGCAGGTGCAGGCCTCCCGGCCCCTCTCCTTCACCAGCCGGATCAGGTCCGACTCGCAGGCGATCTCGCCCTCGAACTCCGTATAGGCATAGCCCACGCACTCCTCCTTGTGGGCGTCGCTGCCGCCGAAGACCGGCTTCTCGAACCTGGCGGCGATCTCCATGGCGGTAGCGTTGCTCTCCGGGCTCTCGCAGGCGTTGAAGCCCTCCAGGAAGTCGAATCTGTCCATCACGGCCAGGCGGTTTTTGTGCTTCCTGGTATTGGTGATGCTCAAGTACCTCTCCCCGCAGGGGTGGGCAGGCCCCAGGATCCCGCCGTTCTTATGGACGATGTCTATCAGGAACTGCACTGGCAGGCCCCGCAGCTCCAGAATCTTCAGCTTCACGCCCTCGGGCATGATCACCAGGATATGGCCGGCGTCGATGGTGTCGTACTCCACGCCCTTCAGGACTACAAAACCATCTTCATCCCCGTCCCCATGCAGCCTCTTCCAGCTGCGGTACCCCTTGTAAGAGTCGTGGTCGGTGACCAGCATCCCCTGGAAGCCCTTTTCCTTCAGGCAGGAGATGAATTCCGCTATGGGCACCTTCCCGTCCAGGGAGCCCTCCTTTGTGTGGCAATGCATATCGAATTTCATTGATTCCATCCTTTCCGATTCTATTCCGATTCCATTTATCTCCATAATCATTTATGACGGCAGTCCACTGATCAATCCACGCTCTTTAAGGACTCCGTCATGCTGATCGACTCCAGCTTGCCGCCCATGGCCAGATTCACCAGCCAGGCGAAGAGGAGCGTAAGGATCCCGCTGTACACATAGCTTATGGGCCTTACATAGATATGGAACGCAATCATGTCCACCCGGATCTCGCTCATGACGAACCTGTGCAGCAGGTGTCCCAGCCCCAGCCCCAGCGCCATGCCCAGGGCGCTCAGCAGCACGTTCTCCCGGAACACATAGGCGTTGGTCTCCCGTCTGTAAAAGCCCAGCACCTTGATGGTGGCGATCTCCCTGATCCGCTCCGTGATATTGATATTGGTCAGGTTGTAGAGCACGATGAAGGCCAGCCCCGCCGCGCACAGGATGACCACCACCACGATGATGTCCAGCGCGGAGAGCATGCTGCCGATACGCTCCATCATGTCCGAGCTCACGCTGACATTGGCCACCTGGTCCAGCTGCATCAGCTCCGCGGAGAGCTCATGGATCGTGGGCGTGTCCGCGGGCACCGGGCTCCCCTCCTCCGCTCCCTGTGCCAGGTTCAGGTACACTGTCCTGCGCTCCGGCTCCTGCCCCGTCTGCTCCAGCCAGGTATCCTCGGAGACATGCACATAATTATACAGATAGTTCTCGTAAATCCCGGTCACCTCCACGGACAGCTCTTTCCTGTCGCTGTCCCTGAGGGTTATCCTCTCGCCGATCCGGATATCATAGTCCTCCGCCAGCTTATTGGAGATCACTGCCTCCCCGTTTCCGGGATAGTCGATCGGCTCCCCTTTTTCCGTATGAAGGTTCAAAAATGGCGCCATGCCCTCTTTGGTCCCTGTGACCAGGTAGACGGATTTCACCCCCGCCTGCGCCTCCAGGTCCATGTTCTTCTCCATGACGCAGGTGTAGCCCGCGATGGCCTCCATCCCGTCCAGCCTTTCCCGCAGCGCCCCGTCGGCATCCTCCTTCAGGGTCATCCCGCAGTCGTAGGTCTGGATCTCCCCGAACTGCCTGTCGCCGATGTCCGCGATGGAGTCCTTGACCCCGAAGCCTGTCACCAGCAGCGCCGTGCAGCCGCTGATGCCCACGATCATCATGAAGAGGCGCTTCTTATAGCGGAAGATATTGCGCAGGGACACCTTGTGCAGGAAGCCGAGCCTCCTCCACACAAAGGGGATGTACTCCAGGAGCACCCGCTTGCCCGCTTTCGGCGCTTTCGGACGCATCAGCGCCGCTGCCACCTGGGCCAGCTCCATGCGGCAGGAGAGCCATGTGGTGCCGATGGAGCACAGCAGCGACACCGCCAGGGATATCACCGCCAGCCTCCCGTCGAACACATAGCAGATCGGGTCCGTGTCGTACATGAGGCCGTAGCAGAACCATATGACCTGCGGAAATCCCCAGGTGCCCAGGAAGAATCCGAAGGTGCAGCCCGACAGGGCCGCCAGGCCGGAGTAGACCATATATTTGGACATGATGGTGCCCTCGCCGTAGCCAAGGGCCTTCAATACGCCGATCTGGGTCCGCTGCTCCTCCACCATCCTGTTCATGGTGGTGATGCATACCAGGGCCGCCACCAGGAAGAAGAACACCGGGAAGATATTGGCGATGCCGTCCACGATGGAGGAGTCGTTCTCGAAGCACACATAGCCGATATTGGTGTCCCTGCCCAGCACGTAAGCCTCCGGCCGCTTTAAGTCGTCCAGCTCCCTCTGGCCGTCGGAGATCTCCCCCTCCGCGTCCGCTATCTTCTCCTCGAACTCCGCTTTCGCCTCCTGGTACTCCTTCTCCCCGTCGGCGTATTCCTGCCTGGCGTCCGCCAGCTCCGCCCCTTTTTCCGCAAGGGCCTTCCTGCCCTCCTCCAGCTCCTCTCTGGCCGAGACAAGGGCCTCCTCCCCCTCCTCTATGGTCTGCCTGGCGTCCGCCAGCTGCTGCCTGCCGCTCTCGAGCTCCAGCTTTCCCTCTGTCAGGGCCCTCTGGCCGTCCTCCAGCTGGGCCCTGGCAGAGGCGATGGCCACCCAGCCGCTGTCCAGCTGGGCCTCGCTCTCCGCAATCTGGGCCCTGGCCGCCTCAAGCTCCGCCTCCTGGGCCGCCAGCTCCGCCTCCATCGCGTCCAGCCTGGCCAGGGCCTCCTCCAGCCTGGCGATGAGGGAGGCGTTCAGCTCCCCCTCGTTCTGTCTCAGCTCCTCGAGCTGGCTCTCCAGCTGGAACCTGCTCTCGTCCATGAGCCGCCTGGACACCGCGACCGCCGTCTCGCCGCTTCGAAGCTGGGCCTTGCCCTCCGACAGCTCCCGCTCCCCTCTGCGCAGCGCCACCTCGTTGGTATCTATGGCAGTCCTGGCAGCAGCCAGCTCCGCCTCCTTCTGGACCATGAGGGCCTCACCGTCGGCCAGCTCCACCTCCTTCTGTGCGATGGTGGCCTTTCCCTCCGCCAGCTCCGCCTCCTTCTTGCGGATGGTGGCCTCACCGTCGGCCAGCTCCGCTTCCGCATCCGCCAGGGCCTTCTCCCCGTCCTCCAACTGCTTCTTCGCATCGTCCAACTGCTCTCTGGCGTCCTCCAGCTCCCTCTCCCCCAGGGTGCGGTTGTCCGATAGCTCCGTGCGGGCATCCGCCAGCTTCTCGCTGCCCTCCCGGAACAGCCTGTCATACCGGTCCCGGGCCTGTCCCTCGGCAAATTCCTCCCACACCGAGGTCTTCTCGTCCATAAAGGCATCGTACTCCCGGCTGTACAGGGGGAAATCCTGCCGGAAGCGCACGTAGACCTCCGTGAAGTAGTCCACATCGAAGCCCTCCGGGTTCAGGTAGGCGAAGCCGTCCAGCCGCCCGGAGCCCAGGGATGTGTTGCCCCGTTCGTACTGGATGTACAGAGGGGACTGCACCAGCCCCACCACCGTGTATTCCCTGTGGGCGAAATGCTCCAGATCCCCCCGGGCATTGTCCCGGGACAGACGGATCACGCTCCCCACAACAGACTTCCCGAAGCTGCCGCTGTCCAGCACACACTCCGCCCCGGTCTCCGGCAGCCTGCCTGACACCAGCTTCAGGGTGTTGAGCGTCTCCGGCATGCTGTGGGCCTTGATGACGCCCATGTAGTCGTCCCCCAGTTCATAGAGCACGTCAAAGGAAATGGCGCCCTCCGCCGCCTCCACGTCCCGGGCCGCGGAAAAGAAGTCCACGTTCTCCTGGTCGAAGCCCAGTGTGGACACCAGGCGCAGGTCATAGAATCCATGCTTTTCCAGGTAACCCGTCACGGTCTCCACCATGGCCCCGGTGGTCACCTTCAGCCCCGCGAAAAAACCCACCCCCAGCGCCACGATGCCGAAAATCGCCAGAAAACGCCCGAAGCTCGATTTGATTTCCCTGAAAGTCGTCTTCCCGATCCCCCGCATAGGCTCACCACTCGATTTCCGAAATATCCACTATATTCCGGTTCTTCACCATGCTCACGATGGTGCCGCTCTTCACGGTGATGACCCGGTCGGCCATGGCCGTCAGGGCCTGGTTGTGGGTGATGACGATGACGGTCTTGCCCACCTCCCTGCAGGTATTCTGCAAGAGCTTCAGCACGGCCTTGCCCGTATTGTAGTCCAGGGCCCCTGTGGGCTCGTCGCAGAGCAGGAGCTTGGGATTCTTGGCCAGTGCCCTGGCGATGGCCACCCGCTGCTGCTCCCCGCCGGAGAGCTGGGCCGGGAAATTGCCCTTCCGGTCCTTCAGCCCCACCTGGTCCAGCACTTCGCCCGCGTCCAGGGGGTTCCTGCTGATCTGGGCCGCCAGCTCCACGTTCTCCAGGGCCGTCAGGTTCTGGACCAGGTTGTAGAACTGGAACACGAAGCCCACGTCATAGCGCCTGTAGGCGGTGAGCTGCTTTTTGCTGAAGGAAGAGACCTTCTGGCCGTCCAGGTACACCTCCCCCTCGGTCGCAGTGTCCATGCCCCCCAGAATGTTCAGGATGGTGGTCTTCCCCGCGCCGGAAGCGCCTACGATGACGCAGAACTCCCCCTTCTCGATCTCAAAGTCCACATCGTGCAGGGCCGTGATCTCCACCTCGCCTGTCTTATACACTTTTTTCACGTTCTGAAAGCTCACGAAAGCGTCCATACCCTCAAATCAGCCCTTTCAAATCCCGCATAACGGCTTTTTGACTCACACTCAATCAGTATAACACAAAAGCTTTTCTTCTACCACTTTTTTTGCTATAATAAATTCTAAACAAATCTAAAGCGATTATATAAGGAAAGAAATGCCATGATTATCATTCATCTCGCCGCATTGTCGGGAATCCTCCTCATGGGGGCATGTTGGATCGCATCCGGTAGGAACCGTCCCGCTCCGGGAGCAGGAGGGTTTGCCGCATTGTTCCTGGCCGCACTGGCCCTGCGGCTGGCCGCTGCCGCCCTCTCCAAGGGCTTTGGCACCGACACGGCATGCTTCGCGGCATGGGCCGAGAGGATCTGGGAGGTGGGGCCCGGCGGCTTCTACGACCCGGATGTCTTCTCGGACTATCCGCCAGGGTATCTCTATGTGCTCTGGCTCCTGGACGGCGTCCGCAGGCTCCTGGGGATAGAACATTATTCCGCCGCCCATCTGGTGCTGCTGAAGCTCCCTTCCATACTATGCGACCTGGCCTGCGGCTGGCTGCTGTGCCGGGAGGCCGCCAAAAGGCTTTCCGGGCGGCACGCCTTCTTCCTCTGCGCCGCTTACCTGTTCCATCCGGTGATCCTCCTGAACTCCTCCGTCTGGGGCCAGGTGGACTCCCTGACTGCGCTGGCGGCAGTGTTCCTTTGCGTCTCGCTGATCCGCGGGCGGATGTATCCCGCGTACATCGCTTTTGGCCTGGGGCTTTTGGTCAAGCCTCAGATGCTGCTCCTGGGGCCTGTGCTCCTGGTGGGCACCATAGACCGGATTCTGGCCAGCCGCCGGGACGGGAGCGGAGGCAGGGCTGTTTCCTTTCTGCCGGAGCTTTTGCACTGCCTGTTCCAGTGCCTGTCCGTGGCCCTGGGCGGCGTCATCCTATGCCTCCCTTTCGGCCTGGCGAAGGTGGTGGCGCAGCTTCTGGACACCCTGGGCTCCTACCCTTACGCGGCGGTGAACGCCTGCAATCTCTGGGGTCTCTTAGGCCTGAACTGGGTCAGCCAGGACAATGCATTCTGGGGCATCCCCTACAGGCACTTCGGCGCCCTGGCAATCGCCGCGGCCGTGGTGCTGACAGTGCTGCTCGGCCTGCGGGGCAGGGGCTCCAAGGATAGATATCCCTTTCTGGCGGCTTTTACGGTGATCACCGTCTTCCTGTTCTCCGTGCGGATGCATGAGCGCTACCTCTATCCCGCCCTGGCGCTGCTGATGCTGGCCTATATCTGCAGGCCTGCGCCCGGAACATACGTTTGCCTCTCCTGCTTCGGCGCCCTGCATTTCTGCAACACGGCGTGGGTGCTGTTCTTCTATGACCCGGGCACCTATGACAGGAGATCGGCCTCCATCCTGCTGGTGTCCGCGGGCATGCTTTTCTGCGGAGCCCTGTTCTACCGCACGGCTTACAGGCATTACGGCGGACAGGACAGGCCGGAAAGCCCTCCCCTGCCCGCCCCGGCTTTACAGAAGGGCTTTCCCGGCACTCCCCCCCGGCGTTCCCCGGGGAGGCTCTCCCTGAACCGGGCGGACATCCTCTGTATGCTCGCCGTCACGGCGGTGTACGGCTGCTTCGCCCTCTATGACCTGGGGGAGCGTCAGTCTCCCGTCACCCGGCTGGACATGGTGCAGGGCCAGTCCATAGAGCTTTCCTTCGGCTCCGGGGCGCCCGCCTCGCTCTCCTACTACATAGCGCCCTGGCAGGACAGGACTTTCCTCATGGAGGGAAAGGGGGAATCGGATCGGAACTGGTCCTATCTGGGGGAGTTGTCGATGCAGAATGTCTTCACCTGGCAGGAGACGGTTTTCCAGGTCTCCGCCGCACATTTGCGCCTCACTCTGCAGGATGCCCAGGCCGCCCCCATAGAGCTGGTATTCCGGGACGCGGCGGGGAACATTCTCGTGCCTGAGAACGCTTCGGACTATCCCGCCCTGTTCGATGAGCAGGAACTGTACCCGGATGCCTTCACCTTCCGCAACGGCATGTACTTCGACGAGATCTACCACGGGCGCACGGCTTACGAATTCCTCCACGGGCTAACTTCCTATGAGAACACCCATCCCCCTCTGGGCAAGATTTTCATCGCCATGGGGGTGGCGCTCTTCGGCATGAATCCCTTCGGCTGGCGCATCATGGGGACGATTTTCGGCATCGCCATGGTGCCCGTGGTGTACCTGTTCGCCAGGCGGATTGCCAGAGAGACCCTGCCCGCGGCTCTGGCCTGCATGCTGTTCGCCTTTGACTTCATGCATTTCACCCAGACCAGGATCGCCACGATCGACACTTATGTGACCTTCTTCGTGATACTGATGTACCTTTTCATGTATCGGTATGTCACATTGAGCTTCTACGATACGCCGTTAAAGAAGACCTGGCTCCCCCTGGGGGCCTGCGGGGTCTGCATGGGGCTGGGCATTGCCAGCAAATGGACCGGCATCTACGCCGGGGCCGGGCTGGGGCTGCTCTTCTTTTCCGCGCTGTACCGCAGATACCGGGAGTATCTCTACGCCAAGGCTGACCCGGAGGGGCAGAGCGGGGGCATCTCCCATGCCCATATCCTCCGGTGCTTCCGCGGATATGCCTGGAGGACCATCGCTTTCTGCCTGGTCTTCTTCGTGGCCGTGCCCGCCGCCATCTATCTGCTGTCCTACCTGCCCTTCCGGGATTACGGGGACAGGGGGCTCCTGGGCCGGATGCTGTACAACCAGCGCACCATGTTCTCCTACCACAGCAACTTGGTCTCCGACCACCCCTACGCCTCGGCCTGGTATGAGTGGCCCGTAATCTCCCGGCCCATATGGTACTATTCCCGCGTAGTCACGCAGACGGCCCAGGGGGGCCTGCGGGAGGGCATCAGCGCCTTCGGCAATCCGGCGGTATGGTGGGCTGGGATCCCTGCCTTTCTCTACATGGTCTGGCTCTGGCTCGGCAGGAAGGACCGAAACGCCGCCTTCCTCACCGTGGGATACCTGGCCCAGTACCTGCCCTGGTTCTTCGTGACCCGGGACACCTTCATCTACCACTATTTCCCCAGCGTGGCATTCGTGGTGCTGATGGTCATGTACGGCCTGCTGCAGTGGAAAAGGCGCGTGCCCAGACGCTTGTTCTTCCTGACGGCGGCGCTGTACGGGATGCTTGCCTTCGCCCTGTTCCTGCTGTTCTACCCGGTGCTGGCGGGCCAGCCGGTGGAGGCCTCCTTCGTGGCCAGGTATCTGCGCTGGCTCCCCGGCTGGGTGCTGACGGCCCGGTGAAGACATGGGCATGGCCACTGCCTTGATTCTGCTGCTCTGTCGGAGCCGTTTTGGGCCGGAGCCAATCTGTTCCGGAGCCCATCTGCGCCGGTGTCCGTCTGCGCCGGAGCCAATCTGTTCCGGTTTCCATCTGCGCCGGTGTCCGTCTGTACCGGAGTCCGTCTACGCCGGAACGGACGCCGCCCGGCCTCTACTCCGCCGGGGCGTTCCCGGACTGGCCGCTTCCGGACAGCACCAGGTCCAGGATATGGGCCAGGGGATCGCAGGCGTTCATGACCTCCTCCAGGGTATTGTTCTGGGCCCCCAGCTCGATGAGCAGGGATTTGGGCCGCAGGTGCATGTTGTAGCGGTATCCCCTCAGATAGATCCGCCTGGTGAGGTTCGGATAGTACTCCATGGCTGTCTTCTGCATCTGGAAGGAGAAAGCCAGGTTGCTGTCCAGGTTCTCATTGTACAGATAGGAGATGTTGCCCGTCTTCTTGGTGCGGGACAGGCCGTTGAAGAACATGAACCTGGCCGTGGGCCTGCCGTCCAGGTCCATCACCAGGCGGGTGCCCTCTGGCATGGCGTCCCTGTGCAGGTCGATCACCACCTGGATGGAGGGATATTGCTGCAGCAGCGCCTCCAGGTCTCCCAGCGCCACCGCGTAGGAATCGTCCCTGGATTCCGTGTCATATTGCCCCAGATGATGGAGCACCTGATAACCGTACTCCTCCGTCAGGATGGTGGTCAGCCTCTCCCCCACGCCCATGATGGTCTCCGACATGTCCCCGGGCGTGGAATCCGCGAATTCCTCATGGGCATGGGTGTGGTAGATGAGAATCTGCGGCCCCTCCGCGTCCTTGGATATGGTCATGTCCTGGCCCATCAGTTTATGTACGTCCAACTGGTCGCTGCCCGCCACGGTGTTGGCATCCACGGTGTAGAACTGCTGTATCAGCGTCTCGTAGTCGCTCAGCGGCTCCAGATCCAGGTTCACCTGTTTCTCATGGGGCAGGAATACGCCGGGGCGCTGCTCCATGGCCGCCTGGTTCTCCGCCCGCAGAAGGTCTGCCAGGTCCTCCTCCCCGGGCTGGGCGGCGCTGTCCGGCCCTGCCGTACTCCCCCCCTGGGCAGGGCCGGCATCCCCCTCCGGAGGGATGTCCTCCGGCAGGGCTTCCTCCACCTGCCAGGTCTCCTCCTCCGCCTCGGCCAGCAGGATCGTGCGGATGTCCTCGGCGCTCTCCCCCTGCTCTCCCGACGGCTGCCCTGTCACATATCCGTAAAAAGGGAACAGGCAGGCAATCTGTTCCCGCAGCAGCCACCAGGTTCCGTGGCCGCCCTCCTCCATGAAGGCAATGCCCGGCATGAACTGGCTGTACAATAAGGTGCGGGCCCCGTCCCATATGCTCTTCAGCATGGCCTCGCCCATGGTAGCTTCCCCCGTGGATACGGAGACCGCGCTGCAGCTCTTCGCGGCCGCCTGTATCCCGAGAATCAAAAGGGCCAGCAGGATCAGCCTCCCAGCCCGTTTTTCGGCAAAAGCTTTCCTGGAATGCTTTTCTTCCATATTTACGGCAATGCACTTCCTTTCTTCCCTTCCCAATATATGCCCGTCTGTGCCGTTCCATGATAGAATTGCCGTGAAAGCCTTGTACCAGTGCCCCGATGCATGAATCCTAGCGCTCCATGAAGGTCTCCCCGATGGCGATGTTGATCCCCTCGGATACGGTGAAGCTGACCCGCTTGATCACCGCGTCGATGTCCTTGCCCGTCATATACATATTGTTCAGCTCCGCGAAATGAAGCTGCTGCTTCTCCCGGTACCTGACATTCTCCAAATCCTTCTCCTCCAGGAGCCTGTCCAGGGCATCCGCCACGATGGTGGCCGCATCCACCACCGTGGGGATGCCGATGGCTATCACAGGCACGCCCAGGCTCTCCTGGGTCAGGGCGTTCCTGTGGTTCCCCACCCCGGAGCCCGGCTGTATGCCCGTGTTGGTGATCTGGATGGTGCGGTTCAGCCGCCTGACGCTGCGGGCCGCCAGGGCGTCTATGACAATCAGCGCATCGGGAGACGTCTGTTCCACCACGCCCTTGACGATCTCCGCGGTCTCCATGCCGGTCTTGGCCATGACGCCCGGCTCCAGGGCGCTGATCTGGTTCATTTTGCTGCAGTTGTAGGCAGCCGTCCCGTACTCCCTGACGATGTGCCTGGTGATGAAGAGATTGTCCACCACCTGGGGCCCCAGCGCGTCCGCGGTCACCTCCCGGTTGCCCAGCCCCACCACAAGGATGGACTGTTCCTCGTCCGCTCCCGGCAGGAGCTCCAGGATCTCCTCCGCCAGGCGGCCGGATATCTCCCTGTGATAGTCCTCGTCCGGCTCCACCATGGCCGGAGCCTCCATGGTCACATAGATGCCCATGGGCTTCCCCATGGTCCTGGCGGCGTTCATGGTGTCTATCATCACCTTGGTCACGCGGATATCCTCTTCCTCGTGATAGCGTTCCTCTACCCTGACGCCCCGCAGCTTGCTGTCCGCCTCGCTGATGCTCTCCCTCGCCTCCAGCGCCAGGTCCGTCCTCATCTGAAAGTTTCCCATGGACTGTCTCTCTTCCATCTCTTCTTCCCTCTCATTCCCGAATCTGTATATGCAGCGATTAAATCTTGCCCCAAAACCGGATAAACGGCATGGCTTGCTTTTATTATTTTAGTCAATTTTTCTCAGATTATGTCTTGACAAACTTTCTATTATTTACTAAACTATCCTTATGTGTTTACGATAGTCCTCCGTGTCTGGCTAAAGTGAAACGTTAATAATCTTGTATACAATTGGAGGTGTACGACTTGGCTAACATTAAATCCGCGAAGAAGAGAATTCTGGTGAACCGCACAAAGGCTGAAAGGAACAAGGCAATCAGATCCGGCGTCAAGACCGCTATCAAGAAGGTCTATGCCGCTATCGCTACCGGGGACAAGGCTGCCGCTACAGCAGAGCTGTCCGCTGCCACAAAGGTCATCGAGATGGCCGGAAGCAAGGGTGTTTATCACAAGAACAACATTGCCCACAAAGTTTCCCGTATCAGCAAGGCCGTCAACGAGATGGCCTGAACCACAGGACACATAAATCCATAGGCAACATGCAAAAAAGGCATCCGTCTCTCACCACGGATGCCTTTTCTATGCCGTTTTTCCATGCCATTTTCCTATGCCGTTCTGCCATGGGCCGCCGGTCTCCCGCTCTACGCTCCCGCCGCCTGCTCCCGGATGCGCTTTATCAGGTAATGCCCCGTCTTCGCCATCAGGGCGCTGGCCTCGGGCATCAGCTCGGGAGGAAGCCCCCGCAGGAATTCGTCCGCCTCCAGGGTGAAGTCCCCCTCGTAGCCTATCTCCGCCAGCGCGCCGGTTATGGCCTCCCAGTCCAGAGCCTCCATGAAGGGCATGGTATGGCAGTCCCGGACATAGTTCACGTCATGGACATGCAGGGCCTGGAGCCGCTTCGCCCCCATGGCGCGAATCACGTCCTGGGGCTCCCTGCCCACCAAAGCGCAGTGCCCCAGATCCAGGCAGCCCACGATCCAAGGGCTGTCCAGCTCGTCCAGCAGCCCGCAGAACTCCTCCGGCGGGGCGCAGACGCTGTCCACGATATAGCCCCTCTTTTTATCCCTCTGCCACATGTTCTCCGCGCAGATGCGGATTCCGTATTCCTGGCAGTAAGGTATCAGGCTGCGGTAGAATTCCAGGTTCTCCTCCCAAAGCCTGTCCCGGTTCGTCGCGTACTCCAGCTCCTGCATGGGGTGTACAACGATATTCCGTACACCCATCAACGCAGCGGCCTCCATGGCGCGGAGGATCCGTTTCCGAATCTCCCTGTCGTAGGGCTCCTCTTCCCTGGAAGTGGGGAAGGGCGCGTGGGCCTGGGAGAATCCGATGCCGCACTGGGCGGCGGTCTCCTTCAGGCGGAGGGCATGCTCCCTCCAGGCATCGGTGCACCAGATTCCCTCCCCCAGCTCCATGCCGAAGAAGGACCAGTCCAGGGCCTCGAAGCCCGCCTTCTTCAGAATCGGGATGCAGACCTCGTCCCCGAATACCTCCGCTGTTACATGTGTCTGCGTGACAAGCCTCATTTGCTTTCCTCCTTGCGGAATTTATTTGTACATCCTGTTTCCTTTTTCCTCCATGCCCCTCAGACCGGAGGCCGAAGCTCCACTGTCTCCCGCAGCGAAAGCCCGTACCGCCTGGCTATATCCTCCGCCTCCTGTATGGGCTGCGGCCGGTTCAGGGCTTCCGCGTCATGGGCGTCTATCCCGACGATTGCCTCGCAGCCCTCCTTCCCGGCGATCTCCCAGAAGCGCTCGCTGGGATAATTCCTGCCTTCGTAGATTCCCAGGCAGTTGATCTCCAGGGGCAAGCCCAGGCTTTTTGCTTTCCGGCAGAGCCGCCGCATCTGCTCCTCATAGATGCCCTCGTCCCCCGTGAACCGGATCAGGTCGGGATGGGCCACATAGGTGAAATACCCCGTCTCCATGGCCTGTATGGTCTGCGCGCAGTATTTCTCCAGCACCCCGGGGGCATCGGTGGGCCGCCCGCTCCAACTGCCGCCGATCTCGCATTCGATGTAATGCTGGCCCAGCAGGAAATATTCCACAGGATAGTCCGCTACCAGGCGCTGCAGCTTATGGAAATACTCGATATAATGCTCCGTGTAATACTCTACCTCCAGGCCCAGATGAATCTCGATGTCCTCCCTGTATTCCCGCTTCAAATCCAGAACCGTGTCCACATAGTCCTCCAACTGATCCATCTGCATCCGCATGTGGGAGACAAACTCCTTTGGGTAGGAATAGGGCGTGTGGTCGGAAAACCCCAGAATCTTAAGCCCGCCCCGGATAGCGTTCTCCACATATTCCCTCTCCGTCCCCGAAGCATGCCTGCACCGCCATGTATGGGTATGGTAATTTGCCCTCATCTTCTCTCTGCCTCTTTTCTCTTTGCCAATGCCCTTCTTTACGTCTCCGGGCCCCTAATGCCTGTGGCTCCCGCCTCCATGGCTGGCCCCGCCGCTGCTGGTATGGTGCCCTCCGCCTCCGCTGCGCCCGCCTCCGCCTCCGCTGCCGGAGTCCGTCTCAATCCTCCTGGCGGCCACGTTCTTGCGGATCAGCATGTCCTCCTTATTCCGAAGCTCCGGCCTGCCGCCCGCCACATAGGCGTTCACCGCCACCGTGTTCTCCGCTTTCTTCTGGGAGGCGCCGCTGACGGCATAGATTATGGCCACGATGACAGGCAGGATGGCCACCAGCCCCCAGGAAAAGGGCAGGGACAGGGACGTGTCCATGAGCTTGGCCACCTCTTTCACATAGGCCCTGTAGGCCCTGTGGGGATCCGTGGCATAATAATCGTCCACCGCATAGAGCACCTGGTCGATGTCCCTGACACTGAAGCGCTGCTCCACGCTGCCGCTGGTGGACAGGTGCTCGCCGTTCTGGCCCTCGTACCAGTTGTGCAGCAGCAGGACGCCGTCCCCCTCGAAGCCCTTGTTGTAGCCGTATCGATTCTCGTCCCAGAAATCGTCCGCCAGGTCGCGCATGTTCTGCTCCCAGTCCGCTGACCGCAGGCCGTACTGCTCCATGGCCTCCTGCCCTTCCACTGACTGGCTGAAGGTCACCAGCACGATGTCTATGTGCAGCTCCCTCTCCGTCTTCGCTATATATTCCCGCAGATCCTCTTCCTCCTCGTCGGTGAGGACGTCCGCGTAGTCATACACCCGCTCCTTGGGCGCCTCGTTGTTTGCCCTGGGCATGTCCCGCGTCCGGGCCGACAGCGCCGCCGCGATGCACGCCGCCGCCAGGATTCCTATCCCGATGAACCAAAAGCGGAAATAGTGCAGATATTGTTTCCTTGCTTCTTTCTTAAAATCCTCTTCCATTTTTCCAACCTCTTTCGCCTGCATTTCCGTGTCGAATCAAAGCAGCCCTAACAGTATCTGCAGAAGCGCCAGGGCAGCCGTCAGGCAGGCCCACAGCGTGCCGGTGTACGCCAGGAACTTCGCCCGGGAGAAGGGCGCCGTCCCCACGATTTTTCCGGTCTGCCCGTTGACGTAAAAGGGGTAGTCCTGCTCCTTATATCGGTATATGTACTTCCACACCGGCAGCAGCCCGTAGGACGCCCTGCTGTCCCGCACGGAGATGTCCTCCCGCACGGTGCGCACCGTATTGTACCCGGCATAGCTCTCCCGCAGGAGCTTGGCCGCGTCCTCCTTCATCAGCGCCATGGCGCGGTTCTCCACCTCACCGGCGGGCATGTTGTACTTCTCCCCGTAGAAGCCGGACATGAACCGGGGGCTGAAGTCCACCATCTGGCCGTACTGGAAGGGGGCCAGGAGATCCATCACATCGTCCGGCATCTGTTCCGAGGCATCCACCGGAATCCTCTCGAAATCCATGTCCATGCTGCGCTCTATGGCATAGACGCTGGTCTCCGTGTATTCCTTGTCCCCGCTGCGCCAGACCCTGACCTTGGTGCCCTCCCCCCGATAGTGGCAGACGGTCTTGTAATCATAGAACCAGTAGGGCACATAGTAGCCCTGCATGCTGTTCAGCCGGGCCTCGGAGAGGAAGTCCGTGGGGGAGAACCGGCATTTCCTGAACTTCTCCCGCAGGGACTTCTTGCAGTTTTCCTTGCCCATCTGGAAAGGAATCAGCATCCTGGGGGCGAACTTCCCCTCCACCCGCTCGTTGAATATCAGGAAGCTGTCGCAGTAGGGGCACTGGGTGGCCGAGGTATGCTCCTGCACCTCCACCTCTCCGCCGCAGTTGGGGCAGAGGGTCAGCGCCTCTGTCTGCCCTTCCGCCCGCTCGTCGCTGCCCTCGCTCTCGCAGTAGGGACAGTACATGCCATGCCTCTCCGGACTGTATACCACATTGCCGCCACAATTCTTGCATCTGAAATACATCGTTTCTTCCTCTCTCGCTGTCTGACATCTTCAGCGGCGCCGCCTATCTCCCGCAGAAATCGCAGAGCACCACTATCTTCAAAGGCGTTGTCTGGGCCGGTATGCTCCTGGTGGAATTGTCGTAGGTCACCACCAGGTTCCGTCCTGTGGGGCTCCCCTGGAAGTACTGGTTGTTGGTGGTGCGCACCTCCACGCTGCCGTCCAGGTTCAGCTGCAGGGTCTGATCCTCGTTCACCAGCGAGGTGTCGTAATACCCTACATCCACCATCCGCCCGTTCTTCTGGACCGCCGCCGCCACCGCGTTGTACTGGGGCGGATAGATCAGGGGCATGGGCGCGTCCATGGAGTACCAGAAGGTGCACATCATCCCCACGGCCAGGGTCTCGAAATCCACCACATAGGTGGAGGGCGTCACCACGAAATTCACGGTGTTCCCGTCCATGTCCTCCACCGTGATGAACAGCATGCAGCCGTCCGCGCGGCGGTTCCCGATCCTGGTAGGCACCAGCTCCACGATTGTCCCTGTAACAGAGCCGAAACGGCTCCTTTTGAAAGATGTCTGATTCATAAAATCCATATATTTCCACTTCTCCGCAATAATCTGTCTTCCTATTTATATGCTTTTCCCGCGGAAAGTTGCCTGTCCTCTGTCAGCTGCGGCCTTCCGATTCGCCTGCCTGTGGCCGGGTTCTTCCGTCTATACGGCATATCTGCCTGCGCGGCATATCCGCTTATGCGCTATATCCGCTCATGTGGTTTATCCTCCCGTGATGATGCCCCCGCCGCACACATACTCCCCGTCATAGAAGCAGATGGACTGCCCCGGCGTGGCCGCCCGCACCGGCGATTCGAATAAGGCACGGACACGCCCGTCCGGCAGCTTCTCTATCCGGCAGTACCCGCCCTTATGGTTGTAACGAATCTTGGCCAGCACCCGCATGGGCGCTTCCAGATCCTCTATGGCCATGAAGCTGACCTGGTCGCAGATTACTTCCCAGGCAAAAAGGTTCTCGTTGTCCCCGATGACTACCTCATTGGCATCCGGGCGGATTTCCGTCACATAGACCCGCTTTTCGCCGGGCAGCCCCAGGCCTCTGCGCTGGCCTATGGTGTAATGGGTGATGCCTTTGTGTCTGCCCAGCACTTTTCCTTCCGCGTCCACGAAATCGCCCGGGCCAGGAACCCGTCCCGGAGCCTGGCCATCGATGAAGCCTGCGTAGTCGTCATCCGGCACGAAGCAGATTTCCTGGCTGTCCGGCTTCTGGGCCACGGGCAGCCCCAGGCGGCTGGCTATGGCGCGGACTTCCGCCTTCTCATACTCGCCCACGGGCATCAGGGTGTGGGCGAGCTGCTCCTGGGTCAGGCTGTAGAGGGCATAGGTCTGATCCTTTTTCTCGCTTACGCCCCGGCGGATGGAGTACCGTCCGTTGGGGAGCCTGGCAATCCTGGCGTAGTGCCCCGTGGCTATGTAATCCGCTCCGATCGCAAGGCTGCGATCCAGAAGCGCCTCCCACTTCACGTAGCGGTTGCAGGCGATGCAGGGGTTCGGTGTACGTCCCTGCAGATATTCTTCTACGAAATAATCTATCACATGGCATTTGAACTCCTGCCTGAAATTCATCACGTAATGGGGAATCTCCAGGGCCTGGGCCACTCTCCTGGCATCCTCCACCGCCGACAGGCCGCAGCACCCCTGGCTGTCACAGGTTTCCTCCCCGGCGCCGTCCTGCCATATCTGCATGGTGACGCCTATGACTTCATAGCCCTGTTCCTTCAGAAGATAGGCCGCCACGGAGGAATCCACGCCTCCTGACATGCCTACCACTACCTTTTCTTTCATGGTTCCTCCCACAAGTCAAAACTGATGCATACATTATAAAGTATCTTTCCTAAAAAAACAACGGCCAGGGCTGCTATATTTTGTCAATTTTATTTCAAAAGTAACTGAAAAAAGGCTGTGGTGGGATATCATTCCCAGCCGCCAGCCCTTTTTACGTCCATATATCATCAATACTTAAGACAAACCTTACAGCGTACATAGCCCTGTGCTTCTAATGACGCTATTGTTTCGTTGGAAGTCGCATAATTTTCCTCTTTTATTGTAGGCACATATCTGCACGCAGGAATATGAATCCTCCCCGTATTTATATTCAACACATAAACAACATCTGTACTCTGTTGGTCTTTATTGAATATATTAGAATTATTGCCACCTGAACTTGAAGGGTTATTTGTTGTATTTCCAAAACAATTCCAGCAAGTCTCATATCCTTGTTCTTGCAGACTATCAATCGGCCCATTGGATTCCGCATAGTTATGAGGTGCTATCTCACTAACTTCTGCACAATTCGGATAATGTATCAACTTTGTACGAGTATTCAATACGTAATCGTAAGCATTACTCTGTTGTCCCGAATTATCATTGCCACCCGTTGATTCAGGCACCTCTGTCGGTGTAGCTGTCGGCACTGGAATTGGAGACTCTGTCGGCGCAAGTGTTGGCACTGGAGTCGGAGCTTCTGTCGGCGCAACTGTTGGTACTGGAATCGGGGACTCCGTTGGCGCAACTGTCGGCACAGGAATCGGGGACTCAGTCGGCGTAACGATAGGCATTACAACATCGACATTTCCATTTGGAGCAATACCTTGGATATCACCTTCCTTTTCCACTCTCCATATCCCGATCATGGACACCTGATCCAGCCTGAAATACAGAGCCTCCCTGCCATCCAGCGTAATCTTCTCCGCTTCCACCGCTTCCAGCTGGCCGTTCCCGTCTAGTGTCACGACCTGCAGCTTGCGTCCCTGCAGTCCCTCTGGAACAGGGATTTCCATGTCAAGGGCCCGATTTCCCAGCTTCATAAGCGGAATCCCGCTCTCATCCGTCAGGGTAAGGCTGTATATAGCCATCCCCTCCGGAATGCCGCTTTGGAGGGCGCGCTGGAATGCGCTCTCCATCCTGCCCACATCCTCGGGCTGCTCCACAGTCAGGACATAGCTCCTGGCAGCCCCTTCCAAGGTAGCGGATGCCCCTTCCAGCCCCTCCACCGTGATGCCCGGCTCCCCGCTGTCCGTTCCGTCATAGACACGGTAAGCCTCATTGGCCAGCCTTGTTGCCGAAGGCTCATAGGTATATTCCGCTTCCGCGCCCTCATAAGTAAGCACGGTATTGCCAAAGGCCTGAAGCCCTATTTCCCTCACGGACGCAGGGATGGAGATTTCCGATACCCCATTCCCCAGGAAAGCCCTGTCCTTGATTTCCTCCACATTCTTTCCGAGGGCGATCTCTCCCAGGCCGGTACAGCCCTCAAACGCCCCTTCGCCTATCACCAGCAGGCTGTCCGGCAGGGCAACGCGCTCCATCTCCGTGTGGCCGCGAAACGCCTCCCCGGCAATCACGCGCACGCCCTCAGGAACCGCTACCTCCTTCGAATCCCCCCGATAGGCCACCAGGACCCCGCCTGTCACCAGGAAGTCTCCCGCTTCGGCGATCTCCTCTCCGTCCTCAGGGCTTCCGCCGGCCAGGAAACTGTCCACCCACAAGCTGTGCTCAAAGGCCTTCGGCTCCACGCACATGACGCTGTCCGGCAGCGCGACATCCGCCAACCGGCTGCAGTGATAGAAAGCGCCATAGCCGATATGCTCCAGCCCCTGGGGCAGTCCGATGGATGTCAGGGAGCTCCTGGCAAAGGAGAATTCCCCTATCTGGGAGATCCCGTCCTCCAGGGTCATGTCTCCCAGCGCCGCGTCCCGATAGTACGCCTGGTCCGCCACGATGCTGCCATCCACTATCCGGTACTTCGGAATGTCCGCATCTGTCAGCCCCTCACCGTTTTCGTTTCCATCGGAACCACTTACACCGCCCACATCGCCGGAATCCGCCGCAGGGACGTCCGCAACCGAACCGCCTGTCTCCTGCTCAGGCCCTCCTCCGAATACACGCAGCATGGCATTGTTCAGAAAGAGTACCGCCCTGTTCCCTACAACATGCGTAGTGCCCAGCACCTGCCCTTCCTCTATCGGAGCCTGCGTGGGCGCAGACGTCTCCTCTGGAACCGGCTCGGGGGTAGGCGTGCCCACGATTCCCTCTACCGCGTCAGAAGAATCCGGCGGCGGTGTCTCTTCATACCCTGGCATCTCCTTCTGCCGCTCATAGAACTCCTTGGCATACTTCTCCGCCGCGCTTCCGCTTTCATAATGAATCGTCAGCTGCGCGCAGCCGTCAAAGGCCGACTCATGAATGTTCACCGTCTCCGGTGGAATCGTGATATCCTTCAGATTGACACAATCCTTAAAGGCTTCCCTTCCTATGGAAGTCGCCGTGGAGGGGATGGATATCTGCTCCAGGCCCGTACAGTTGGTAAAGGCATAATCCCCCACCTCGCTCAGGCCTTTTCCCAGAACAACCGTGTCCAGATTTTCGCAGCCCCAGAATGCATAGGCCTCAATCCGCTTCACCGAGTTCGGCAGCACCACCAACTCGATATTCGTATCGTCCTCAAAAGCCCCCTGGCCGATGACCTGCACCGTGTCGGGAACGGACACGTTCTTCTCCGTGCCCCGGTACCTTGCCAGCGTACTTCCCTCCATTTGAAAACCGGAAGCAGATGTTGACGCATCTGCTTCCGTTCCAGGAACCTGCATGATTATCAGTGCCGCTATTACCATCAAGGCACCTAAAAGACGCTTTTTCCCTTTCATATACATTCCTTTCAACGTTAATTCCTTGCCCTCACAGCCACCTTTTGCTTCTTTTTGGAGCCGTTCCTGCCGTCCTTCATCATGAACATCACGAAGGAAAGGCAGGCCAGGCCAATGGACAGGAACCACTTGGGATGGATGCCGTCCCCTGTGGTCGGCGTGTCATCCGTAATCGTGCCGTCCGACAGGTTCGCGATGTCCACATAAATCACATACGGTGAGAAATGCTCTGCCGTAAAGGTGATGCAAGGCACTCCGCTGATAGTCGTGAACCTGGGAGTCAGCTTATCCAGCTTGTCGTTCACCACGCCGGCCACCTTGTTGTTGCCCGCATAGGTAATCAGCGAATCCGGCAGCGGCAGAGTAATGCTCACGGACAGGCCCGTGGTATCCGTAATCTTCGTATTCCCTGTGGAATCGTAGAGAGAGATGTCCATGGGGAAATATTTGATGTTGTCAAGGCTTCCGTACTCGGCCTGCAGTGCCCGCAGGACCGCTTCCGCCGCGCTGCTGCTCTCCGTTATCTTAATGGTAAAGTTGTCAGAGGAGCCGTTCACCGTAGCGGAGACCACGCCTGTGTTGGACAGGCCGTTCTTGTCGATGACTACAGTGGTACCGCCAACTGTGCCTGTGGTGCCGTTGGGACGGTTGGTGTTGGTGCTGGAGGTGTTGCCGGAGCCAGTAGTGGTGCCTCCGGCCGAAGCCTTGTAGTTCGCTATGACCGCCACGTCATTGTTAGGCATGGTAAGGATGAACGAGGACAAGGTCTTATCCGTCACCACTGTGGATGCCGGGCTCACGGTCCAACTGGTGAACTGCTGCCCCCTTGCAGGCGCATCCGCTGTAATGATGATCTGCTCTCCTGCCGCATATAGTCCCGAACCGCTTCCGCCGCGCACCTGGAGGGTGTGGCGGTTGGCATTGTTGCCGCTTCCGGTATTATTGCCGCTTCCGGTGTTTCCATTACTCGGGCCCGGACTAGGGCTGGGGCTGGGATTAGGGCTGGGGCTCGGGCTGGGACTCGGCTCAGGACTCGGGCTAGGACTCGTCCCCGGGTTGTTGCCATCTCCCGATGCAGGCGCATACCTAGCATAAAAATCCGTATCCTCCTGGATATTGTTCAGCGGCTTATCCCACTCGGTGAAGACATAATCCGTCACTGCGGGAATGTTAATGCTGGGCGCATCTGAACCTGCCTTAACCGTAGTAGTATACTGCAGTTCGTAAGGATTGCTGATGCTGCCCTTTCTCACATAAAACCGCACTACATACTCGCCTTCATTCCGATATTTCGCCATGGCTGTATAGTCACCGGTAACTTCCTCCAGATTTCCCTCGCAGTCCCAGGCGACGAAGTTCGGGTCATTCATAATCGCGGCGAGCTCCTCCACATCTTTTGCCCGTCTCAGTGCGTTGCCGCCGTCCGCGATTTCCATCTTATAGACTTCCTTCAGGCCGTCCTTGCTGTCCATGAAGGTAATCACATGCAGAGCGAAATCATACTGTGCCGTAAAGTGCCAGGTATCACCGTTCTCCAATACATACTCCCAGTCGGTGAAGCTGTATGTCATTCCCTTGACAGTCACCCTCTGAGGTATCTCAGGGTAGGAAAGCTTCGCTTCGTCCACGGACGCGACTCTCTGCTCCAGGGTAACATCCGTAAACTCGCCGTCCTCACCGCGGTAGGTGTAGATGACATAGTAGGCCGTGGGGAACTCGGTCTCCTCCGTGCGGAATCCCTGGGCCGCACCTGTGGCCTGGGAAGTGACGCCGTCCTTCACGTAATACCAGTTGACATCGCCGGCCTTTTCCGTAAGCCCTGCGACACCGTAACGGTTCGTTGAATCCTTGCTCTCATTCTCACCATAAAACGCGAACGGTGAGCACCCTGTGTTCTTGCCTTTTACATAAAAGCTGTCCACTCCGCTCCCGGCAAAGGCGTAATTGCCAATTATCGTCAGCGTCTCCGGGAATGTCACTGTCTGAAGGTTGTCTGTATTGGCAAAGGCTCCTTCCGGAATCGCTGTGACATTCGTGCTGGACAAATCCACAGACCTTACATGGCTCCCTCTGAACGCCTCCGGCGCTATTGTGGTGATTCCAGAGCCAAGCTCTGTAGCCGTCACCTCTTTCAGATTGCTGGCCCTTCCGGGTAGGCATTCTATGATGGTATTCGCGTTCCCGTTTTCATCAAGGCCGTAAATTATGGACTTTTCCGCATCGCAGGTATATTTCGGGCTATTCTGGAAGTTTACAAAACTAAGCTTCTCACAGCCAAAGAACGGGGCCTTTCCCAGACTTGCCACATCCGCCATGGAGACGTCGGTCAGGTTTTTGCAACCTTCAAAGGCATAGTCTTCTATGATGACAGGGCTGTTGCTGCTGTCTGCGTTTAATGTGACTCCTTTCAGGTGTTCGCATCCTGCGAAGGTTCCTGTTCCGTCCTTGAAAGTGGCAATTCCGTTCTTATCACGGCTTGTTGCTTCGCCGCTTTTCACAGCAGCCAAGCTGAATGCGGTGACTGTCATGTCTATCGACATGTCTGGATTGCCTGCCGCCTTAAAAGTAACATTCTCGTTTTCTTTTGCCTTAATGAGGCCCGGGGCTATTGCCTGCACTCCTTCCGGCACCACCAGATTCAAGGCCCCGTTGATAGCCTCTATCTGGTTTTCCGTCATACCGTCCGTTTTTCCGTTCTCCTTATATGCCTTGGCGGCATCTTGTGCCTCCTTAATCTGCTCCTCCGTCAGATAGGTATAGTCGGAAGTGCCCGCGATGCCGCTCTGCAGGTCAGCCAGCGAAGGGAAATCCGTCAATACGCTCATGCCCTGCGTGTTCGTATTCGGATTCACGGCATTGGGGTCATACTCTACTTTTATATTCGTAGGCCATCCGCTGTAATAGCTGATATAGCTTTCCTTCTGTGCGCTGGCATTATACCTGCCCTCGCTGCTCATGGCATACAGGAACGGTGCCGATGAAGCGGATATCGGTCCGATGAAGCTCAGCTTCTTGGCAGGCGTATTATCGCTATCTGTTACCACATCGCCATTACACCCCTGCCTATGGCTGCCCGTCACATCCTGTGTCTTAAACGCATTGCTCTCAATCACCAAATCGCCTGATGCAAAAAGCACGCTGGTGAGATTATGAGAGCCTTTAAAAGCGTTTGCCTTGATTGTTTTCACTGTATCCGGTATGGCTACCTTCGCAATGTTACAGCTATTCTCAAAAACTCCCGCATTTATTGCCGCCACAGTGTATGGCCCTATCTTACTGGGAATTTCTAAATCCTTTACACCATCTGTGGATACATGCTTCTCAAGGTTGCCGCCTGAATTTACTACGAAGGTATTCTTATTCTCTGCCGCTTTCTCCTCCTGGGTCGTAAGCTCATAATGATCCTGCTTTTCGTATCTGCCATTTTGGTCTGTTGCGGGATCTGCGCCTATATAGGTAAGGTAGCTAAACGGAAAGCATTCTTTCCATGCCAGTTTATGCACTTCCGAATCCCAGGCCATGCCTTCTGAGAAAGGCGTCCTATCCGTGGTATAGTCTCCTAAGCCCTCGAAGTAAAACTCGCTTGTCACCTGACTTTTAAAATCATTATAAGTAAAACTGGCGTCATCAGGAAATGCTATTTTTCTGTTCCTTGTTGAAATCCACTTTAAGTTATTGCATCCCTTGAATGAGGACATGTAGACCTCATCATCGCAGTTGTTTGGAAATGTCAGGGATTGTAGGGAACTACAGTTCTGGAACACTCCTGTCCCCAAACGCCGCAGGGCATTGACATTTGCGCCGCTGCATAAATCGAGTTCTGTCATTGCCATGCAGCCTTCAAACGCGCCGTTATCTATCTGCACTACGCCATTGGGCAGAACAAACTTCATCAATGTCTGACAGTCCTTGAATGCATAAGCCCCTATTTCGGTCAGGTTACAGTTCAAAGCAATGTCTATCGTCGTCAAGCTACGGCAATTATCAAACGCATGGTTTCCTATACAATGCAATCCGTTTTCAAGTTTTATCGTAGTAATACCTGAATTGTAAAATGCATAGTCGCCAATCCCTTTGAATTTAGGGCTCACTATGAGATTTTTGACATTGTTCTGGTTGGCGAAGATACCGTTCTGAGGATTGCTGTCACTCACTGTCCCCCCAAATGCCCATTTTCCATCCTTATTCGTAATGAACTGATTGCTGATATATGTTACGTCCGCATTTTTAATGCGCTGATAATTCGAATTCTGCCCGACTTTCTGATAGTTTCGCTTCTCAACGGGACTATTTGGATCATCTCCAGTATCGTCCGCAGCATCGTAGTATAAATCAGTATCAGGAAGCACTGACCATGTTGCATAGGTATCTGTATAACAGGGCAGATAGAATCCTGTCCTTTCTTTAACAGTCAATGAAGTCACAATAGTCTTAATAACATTACCGTCCGCACCTATTATGTCCTTGGTCTCTCTTTTTACAACCTCAACAACACGGTTAACCTCCTTCCCATTCATACCCTCCATCTTTACCGTATCTTCCAATATTGGCTTCTCTTCAAGCCCGGCCGTAGTATCTCCTGGATAAGTTTTCTCTATCCACTCTTCATAAAACAAGAAATTTCCGTTCAGCCCTACGGCTACAAAATTATAGCCGCCCCCGCCATCGTTTATCCTATATTGTCCGTAGGCATCTACTGGCCTTGTAAAATCAAGAGTCCCGTCCTGCAGATATCCCCCATTATACCCTACAATCACAGCCCCGTATCCGCTGTTGTCATTGAGGTAGGCAAACTGAATTTCCTGACCGGCAGTCGTATAAATTTTTGTTTGAGCATTCATTTGCGGAATCATGCTAGATGTATCGCACTTTTCATAACCATCCTGCCCTGTCCCCGCCCCAGAACCCGTAGGGGCCGCCTGCAGATTATCCACCGGAATAGCCGCTATCACAAGAGCAGACACCAGGAACAAAGCCCCCAATGTCTTCCTCATCGTTCTCCACATTCTTCTGCTTTTCTTCTTCACAGCCTTGCTCATCTTCGTTACTCCTCCGCGATTTTCTTCATCACTGCGGCAAAGCATCCGCATCTGCATGACGCTTGCATCTATCCATATATTTCCATGGAATATGATATTACAGGGTAATCTATGTATATATCGTCTTTTTTTACCCATTTGATTAGCCTTTTGCCCTTTTCCGGCAATAATTTCCAAAAGCAGACAAAATCGTCCGCATTTTACATGTTCCCGGCAAAGCGGTCGGCCTTTCTTTACCATTTTACTATATCCTGAAATAATTGCAAGTGCTTTTGTCAGATCTGATAATTTTTCCTTGCAGAATCGTCTCTGTTCCATGCAAGGCTTGTATATTCCATGGTTTTCTTTATATCAAAAGAGACGGGGGATGTCCCGCCTCCCTGATGCAATGCTGCCTTTCCGCCACGATTCCGGGCTTCCAGGCCGCCGGTTCATGCAATGCCGTACTACAGGTACAGCTTCTGGCATCTCCTTTACGCGTTCAATTCTTCCTATTATATAGCTGATTATGCCAACTGCAGACCGGCCAAATCTCTGACAGCTTCAATCGGCAGATCCGAATCTTCTGCAATTTCCTCAAGGGTAAGCTTCCCTCTCGCAATCATACGGCGGGCTAATGCCCTTCTCTCTTCCAGTGCCATTTCCTCTGCCTTTTCTTTCACCATTTCCTCTGCCTTTTCTTTTGCCATCTCTTCCGCCTTTTCTTTTGCCATCTCTTCCGCCTTTTCTTTTGCCATTTCTTCTGCCATCTCTTCCGCCATTTCCTTCGCTTTTATTGTTCCCCACTTCACCACAAAATCATCAAACAACTGCCCCATAACCTCCTGGCCTCCTTCCGTCTCCTTAAAATACTTCACTTGCTTTGCCAATATCGGATAGAACATATCCACAGGACTCAAGCATCTAAAGTCATGCATCAGCCTTCCAACGGGATCATCGTCATCCTTATAGCTGCCATTCACGTATATGATGTGGGAACCGTCTCCAAAATATGTGCCCGTCTCTTCGATGATTCGATTCACATGGTACAATGGCAGCCCCTCTCTCATGACATCTCTTGCCGTTATGAATATCACATAGGAATCATGGATTTCCTTAAATTCCTGCCTTGCTTTCAGCATTTTTGTGTCGATCATGCTGCTATGGAACCTTGCTCTGTGCGGGTCTGCCCCTTCTGACGCACGCTGCACCTCCACATCATAGACTTTATCATCCCTGTCCACCGCATAGATGTCTATGGTGATGGAACGTCCTCCGAACATAGGGTTCTTATATTCCCTCTGCCCCACCACCTCCAGCACCTTCAAGTCATTCCTCTGCAGGATGACGTTCAGCAGCAGTTCTGTGGCCTCAATGTTCCTGTCAAATACAAGCGTCATCAGGTTATCGTCCAAAAGGCACATTTCGCTTATTACTTTCAGAACTTCTTTCCTTTTTCGTGCTTTCTGGTTTTCTGTTGCCATCACATCATCTGTCTTCTTATCAACTATCATATCATGAGCAAATTCCTTTTTCAATATCTTCTTCCTTTCCGGCCCAGTGCCATTCACCTGTAAAATTTGAGCCTTTCTCTGAAAACGTGTCACAGGATTCGTTTCAGGTAACCGACCTCTTCGATTCCACCTGCTTACAGTACGCACCACCCTGGTAGGAGGCCTTCCGCAGGGCCTGTCTCATACGGGTTCACATCTCATTTTCCACGATATATTGTACTCTTGTATTGTACTCTTGTCTCCCCGCCCCTCATCCGGAAGAAGCTCTTGTCGCTGAACTGGTTATGCATCCTTTCCTTTTTCCGATAAAAGCTTTCCGTGGGCGCAGGCTGCATGTCCTCTGCCCGCAGCCTGCGCCGTCCGCCATACACGAGGGCATTCACGCAATCGGCGAATACGTCTGTATGTGACATGAGGACTTTCTCTGTGATGTCTTTCTCTGCCATCTGTCTACCTCCTGTTCAGTTTTCCTCGCGGGAGGCCTCACCGGAAGCCCCCGCATTCCTGTTTTGGATATAAAAGCAAGAATCTTCCGACTTGTACAGAATACTGCCTTGAACTTAGAATCTACCTGGAAAGAAAATCTGCTTTGTTCTTATTATATTACAGTTCAGTCTGTTTTTCAACTGATTTTTGGCGGGAGGTCTGATGTAGGATCATAACTGTAAACCGGCGGATTATGAGATATCCCATAATCCGCCGGCCTATATTCATGGCAGAAATCATGCTTAAGCTTATTTGCGGTCAGCCCCTGCTGCCGTTACAGTTATCCTCTTCCGCCTACTTGCCCTCTGCCCACGCGTCAATCTGTGCCTGGACCTCTGTGAGGATTCTTTCCAGACCGTTCTCTTTCAGCTTCGCATTCATTTCGTCAATCATCCGGTCCACAGCCTCGGGGGAACCATGCCTTCCGCCCACCAGATTGCCGTAATATTCGCTTACCACATTGTTGCATGCGGAGAGTTCGTTCTCAATGGGCGTTGTGTCCAGCACAAATCCCATATGGGCTGCCAGAATCGCCTCGTCATTGTACTCCGCCATCTTCTGGAGCATGATGCCGTCCGGCCCGCCGTAGGATTCTGGCGCGTCCACAATGGTCAGGTTGCCGTAGAACGGGCCATACCACTGCAGCCATCCCACATTTGCCACATCCGCGTTGCGGTTCGCCAGCCGCATCTCCCCGTCCGCGTCCTTCTCCCAGTGCTCCCCCTCCACGCCGAAGCGCATCAGCGTGGCGAGATAGGGATCTGTGTTGAACAGCTCTATCGCCATCATCGCGCGCTCAGGATTCTTGCTGTTGGCGCCGATAGCAGTCATCGCGCCGGTGTAGTTGCCGCCGTCTGTCCAGACATCATCGAACACCACAAGCTTCGCGTCATAGTTCTCCCCGAACAGATGCTCGTCTATCCAGGTATACCCCCATGATGCAATCAGCAGGGTGGAGGGCTCCGCCAGCAAGTTGGTCTCAAACACATCGGTGTCATATGCCAGGACGCCTGTCTGCACCAGGCGCTGCTTGGCCAGGCAGGCCTCTCTGAAGGCATCCGTCTCAAAGTAATTGAATACCTTGTCCGTCCCAAGCTCCCGCGCCACTTCCTTTCCGGGAATGTTGCAGACGGCAAACTCACCGGCTCCAAAGCGCTCCAGCGCTACCCAGTACGGACAGATTTCGCCGCCGTCCATCATCAGAGGCATGTGGGCATATTCCGGGAATCTCTCGTTCCGAAGCCTCACTGCCTCTGTCAGGTACTCTTCCATCCCGGCGAAGCCTGTCCACCCCTGCTCCATGTCCAGCCCAAGCTCATCCGCAAGGGTCTTATTATAGATATAGCCTATGATATAGCAGTTGTCCTTCAGTACCGGGACGCCATAGATATGGCCGCCCACCTTCAAGGATTCCCAGACTCCCTCGCCAAACAGGCTCTTCACATCTGAACCATATTCGTCCCAGAGGGTATCAATCGGAAAAAAAGCGCCCATATTCGCATAGTTGTTGTAAGGGACGTCGCTGTTGACCGTAATGAGATCCATCTCCTCTCCTGACATCAGCTTCGTGGGAACGTTTTCCAGATAAGCTCCTATGGTCATGGGGTTCAGCACTACCCTACAGTTTAGCTTCTCTTTAAAATACTCGTCTAAAGCCGCCTGAATCAGGTCCAGATCCTTGATGTTGTCAGGCTGGTAGGACAGCGCGTCCCACTTCAGCTCCACATATTCCAGGTCTCCTGCGCCTGCTTCCGCCTCCTCCGAAGTTCCCTCCTCGGTAGGCTGCGCCTTGCTTTCCCGGGATTCCTCCCGGCCGGGCTTTGAAGCCTCCTTCGGCCCCTCCCCTCCCGGGCGGCCTCCGCAGCCGCTGAGCATAGCAGACATCATGGAAACCATGCACATCAATGATACTAATTTCCTTTTCATCTTTCATCCTCCTGTTCTTGTTCATAGCGACATTTATTGCACCACCTTTGAAAAAAGCGGAATACAATCATTCCTTGATGCTGCCCACAGTCAGCCCCTGTACGAAATATCTCTGGAAAAAGGGATACGCGAACAATACAGGCACTACGGCCAGCACCGTGCAGGCCATCCGCAGATTCGTGCCCGGCAGGCTCTTGAGCATGGCAAGCCCTTCAGGCGTGGATACCACCGCTGAATTGGACTTCAGGTAATCCACATTGTTCTGGAGCTTCGTCAACAGTGTCTGCAATGGCACCAGCTTATTATTATCTATGTACAGCATTCCCATAAACCAGTCATTCCATCTGGCCACGAAGCTGAACAGGCCGATGGTGCCCAGCCCTGCCTTGAACAGAGGGCACACAATCCGGAAGAAAATCGTGAAGTGGCCTGCCCCGTCGATCCGGGCGGAGTCGAACAGCGCTTCCGGTATGGACGATTTGATAAAGGTGCGCAGGATGATGACCCAATAGGCGCTCAGCAGTCCCGGTATCAGCAGGATCCAGAAAGTGTCCCTCAGATGGTAGTAGCGCACATTCAAGATATAGGAGGGCACCAGCCCGCCTCCGAACAGCATGGTGAAGAACAGGAACCATGTCAGGCCCCGTTCCAGCCAGAACCGCTTCTGGCAGATGACATATGCGTACATCGCCATGATGAGCAGTCCCAGCGCAGTGCCGAACACCGAATTCGCAATGGTGACAATGTAGGAATACACCAACTGGCTCCCCATCTTGAAAGTGTAGTAATACCCCTCGAAAGACCATTCCAAAGGGAAGAAATTGTATCCCACCTGGCTTATGCTGTCCGTGCTGGAGAAGGATATGATTACGATCAGCAGCACCGGCAGCAGAATCAATAAGGCAACGATTCCCAGCATCAGGATAAAGAACAGGTTCCATGTCCGGCTTATCCGGTTCAATTGTCTCTTCTTTTTCATAAGCGCCCCTTTCCCTGTGCTTCAAAACATAGCGCTGTCCGGATCCACCTTGGATACGATCCTGTTGGCCAGCAGCACGAATACAAAGCCCACCACTGACTGGAACAGGCCCGCAGCCGTTGTCATCCCCAGATTCACCTGGTTCTTCAGCCCCCGGTAGATATAGGTGTCGATTACATTGGTAACAGGGTACAGCGTCCCGCTGTCTTTCGTCACTGTATAGAACAGGCCGAAGTCCCCGCGGAAGATGCCGCCCATGGCCATGATGAGGGAGACCGCAATGATGAACCGCAGATGGGGAATCGTGATATACACAGCCTGCTGGAGCCGGGAGGCCCCGTCCAACATGGCGGCCTCATAGTAATCGCTGGAAATCCCGGAAATCACCGCCAGGTACATCACGGCCTGATAGCCCACGCCCTTCCAGGCATTGATGAATACCAGAAGAGGCGGCCATATGCTGATTTTCTGATACCAGTCCACCAGCCCCTCCTGGCCGAACATCTGGAGAATATGGTTCACATATCCGTTGGAGCGCTCCAGAAAAGCCGCTGCGATGATCGCCACCACCGCCCAGGACAGGAAGTACGGCATCATGTAAATCGTCTGGAACGCTTTCGCCAGCCTCCCTGAACGCAGCGAACTGAGCATCAGGGACAATATCACCGCAATCACCATATTCAGGAAAATAAATACGATATTATAAAGAACCGTATTTCTCGTAATAATGAATGCATCCGATGTGGCAAAGAGGAACTTGAAATTGTCGAGCCCGTTGAACGGAGAGCCAAAGATTCCCTTCTGCACGTTGTATTTCTTGAATGCCAGAACCAGCCCTCCCATGGGCAGATAGCTGAAAAGAATCAATAGCGCCACCCCCGGCAGGGCCATGATGTAAAGCGGTATATCTTCTCCTTTGAATCTTCTGGTCATTGATTTTAGCTTCTTCAAAACATCCTCCATCCTTTCGTCATTATGCTCATCGCGATGTGATATCAACGAATTCAGTATAGCATAATGCCTTTTTAATCAAAATAGATTACTTTTGGATGCTGATGTTTGAAATTTTTACTTCTTCCGTGGAATCTGCCGTTCCTCCCATTCCCTCCCATCTTGACGAAAAATAAATCGCCTGATAAAATGAACGCAGAAAGGAAACACCTATGTACACCCTACTCCTAGTCGATGATGAAGAATTCGCCCTGGCCGCCCTGCGCCATGCCCTGCCCTGGGAAGCATACGGCTTCAGGGACATCCACACCGCCGCCTCCTCCCCCGATGCCTGGGAAATATTGACAAAACAGCGGATAGACGCCTGCTTCATAGATATCCGCATGCCCGGCATGACCGGGCTGGAGCTGTTGGCGGAGGCGCAGCGCCAGAATCTGGAGACCCTTTTCGTGGTGGTCTCCGGCTATTCCGATTTCTCCTATGCCAGACAGGCCATCCAGTTTGGCGTCCTGGACTACTGCCTGAAGCCTGTGTCCGAGGAGGAATGCCGTCCTGTCCTGGAGAAGCTGGCCCGCCACATCCCTCTGAACCGGATCTCCCATGACCCTGCCTATGTCTCCAGGCTGCTGGCGGAAGAGGCGTTCTGCTGGGACTTCCTCTCCGCCCTGACAGCCAGCGGCTCCGGGAAGCTTGCCCTATTGCTGGTTCGCGGTCCGGAGCCCGGCCAAATCCTGGCAGCGGCGGATTCCCTGCTGCCGGCCAGAGTCTTTTTCCTGGGGGAAGACGAGGCATTCCTGATCTGGGGGGATGCCCCGGAGGAAGACGCTGTCGTCTCCTTCCTCGAGGCATGGGAGCAATCCACCCTTTTCATATATGGGACTATCTCCCCGGAGCCTGCGTCCTTCCAGAATGCGTTCCGGCGCATGCGCGTCATCTGCCATTCCCAGAGCACTGCTCCCACAGGCATCGTAAGGCTCCCCTCCGTCAATGAGGAGACGGCCGCCTACCTCGCCAATGTCCTATCCTATATAGAGGAGAACTACGCCAGCCGCCTGACTCTGCAGGACCTGGCCCGCCAGTTCGGAATCAATTACAGCTACTTAAGCCAGTTGTTCAAGAAAGCAACCAACCAGACCTTCGAGAAGCATCTTGCCCATATCCGTCTGACCCACGCCTGCAGACTGCTCTCCCATACCTATATGCCCATTGCCGATATCGCGGAGAAAGTGGGCTTCCGGGATTACCACTATTTCTGCACGGCCTTTAAGCGGTTCTGCTCCATGACGCCCTCCCAATACAGGGACGCGCACCGTAACCCTGCAGACGCCTGACCCGTAACATGCCTAGTACACCGGTGCATGGATTCCCGAGTAATCAGTGTTTGATGTCTCGCCAGGACAAGGCGGAGGAAGGAGGCGATGCGGGGCATCGTCGACTGAAGACAACGCGGTACTGGTGTGGACAGCCAGGGCTGATTGCTCAAGGATTCATGCATCGGGGCACTAGGGCCTGTCCGCACCCCGGGCAGGCCCGGAAAGGAACCTGAAAGCATGCACCTCTTCCAGAAATACTCCCTGACCAGAAGAATCTACATCCTGTTCTCCCTGACCATCGCCCTCTCCCTGACCACATCTCTCATTTTTTATTTCATCTCCTACCGCTCCATGCAGCAGGAGAAAGCCCGCAATGTTGAGAACGTCTGCCTGAATCTGGTACAGAATACGGAGGACATCGCCGCCTCCGTCATGCTGATGTCCGAGACCATCTCCACCACGCCCTACACCCGTTCCATCCTCACGGAGACGAATCCTGCAAAAAAAGTGTCCCCCCGGCAGTTCCTGAACCGGCTGATTACCAGGCTGATCAAGAGCAACTCCCACATCCACAATATCCTGCTCCTGGACAGCCAGGAGTCCATATACAGCTTCAGCAGCTTCGACTATTCTCTGGCGGACAGGCTGAATCAAGAGTACCGCATCCTCTCCCCCGGCGCTTATCCCGACGGCTTCACGGGGGCGCTCCGCCTGTCCGATGAGGATACGGTGTATTATGCCTATATCCAGACCATTTATGACGACAGCACCGTCTCCTCTGTTAGAAAGGAAATCGGCACCTGCGTCATCATCTGCTACTGCAGCCCTCTGGGCAAGCTCTGCAGCAATTCTGCCACCTCCCAGGAGGCCCTGTTCGCCATTCTGGATGGGGAAGACCAGATTCTGGCCTGCAATCAGGAGCTTGCAGCCGCCTACCGGACGCTGGACGCCCCCGATCCGAAAGACTGCCTGCTCCTTTCCCATCGCACTGCCTCACCCGCAAACTGGCGGCTGGTCTGTGCCGTGCCCTACGGGGAGCTTTATTCGGAGCTGGGGCTGATCTCCCGCCTGGCGGCCCTGCTCATCCTCATCCCTTTCCTGGCCTTCCTCCTGCTGGCCCGCCAAATCAGCGCCAACGTCACCTCTCCTCTGACGAAAATCGTGGACTTTCTCGGGAAAGACTCCTACTATATCCTGCACCACTCCCTGGAGACAAAGGGAAGCGCCGAAATCGCCACGCTCACTGTCAACATCAACCGGATGCTGACCGAAATCAACGACCTGAGCCACACCGTACTCCAGAATCAGGCCCATATGTACGAGACGGAGCTGGCCAAGAACCAGGCACGGCTCCTGGCCCTGCAGACCCAGATCAACCCCCATTTCCTCTACAACACCTTAAGCGCCATCCAGGGCATGGCCTATCAGAAAAAGACCGCTGAAATCTGCACCGCCGTCACCGCCCTCTCCTACATGATGCGCTACAATGTCAATGGGGACAGCATGACATCAGTGGAAAGCGAATTCCTCTGCATCGAGAAATATCTGCAGATCATAGCCCTGCGTTTCCCGGGCTGCTTCCGGTTCCGTCTCCACATGGAGGATGGGACGGGCGACTGCCAGATGCCCCGCTTCCTCCTGCAGCCTTTGGTGGAGAATGCCGTATCCCACGGCCTGGAGCCCCGCCAGCCCCTGCATGGCACCCTGACCCTGACGGCATCCCTGCTGCCCGGCTCCATCCTCCATTTCGAGTGCAGGGACGATGGAATCGGCATCCCGCCGGAAACGCTGGAAAATCTGCGCCGGGAGATCGATGAGGCTTCCATGGTCTGCAATCCGCAGCCGGAAAAGCACGCTGGCATCGGACTTCCCAACATCCATATGCGGATAAGGCTCATCTACGGAGCCCCCTACGGCCTGCAGATTTCCAGCAGCCGGGAAGGAACCTGTGTATGCGCAGACTTTCCCGTAAGCCCCGAGGCCAGCGCCGGGCGCCTGTTCGATGCACCTGACCGCAGTTTCCCCTCAACTGCCCGATGAATTCTTTTTCCGGATTCTCCTGCCGCGTTATTGTGCTTTCCGGGCATCTGTGCTAAACTTAAGTGCATAAAGCCGATACAGCAGGCCTACGGGTCAAGTGTGCAAAGGGCTTCCAAGCGTGCCGCCGCAGGCGGCGTGACGGGAAGTTTGAGGACTTTCACAGCAATCGTTCATTAACAGGCAAAGGAGACAAGAACATGAGCATTCAAGAATGCAAACCCATCAAAGAAGGCAAGGTACGGGAAATCTACGACAACGGCGACAGCCTGATCATGGTGGCCACGGATCGGATCAGCTGCTTCGATGTGATCCTGGACAACAAAGTGGACAGGAAAGGCGCCGTGCTGACCCAGATGTCCCGGTTCTGGTTCGACATGACAAAGGACATCCTGCCCAACCACATGATTTCCGTGGACGTGAAGGATATGCCGGAATTCTTCCGCCAGGACAGGTTCGACGGCAACAGCATGCTCTGCCGGAAGCTGGAGATGATCCCCGTGGAGTGCATTGTCCGGGGCTACATCACCGGAAGCGGCTGGGCCAGCTACCAGAAGGACGGTACTGTCTGCGGCATCACCCTGCCGGAGGGCTTAAAGGAATCCGACAAGCTGCCGGAGCCCATCTACACCCCCTCCACCAAGGCGGAGATCGGCGACCATGACGAGAACATCTCCTTTGAGCAGAGCGTGGACTACCTGGAGAAGCGCTTCCCCGGCAAGGGGCAGGAGTACGCGGAGAAGCTCCGTGACTACACAGTCGCGCTGTACAAGAAATGTGCCGAGTACGCCCTGGCGCGCGGCATCATCATCGCCGACACCAAGTTCGAGTTCGGCCTGGATGAGGACGGCAATATCGTCCTGGGTGACGAGATGCTGACCCCGGACAGCTCCCGGTTCTGGCCTGCGGACGAATATGAGCCCGGCCACGGCCAGCCCTCCTTCGACAAGCAGTTCGCCAGGGACTGGCTGAAAGCCAACCCGGACAACAACTGGGTGCTGCCCCAGGACGTAGTGGACAAGACCATCCACAAGTACCTGCAGGCCTATGAGATGCTGACCGGGAAGCCGCTGTAGGAAAGCACAATAGGAAATTCCCCATACATAAGCAGTATGGGGAATTTCTTTCTATTCCCGCCCGGCAGGCTCACAGCCTCCTAAACACCTTCCCCGCCCCAAGGGCAATGGCCAGGGACACCGCGCCGGAAAGGAAGACAGGTATGTATTCTGTCCCTTCACAGACCTCAAACAGAATGCCGTACATCGCATTGCCCAGAGGCTGGGCGCACATGGAGACAGTGAGGATGACGGCAATCACCTTTCCAATCAGATTCTGGGGCGTCTCCTTCTGGATAAAGGACATCATCTGCACGGAGAACATGGTGGAGAACACCATGACGGCGAAGCAGCACAGGGTCAGGACCATATATGTCGCCATCGCGGAGGAGGACAACAGCAGCGCTGCGCCCATGGGAAACACGCTGACAGCGCAGGCAATGATGAGATTGCCGACTCTGCGGACTGCCAGCTTCTTCGCAAACAGGCCCGCGCCGATCCCCCCGGCAAGCCCTCCCGCTGCCAGCGCGCCCTGGGCGAAGCCGTAGAGCCGGTTGGCCTGCGCCGTCTCCAGATCAAGCACCTCCGTCACCAGGTAGGGCAGCGCCACCACGATCATCGCGGACAGGAACAGATTGATGCCGCAGACCGCCAGCAGGGCCTTCCCGATCACAGGCTTCTCCTTCCGGATAAAGTGCACACTCCTGGCGAAATCCGCCCTCACTGTCCGTAGGATACCGCCCTCTGAGCCCTGTCTCTGAAAGGGTATCCGGATGAAGATCTCCATCACCGCCGACAGGACAAAACATACCATGCAGACCCAAAGCACAGGCTCCAGGCCATAGGCGCTGTACAGCATGCCCCCAAGCACAGGGCCGACCAGGGAGGCCAGGGAGCTGACCGCATTGATCACGGAATTCGCCTCCATAAAGCGCTCCTGTCCCACCAGCGCGGGGATGCTGGCCTGCACCGAGGGCTGATACGCGCCCGCGATCCCGTACAGGAGCATCAGCGTCACTGTCAGCAGGAGGACGAGATTGCCTCCGCCCATCAGCAGGGTGAACCCCAGAATCACTGCCGCCGTAAAAAAGTCCAGCGCCACCATGATATTCCTTTTATTCACCCTGTCCGCCACAATGCCGCCTATGGGAGACAGCAAAATGGCCGGGACAAAGGCGCAGGCCGTGACAGTTCCGTACAGGGCCGATGACCCCGTCAGGTTCAACAGGTACAGGGGCAGTGCGAACCGGATGGTGGCATTGCCGAACAGGGAGATAATCTGGCCGATGACTACCAATGTGAAATCCTTTGAAAACAGTTTTTGATTCATTTTGAAACCTCCGTTTTTGTTTTTTACAGGCGGCTATCCCGCCGTTGCTCCCGGAAACCTGCTTTGCTCCTGCTAACAGATTATAATCTGATTTTAAATACCGTCCGGCGGTATGTATAAAACCTAAAAGATATCTGCCCGTCTTTCAGGGCAGATCAACGCCATTATATCCTGTCAGCTCCTGGCCTCCTGGTAGATGGCCGTCAGCTCCCGCAGCCTCTTCAGCATCTCGTCATCCACGATATCCAGGCCGAAGCCCCGCAGCATCTGGCCAAATACCATGAACTTCCGGCAGGACTCCTCCACGGAGCTGTCGAATATCATGGGATTCATCCACACATTCGCCGCCAGCAGAATCAGCTCCGCCAGCTGCTCCGGGTACTCCGTCTCGATGGTGCCGTCCGCAATCCCCTGCCTGATGATCGGCAGGATATAGTTCGGCGCCACTTCATCGATGGTGTCGTGCAGCAGGCTGAACAGAAGCTTAGGATTGTCATGGAAATTTGGGGCTACCGTAAAGATATCGTTCTGCACAGGGCGGCTGATGGACTCCTTGAAGATCCGCTTCAGCTTCTCTCTGCCGCTTAGATTTCCGCAGTCGCGGATATCGGCCAGCATCTGATTGGACTGCGCCGTCATCCTGTCCGTGACAGCCATAAGGATATCGTCCTTTGACTTAAAGTGATGATAGATGGCCCCCTTGCTGAGCCCCCCCAACCGGTCGATGATGTCCTGTATGGAAGTGCGCTCATACCCCTTTTCCATAAACAGGCGGAAAGCAACGTCCAGTATGAGCTGAACGGTTTCCTCCGGATGCTTGTTCCTCGCCACTGCTCCCTCACCCCCCGCGGTATGCTTCCCATCGGTATCCATATTAACATACCGGTGGTATGTTTGTCAAGATGTAAAACCGTTTCCCCTTCCTCACGAGGCGTCGCGCATCTCCTTTCGTCGGCTCAGCTCCATATCAATGGCAGACGCTATCCTGTCCTTCACCATCCCGGCAATCTCCGCCGTGGTCATCTTCCCATACTCCTCAAAGAGGATAGGCTCCAGGAAATGCACCTGGGTCTTCACCTTGCGCAGGGAATTCACCCCGAAAGGCTTGTAAGAATCGATGATGGCCACTGGCACGATAGGAGCCCTGGCCTTGGTGGCGCACTTGAAGGAACCGGCCATGAAGTCCTGCAGCTCGTTCTTATTGTGGTCGTAACCGCCCTCGGGAAATATGATATAGCGTCTCCCGTTCTTCACCTCATCGGCAATCTGCAGAATGGTCTTCAACTGCTTCCTCATGTCGGTCTTGTCCAGCCTGCTGCCCTGTACCAGGTCGATGAAGGAGTCCGTGATGGGCAGCTTGGAACGGTAGGCGTCTATGACGATGGTGCAGGGCTTCGGATGGGAGCTCATGATTCCCAGCGTGTCATACTTGCCCTGATGGTTGGAGTACATGACATAGCCGCCGTCCTCGGGCAACAGCTCCTGCCCGAAGCTCTCCGTCTGTATCCTCCCGTTTCGCATCATGATTCTGATGCACTTCCTTGCCATCTTATAGCGCTCCTCCTCCGAATAGCGCTCCCCGTGCCGCTGGATATAATGCGCCTTGCAGATATAATAGACCACGAACGGCAAAGAGATTACGACCACATAGCATATCCTTATCACATCAACACCCCATACTCAACAACACAAAATCCCTCAGCTCCGGCAAGCCCCTTACGTCCGGCTTCCCGCCATGCCGTCCGCGGCGGCAGCGCCCTCCCAGGCGGCTTGGGCCATCCGCAAATCGGTACAGCCCAAGCGCCAGAACCGCACATCGGGTACTTTCCGAGCTCAGAACAGCTTCTTTCCGTCCACGCCTTATTCATGGCCGTCCCAGCAGTAAGTGCACAGCTTCTCCCTGTCGATTCCCACGGAAGCGATCATATCGTCCAGCCTGTGGTAGCGCAGGGTGGTGAAGTTCAGCTGCTTCCCGATGCGCCCCACCATCTCCTTGTATTCCACCGTATCGGGATTCACATACGCTTTCAGGTCGATCTCCCGCCCTTCCTGCTCCATCTCCTTCAGCACTCTCCTGGCGATCAGATCCATCTCCGACTTTGACCTGGAGAAATTCAGATACTTACAGCCGAACATCACCGGCGGGCATGCGGGCCGGATATGCACCTCCTTGGCACCGCTGTGGTAGAGGAATTCCGTGGTCTCCCGCATCTGCGTGCCCCGGACGATGGAATCGTCGATCATCAGCAGGCTCTTCCCCTCTATCAGATCCTTCACCGGAATCAGCTTCATCTTGGCGATCAGGTTCCGCTGGGTCTGGATCGTGGGCATGAAAGACCTGGGCCAGGTGGGCGTGTACTTGACGAAGGGCCTGGAGAAAGGTATCCCCGACTTGTTGGCATAGCCGATGGCATGGGCGATACCGGAATCGGGCACTCCCGCCACGATGTCCGGCTTCACGTCATCCCGCTCGGCTAACAGAGCGCCGCAGTTGTACCGCATCTTCTCCACGCTGATTCCCTCGTAGGAGGATGTGGGATATCCATAGTATACCCAAAGGAAGGTACAGATCTTCATCTCCTTCCCGGGCTGCATCAAAGTATGGGTTCCCTCGGGCGTTATCACCGCTATCTCACCGGGGCCCAGCTCCCTCTGGAATTCGTATCCCAGGTTCAGATAGGCAAAGCTCTCGAAGGAGACGCACCATGCACCCTCCTTTTTCCCCACGGACACGGGAGTCCTGCCATGGAGGTCCCTGGCGGCATATACCCCCTTGGACGTCATGATCAGCAGCGTCATGGAGCCGTCGATGGATTCCTGGGCATACCGGATGCCCTCCACCAGGTTGTCCTTCTGATCCACCAGATAGGCCACCAGCTCCGTGGGATTCAGATCCCCGCCGCTCATCTCCAGGAAATGGGCATGGCCCTTGGAGAGCAGCTCCTCCGTCAGCTTCGCCGCGTTGTTGATCTTGCCCACCGTGGTGATGGCGTATGTCCCATGGTGGGAACGGACCATCAGCGGCTGTGGCTCGAAGTCCGAGATGCTGCCGATGCCGATGTTCCCCTCCATCTCATTGAAATCCTTGTCGAACTTTGTCCGAAAAGGCGCGTTCTCTATATTATGTATGGCCCTGTCGAATCCCCTCTCTTTTCCATAGACCACCATTCCCGCCCTCCTGGTTCCCAGATGGGAATGATAGTCCGTTCCGAAGAACAAGTCAAAGACACAATCCTCCTTGGATGCAACACCAAAAAATCCGCCCATTCTAAGCCTCCCGAATTCTTATCTTTCTTCCAAAGTATCCTCATATTCCGCGGCCGAACACACAAGCAAAACATTCTTCGTGATTTTTTCACACAGTGACTTCCGCTTTCACGCCCAGCAGCTCCTTGTTCTCCTCCAGCACCGGACGAATCACTTCCCTTAAGAAAGCCTCCACCTGCTCCTTGGAGCGCCCCACATATCTGGCGGGATCCATGGATGCCTGCAGCTCCTCCAGGCCCATGGGGAACGCGGGATCCGCCGCAATCAGCTCCAGCAGATTGTTCTCCTTCCCCTCCGCCTTCACGTTGCGCCCGGCCTCCATGGACAGCTCCCTGATGCGCTCGTGGAGCTCCTGGCGGTTGCCTCCCAGCTTCACGGCATCCATCATGATATTCTCCGTGGCCATGAAGGGCAGCTCGCTCATGAGATGCTTCTCGATGACCTTGGGGTACACCACCAGCCCGTCCACCACGTTCAGGCACAGATCCAGGATGCCGTCCACGGCCAGGAATCCCTCCGGGATGGACAGCCTCTTATTGGCGGAATCGTCCAGCGTCCTCTCGAACCACTGCGTGGCCGAGGTGATGGCCGGGTTCAGCGCATCGATCATCACATATCTGGACAGGGAGGCGATCCGCTCGCAGCGCATGGGATTGCGCTTATAGGCCATGGCCGAGGAGCCAATCTGGCTCTTCTCGAAGGGCTCCTCCACTTCCTTCAGATGCTGGAGCAGACGGATGTCGTTGGAGAACTTATGGGCGCTTGCCGCAATTCCCGCCAATACATTCAAGACCCTGGCGTCCACTTTCCGTGAATATGTCTGTCCGGATACCGGATAGCAAGTCTCAAATCCCATCTTCCTGGCGATCATCGGATCAATCTTATCAATCGTCTCCTGATCCCCGTCAAAAAGCTCCAAAAAGCTCGCCTGCGTCCCGGTCGTCCCCTTAGAACCAAGAAGCTTCATCGTCGAAATCACATGATTCAAATCCTCCAGATCCAGACAGAACTCCTGCATCCAAAGGGTGGCACGCTTCCCTACCGTAGTGGGCTGAGCCGGCTGAAAATGCGTAAACGCCAGCGTCGGCAGAGCCTTATACTCGTCTGCAAACCC
>OFGG01000147.1_pt1 | contig 63038 bp, 61 predicted proteins | sample 1521701 | NCBI WGS metagenome assembly OFGG01 (sample SAMEA3504081, study PRJEB24116) | mouse gut metagenome | biome: mouse gut; feature: mouse-associated habitat; material: faeces | place: Denmark | collected 2011
GAAGGTATTTTGCCCAAGCCAGTCTTCTCCTTCTACCATTCAGGTCTCAGAATCTAACTCAGGTCATTTTTTAGGTATTATCCAAAGTTCTCTAATGGTGTAATTAATCTATCAGAATTTGCACGGCTGGCAGGACTTAGCAGGAATTCTATCTATAAATATTTACGAATTGTTGAAGAACCATTAGATTAGAGGAAAGGATAAAATAAAGTTATGAAAAGACAGGAAATAAATTCAGAAGACCATAAACTGAAAAGCATATACAAATTTATTGTAGGCTATTTTAAGAAGTATGGATTTGCGCCTTCATTTCGGGAGATTTCTTTAGGGACAGAGATAAAGTCTACATCGACCATACGTGAAAAGTTATTGGCTTTGGAACGGGCAGGATTGGTATCTTTAAATGAGTGCCAGCCGAGGGCTATACAATTAATGGGATATAAGTATATAAAGAGAGGAATCAGTAGGGAAGATACCAGAAAAAGCAACCAGGCAAAGGAAGAAATCTGTAACAATTTCTTGAAATCATTAAGAACGAAGGGAATACTTTCTGATGAAGAATTGAGGATGGTAGAAGAGGCTTTTTATTCTACGGCTGATGGATATGTGTTCAAGGAAAAACTGGAATGAGGTTGTTGAGATTTCATAAAGTTCGGTAGAGACTGGAAGCGGAGCTGATGGAAATTTAAGAAAAGGTAAGAAATATAAGCGTTTATAACGGTTCTCTTGTGTCATATGGCATGAGGGAGCCGTTATTTTTTTGCCTGTAGTGGTGGAAAATGTGGGGAGTTCGGTAGAGTGGATTTATTTTGTAGTGTTGGGGTGGTGTAGGAGTAGAGTAGTGAGTGGGATTTTGGAATGAGGGAGAGGGATGGAAAATTTTGATGATTAGAAGCTATTAGTGTGGTAGGCGAACAGGATAAAAGGTAATAAGGAAAAATGTGTTCGTGGATGTGTTCGGAAGAGGAAACTATTTTGTTTCTCTTTGCTTGGTGTGGGATAAGTCTGTATGGGACTGGGCTAATGGGTGGTGAATTGTTTTGATGTTGGTGTGATTAAAATCTGGTTGATTGGCAAGGGATAATTTTAATTGAGAATGATTATCAATTATTAAATTTGTTGTTCGGTAATTTGGGGAGAGGAGAGGTGAAAGAACATATATGGTGCTTATTTTATCATATGAGAAATATGTGTCGTGGATTATAGAAATATTTAATTGTTGGTTCAAGTTTATTGTGATAAAATGTAAAAACTAAAATGATATAGAGGAAAAGGATATTGTATTATGAAAAAATTTACAAAAGAAGCAACTATTGAAAATGTCTTGGAATCAATTAAAGAAAATACTTATGATAGAACAAAACATATTATAGATTTTATTGAAGCATTAGATATGATAGAAGGAAATATGTTTATTAGTCTCGATGCGAAATGGGGAGCAGGGAAAACCTTTTATGTAAGGCAAATCGAACAGACTTTAAACTATCTGACTAGAAAAGCTAAATGTATGGATATAGAAGAAAATATTGAGATGGCTTTTTCTCAAAATCCATTGGCAAACATAAAATTAGATTATACTTATCTGCCAGTATATTATAATGCATGGTTATACGATAATCATGATGACCCTTTGATGTCACTTATTATGATTATAGTAAAAGAATGTGGAGTATATTGTGATACAAAATTAAGTCCTGGATCTTTAAGTGATAAAGTTGCATCGTTATTAGATTTCTCTCTTATGACGTTAAATAATTTTCAATTTGGAGGTAACTTCCAAAGTATTAAAGAAAAGTTTCAAGGAAGGGATATTTTATCTTTAGTAAAAACAACTGAGGAGATACGTGAGAAAGTAAAAGAAATTTTTAATGATATAATTAATGAAAATACTGATAAGCTAATTATTTTTATTGATGAATTAGATCGGTGTAAACCTAGTTTTGCTATAGAAATGTTGGAAAGGATTAAACATTTTTTTGATGATGATAGAATAATTTTTATTGCATCTATTAATCGAAGTCAACTGGTACATACAATTTCTAAGTATTACGGTGAGAAATTTGATTCGACAGGATATTTAGATAAATTTTTTGATAGAAATGTTTATTTACCTGAAATTGATATGAGATTTAATAATGTTCTTCAATTTCCAGATACACAATATTTTCTTGAGCATATTACTGAGGAATTAAATAATTATTATCAATTATCATTAAGGGAAAATTTGCGCTTTTATCAGTGCATATCAAATGTTTCTAAATATTCACTTATTGGAGATGATGTGAGCGGAGGCATTGTTCTTTCAGCTTTTGTGCCGATTATTATTATTTTGAATATTAAGGATGAAGAGATTAAGAATAAATTTTTATGTGGAGATGATAGTATACTAGATGATTTATTTCAAAATATTCCTAGTACATTGAATAATTAATAACTGGCCTAATTAGCATTTGATTTTATGCCAGCTTTAACGGCTTCATCCTGACTTATTTCATCCATTTTATAAGTCCAATGGTATACAACTGGCTCCCTGTTGACCTCTTCAAAATACAGGTATATGCGGTCAGCGAGTTCCTCCTTTGATTTGACTCGAATTCCTTTTAACATCTGCTTTGTCATCTTGCTAAAGAAACTTTCTATCATGTTTAACCATGATCCATGCGTGGGCGTAAATACAAAGATAAATCGTCCCTCCGGACACGTTGCAAGATAGTTTTTTGTCTCCTTGGACTTGTGGGCAGAATGGTTATCGCATATGATACGTATCACATCCCCTTCTGGATATTTATTGTCCAGTTTCTTCAACAGATTGATAAAATCTGAACTTTTATGACTCTCGCTGACCAGTGGAATTGCTTCCCCAGTCAGCAGATCAATTCCTGCCAATAAGGAAAGAGTCCCTAAACGCTTATATTCCGCGTCACGGTAAACACATCCTGTATCCGCTGTTGGACGCAGGTCATCCCCGGTCGTTGCAATCGCCTGTATTCCGGGTTTTTCATCACAGGAAACTGTATGGACAACAATCCCATCTTCTGGGACGATTATGCTACCATCTTCATTAAACTGTAAGGATATTTGCTTATATACCAAAAGTACATCATGCATTTTCTGTTCAAATTCAGGGTCACGTTTTTCACAGTAATACTTGATTTTGAAAGGTTTGATTTCCGACTTGCGCAATATCTTTTGAACCATAGGTTTTGTGATCGTGGCAAGCCGGGGAAAGCCCACCTCTTGTGCATTTTTCTGAATATGCTGATGCAGGTTTTTCAGAGTCCAAAGTTCCTGGGAATAGCCAAGATCAGCTGGACGTTGGCAGGCCAAATCCACGATCTATGCCACAGCATCATCTGTAATTTCAATTGGATGACCAGGACGTGGTCTATCATATAAAGCAAGATCAACACCGCCTTCTTTAAACTTTTTAAGGCATAACTTAACGGTATTCACGTTAACATCTATGCGCTGTGCTATTGCGGCATTTGACTCACCTTGTGTTTTGTATATCAATATTTTTGCTCGGTCAACAATCTGAGCCTGTATTGTTCTGCATCTACACAGAGATTGGAGATATTCATAATCTTCCTGTTCAATATCTAATATATTTGCGTGTGCCATAATCAACATTCCTTCCTATATTAAATAATTTGATTATAACACTCATATATATATTTGGCTAGTTATTTAATTTATGATGTACTAGTTTATATCAAATGGCATGTAAGTTTGGGAAAATTAATAGAGGATTATCAAAAGAGAATTTTAAGGAAGGTTATAATAAAATAAAAGAATTTTATAATTATGCGTTTGGTATTAAAAAAAGGCAGTTGTATAGAGGGGAATTAAATATTCCTAATTTTAAGGAAATTTGTATGAAAATTTGTAATGGATTTTAACGTTATCTTTCATGTGACCACACTCAACGAAAATAAGCCATTTCCAACTCCTATAACCGCAGAAAACCTACGAAATCTAAGCATTTCTGATAGGGATCATATGGAAAACATTTCCACTTGAAAGAAAAGGTTAGTTCATGAGGGTTTGTCAAGTAAAATGTGTAAGTTTATATTTTTTCCTTACCGGCAGTTTTCAGAGCTGCCGGTTTTGTATGCCAGAATCAATACTGTTCATATTTAAGAATGCGTGCCTGCATCTTGTCATCCATAGCAAGCTGGTTGCGGACGAACGCCCAATTGGCTGCGGGACGTCCATTCCACTTTTTATACAATTCCACAATCCGCAGATAGAATGCCTTTCGTACAGCGTCCTCATTGGGGAACGCTCCCTTTTTTGTGACTTTCCTCAAACTCGAATTGACAGACTCTATGGCGTTTGTCGTGTACATAACCTTCTTGACCGCGCTCCCATAATGATATAGCTGGGCTACATGCTCCCAGTTGCGTACCCATACATCTACTGCACCGGGGTATTTTATCTATGCCTGCTTAAACCGCTCAAATTCCGCTTCCGCCGCTTTCAGGCTGGGCGCCCCATATACTTTCTTTAACTGGGCAGTATATGCCTTATACTTTTTTGACGGTATGTATTTGATGGAATTTCGGATCAAGTGTACGATGCAGAGCTGCACTACAACGTCTTTGAAGATGCTCCTTGCCCCTTCTTCCAATCCCGATATGCCATCCATGCTGATGAACAGCACATCTTCCACGCCTCTTGCCCGGATCTCGTCAAATATCTGCATCCAATAGTGTTTCCCTTCCGATTCGCCGATCCACAGCCCCAGCACATCCTTTATACCGTTTACGTCATAGCCTAAAACGACATATACCGCACCGTTTTGTGTCTCCATTTCTTTTCGTATGGTAACGTAAATACAGTCGACAAAAAGGAATGTGTAGAACTTTTTCAGTGGACGGTTCTGTCATTCTTGTGCAGTTTGGATTACCCTGTCCGTAATCGTTGAAATGGTCTCATGGGAAATATCAAAACCGTATATGTCTTCCACAGTATCAGCAATATCGCGCTGGCTCATACCCCTCGCATACATGGACAATACCTTGTCCTCGATCCCGCTGACATCTTTTGTACGTTTGGGAATTGCTTTGGGTTCAAAGCTTCCTTCCCGGTCCCTGGGCACGGAAACATCCATTTTCCCATATGCAGTATGGACGGAATTATGGGAATAACCATTGCGCCTGTTCGTGGTATTCTTTTCCCCGCGCTCGTTGTTTCCATATCCCAGGTGGGAATCCATTTCATCCTGGAGCATGGCCTCAAACATCGGACCGAAGATGTTCTGGATGGCATCCTGCATCTCTTCCCTTGTCTGCGGCTGGTATTCCTCCATAATTGCCTGTGCGATTGCTGCTCCTTTTGTGTTCTGTCTGTTTCTTCGTGCCATAAGTGCTGTACCCATCCTTTTCTTCATCCTTTCTTTGAGTGTAGCACACCTTATACAGAAAAATAAAGTGTGCAGTTAGATTGTTGTATTTCTAACTTACACACTTTATTTTATACTCCCCTTTGGGAATATTTCTGCTGTCTTTGCTAGATTTTTATCATGCTATCTTGTGACATTTACGAAATTAGGAGGTTTGTCAACAGCTCGAAATTGCCCATCTATTTATTATACCCTAAGATTTTTTTGCGCCGTGGATAGCATCAGCTTGATGCGGTTTAGCTGGTTTACTTCGCTTGCGCCCGGATCGTAATCGATAGCTACGATATTGGCAAGAGGATGCTGCCGGCGCAGTTCTTTGATAACGCCTTTTCCAACGACATGGTTGGGAAGGCAGCCAAAGGGCTGGATGCAGACGATATTATTGACGCCCGTATGTATCAGTTCCAGCATTTCCCCGGTCAGAAACCAGCCTTCCCCGGTCTGGTTGCCAAGGGATACAATGTCCTTTGCATAATCCGCCAGCTGAGAAATTTTAGCAGGCGGATCAAAATGTACGCTCTGTTCAAATGCGTTGCGCGCCGCGCCGCGCAGCCATTCGAAAAATCGGATTCCCAAGTTTGCATTCCGGGCCGCCTGCTTGCGTTTGCCGAGGTATTTCACCTGGAAATTCTGATTATAAAAAGTATACAGTAAAAAGTCCGTCAAATCCGGTACAACTGCTTCGGCGCCTTCGGCTTCAAGCAGATCGACCAGATGGTTGTTGGCCGCAGGGTGGAATTTGACAAGTATTTCACCGACAATGCCTACCCGGGGCTTTTTTTCATCCGTCATGGGAAGCCGGTCAAAATCGCTTATAATTTCGCGGCACATCCGGTTAAACCTGCGGTGCGAAGGCATCCTGTCCTGTGACAGAAACGAGATTACCTGCTGCTTCCATTTGCCGTGCAGGGCGTTTGCGGAGCCGGGAACGGCTTCATATGGCCGGACGCGGTAGAGGCAGCGCATAAAGATATCGCCAAATTCCAGCGCGTAAAGCCCGCGGCGGAGAACGGAAAATGACAATTTAAAGCCCGGATTTTTCTCAAGGCCGCTTAAATTAATCGAAATGACAGGAACGTCTTCATAGCCTGCTTTCATAAGGGCGCGGCGGATAAAGCCGATATAGTTGGACGCGCGGCATCCGCCCCCTGTCTGCGAAATCAAAATGGCCGTCTTTTTCATATCGTATTCTCCGGAAAGCACGGCTTCCATAATCTGCCCCACAACAATCAAAGACGGGTAACACGCGTCATTGTTGACGTATTTTAATCCGGTGTCTACGGCGGAGCGGTTATCGGACGGAAGGACTTTCATCCGGTATCCCGCGCTGCAAAAAGCGGGTTCTAACAGTTCAAAGTGGATGGGCGACATCTGCGGGCAGAGAATGGTGTAGTCTTTGCGCATTTCCTCCGTAAATATCGTGCGCTTATAATCGGAAGGCACAATCTGCCGTCTTTTTTTTGCGTTATTTTTCTCACGGACGCGGATAGCGGCCAGTAAAGAGCGGACGCGGATGCGCGCTGCGCCGAGGTTGTTGACCTCGTCAATTTTAAGGCAGGTGTATATCTTGCCGGATTTGGTCAGTATGTCGCTGACGCAGTCTGTTGTAACGGCGTCAAGGCCGCAGCCGAATGAGTTTAACTGGATCAGATCCAGATTTTCCTGCGTTTTTACAAAATCGGCAGCGGCATATAAGCGGGAGTGGTACATCCATTGATCCATAACAATCAACGGCCTTTGGGGCTGTTTTAAGTGTGAAATGGAATCTTCCGTAAGAACGGCAAGCCCGTATGAATTGATCATTTCCGGTATGCCGTGGTGGATTTCCGGGTCAATGTGGTAAGGACGCCCGGCCAGTACGATGCCGCGCCGGTTTTCACGTTTTAAATAATCCAGGACTTCTTCTCCTTTTTGCTGGATTTCCTGCCTGGTTTTCATAAGTTCATCCCATCCCGCCTGTACCGCGGCCTTTATTTCCTGTTTTGCGATTCCAAATTCGCGGGCGAATACCCGGATGAGCTGTTCTTCCAGGGCAAAATAGCTGCCAAATGTCAGAAACGGGTTTAAGAAGCGTACCTTCCCGTCGGAAATAGCGTCTACGTTGTTTTTGATATTTTCCGCGTAGGAAGTGACAATCGGGCAGTTGAAGTGGTTGTTGGCATCCGGAAATTCATTGCGCTCGTATGGAATGCTGGGGTAAAAAATAAAATCCGCCTTTTTTTCAATCAGCCAGGAAATGTGGCCGTGCGCCAGCTTCGCCGGGTAGCATTCGGATTCGCTTGGGATGGAATCGATGCCCAGTTCGTAAATGCCGCGCGTAGACTGCGGGGAGAGCAGCGTGCGAAATTTAAGGCTTTTGAAAAATACGGCCCAAAACGGGAAATTTTCGTACATGTTTAAAACCCGCGGCAGTCCGACCGTGCCTCGTACGGCTTCTTTGGAAGAAAGCGGGCGGTACGCAAACAGGCGGTGGTTTTTGTAGGCAAATAAATTAGGAGGCCCGTCTGTTTTTTTCTCTTCTCCAAGGCCCCGTTCACAGCGGTTTCCGGTGATATATTTCCGGCCGCCCGAAAAGTGGTTGACGGTAAGCAGGCAGTGGTTGGTGCAGTGCGGGCAGCGCGTCAGTTCCGTGTCAAACGTCAGCCGGTGGATATCGTTTAGGGAAAGCATGGAACCGGTTTTATTTTCTCCGCAGCGCTCCCTTGCAATCAGGGCTGCGCCGAACGCGCCCATAATGCCTGCAATATCCGGGCGCACCACGCTGCAGCCGGATATCTGCTCAAAACTGCGCAGTACGGCGTCATTGTAAAAGGTTCCGCCTTGTACAACGATATGCCTGCCGAGATCTGCGGCGTCGGAAAGCTTGATCACTTTAAACAGCGCGTTTTTGATCACAGAATACGCAAGGCCGGCGGAAATATCGGAAACAGGCGCGCCTTCTTTCTGCGCCTGCTTTACTTTGGAATTCATAAATACGGTACAGCGTGTGCCAAGGTCAATCGGATTCGCGGCAAACAGCGCTTCGTTTGCAAAATCCTCTACACTGTAATTTAACGACTGGGCAAACGTTTCAATAAAAGAACCGCAGCCGGAAGAGCATGCTTCGTTTAGCTGGACGCTGTCAATGGTTTCGTTTTTGATTTTGATGCATTTCATATCCTGCCCGCCGATATCCAAAATACAGTCTACATTCGGATTGAAAAATGCGGCCGCGTAATAATGGGCGACGGTTTCCACTTCCCCTTCGTCAAGCAAAAACGCGGCTTTTAACAGCGCTTCCCCATAGCCGGTAGCGCAGGAGTATGCGATGCGCGCTTCTTTTGGCATACGGGCGCAGATTTCACTTAAGGCGCGCTGCGCCGTTATAAGCGGGCTTCCGTTGTTGCTGCTGTAAAACGAGTAGAGCAGGGAGCCGTCTTCTGCAATCAGGGCAATTTTTGTCGTCGTTGATCCTGCGTCGATGCCAAGGTAGCAGTTGCCCCGGTAGGAAGCGAGATCAGCTTTTTTGACATGATGCCTGGAATGCCGCGACAAAAAGTCCCGGTAATCGTTTTCATCAGAAAATAACGGCGAAAGGCGCGCGACTTCAAACTCCATCTGCAAATCAGAAGAAAGCATTTCAAGCAGCCTGCCAAATGAAATCTGCGTATCCGTACTGCAGTGCAGGGCGGAACCCACCGCCGCGAACAAATGGGAATGCTTTGGTTCAATGGCGTGTTCTTCGTCCAATTTCAGGGTACGGATAAACGTTTCTTTCAGTTCGGACAAAAAATGCAGCGGGCCGCCTAAAAACGCCACATGGCCGTGGATCGGCTTTCCGCAGGCAAGGCCGCTTATGGTCTGGTTGACGACAGCCTGGAAAATAGAAGCAGCCAGATCTTCCCTCGTAGCGCCTTCGTTGATCAGCGGCTGGATATCGGTTTTGGCAAATACGCCGCAGCGCGCTGCGATTGGGTAAATCTCCTGATAATTTTTGGCATATTCATTTAATCCGGCGGCGTCTGTCTGGATCAGGGAAGCCATCTGATCGATAAAAGAACCGGTGCCTCCGGCGCAGATTCCGTTCATGCGCTGTTCGGCGCCGCCGTTTTCAAAATAGATGATCTTGGCATCCTCGCCGCCTAGTTCAATTGCAACATCTGTCTGCGGCGCGTATTCCGAGAGGGCGGCCGATACGGCAACTACTTCCTGGACAAAGGGCAGTCCAAGATGCTTTGCCAGCGTAAGCCCGCCGGAACCGGTAATAACGGCAGAAAGTGAAAGATCTCCCAAGACGTCAAGGGCTTTTGTGATAAGCGAGGCAAGCGTTTCTTTGATATTGGCAAAATGGCGCTCATAGTCGGAAAACAAAAGCGTGCCCGCATTGTCTAAGACCACGACTTTGACCGTAGTGGAACCAATATCAATCCCCATCTTATTTTGATTGCTTTTTTCCATAATATCACCTGTTTTTACTTATTAAAATGTATTTTCGATTTGCAAACAAATTGTATTATACGACAGGATATCACAAAAAACAAATAAATTTTTTAGAAAATGTGCGTTAAAATTCCTTAGCTGGAAAAGAGAACCAGATTAGAGCGGGCGGAATATACTAAAGTAAATACGTTATATGGAGTTTATGATGGAATGCAGAGGAATTATTCATGTTGTCAGGGATGGCGATACATTATATACCGTGAGCAGGAAGTACCATGTGCCGCTGCTTGAAGTAATGTATGCAAATCCGTTTGTGGATATTTACAACCTACAGTTGGGAGACGAATTATGCGTCCCGGTTTCTTTGCGCGGAAGGGAAGAGTAAATATCTGGCTGGCGCATTGACAAAGCATGCAATAAAAATTATAATGCATGTAAATACCCTCCGCGGGCGAGCGTATCCTGTCTTTTGCCTGCGGAGGGCGGTGTTCCAGGGAGGAGGACAAGATATGAACAATTTACTAAATAAAATGGATCGCAGGCTGGGCAAATATGCCGTGCCGAATTTAATCGTATATCTGCTCGGGGGCTATGCCATAGGGTTTGTACTGCAGTACGTGGCGCCGGACGTGCTGAACCTGATGACGTTAGAGCCGTATTACATTCTGCGCGGACAAGTCTGGAGGCTTGTTACCTGGGTGCTTATGCCGCCGGATTCCAATCTTTTATTTGCCGTTATCATGATGATGTTTTATTATCAGCTTGGCCTGTCGTTAGAACGCACATGGGGGGCGTTTCGGTTTAATGTTTATATCTTCGGCGGTTTGATTTTTACCATAATCGGGGCCTTTTTGCTGTACGGTATTTTTTATGCGGTATATGGCGTGGGACTTCCGGTCATGGGAAGCTTCTTTACCACAAATTATATTAATATGGGAATATTTCTTGCATTTGCGGTCTGTTATCCGGAAATGCAGGTTTTTCTCTATTTTATCATTCCGATCAAAATGAAATGGCTGGCCGGTGTGTACGGCGTTTTGATTCTGTTCAACATTATCCAGTCCGGCTGGCCGGTTCGGATGGCGATTGTTATGTCGCTTTTAAATTTTCTTTTGTTTTATGTTTCGACCAGGGATTTCCACAAAATTTCGCCTAAGGAAATCCACAGGCGGCAGGCTTTTAAAAGGCAAGTACGCCAGGCTGCTCCCGGCTCTGGCGTAACAAAACACAAATGCGCCATATGCGGGAGGACAGAGCAAGATGATCCGTCCCTGGAATTTCGGTTTTGTTCCAAATGCGACGGGAATTACGAATACTGCCAGGATCATCTGTTTACACACCAGCACATTCACAAAAATTAAACGGGGATATATCCATGGGAGATACCATTTTACTATTTGAATCCAGGGATTTGTGCTACGAATCCAACCGGTATTTTATGGAATGCATGGCGGACGCGTTTGAACAGGCCGGTTATCCGGTAGAAATCTGCGATTTATCCGCCTGTATGGAAGAAAAACTAGAAGCAATTTTAAAGCGCCGTGAACAATTTTTGGCGGGATTTGACTTCAATTCCCTGCTGCCGCGGCTTGAACTTGAAGACGGGACGCCGTACCTTACGGCGCTTGGCGTCCCGTTTTACAATTATCTTGTCGACCATCCGCTTTATCACCACATAGGGATTAAGAACAGTTTCCCCGGATATTCCGTGATCTGTATCGATACCTGCCACCAAAGCTATGTCAGAAAATACTATCCGCATATCGGACAGGTTTTGTATCTGCCGTTAGGGGCAATGAAAGCGGATATGGAAAGAAGTTTTTGCCAGAAACGGCTGGAGCTTCTTTTTTTGGGTACTTACGAGCCGGAAGAAAACCTGTACCTGGAACTGTCGGATTACCCGGACGGGCAGAGACGGGAAATTGCGGCGCTCATTGATATGATGGGGGCGGATCACGAATTAACGCAGGAAGAAGCCCTTATGCGTTATTTAAAGGATCAAAAGCAGGAAATTAGCCCGGAGCAGTTTATCCGGAAAATGAACGCCGATTACCTTGCGGATAAATACCTGCGCAATAAAAGACGCAAAGACGCCGTATCCGCCGCGGCAAAAGCCGGGGTCTCTTTTACCATTATAGGGCAGGGCTGGGAGCTTGCAAAAGGGCTGGAAGGCCCGCACGTGCAGATACGGCAGGGAATTGGGTTTGCCGCTTCGGTCCAGATGATAGCGAACGCCAAAATGCTTCTAAACGTCACGCCCGGATTTTGCGGGGGCATGCACGACCGCGTTTATTCCGCTATGATCAACCGGACCCTCTGCCTTACGGAAAAAAGCGGCTTTTCCCAGAAGATCCTTCTGGATAAAGAGGAGGCTGTACTCTACGACAGCGCTAAGCCGCACACGCTGGCCGAGGCCGTTTCGTCACTGCAAAAACAGCCGGAACGCATAGAAGCCATAACACAGAGGGCATATCAAAAAGCCGCAGAGCGGCATACCTGGGCAAATCGCGTAAGCCAAATCATAAAAAGTCTGTCTTGCCGCACCGGATATAATCTGTTATAATCAAAAGCAGTCCGCAAAAAGCACGCAGCATAAGAAAGGGATGGAAGGATGAAAGACGGGATAGATAAAGTAAAACTGCCGCGCTTCTTGTTATACAGCCTGATTGGAGTATTTGTCCTTATTTTTTGTATTTATTTATTTGTGGGTTATTTTTTAAACCAGAAAAGTACCCAGGCTATTGAAGATGTTGGCAAAATTTATATGGCCAGTATGATAGAGCAGCTTACCATGCATTATGAGGTGACAATTGAAACGCGTCTTTCCCAGGCAGAAGCGCTTACCCGTACGATCCAGCCGGACAGCGCGGATAATGAAGAATTGTCTGCCAGCCTTGCATACAATGCAAAGGCCAGAGACTTTGAAGACCTGGCTATTTACTCTCCGGAAGGCGAATTTGAAATGATTTACGGCGATCCGCTGACGGTTACAGATCCGCAGCCGTTCCAGAAGAGTATATTAGACGGAGAAAGAAAAGTAGCGGTAGGAACTGATTCCAAGAATCAAAAAGTCATCCTGTTAGGCGTACCGTGCGCATACCAGATGAAAGACGGCTCCTACGGCGCAGCTTTGGTGGGCGGATTTTCCGTGGATTATATGAGCAGGCTGCTTTTCCTTGATACCAACGACAACAGCCTGACCAATTCTTACATTATCCGCAGGAACGGCAGCTACGTTGTACGCGGGGATGATTTTAACCAGGAAAGTTTTTTTGAACGGATTTATGATTTTTATAACGAATCAAACGATGGGCATGCGAACCAGTATGTGGATGCCATGACAAAAGCGATGGCGGAAAATGAAGATTATTCCGTTATTTTAGATCAAGGCAAACATTCCCGCTGGCAGATTTACTGTACCAGGCTTCCTTATTCCGAGTGGTATCTTGTGATGATACTGCCGTTTGATTCGCTTGACCACGTCGTTTCGGCCATGGGACGCCAGTGGATTTATGTCGTTTATGCCGCTTGTATTATTTCTATGGCGGCGCTTGGCCTGCTGTTTTACCAGTACATCAAAATGCTGGGCAAACAAATGCTTGTGCTTGAGGAGGCCAGAAAAGAAGCGGAACATGCCAACAATGCCAAAAGCGAATTTTTATCCAATATGAGCCATGATATCCGCACGCCGATGAATGCGATTGTGGGCATGACTACGATTGCCACGGTCAACATTGACAACAAAGAGCAGGTCAAAAACTGCCTGCGCAAGATTACGCTCTCCGGCAAGCACCTGCTTGGCCTGATTAACGACGTACTGGATATGTCCAAAATCGAGAGCGGAAAAATGGTTCTAAATATGGATCAGGTTTCCCTGCGTGAAATTATGGACAACATCGTAAATATCGTCCAGCCGCAGATCAAAGCCAAACATCAGAAGTTCCAGATATCCATACACGATATTTCCACGGAAAATGTCTGCTGCGACGGCGTCCGCCTGAACCAGATTTTAATCAATCTTCTGGGAAACGCAATCAAATTTACGCCGGAAGAAGGCTCTATCCATGTTTCGCTCTACGAAGAGGAATGCCCGAAGGGAGAGCATTATATACGGACGCATCTTCTGGTAAAAGACACCGGAATCGGCATGTCCGAAGAATATCAAAAGAAGATATTTGATTCGTTCAGCCGCGAAGATACTGCGCGCGTGCAGAAAACCGAAGGCACGGGGCTTGGCATGGCGATTACCAAGTATATCGTAGATACGATGGGCGGCACAATTGAAGTGGAAAGCGAACTCGGCAAAGGCAGCGAATTTCATGTGACGCTGGATTTGGCAAAAGCGGAAATCCAGGAAGCGGATATGGTGCTTCCGGACTGGCGTATGCTTGTTGTGGACGACGACGAGCAGCTTTGCGAGAGCGTTATCTATTCTCTGAAATCTTTGGGAATCAAACCGGATTGGTGCCTGGACGCTGAAACGGCAATTAAAAAAGTAGAAGAGCGGCACAAGAAGCACGACGATTACCAGATTATTTTGCTGGACTGGAAGCTGCCGGGTATGGACGGCATTACGGCTGCCCGTGAAATCCGCCATATTTACGGCGACGACGTCCCGATTTTAATTATATCCGCTTATGACTGGAGCGAAATTGAGAATGACGCAAAAGAAGCCGGTATTACCGGGTTTATATCCAAACCCCTGTTTAAATCCACACTATTTTATGGGTTACGGTCATTTATTGACGCCTGCGGGGACGCTGTCCCGGAAAGCGCTCCGGGGATGGAAGAGCCGGACTTTACCGGAAAGCGCGTTTTATTGGCGGAAGACAACGACTTAAACTGGGAAATTGCGCATGAGCTGCTTTCTGGCTTAGGGCTTTCATTAGACTGGGCGGAAAACGGGCAGATATGCGTTGATAAGTTCAAACAGTCTGCAGAAGGTTACTATGACGCTATATTAATGGATATCCGGATGCCGATCAAAAACGGCTACCAGGCGACAGAGGAAATCCGCGCCATGGATCGGAACGACGCGTCTATTCCGATTATTGCCATGACGGCAGACGCCTTTGCGGAGGATATCCAAAAATGTTTAGACTGCGGAATGAACGCCCATGTGGCCAAGCCCATTGATTTGCGGGATGTATCCAGCCAGCTGAAACGGTTTATGGATCGCAGTAAATAATTTAAAAGAGGGAGAGGAAAGGAATCAAATGGAACAGGCAACAGAAACCAAAAATTTTATAGAACAGATTATCGACAAAGATCTGGCGGAAGGAAATTGCGCTACCGTATGCACCCGGTTTCCGCCGGAGCCAAACGGTTATTTACATATCGGGCATGCAAAGTCCATACTTTTAAACGCCGGGCTTGCAAAAGAATACGGAGGGCTGTTCAACCTGCGTTTTGACGATACAAACCCTACCAAAGAAAAGATCGAATACGTGGAATCCATCAAAGAAGACGTCAAATGGCTTGGGGCCGACTGGGAAGACCGCCTGTATTTTGCATCGGATTATTTTGATCATATGTACGAAGCTGCGGTAAAGCTGATCAAAAAACAAAAAGCATACGTTTCGGATTTAAGCGCAGAGGAAATCCGCGCATACCGCGGCACACTGACGGAACCGGGCAGGGAAGACCCATCTTCAGGACGCAGCGTAGAAGAAAATTTAGCGTTATTTGAACAAATGCGGGAAGGAAAATTTGCAGACGGTGAAAAAGTACTCCGCGCCAGAATCGATATGGCTTCCCCGAATATCAACATGCGGGATCCGGTCATTTACCGCGTGGCCCATATGCATCATCACAACACCAAAGACAAATGGTGCATCTACCCGATGTACGATTTTGCACATCCGATTGAGGATGCCGTGGAGGGAATTACCCATTCCATCTGTACGCTTGAATTTGAAGATCACAGGCCGCTCTATGACTGGGTCGTGCGCGAAGTGGGATATGAACATCCGCCCAAACAGATCGAGTTTGCAAAATTATACCTTACAAACGTGGTAACTGGAAAGCGTTATATCAAACGGCTGGTAGAAGAAAAAATCGTAGACGGCTGGGACGATCCGCGTCTGGTATCCATTGCGGCCCTAAAGAGAAGAGGCTTTACGCCGGAGTCCATCCGCAGGTTTGTGGAACTCTGCGGCGTTTCAAAAAGCAACAGTTCCGTAGATTATGCAATGCTGGAATATTGTATCCGCGAGGATTTAAAACTAAAGAAAACGCGTATTATGGCGGTACTTGATCCGATAAAAGTGATTATCGACAATTATCCCGAAGGCCAGTCAGAGGAGCTTACGGTCGTCAACAACATGGAAAATAAAGAACTTGGAACTCACACGGTGACGTTTTGCAGGGAACTTTATATTGACAGGGAGGATTTTATGGAAGAACCGCCCAGGAAATATTTCCGTATGTTCCCGGGGAATGAAGTACGCTTGATGCAGGCTTATTTCGTAACCTGCAACAGCTATACAAAGGACGAAAACGGCAGGGTGACGGAAATTCACTGCACGTATGATCCTGCCAGCAAAGGCGGAAACAGCCCGGACGGCAGGAAGGTCAAGGGGACGATCCACTGGGTGCCGGCTCCTTACGCAAAACAGGTGGAAGTACGCCTTTATGAAAATATCGTGGACGAAGAACTGGGCGTTTACAACGAAGACGGAAGCTTGAATTTAAATCCCAATTCGCTGCAGATCCGCAAAAACTGTTATATAGAACCGTATGCGGCGGACGCCAAAGCCTATGACAGTTTTCAGTTTGTACGTCAGGGATATTTCTGCGTAGACGCAAAAGACACAACAAACGATCATCTGGTGTTTAACCGGATTGTTTCCCTTAAAAGTTCCTATTCGCTGCCGGCGAATGCGACAGACCGATAAAATGACAGGAGGTATCCCACATGGAAAACAAGGAAGCATTACAGAAGGAAGCCGCATTTTTATTTCCCAAGAAAATAAACTGCGCTGTCTGCCGGGAAGAATTTCCGACAAAACGGGTAAGAAGCGCAAAATTAAGGCGGTTACAGCCTGATTTCGACCTGCGTCCCCGGTTTCAGGACATCGATACTTTAAAATATGACGTCGATTCCTGCCCATTCTGCGGTTATACGGCAATGAGCAACTATTTCGGCCCTTTAAGCAAACTGCAGATTAGCCAGATACTAGAGCAAATCTGTATGACGTTTACGCCGCCTACGGAAGAAGAGCCGGAAACGTTTGGTTATGGGAGGGCGATTGCGCGGTATGAACAGGCGCTGAAATGTTCTCAGGTAAAAAACGCAAAAACAAGCGAGATCGCTTATACTTACTTAAAACTTTCCTGGCTGTACCGTTCCTATGCGGAAGAAAGCCAGATGGAAAAGGCCATGTATGAAGAGCGTTCCAAGACGTACTATAAAGAAGCGTACGACGGCTTCCAGAAAGCGATTTCATCCGAAGAATTTCCTATCTGCGGCATGGACTCGCTGACGATGGATTACCTTTTGGCGTGTATGGCCTTCCACTTCAAAGAATATTCCTTTGCATCGAAGTCCTTAAGCAATATTTTAAGTTCCAAAACCGCGAGCCGGCGGATTAAGGACAAGGCTCTGGATCTCAAAGAAATCATTGTGGCCGCCATCAAAAAAGAAGCGGAACAAAAACAGGCAGGCTAAGGCGGGGAAACGGCAATGCTTGAATTGATGATACCTTTGGACGGCAATTCAAGGAAACCGCTGTATGAACAGATTTATATTTATATACGCACCCATATTGCAGACGGTAAAATTTCCTGTGGGGAAAAATTACCGTCTACTCGTTTTTTATCCGCCCATCTGCAGGTTTCAAGAACCACGGTGGAACTGGCTTACGGGCAGCTTTTATCGGAAGGATATATTGAAGCGAAGCCCTGCCGGGGCTATTATGCCTGCGATATTTCCGGATTGTGCCAAAACGGGCCGCTTTCCAAAATTTCCATGGAAAAGCCGCAGGCAAAGCGCAAGACAGGGGATACGGGCTGCCGGATTGTTTTTTCTCCGGACGCCAACGAGCCCGGCGCATTTCCCTTTGCCACCTGGCGCAGGATTTACCGGGAAGTGCTGGCGGAAAATGATAAAACGCTTCTGACCGCCGGGGAGGCTGCCGGGGAGTGGGAACTGAGGGAAGCGCTGTGTCGGTATCTGTATCATGCAAGAGGGGTAAACTGCCGTCCGGAGCAGATGGTTGTAGGGGCGGGGAACGAATATCTTTTGCTGCTTTTAGCGCAGATCATCGGTCCCGGCAAAACGGTTGCAATGGAAAACCCGACTTATTGGAAAGCTTATCGGACGCTTGCTAATGCGGGGTATACGGTGGCCGGGCTTTCCGCGGATTCGGGCGGAATCCGGATGGAGGAAATCCGGCGGCTTATGCCGGATATTATCTATACCATGCCGTCCCACCACTTTCCGACAGGAAGGGTTATGCCAATGAAGCGCCGGCTTGAACTTCTGCAGTGGGCAGGGGAAAAAACGGGGCGTTTTTTAATTGAAGACGACTATGACAGTGAATTTCGTTACCGCGGAAAGCCCGTCCCATCCCTGCAGGGCAGCGACAGAAACGGGACTGTCATTTATTTAGGCACGTTTTCAAGAAGCATCAGCCCGGCTGTCCGCGTCAGCTTTATGGCGCTTCCGGATACGCTATTAGAAAGCTACTATGTCAATTGCGGATTTTATGCGTCTACGGTGCCCAAGGAACAGCAAAAGGCGCTTGCGGCATTTCTTTCCGGCGGGTACTTTGAGCGCTACTTAAACAAAATGAGGCGGATTTACAAAGAAAAGCACGATCTGTTTTTGGCGCTGCTCAAAAAAGAAGCCTGGGTGTCCCATATTTACGGCGATCATGCCGGGACGCACCTGCTGGCGGAACTGAATACAAAGCAGGCCGTTTGGCAGCTTGTCAAAAAAGTTAAAGCGCAAGGCGTGCGCGTTTTTGATTTGGAGGAATACCGGATCTTAGGCGCAGGTTCCCCCAAACTGCAAAAAGGGCGTCCCGCCCTGCTTTTGGGATACGGCGCGCTGACCGAGGAAGAAATGAAAGAAGGGATTGCCTGTATCCGTAAAGCGATGGACGGCAAAGAAAAGGAGATAGAATATGGCGAAACATGACGCATATGACGCAAGCAGCATTGCAGTATTAGAAGGGCTTGAAGCCGTCCGCAAAAGGCCGGGCATGTATATTGGAAGCGTATCGTCCAAAGGGCTCAACCACCTGGTATATGAAATTGTGGACAATGCGGTAGACGAGCATCTGGCCGGGTTTTGCGATACGGTGCGCGTCACATTAGAAGCGGACGGGTCTTGTACGGTAGAAGACAACGGGCGCGGCATTCCGGTCGGGATGCATGCAAAAGGCGTTTCCGCGGCGCGCGTGGTATTTACGACGCTGCATGCGGGAGGCAAATTCGATAATGCGGCTTACAAGACGAGCGGGGGACTGCACGGAGTCGGTTCTTCCGTCGTCAACGCGCTGTCCGTATTTATGGACGTACAAATAAGCCGCGACGGCTATATCCACCATGACCGCTATGAACGCGGCGTTCCCGTAATCGAGTTGGAAGACGGGCTTTTGCCCAGGCTCAAAAAAACAAAACAGACCGGAACGGCCATCAATTTTATGCCGGACGCGGAAATTTTTGAAAAAATACGCTTCAAAGGAGAGGAAATTAAAAGCCGCCTGCACGAAATGGCCTATTTAAACCCCGGCCTTACAATTATTTATGAAGACCGGCGTCTGCCGGAGCCGCAGCAAAAAGTATTCCACGAAGAAGAAGGCATCCGCGGGTTTGTCGCGGAGTTAAACAAAAATTCCGAGGCCGTCTGCGATGTGGTCTATTTCTGCGGGGAAAACGAGGGGATTGCCGTAGAAGCGGCGTTTCAGTATACCAATGAATTTCACGAAAACGTGCTGGGGTTCTGCAACAATATTTACAATGCAGAAGGCGGAAGCCATTTAACCGGGTTTAAAACAACGTTTACAACGCTGTTAAACCAGTATGCCAGGGAACTTGGCGTATTAAAGGAAAAGGACGCCAACTTTACCGGGACGGACGTCAGAAACGGCATGACCGCCGTGATTTCCGTAAAGCACCCGGATCCGCGTTTTGAAGGGCAGACCAAGACCAAATTAGATAACCAGGACGCGGCAAGGGCTGTCGGAAAGGTATCCGGCGATCAGATACCGCTTTATTTTGACAAAAATTTGGAAAGCTTAAAAGCCGTATTGGGCTGCGCCGAGAAAGCCGCTAAAATCCGTAAATCCGAAGAACGGGCCAAAACCAACCTTCTGACAAAACAGAAATTTTCATTTGATTCCAACGGCAAGCTGGCAAACTGCGAAAGCAGGGACGCTTCGGCCTGCGAGATTTTTATTGTCGAGGGAGATTCGGCGGGCGGTTCCGCCAAATCGGCCAGGGATCGCAGTTTTCAGGCGATTCTTCCAATACGCGGAAAAATCTTAAACGTGGAGAAGGCCAGCATTGACAAGGTGCTTGCAAACGCCGAAATCAAAACCATGATCAATGCGTTTGGCTGCGGGTTTTCCGAAGGCTTCGGCAATGATTTTGACATTACAAAGCTTCGGTATAACAAAATTATTATTATGGCGGACGCGGATGTGGACGGCGCGCACATATCCACGCTTTTGCTGACGTTATTTTACCGCTTTATGCCGGAACTGATCTTTGAGGGGCATGTGTATATTGCAATGCCGCCGTTGTATAAGGCGATTCCGTCCCGCGGGGCAGAAGAGTATCTTTACGATGACGCGGCGCTTGAAAAATACCGGAAACGCCATAAGGGCGGCTTTACTTTACAGAGGTATAAAGGCTTAGGCGAAATGGACGCCGATCAGCTTTGGGAGACGACGCTGGATCCCAAAACCCGGATTTTGAAAAAAGTGGAAATTGAAGACGCCCGAATGGCGTCCGACGTCACCGAAATGTTAATGGGAACCGATGTGCCGCCGCGCCGGGCGTTTATTTATGAACACGCGCAGGACGCACAGCTGGATGTATAGGAAGGAATGCAAAAATGACAGAAACAGAACAGATCATCCGGACAGAATACTCGGAACTGATGCAGAAGTCCTACATTGACTATGCGATGAGCGTGATTATTGCAAGGGCGCTGCCGGACGTACGGGACGGCTTAAAGCCGGTGCAGAGAAGAACGCTTTACGATATGTATGAACTTGGCATACGCTACGATAAGCCGTACCGCAAATGCGCCCGTATCGTAGGGGATACCATGGGTAAATACCATCCTCACGGCGACAGTTCTATTTATGAAGCGCTTGTGGTAATGGCACAGGAGTTTAAAAAAGGCCTGCCCCTTGTGGACGGGCACGGAAACTTCGGTTCCATTGAAGGGGATGGGGCGGCCGCCATGCGTTATACGGAAGCCAGGTTAAAAAAGATTACGCAGGAAGCGTATCTGGCGGATTTGGATAAAGACGTCGTGGATTTTGTGCCGAACTTTGACGAAACCGAAAAAGAACCCGCCGTACTGCCGGTAAAAGTGCCCAATCTACTGATAAACGGTGCGGAAGGGATTGCCGTAGGCATGGCTACAAGCATTCCTCCCCACAATTTTGGAGAAGTGATAGAAGGCGTAAAAGCCTATATGAAAAACCCGGATATCAATACGGAGCAGATGATGGAATACATCAAAGGCCCGGATTTTCCCACCGGGGGAATCGTCGTCAATAAAGACGATCTGCTGCAGATTTACGCTACAGGAACGGGTAAAATCAAAATCCGCGGCAGGGCGGCCGTTGAGAAACTAAAAGGCGGTAAAGAAAAAATTATTATTACGGAAATTCCCTATCCTATGATAGGCGCGGGCATCGGCAAATTTTTAAACGACGTATACGCCCTGGTGGAATCCAAAAAAACGGCGGATATCGTCGATATTTCGAACCAGTCTTCCAAGGAGGGGATCCGCATTGTCATAGAACTGCGCCGCGGGGCCGACGCAGAACGCCTGCTTGGCCTGCTTTACAAAAAAACGCGCCTGGAAGATACATTTGGCGTAAATATGCTTGCCGTAGCGGAAGGCCGGCCGGAAACGATGGGGCTTGTACCGTTTATCCGCCACCACGTCAATTTCCAGTATGAAATTGCAACGCGCAAATACAAAACGCTTCTGCAAAAAGAACTGGAAAAAAGAGAAGTGCAGGAGGGGCTGATAAAAGCCTGCGACGTAATCGATCTGATCATAGAAATACTGCGCGGCAGCAAACATATTAAAGACGCAAAAGCCTGCCTGACCGAAGGGATCACGCAGCCAATCCGGTTTCAATCAAAAGCGTCCGAAAAAAAGGCCGCCGCGCTGCGTTTTACAGAACGGCAGGCAACCGCTATTTTGGAAATGCGCCTGTACAAACTGATTGGCCTTGAAATAGAAGCCCTTATGGCGGAATATGAAAAAACGAAAAAAAATATTCTGCGGTATGAAGAAATTTTAGGGAGCCGCGCCGCCATGGCAAAGGTGATTATCAAAGAACTCGAAGCCCTCAAGAAGGAATATGCCGTTTTACGCAGGACGGATCTTGAGCAGGCGAAAGAAATTATTTTAAAAGAGCCGCAGATAGAAGAGACGGACATTGTTTTTTTGATGGATCGCTTCGGTTATGCGCGGGCGGTGGACGCAGGCGTTTACGAACGGAACAAAGAGGCGGCGGACAGCGAAAACCATTTTGTAATCCCATGTAAAAATACCGGCAAAATCGCTGTTTTTACAAACCAGGGACAGATGCATCTTATCAAGGCGGCGGATCTGCCTTTTGGAAAATTCCGGGATAAAGGGCAGCCGATTGACAACTTAAGCAATTACGACAGCAGTAAGGAAACGTTTGTTTTTGCGGCGTCTGTCGCCGTTTTAAAACAGAGGAAGCTTATATTCGTTACCCGGTTTGGGATGTTAAAGACCGTGGCCGGGGAGGAGTTTGACGTTGCAAAACGCACGACGGCGGCCACAAAGCTTTCCGAAGGGGACGAAGTAGTGCGGATTGGCATAAAAGAAGAGGGGCTCCATATGATCCTGCGCTCTGAAAAAGGCATGTTTTTGCGGATTGAAGCGGCGTGTATCCCGGAAAAGAAAAAAGGGGCCGTCGGGGTGCGCGGCATGCGGCTTTCGGCAGAAGATATGCTGGCGGAAGCATACCTGCTTATGCCCGGGGAAAGCCTTACCGTGCCGCTTAGGGAACGGGAACTGGAGTTAAGCCGCCTTAGGGTGGGAAAACGTGATACAAAAGGAGTCAGGCACGTATAACAAAAGAAAGCGGGGCAGTTATGGATTATGCACAGGCAGTAAAGTTTCACGAAGAGATAAAAGCATACGGAAGTATTTTGGGACTTGACAGCATGCGGGCGTTAATGCGCCAATTGGGCGATATCTGGCGTCACCTTCCGGCCGTCCACGTCGCCGGGACAAACGGCAAAGGCTCTGTCTGCTGTTTTGCGGCTTCGGCGCTGAAAGAAGCGGGGTACCGGGTGGGGCAGTATAGTTCTCCTGCAGTATTTCATCTGCGGGAGTGCTGCCAGATAAACGGCCAATGGATTTCGGAAGAAGAGTATGCGTCTTGTATGCAGGACGTTTCGGACGCATGCCGCAGGATGCAGGAAGAAGGACTTCGCCATCCGACAGTATTTGAAGCCGAAACAGCGCTGGCATTTTTGTGGTTTTACAGGCAAAAATGTGATATTGTGCTTTTAGAAGCCGGCATGGGAGGCAGTACGGACGCTACAAATGTAATCGAACATCCGCTGTGCAGCGTATTTACTTCCATTGGCATGGATCATATGCAGTTTTTAGGGAACAGCATCGTAGAAATTACGCGTGTAAAAGCAGGAATCATCAAACGCGGCTGTCCCGTTGTTTCGGCCGCCCGGCAAGGCGAATCCGGGCGAATTTTAAGGGAATGCGCATCTGCGCTTAACGCTTCCTTTCACGAGGCGCTCCCAATGGAAGAGGCATATGCAGAAAACGGCGCGCTTATCTGCCGCCATCCTGTGCTTGGGGAACTTCGCCTGTCGATGGGGGGAAGCTATCAGGAAAATAACGCTTCGCTCGCCATAAGCGTAATCGGCCTGCTGCGGCAGGCGGGTTATTCTGTTTCCGACAGCCAGCTGCGCCGTGGGATAGAGCGCGCGGTATGGCCCGGGCGGTTTGAGCGGATATCTTTTCATCCGCCCTTTTATATCGACGGCGCGCATAACCCCGACGCGGCGCTGGAACTGAAAAAAAGCCTGCTTGCCCATTTTGGGAACAAAAAAAAGATTGGGATTATGGGCGTAATGGCAGATAAGCCTTACAAAGAAATGGCGCGTATTCTGCTGCCTTGTTTTGATCAGATTTTTACCGTAACGCCGGATAATCCCAGGGCGCTTTGTTCTTTAGAACTTGCAAAAGAGATTACGGCGTGCGGCGGGCAGGCGCATGAAGCCGCAGATATAAAAGACGCGGTGCGCCTTTCGTATGCGGCTGCCCGCAAAGAAAGCGGGGTAGCTGTGGCTTTTGGATCGCTTTTCTATTTAAAGGAGGTCAAAGATGCGTTATTTCAACTCACCGGGCAGCTTCCATAATTCCTTAAAAACGGCTCCCATGCGTTTCTGGGAGGTTTTGTATCCTGTTTTTATGTATTATGCCGTGACGGTTGCCGCTTTGTATGTATTGCATTTCCTTTTGCCTGGAGAAACGGATGTTCCTGTGTTTCGCCAGCTTCTTACGTCTTTGGCGTCTCTGCCCGTTTTATATTCGTTTTACAGGCAGGATAAGCCGTTCCGTGCGGCTATGCAGCCAAAGAGAACCGTTTTGGTATCTCTCCTTGCGTTTGTGTCCGGCGTTTTTTTTGCACTGGCTTTAAACAATCTGCTTGGCATGCTTCGCATTGCCGATTATTCCGCTTCATACGAACAGGTGTCCGAAACGTTTTATTCCGGAAGGGTGGCGCTGGAACTTTTGGCGCTTGGAGTTGTCATTCCTGTAACCGAAGAATTTTTATTCCGCGGGATTGTCTATGAGAGGGCTAAAAACTGGCTTGGCCCCAAACGCGCCGCTCTTGTATCCGCCGTTTTGTTTGGAGTGGTCCATATGAACCTGGTACAGTTTGTATACGCTTTTATATTCGGAATTTTGCTGGCTTATTTTATGGAGCGCTCGGGAAGCTTTGCCGCGGCGGCGGCCGCGCATATGGCGGCAAATATTTCGTCCGTGCTCAGGGCGGAAACGAACATTTTACCTGTATTCAACCAAAATTCCATCGTAACAACAGCCGTCCTTTTTCTGGCGGCGGCCGCAGGAATTTTTGGAACCGAACAACTCTGCAAAAAATTCAAAAAATAAAGCGTCTGCATAATCTTTCCCAAAAAAGAAATACTAACAGAAAAAAGCAGGAGAGATATATGCAATGTCAGAAAAACAAAAATATGATATCGGGGAGCAAAGCCTTACCTTCCCGCAGGACGTTTACTTAATCGCAAGCGCGTCCGTAGTCGGCAAAAAAGAAGGGGAAGGACCGCTTGGGAAAGCGTTTGACATGATATGCGGGGACGATAAATTCGGCGAAGATACCTGGGAGATGGCGGAGAGCACGCTGCAAAAAGAAGCGCTCCTGCTTGCCATGGGGAAAGCAGGCTTAAAACCGGAGGATATTCGCTATTTGTTTGCAGGGGATTTGCTGGGGCAAAATATCGCGACTTCTTTTGGACTGATGGATTACGAAATTCCTCTGTTCGGGCTTTACGGCGCCTGTTCGACGGCCGGGGAGTCTCTGTCCTTAGCTTCCATGTGCGTAGGCGCAGGCTATGCCAAAAACGTGGCCGCTCTTACTTCAAGCCATTTTGCCAGTGCGGAAAAACAGTTTCGTTTTCCCCTGGAGTATGCCAATCAAAGACCCGTATCAGCTACCTGGACCGTTACCGGAAGCGGGGCCTTTCTATTGTCCGGCAAAAAGGGAAACGTACGAGTTACCGGAATTACCACTGGTAAAATCGTAGACATGGGGATTAAAGATTCTATGAATATGGGAGCCGCCATGGCTCCTGCAGCGGCGGATGTTATCGAACAAAATTTAGAAGATTTTAAGCGCAAGCCCGGGGATTACGACAAAATTGTGACCGGGGATTTGGGCTATATCGGCCAGGAAATTTTGATCAATCTGCTGAAACAGAAAAAAATAGATATTTCAGGCGTACACGAGGACTGCGGCATTTTAATATACGATAAGGAAAAACAGGGCACCGGTTCCGGCGGCTCTGGCTGCGGCTGTTCCGCCGTCACCTTAAGCGCGCATTACCTGCCCAGGTTAAGCGACGGCAGTTTAAAACGCATTTTATTCGTCCCGACGGGGGCGCTTTTGTCTACCGTAAGTTTTAATGAAGGGCAAAACGTTCCCGGAATTGCACACGCGGTTGTTTTGGAACACGCAGGAGAGGAGGCGTAAAGATGGACTATATGAACGCGTTTTGGGTCGGCGGCCTGATTTGCGCTTTAACCCAGATTCTAATGGAAAAAACCAAAATGCTTCCGGGGCGCATTATGGTGCTTTTAGTTTGCAGCGGAGCGGTTCTTGGAGCCGTCGGCATTTACCAGCCTATCATCGACTACGCCGGAGCAGGGGCTTCCGTCCCGCTTCTTGGCTTTGGCAACACGCTTTGGAAGGGTGTAAAGGAGGCCGTGGATGAAAACGGCCTTTTGGGTATATTTATGGGCGGGTTTCAGTCAAGCGCAGTCGGAATCTGCGCGGCTTTGGTCTTTGGCTATCTGGCTAGCCTGGTGTTTGAACCCAAAATGAAATCCTGATTTTTAGACTTTTTTCTGAATAAAAACAAATATACTGCGCAGACTATCTTTGGATTCCAATGGAGGATCCTCATATGAGAAAAAGGAGGCATCATTTCATGATGAAGAATCTGAGAAAGCTTCTGTTGTGCTGTATTATGAGTATGGCCCTGCTGTCGCTGACGGCCTGCGGAAACCGGAACAATACCGCAGGTAACAACAATACAAACCAGGATACGAAAGACAGTAATGCCAATAATACAAACGACAAAAACAATTCCGACAAAACCGCAGGCAATAAAAATGGCAACGGAGTTGTAGACGACGTGGAAGATGCGGTTGAAAATACCGGAGATGCGATTGTAGACGGCGTGGAAGATATGGGAAATGACTTAGAGGATGCAGTTGACGGCGTGGGCGGAACCGAAAATAATTCTACAGAGAATGATTCTGGCAAAACAAACGGAAACAACACATCCAAAAATAACACAAAGTCGCGTTAATCAGGAAAAAAACGGAAATGGGACAATTCCATTTCCGTTTTTTATATTATATAAAAAAAGAGAATCATATTTCTGCTTGCAGGATTCCGGTAAATACTGTAAAATTTTTTTGTTTTATAAATCCGAAACAGCATAAAAGGAGCAGAAAATTTATGACGGAAGAACAGTACAAACGATTGTCTAAACCATATCGGGAAAGCAAAGGAATGCGGCGTTGTCTGGCCGCGGCGGACGCGCTGATTACGGCCCTTATCTTTCTTTCTTATCCTGTTTTTTTAATATATGCCGTTTATAATAAAAGTACGCCTGCATTTGCCTGCGATATCATGATACCGGCTGTTTCTTTTGGGTTCTTATCGCTGTTCCGCAGATTATATTCTGCGCCAAGGCCGTATGAGGTGTGGGATATAACGCCGCTGCTAAAAAAAGACACCAGAGGGAAATCTTTTCCCAGCCGGCACGTCTTTTCGGTTTTTATCATTGGAATGACGTATTTTCACACGTTTCATATACTTGGCGCAGCCGTTTTGCTGTCCGGAGCCGCCTTGGCCTGCATCCGGGTTATCGGCGGGGTACATTTTCCCAAAGACGTTGCCGCGGGGGCTGCGTTTGGAATCTTATTTGGTCTGTTATTCTGGGTTTTATAAAAGATTATTCATCAATCGAATAATTCGGCGCTTCTTTTGTAATATGGATATCGTGCGGATGGCTTTCTTTTAACGACGCCGCTGAAATCTTCACAAATTTTGCGCGTTCATGCAGTTCGGAGATGTTCGGGCATCCGCAGTAGCCCATACCGGAGCGGATTCCGCCGACTAACTGGAAAACCGTATCTTCCACGCTTCCTTTGTACGCTACGCGCCCTTCCACGCCTTCCGGAACCAGTTTTTTGGAATCCTCCTGGAAATAGCGGTCTTTGCTGCCGTTTTCCATAGCGGCAATCGAACCCATACCGCGGTATACTTTGTACTTCCTGCCCTGGTATAACTCAAATGTCCCGGGCGCTTCGTCGCATCCTGCGAACATACTGCCCATCATGCACACGTCGGCGCCTGCGGCTAACGCCTTTGTCATATCGCCCGAATACTTGATGCCGCCGTCTGCAATAATCTTAACGCCGCTTCCCTTTGCCGCTTCGTAACAGTCCATAATCGCCGTCATCTGCGGTACGCCAATGCCTGCGACAACGCGTGTCGTACAAATGGAACCGGGGCCGATTCCAACCTTTACCGCGTCTGCGCCTGCGGCAATCAAAGCTTTTGTCGCTTCTCCGGTTGCAATATTTCCTGCAATCACCTGAAGGTCTGGATATTTTTCTTTCACGCGTTTTACGGCTTCTATAATATTTTTGGAATGCCCGTGCGCCGAATCGAGTACGACCACGTCTACATGCGCTTTTATCAGGGCGTCAATCCGCTCCAACATATTTTGCGTAATGCCTACGCCTGCGCCGCAGAGCAGACGTCCCTGTTCGTCTTTTGCCGAAAGAGGGTAGCGGATCTGCTTTTCAATATCTTTAATGGTAATAAGTCCTTTTAAATTGTAATTGCCGTCTACTAAGGGGAGTTTTTCTTTCCTGGCTTTCGCAAGGATCTGTTTTGCCTCTTCTAAAGAGATGCCGGTAGGAGCCGTAATCAAATCCCTGGACGTCATAGATTCGCTGATTTTTTTAGAAAAATCCGTTTCGAATTTTAAATCGCGGTTTGTAATAATGCCGACTAATTTTTTGCCGCCGCTTTCTACGATAGGGACGCCGGAAATGCGGAATTTGCGCATCAGGTTTTCCGCATCACGCAGCGTGTGTTCCGGGGTCAGCGAAAATGGATCGGTGATAACGCCGTTTTCCGAACGCTTTACTTTATCAACTTCATCTGCCTGCGCTTCAATTGACATATTCTTATGGATAATGCCGATGCCGCCCTGCCTGGCCATGGCAATTGCCATCCTGTGCTCCGTGACCGTATCCATACTTGCGCTCATCATTGGAATGTTCAGCGTAATTTTGCCGGTCAGGCGCGTTGTCAAATCAATCATATTTGGTGTCACTTCGGAATACTGCGGAACTAATAATACGTCGTCAAACGTAATTCCTTCACCGATTACTTTACCCATTTAAGGCTCCTCCTTTTCTTAAGAAAAAATGTATGATTTTTGAACAAGTTATTAATTTCAAGATTCTAACAAATATGCAACACGGTGTCAATCAAAATTCAGAAAATAACTGACAAAAAGACATAAAAAAATACGTTGACAAACCGCTTCGAATCATATATCATAAAACGGTATGCCGCACAGTGAGGCTAAAGTCTGCCGTAATGCAGCGCCGAAACTGGCGAGTAATGATAATAGGAGGTGCCATATGTACGCAATCATAGCAACAGGTGGTAAGCAGTATAAAGTATCCGAAGGCGATATCATTACCATTGAAAAGCTGGGTTTAGAAGCCGGAGAGAAGGTGACGTTTGATCAGGTGCTCGCAGTATCCGACAATACCTTAAAGGTAGGCGACGCCGTAGCAAACGCAACGGTGGAAGCTTCTGTCGTAAAAGAAGGCAGGGGCAGAAAAGTCATCGTATACAAATACAAACGCAAGACCGGCTATCACAAGAAACAGGGCCACAGGCAGTCGTTTACCCAGGTGAAAATTGACAAAATCAACGGTTAAACCAGAAATGAGTTTTGTATGATTCATGTAACGGTTTTAAAAAACCAGAACGGAAAATATATCGGTTTTAACTGTATCGGGCATGCAGGTTTTGCGGACGCCGGAAAGGATATCGTATGCGCCGGGGTTTCGTCCCTTGTGATTAACACGGTCAATTCCATTTCCGTCCTTACAAAAGAACGCTTTGATATGGATACGGACGAAATATGTGGCAGGATAAGCCTGCGGTTTTGCGGACCGTGCGGCCATGACGCGGGGCTTCTTATGGAGTCTATGATACTTGGCCTGCAGGGCATAAAGAAACAGTACGGATCCGGATATATTACGCTTGACTTCAAGGAGGTGTAAGATAATGTTAAATATGAACTTACAGTTTTTTGCACATAAAAAGGGAGTTGGTTCCACCAAGAACGGCCGTGATTCCGAGTCGAAACGCTTGGGTGCAAAAAGGGCTGACGGACAGTTTGTAAAAGCCGGGAATATTTTATACAGGCAGCGCGGTACAAGGATTCATCCGGGCATTAATGTCGGCATCGGCAGTGACGATACGTTATATGCGAAGGCAGACGGCATACTGCGTTTTGAGAGAAAAGGAAGAGACAGGAAACGGGCTTCCGTTTATCCGGTTGCCAGCAACGAATAAGAAGCTACAATAGACCCGACGCTTAGCCGGGTCTATTTTCATTTCATAGGAAAGGCCAGTAAGATTTTTAAGAGGTGAAAAGGATGTTTGCCGACAGAGCAAAAATTATTATAAAATCAGGCAAAGGCGGAAACGGGCATGTCAGCTTCCGCCGTGAAAAATATGTCCCCAACGGCGGACCGGACGGCGGAGACGGCGGGAGGGGCGGCGATATCGTTTTTGTGGTGGACGACGGCGTCAATACCTTAAGTGATTACCGTTACCGCCGCAAATTTTCTGCCGGGAACGGGGAAGACGGCCGCAAAAAAAACTGCCACGGCAAAAACGGGGAAGATCTGATCTTAAAAGTCCCGGCCGGAACTGTTATCAAAGACGCGGCTTCCGAAAAGGTCATAGCCGATATGTCCGGCAGCAACAGGCGCCAGGTTATTTTAAAAGGCGGCAGGGGAGGGATGGGCAACCAGCACTATGCTACGGCTACCATGCAGGCCCCCAAGTACGCGCAGCCAGGCCAGGACGCCCTGGAAATAGAAGTGCTGCTTGAATTAAAGGTCATTGCGGATGTGGGGCTTGTAGGCTTCCCAAACGTCGGGAAATCCACATTGCTTTCCCGTGTGACGAAGGCCCGTCCCAAAATAGCCAACTACCATTTTACGACGCTTTCCCCCAATCTTGGCGTTGTGGATATGGAGGGACACAGAGGTTTTGTTATTGCGGATATTCCGGGGCTGATCGAAGGGGCTTCCGAAGGGATCGGCTTAGGGCATGAGTTTTTGCGCCATATTGAACGCACCAAAGTACTGATCCATATGCTCGACGCAGCTTCTACAGAGGGTAGGGATCCGATTTTGGACTATTACGCCATCTGCAAAGAACTGGAGGCGTATAATCTGGATTTACCGAAGAAGCCGCAGGTCATTGCCGCAAATAAAACGGATGTTTTCTGTGAAGAAGACAACTCTGTTTTAGAACGGATAAAAGAAGAATTTGAACCGAAAGGCATACGGGTATTTCCGATTTCCGCCGTTAGCGGAAAAGGCGTAAAAGAGCTTTTGTATTACGTGGACAGCCTGCTTTCCGGGATGCGGGACGCCCCGGTAACCTATGCCGCGGAATACGATCCGGCGCTTCATTTCTTCCGGAACGAAACGTATACCATAGAACGGGCGGACGACGCCGCATTTGTTGTAGAAGGGCCCAAAATCGAAAAAATGTTAGGGTATACAAATATAGATTCCGAAAAAGGATTTTTGTTCTTCCAGAAATTTTTAAAAGAACAGGGAATTTTAGAGGAACTTGAGAAACTCGGGATTGAGGACGGGGATACGGTCCGGATGTATGGGCATGAATTTGATTATTACAAATAACAGAGAGGAAAGCACTTATGTTAAACAGCAAACAAAGAGCGTTTCTTACCGGTGAGGCAAATAAGCTTACGCCTATTTTCAGGGTCGGAAAAGCCAGCCTTACGCCGGAAATAATTTCCGCGGTTGACGCTGCATTAGAAAAACGGGAACTGATCAAAATATCCGTATTAAAGAACTGCTTGGACAACCCGAAAGAAATCGCGGAAGTCATAGCAGAACGGACCCGTTCACAGGTCGTTCAGGTGATTGGCAAAAAGATTATACTGTTCCGCGTATCCAAAAAGAAGCCGGTCATAGAACTGCCAAAATAAAACGGCTCCAAAACCAGCCAGGGAGCAAAATTGATTATGAAAGAACAAAAAACGGGCAGAATCGGTATAATGGGCGGCACGTTTGATCCGATTCATTACGGGCATCTGCTGATTGCCCAGGACGCCGCAGAAGAATTTGAGTTAGATCAGGTGATTTTTTTGCCGACCGGAAAATCACCCCATAAAGCGGCGGACAAGGTGACGGCTCCGGCTGTCCGCTGCGATATGGTGCGGCTGGCAATCAAAAACAACCCGAAATTTTCCATTTCCACCATAGAAGCGGAAAATACCGAAATCAATTATACGTATCTGACACTGCAGAAATTGCGTCAGATGTATCAGAACACGCATTTTTATTTTATTATGGGAGAAGATTCCTTAGACGACTTCGGAAACTGGAAAAACCCCGCCGGCATCTGTAAAATGGCGTCTTTGCTTGTAGCTGTGCGCGGAGACAGCGCCCAGGGGATTTGGGCGAAAATCGAGCAGGCAAAGCAGCGTTATCCTGCCGATATGCACCTGCTGCACGCGCCGGCTTTTTCCGTATCTTCCAGGGATATCCGCAGGCGTATCCGAAATGGGAAAAATATACGGTATATGCTGCACGAGGAAGTGGAATCTTATATCCGGAAGCATTCTCTGTATATGGAATAGGACAGTGATTATAATGTCAGAACAGCTAAAAAAAATAAAAAAACAGCTAAAAAAAGAGTTGGACAAAAACCGGTACCAGCATACGCTCGGCGTGATGTATACCGCCTCCTGCCTTGCAATGCGCTACGGCAGCGATATGGAAAAAGCCATGCTGGCCGGCTTGCTGCATGACTGCGCAAAATGCATCCCGTCGGACAGGCAAATCCATCTTTGTGAGAAACACCGTATTCCAATCCGTGAAGTGGAACGGAAAAATCCGCATCTGCTTCACGCCAAGCTGGGGGCGTATCTTGCAAAAACGGAATACGGCGTAAAGGATCCGCAGATACTGCACGCCATCGAAGTCCATACAACCGGAGAACCGGGAATGGGCCTTTTGGATAAAATTTTGTTTGTCGCGGATTATATGGAACCGCACCGGGATAAAGCGCCGGACTTACCAAAAGTGCGGGCGCTGGCCTTTACGGATCTTGACGGTACGGTACGGCAGATACTGTATGATACGATACATTATCTCAATCAAAAAAGAGGTTCTGTCGATTCCAGGACATACGACACGTATCAATATTATGAAAAAGAGCATTATGGGACAAATCATACATAACACGTACTTTCTTTTCGGAAAAGCCATAGACGCAGCCGAAGAGGGGAGCGAACAGACAGGAGGGAACCTATGGATTCAAGGGAAATGGCAAAATTGGCCTTTGCAGCGTTAGAAGACAAAAAAGCGGGAGATATCCAGATAATTGAAATTGGGGAAATATCCGTTATTGCAGATTATTTTATCATTGCGGACGGGGAGAACCAAAGACAGCTTGCAGCTATGCAGGATGCGGTGGACGAGGCCCTTTATAAAGCCGGCGTTTCGGTAAAACAAGTGGAAGGCAATAATAAATCCACCTGGATCCTGATGGATTACGGCGATATTATTGTGCACATCTTCTCCAAAGAGGACAGGCTGTTTTATGATCTGGAGCGAATCTGGAGAGACGGGAATGTTTTGGATCCGAAGGATTTGTAGAGTAAGCGGCGCATAGAGACGCATTGATGAAAAGGGCATAAATGCGGGATTGAGGTTTTGGGAAATATGATATGGGAGCGGCGAAGATGTGCCAGCCGGAGGGCTTAGGATGCGGCAGGAACTGTGTTGGGGAGCGCCGGATATGAAAGATCCGCTAAACCCTCTCATAGTGTCCCTGCCGCATACACTCCCTGGGAAGATTTTCTGTGCCGTATGCCTTCGTATGGATTTTTCCTTCCTCCGGCTGTGTGTTCGGCAGGCTTATAATATTGATCGGTTGGGCAAAAGGCGTTAAAAAAGGCGGAATACGCCGAATACGATTCCAAGCACAGATACTTCGTCCGCTAAAATCGGCTCCATCGTATCATTTTCAGGCTGAAGCCGGTAATGCCCGTCTTCTTTGTAATAAGTTTTAACCGTAGCGGAATCGCCTACAAGCGCAACTACCATATCTCCGTCGGATGCAGTGGGCTGCTGGCGGACAAGTATTTTATCACCGTCAAAAATGCCGGCATTTATCATGCTGTCTCCTTTGACGCGCAGCATAAAAACTTCCTGGTTCGGAAGAAACTCGGCCGGGATTGGAAAATAATTCTCAATATTCTCTGTTGCCAGAATCGGCTGGCCGGCGGCTACACTTCCGATAATCGGGATATTGACGACTTCACGCCGGGTGAGGTTAAACATATCGTCTGTAATTTCAATTGCGCGCGGCTTGGTCGGATCACGGCGGATATAGCCGTTTTTTTCAAGTGTTTCCAGATGGGAGTGGACGCTTGACGTGGATTTTAAATGCACGGCTTCACAAATCTCCCGGACAGCCGGCGGGTATCCTTTGTTCAGAATTTCGTTCTTAATATATTCTAATATTTCTCTTTGTTTTTCTGTAATCTTTCCATATGCCATATGAAAATCCTCCTATACTTAAAAAAATCTGCCATAGTTATAAAAAACCATTTTTATTATAACATAAGTCCCCAGAAAAAGCAAACAAATATTCCGAAAATTTGTTCGCAAAACCTCTTGACAAACATTCGTTCTTTTTGTATACTGAGCCAAACAAACGTTTCGAACTTTTGTTTGATTGTGTAGGGAGGGTATGCTTTATGAGGACTATGAAAAAAATTATGGCTGAAGCCTTGCAGTACCAGAACATATTCCGGCGCCTGATTTGGTATAAGAGGGGGCTTTATTGTGCTGCGGCCGTATTTGTTGCTGCAGCCGTTGCTTTTTTGTTTGTCTGTTCCTTTGGATTTGCAAGAACAAACGCGGCGGAAAGTTCCCGTAAGTATTATACCAGTATCATGATAGAACCCGGCGATACGCTGTGGAGTATTGCGCATGAATATATTACGCCTGAATATAATGGAATAGAAGAGTATATCGCCGAACTGCGCAGATTAAACCATTTGGATGGAGATAAAATCCATGCAGGGAGATACCTGGCAGTTCCCTGCTTTAGAAACGGAGCCCCCTGAGTTCATCCAAACACGCTCTAGCGCCTTTCTCCCTTCCAAAATGCTAAATAACGATATAATAATTATCTCTTAAAAATAATAAACAATTGATAAAGAATGAAACACTTGACATTCCATCTATAAATTGTTAGTATAATATTAGAGAACTTGCACGGATTGTTTTTGTGCAAAAATAATAGCAGATTTTGTAATTCGGCTTCAAAAAATGGTATTTTTTAACTTTATAAAATTTTGATGAACGGTTTGTTTAATCTAAATTTAAGTTTCGGGAGCCGGTTGCAGAATCAAAAGGAATGGAGGTAGTACATAATGGGATTGTTTGATTTTATGAAAGGCAAGAAGGACAATGAGCTTTCTGCCCCGGTAAAGGGGGAGTGCATTCCGATTAGTGAAGTGGCGGATCCTACGTTTGCAGAAGAGATTCTGGGCAAAGGTATCGCCATCAAACCCACAGACGGAAAATTTTACGCTCCGGCAGACGGCGTAATTACTACTGTTTTTCCTACCGGCCATGCGATTGGCATGTCCACACCGGACGGCGCAGAAATCCTGATCCATGTTGGGCTGGATACCGTCCAGTTAAAAGGAGAACATTTTAATGTCCTTGCCAAAGCAGATCAGAATGTCAAAAAAGGAGATCTTCTCCTGGAGGCTGACATTGAAGAGATCAAAAAAGCAGGCTATGATACGGTAACACCGATGCTTATCTGCAACAGTGCAGATTACGCTAAAGTAGACTGCAAAAAAGACGGTTCCGTAGAGCATGGAGATACGGTAATCACCTATGCATAATACGGGCGTTTTCGTTATTTGATATACCTGAACGGGTATGACACACTACTTTAAGATAGATATCCGGACGAGGATGAAGCTGCAGCGGCGGCGGAGGGTTTTCTGAAGGCTAATCTATAGAATTAAAAAATGTTTCGAGGCTAGGGCGGAACAAAGAGACAAGGGGGAAACTTATTATGATGAAATATTTCCAAAAGCTTGGGAAATCTTTGATGCTTCCGGTAGCATGTCTTCCGGTTTGCGGTATTTTGATGGGTATTGGATATATCCTGGCTCCTGGTTTTATGGCTGGTGATGTTGCCGGCTTTGCACAAAGCGGGTTAGGTTTTACCATCGGTGGATTTTTTATTAAAGCGGGCGGTGCATTAATTGACAACATGGCATGGCTGTTCGCAGTCGGCGTTGGTGTCGGCATGTCAGAAGATGGCGACGGAACCGGCGGTCTTGCAGGTCTTGTATCATTCTTGATGATCACAACCCTGTTAAGCACAGGTACCGTTACTGCTTTAACTGGCGCAGATGCACATGCGGCATTTGGCAAAATCAGTAACCAGTTTATCGGTATCCTTGCCGGTATTATTGGTTCTACATGCTACAACAAATTTAAGAGCACACAGTTACCGGATGCACTGTCATTCTTCAGTGGCAAACGTGCTGTAGCGATTGTAACGGCAGTTATATCTATCGTTGCATCCGGCGTTTTGTTCTTCGTATGGCCGGTGCTTTTTGGCGGACTGGTTTCCTTGGGAGAAGCTTTCCTTGGAATGGGCGCAGTTGGAGCTGGTATCTATGCATTCTTCAACCGTCTGCTGATTCCGTTCGGCCTGCACCATGCGTTAAACTCCGTATTCTGGTTCGATGTTGCAGGTATCAACGACCTCGGCAACTTCTGGGGCAATACGGGTGTATTTGGTGAAACCGGTATGTACATGACAGGATTCTTCCCGTTCATGATGTTCGGTCTTCCCTGCGCATGCCTGGCTATGTACCATACAGCAAAACCGGAAAAGAAGAGAATCGTTTACGGTCTGCTTGCATCTGCAGCATTCTGTTCGTTCTTCACCGGTGTTACAGAGCCGATCGAGTTCTCATTTATGTTCTTGGCTCCTGGCTTATACTTAGTTCATGCTTTATTAGCAGGTGTTACTGCAGGTATTACAGTTGCGCTCCCGATCAGGGCAGGTTTCTCCTTCTCCGGCGGTGCAATTGATATGGTACTCAGCGCATTCACACCTCTGGCACAGAACACATGGTTCCTGATTCCGGTTGGTATCGTTGTTGGTATCCTGTATTACTTAGTATTCCGCTTTGTAATTACTGCTTTCAACTTAAAGAGCCCGGGACGTGAAGACGAGGATCTGGAAGCTGAGAAGAGCGTTGTTCTTTCTAACAACAACTTCACAGAAGTTGCTAAAATCGTTTTAGAAGGTCTTGGCGGCAAAGATAATGTAAAATCTCTTGATAACTGTATTACAAGGCTTCGTCTTGAAATCAAGGATTATACAAAAGTTGATGATAAGAAGATTAAATCAGCAGGCGTTGCAGGCGTTATGAGGCCGAGCAAGACATCTGTTCAGGTTATCGTTGGTACGAAGGTTCAGTTTGTTGCTGACGAAATGAAGAAGATGCTGAAATAAATCTTAAATATTTCGTACTTATCACAAGGTAAATACTGAATCCCTAGCATATCGGAGTTCCTTTGGGAACTCCGGTATTTTTATGCCGCTCTGTTTGTATGTCTTGTTTTTTTGGGGGAAACAATATATAATGAAGAAGCTAAGGAGTGTTAGTGTTATGTTAAGATTTTTATATGTGATCATTATGAACCTGTTCCGGGCGCCTTACATTATCCCGAAAATGCGCCGGGAAGCAGAACATCCGGAGCGTTATACAGAAGAAGAGCGCTATAATCTGGTAAAACACGTAATACGGCTGATGAAGCTTTCCGGAAAAGTCCATACGAAGGCATACGGCACAGAAAATCTTCCCAGGGAGGGCGGGTATATTATGTATCCAAACCATCAGGGCAAATATGACGCTCTGGGGATTATCTATACCCACAAAAACCCCTGTTCCGTTGTTATGGACAAAGCAAAATCCAATACCATTTTAGTCAAGGAATTTATTGATCTGATCCAGGGAAAGCGCCTGGAAAAAGACAATGTAAGGCAGGCGCTCACCATTATTAATGAAGTAGCCCAAGATGTGATATCCGGCAAGCGTTATATCTTATTTCCGGAAGGCGGTTATGAGTTTAACAACAAAAACCGGGTAGCAGCCTTTAAGGCGGGGAGTTTTAAGTCGGCAATTAAGGCCAAAGCTCCGATTATTCCGGTTGCGTTAATTGATTCTTATAAAGTATTCAACAGTTTTCATTTTGGTAAGATTACAACACAGGTACATTATCTAAAACCGTTGCTTTATGATGAATACAAACATATGAAATCAGGTGAAATTGCATTATCCGTGCAAGAGCGCATCCAGCAGACGTTGGATGTTTATGCCGTTTAGATGTTCTTTTCCCTGAGACGTACCATCTGTGCCGCCTGCCTGCGTCGTTCATCTGCCTGCGCGGCATAGTGCTTGCGCGTCGTATTGACGTCTTTGTGCCCTAATACGTCTGCAACAAGGTAAATATCGCCGGATTCCTGGTATAAATTGGTGCCGTAAGTACTCCGCAGTTTATGCGGCGTAATATTTTTTATAGTGGTGACTAACCGGGAGTATTTCTTTACCAGATTTTCAACGGCGCGGACACTCATCCGTTTTTTCTGCATGGACAGAAAAAGGGCGTTGGCGCTGCCTTCAAAAGGTATGATTTGCCTGCGTTCCTTAAGATAATCCAAAAGGGCGTCCGCCACTTCGTCTCCAAAATAGACAATGGATTCATATCCGCCTTTCCGGTGTACTTTTACTCCGTTATTTTTAAAATCCACATCTGTAATATCAAGCCCGACGCATTCCGAAACGCGGATTCCGGTTCCGAGCATCAGCGTCAGCAGGGCAAGATCTCGTTTTTTGGTCTGGGCGTGATATGCTTTTTGCCGATCTGTCAGTTTTTCTCCGGATTCGGCTTCGTCCAGCAGGGATGCCACTTCGTCAACGTCCAGACGTATAATATTTTTCTCGTGAAGTTTCGGCATTTTTACAAGTTCTGCAGGATTGGTGGAAATACGTTCCGTCCGGAAGAAGAAGTTGTAAAAACTCCTTAAACATGCCAGCTTGCGGGAAATGCCGCGTTCATTGTTGGTATGTTCCACGTCGTCTTTGATATAGTATTTCAGCCAATGCAGGTATTCTTCGATATCCTGGGATTTAATCTGATCCAATATGGAAAGCGGAAATTTCCGTACGTCCTGTTTCTGGCAGTATGGGTTATTGGTATGCATATATTCAAAGAAAACTCCCAAATCATACGCATAAGCGATTCGCGTACGGGAAGACGTAGTCGGTTCAATGCCGATAAAATAATCTTTGCAGAAACAGGGAAGCGTCTGCATAAGCTCCCGCAGCTTAAGTTCGTTTTCAATATTGATTTTTTCGTGATATGCTTTTTCTTTCAATTTCTAAATTCCTTCTTTCTATGCGTTCTATATTGATTATAACCGAAAATACGTGTAAAATCTATGGTGGATTGAATATCAAAGAGAAGAGGAGAGAAGCGTATGCGTTTTTTTATTCAGCGGGTAAATCACGCGAAAGTTTTAGTGGAAGGCAAAATATCCGGACAGATTGGAACGGGTTTACTGGTTTTGATTGGAGTATCGGAAGAGGATACCAGGGAAATTGCCGATAAGATGATAAAGAAACTGATTGGCCTGCGTATTTTTGAAGATGAAAATCAAAAGACCAATCTGGCGCTAAACGATGTTGGAGGAAGTTTGTTGCTGGTATCCCAGTTTACGCTTTATGCGGACTGCCGGAAAGGAAATCGGCCGTCATTTATAAAAGCCGGTTCTCCGGTTCTGGCCAATGAATTATACGAATATACCATTGCAAAATGCAGAGAAACCGGAATTGCGGTAGAAACCGGAATATTCGGGGCAGATATGAAGATTACGCTGGAAAACGACGGCCCGTTCAGTGTCCTGTTGGATTCGGACGAACTTTTCGCGGGCAACCGCTAAAAACCATGCGGCGGATATCATTGTTCCGCCGCATGGTTTTTTAATACTAACTATTCGTTAAAGTTGTCTTTTGCGAATAGTTTCAAGCCTTCTTCCCTAAACTCTCACGGAAAGCCAATATCATATCCACACAGCCTTCCACGCCAATCCGTCCGCTGTCCAATGTAAGATCATATCCTCTGGAATCGCCCCACTTTTTACTGGTATAGTAATTGTAATAGCTGGCGCGCCGTTTATCGTTTTTCTGAATCAGATCGCGGGCTTTATTTACCGACATATCCATTTTTTTTGAAATTTTTTCCGAACGGAAATCAAGGCTTGCATGTATAAATATATTAATGCAGTTGGGATTGTCCGCTAAGGCGTAATCGGCGCATCTGCCTACGATAACGCAGGATTCTTTGTCTGCAATTTTTTTGATGGTGTCAAACTGTGCCAGGAAGACTTTGTGGTTTAACGGCATATCCAAAAATGGCGCCGACGAATACCCTCCAAAGGAATACGTGTCCATAACGAGGGAATATAAAAAGCTGCTTGTCGGTTTCTCGTCGTGGTTTTCGAAAATTTCTGCGCAGAAACCGCTTTCTTTGGCCGCTTCGTCTAACAGTTCTTTGTCGTAGCATTTTATCCCAAGGCGCTTTGCAAGCGCTATGCCGATATCTTTGCCGCCGCTGCCAAATTCCCTTCCGATTGTGTAAATGTGATTGTTCATATCGTTCCCACCTTTTCTGTTTTATATCAAATGTTTCATAATCCGTTTTGAAACTTTTGGACGAGGTTTTCAAAATATTTTGGCAAAGGCGCTGTAACTTCGGTGTATGCTCCTGTTTTTGGATGTATAAAACCTATTGTCATTGCATGCAGCGTCTGCCCCTGCAGTTTAAAAGGATTCTTGGAGTTTCCATATACGGTATCGCCCAACAGGGGATGCCCGATGCGCGCCATATGTACGCGGATCTGGTGCGTCCGTCCGGTTTCCAGGCAAAATTCCATGTATGCCGCACTCTTCCACTGCTCCAGAACTTTATAGTGAGTAACGGCGGGTTTTCCGCCGTTTGCCGTAACAGCCATTTTTTTGCGGTCGGTCGGATGACGGGAAATATTCCCTTCTATAGTGCCTTCTGTTTCACGCGGGTTTCCCGAAACGATTCCGCGGTATATGCGTTTGATGGAATGCTCTTTGATTTGTTCCGCAATATGCAGATGGCTCTCGTCATTTTTGCAGATAATCAGGGAACCGGTCGTATCCTTGTCTATCCGGTGTACAATTCCGGGCCGGATTGTCCCGTTGATTCCGGACAGGCTGTCTTTACAGTAATATAATACGGCGTTTACCAGCGTACCCCCGCTGTGCCCGGCGGACGGATGGACTACCATGCCTTTTGGTTTATTGACCACCAGAAGTTCCGAATCTTCGTATAAAATATCAAGCGGTATATGTTCCGGGATTATTTCGCATTCCCGAACAGGCGGAATATGCACGGTTATGGTTTGCCCCGGCTTTAATCTGTAATTTGCTTTTGCAGGCTGCACATCCACAAAAACTTGTTCTTCTTTGATAAGCTTCTGCAGAAAAGAACGCGTCATATCCGAAAACTGCCCGGACAAAAATTTGTCCAGCCGCTCCCCGGTATCCTCTTCTGCCGTAATAAATGTAAGTTCCTGCATGTTTATAAGTCCCTTTTCCAAAACAAAAGCCTTCTAAAAATCATATCCACATCTTCTTCCCCGTAATAAAAACAAAACAGTATCATCAAAAATACGGTTGCCACGGAAACATAAACGTCCGCTACATTAAATACCGGAAAGTTTATCAGCCTGAAATAGAAAAAATCAATGACATAGTTGTTTATACAACGGTCGATAAAATTCCCGGCCGCGCCTGGAATCAGCAGGATGAACAGCAGATGCAGCGGAAGGTAACGCTGTTGCTTTGGTATACTAAGATACAAATAAAACATCACCGCAATAGCCGCTACCGTAATTAGTATAAAAAAAGTCTTCTGTCCCTGCAGGATACCAAATGCCGCCCCATGGTTTTCCAGATAGGAAAGTTCAAAGACGCCTGGCAAAATAGGTATGGCCGGCTTATGTTTTAAATGGCATACCGCAAGGTATTTGGTAAACTGATCAAACGCTGTCAGTACGATCATGGCAAATACGCCAAGAACCAATAAAATTCCGTTTTTCTTTGAAATCTGCCGCATAATCCGTTACGCTCCGTTTTGCTCTAATACCGATAAGATCGCAGTTAAAATCTGCTCGTCGGTCAACTGGGAATTGGCGTACGCATTGCCGACGGATTCCAGTAAAATAAACTTCACCTGCCCGGCAAGCATTTTTTTGTCGGATTTGGTGGCGGAAAGGATTTCCTGCGCGGATAACCCGCAGACATGATCCATAAGGCCAAAATAAGCCAAAGTATCTTTGATGCCGCCGTATTCTGCACAGGCGATATGTCCCAGATTACATGACAGGTGGCAGGCCGCCGCCATGCCGATTGCAACGCACTGTCCGTGGGGCAGCTTAAAATCCGAAAGCTTTTCTATTGCGTGGCCAATGGTATGCCCGAAATTTAACAATGCGCGCTCTCCTTTTTCTTTGGGATCGCGTTCCACAACATCCTGCTTGATCCGGCAGCTTTTGTATATCATTTCTTCCAGTATATCCGGCTGTAAGTTTAAGATAGATTTAGCGTTTTCTTTTAACCAGGAAAAATAAGATGCTGATTTAATTAATCCGTGTTTTAATATTTCTCCCATTCCGGATAAAAACTGCTCGTTTGGAAGCGTTTTTAACAGGGAGAGGTTCATATAGACCAAGCGGGGCTGGTAAAATGCGCCGACCATATTTTTGTATTGCAGGAAATCAACGCCCGTTTTACCGCCGATACTGCTGTCTACCTGGGAAAGCAGCGTCGTGGGTATCTGGATAAAATCTATGCCCCTCAGATAAGTTGCCGCGGTAAAGCCGGTCAGATCGCCGGTTACGCCTCCGCCAAATGCGATTAGTATATCATGACGGTCAAAATAATTGTTTATTAAATGTTCATATAACTTTTGTACGGTGTCCAAATTTTTTTGCGCTTCCCCGGCGGAAAAACAAAAAGTATGCACATTATTAAAACAGGACTTAATCACATCTTCAAACGCTTTTAAGTGCAGTCCGGCAACCTGATCGTCTGTTACAATACAGATTTTTTGGTCGGATCCGTAACCGAGTTTTTGGATTTCTTCCGGCAGCTTCTGAAAATCCTGTTCGATTCGGATAGGATAACAGGGTTTTCCTTCATACGATACTGTAATAGACTTTGACATAAGAACTCCTTTGTTAACAATATTTTTTTAGAGAAACTTTTATGCGTCCTTTTCGTGTTTCTCCGCTGTTTCCTACATAGATAAATTTGCCGTAGCCGCGGATAGAAATGACATCGCCCTCTTTGCACTGGTACGCGTTGGCGAAAGCCGTTTTGTCATTGACAAATACTTTTTGCGACCGGATCAGCGCCGCGCTTTTCTCACGCGATAATTTAAGCAGGAACGCAATGATATTGTCTAAGCGGCAGGAGGAAATAATGCCTTCTATCTGTTCAAATTTCTGTTTAAAGGCAATATTTCCGGCTTCTATATGTTCTCCGGATACGGCAGTACGCCGGATTTGCGTCAATGACTGTAAAATATAACCGGAAATACTTTCTTCACAGAAAATATAATGTTCCTGCCCGTCTGATTTGATATCTCCAATCCGGGAACGCTCAATTCCAAGCCCCATCAGGGAACCTAGAATGTCCCTGTGGGACAGCTTTTCGGCAAATTTCGGATGAGCGGGACGAAAACGCAGGCACACAATCGGAAAATCCGAATCAGTAACAGTGTAATAAGAAAGAGCCTCAGGGATAAATGCTATCATCTGACGCTCCGCAAATTCATATCCACCGAACAGTCGATATGCCGTATCTAACCTTGGTACCGCTTCATGAAACAGGCTTAACTCGTTTTGGTTAAGGAAATTACTGAATGTAAGCATGCATTTTCGTTCCGCTAATCCGGATAAATCAAAAAAACGCTTCTGGATTAGAATTTCTTCGGAATGTTCCATAACTCCTCCTTATAGATCCGCATGGAGGCCGGAAGTCTGGAACGAATCTACGAAATCAAGCACGTCCCCGGAAATATCTACGTTTTCGGGAGAAATAATAATTATGTAACTGGAAATCTTCTGCAGATTGCCGTTGATTGCGTAACAGGAACCTGCCGAAAAATCTATGATACGCTGTGCGATATCAATATCAAGCCCTTCTACATTTAAAATAACGGTTCGGTTCGATAAGAGCGTCTCGGTTATTTCCCTAGCATCGTCTATGGAAGTAGGCTTGATAATGCATACCTCCATGCCGTTTAATCCTGTTTTTCTTTGGCGTATCGGCGTAACGTTGGACGCTTTTTTCTTTGTATCTTTTGCGGAATGTTTTTCTTCGGAATCCTGGTTTTTGCGCTCCCTGCGCTGGCTGATCCGGGTTACGTTCCCATCTTCCTCTTCCATAAAATCGTCGTCGTAATAATCGTCTTCTGCTTCATCCGGACTCAAACGCATGGCGTTTAAAAAGTTCTCAATCATTCCCATAATAAAGAAAATTCTCCTAATAATTTATTTTTAACCTGGCGCCGAAAATGCCTGTCCCAACGCGGACGATGGTGGCGCCTTCTTCAATTGCAGTCGTATAATCATTTGTCATTCCCATGGATAAAACACCCATAGTTACATTATCAATGTTTTGTCTGGCGATGTCAACAGATAATTCTCTGATTTTTCGAAAATAATGCCTGTTATTTTCGGGATTTTCCACATATGGCGCAATTGCCATCAGGCCTTTGATACGCAGGGCATCCAGTTTTGATATTTCTTCTGCAAGCTGCGCCGCTTCTTCGGCCGGTATCCCAAATTTTGTTTCTTCAGAAGCAATATTCACTTCAATCAGAATCGGTACGATACGTTTGGATTTTTTCGCCTGGATATTAATTTCTTCCGCAAGACGGTAAGTATCTACGGAATGAATCAGCGCAACGTCCTGAATAATATATTTCACCTTATTCCGCTGCAAATGCCCAATCATATGCCAGTTGATATCGCCTGGAAGTTCTTCCCGTTTCTGGCAGATTTCCTGCACTTTATTTTCACCGAAATTGCGGATACCGCATCCGTATGCCTCCGAAAGCATGGAAACAGGCTTGGTTTTACTGACTGCGATTAAGGTAACCTCTTCTCTCTTGCGCCCGGCATTCTGGCAGGCTTTTTGAATATTTTCCTCTATTTGTTTTAAGTTTTCTGCGATCATAGCGCCACCTCTTTCTTGTTATTCATGGAGCAGGGCATTTTCTGTAATAGCGCTGCCGTCTAATGCAATATGGTCATACAGGGAAATCCCGTAATCTGTCCCGCTGCGTATAATGGAATATTCCTCGTTTTGGTAAATCGTATCGATCCGACGGAATACGGCGTAGCCTTTATTGATGCAGTAGATGCCCTCTAGTTTTGCCGTATCATGTATGGTATATGTTTCGTCGGAATTGGGCTTAAGCAGGATGTCTCCGTCCATAAGCTTGTCCCCGTCTATATAATAAGAATATTCCGTGGAAAAATAAACGACCGGGCAGATAAATTCATCGGTGTGGTTTCCGTTTTTATCGGTTCTTCTGACGACAATGCCGTCTTCATTGGAATCGCCCCCTTTTTGGAAATATTCCATAGGAACGACAAAAAATTCTTTGTTGGTAATAGCGGAATTGGGGATTTTAAGCCCGGCGTCTTCTTCTAACAGAAATTCTATGTCCACAAAGCGATCCGCCGCAAAGCGTATCATAGAGTGGGACAGGCTTAAAATAAAATATTTTGTACCGTCTTTTTCTTCTATTGTAAACGGAACGCGGGCGGTTGAACCGTCTTTTTTAAAGCGGATCCGGACAACGGAAGCGTTTTTCAGCTGCTTTGCCAAGTCCTCCCGCACCGGGATCATAAGCTGCCAGTCTTCTTTTACAATGAGTTTGTAGGCTGGATCCTGAGCCGTTACAGACGTTTTTTCTTTTAGGTTTACTTTGGAATAGGATGATTCGTCGAACATGGACAACGTAACGTCTTCCGGTTTGACCGATTCGTAGCCATCTGTATAATAAACTACAATTCCGGCTTTTGCCGCCTTTCCCGTGTGGAAGGTAGCGTTTTCTTCGGCCGTTGCAATCGCGTCTTTCATAGAAGATAACGCCTCTATTGTTACGGCTTCGGAAAGCTCCGCGTTCAAATCGTCCTTAAATGAATATACTTCATAAAAATCCTGCGGACGGTAACTGCCGGTATACGCCGATATTCTGTTGTTGAGTTGGCTTAAGCACTCTTCATCCAACGAAGAAGTATCCTGGCTGGCCAGGTTAATTTGTTCGGCTATGGAGCCGTCCGAGTCCACACTGTATACCAGTTCCCCGACGGAAGTTTTGGAAGCGTCCTTGATATAATAATTAATCTGACCGCTGTAGCCCGACGCCACAATTTCTTCCTGGCGCAGCGCAAGGCCCGTATAGGAATTGTCAATTGCTATGCTTCCGTGGATGACTTCATAAACAGAAATATGTGAGGTAGTAAAATAGGAATAAATGTAAAACATCAGATAAAAAAAAATGATTCCGAATATAATTAAGCCGATGTTGAAGTGAAATGGCTTTCGGTACCGAACAACTTTTTTGTTTTTTGCCACAATTATACCGCCTTTTTTGTTTTTCCCAGATTGTATTTTAACATGTTTGCCGCAGGAAAACAATCTGTCTTTTGCATAAGCCTGAAAAAAAATGACATACTATAGAAAAAGGAGGTATGTTTTATGGGTTCAAAAGCATTGGATTATACATTACTGACACTGGTGATTATCGGTGCGGTCAACTGGGGACTGATTGGATTTTTCCGGTTTGACCTGGTTTCCTTTTTGTTTGGAAATATGTCCTGGCTTTCCAGAATAATTTATGCACTGGTGGGAATCGGCGGCCTTTACCTGATCAGCGCCTACGGCAGGATCCGCAGCATTGAACAGGCTTAAGACATGTCTAAAAAGCCTTCAGGAAATATCTCCTGAAGGCTGTCATAAGTGTATGTTTACAGGGAAAGAATCACCTTTGCCTTTGCGCATTCCGGAAGGTCGTCTGCATTCTTGGATACGCTAAGTACAGTTTTTACATGATATTTTTCACTGATAATGTCTAATTTTTCAATTGCATGACGGATTTCGTCGTCTTTCATATTGGCAATTGTAAGGAAGCTGTCCAGATACATTTCCTCTAAATCATTATCCTGCGATACGATCCCGCAGATAAAGCCCATAAATTCGTCACAATTTGTAATCGGATAATCCTTTACGTTGACAAGGCGTACTTTGTTGCTTAACTCATACATATGTTTCTGGCTTTTGTCCAGATATACAATATTTCCATTCGCTGCCAAAACAGCGGCATTGGCCCTTTCTAAAAGATGTTTTGTTTTTCCCTTTCCTTTTTCACCTGCAATAATTTGAACCATGGCAATCTCCTCCTGTTTTCTGTCTGTTCAGGAACGCTTTGTTCCTTCTTATGTTCTATTATAGTAGCAATTGCATGAAAATTCAACTATAAATCCGATAATCTGCTGTTTTATTTTATATTTTTGTATATACTGTGTTATGATGCAAATCCCCTGAGGAGTTCGTTCATATAATAATAAAGGTTGTTCCGGCAGTCCGCTTTCATGACAATGGATATTACCTGCTCTCCCGCTTCGTTCTTGCTTAACAGAGCCAGGCAGTAGCCGGCTGCGTTTGTCGTACCTGTTTTTCCGCCGATTACCATAATCCCCGACGGCGCGTCTTCCGTCCCTGCCAGGTATTTATTGGTGGATTTCCAAACCTGCTGCATCGGCATCCCGGCTCCGTCTATGTAGTCCACCGTGTATTCTTTTGCCTGTATCAGTTCCAGGAAGCGTTCGTCTTTCATTGCCGCCTGGAATAGCAGGTGTAAATCGTAAACCGTTGTGTAGTGGTCTTCATCCGGCAGTCCTTCCGGGTTCACAAAATGGGAATCCAGAGCCCCAAGCGCATGCGCTTCCTCGTTCATCAGTTCCACAAAAGCTTCTACGCTGCCGGATATGCCTTCGGCAATCGCTACTGCGGCATCGTTTCCGCTTTGCATGATAAGGCCGTAGAGAAGCTGGTGCAGCGTCATCTGATCGCCTTCTTTTAAATGGCAGACAGACGAATCGCTGGCCTGGTTGGCAGCATCGTGGCTAACCGTGTAAACGGCGTTTAAATCCCCGTATTTTAAGGCAAGGTATGCGGTGAGTATTTTTGTCGTACTGGCAGGATACATTTTCTGATAAATATTCTGCGCGTAAGTAACTTCTTTTTGGGTCAGGTTAAAAACCCCGGCGGCGCCCGCTACATAAGACGACGTTTTGTCCGTCCCAAGATCCTTCCCGTCCGATACGCAGAGATTTTCGGCAAAATACGGAACCGTATCCTGCAAAGAAGAATCGTCCGCCTGAATCAGCTGGTACTTTTTGGAAGTATCGTACAGATTGTAGGCGTTGGCAAAGGTTACTTCTTTTGATACCTTACCGCAGCCGCCTGACAGCAGCGCAGCAGCCAGTACAGACAATATAATCCGTTTTTTATTTGTATAATTCACGCCACTCCAAATCTCCTCTGTCCAATGATTTTATCAATAACTCCGCCGTAGAAAGATTGGTTGCCAGCGGAATATTATGGGTATCGCACAGCCGGACAATGCTGTTTACGTCCGGTTCATGTGATTTTGGCGTCAGAGGATCACGCAGGAAAATAACCAGATCTATTTCATTGTGTTCAATCTGTGCGCCAAGCTGCTGCGAGCCTCCCAAATGGCCCGCCAAGTATTTGTGGATGGTGAGGTTTGTTACCTCTTCAATCAGTCGTCCGGTTGTCCCGGTTGCGTATAAATCGTTTTTGCAGAGTATTCCCCGGTAGGCAATACAAAAATTCTGCATGAGTTTCTTTTTGGAATCGTGTGCGATAAGTCCGATGTTCATGATGTTGTGTCCCCCATTCCATATTTTTTTGGCTGCAAACCGACATTTAAAACAAATCCAATGCCCATAAACAGCGTAACCAAGGACGTCAGGCCGTAACTGACAAACGGCAGCGGAAGCCCGGTATTTGGCATCAGGCCGGTTGTAACGCAGATATTAACAAATGCCTGGAATCCTATCAGAGAAGCCATGCCGCAGCAAATAAGCCTTCCGGACAGATCCTTGGCCTTTCTTGCCATGAAAATACACTCCATAACAATTAAAAGCAGCAATACAATAACGGTCACAGACCCTACAAATCCCATCTCTTCTCCGACGATGGAAAAAATAAAATCCGTCTGCGGCTCAGAAATAAAATTTCCGTTTTTTACGGAAGTAATTTCACTGTTGTTTAACCCTTTGCCCCATAGCTGGCCGGAGCCGATTGCCATTTTGGAATTGAGCTGCTGGTACGCCGCGTCCGCGTATTTTTCCGGTTGCAGCCATGCCATAATCCGCTTATACTGATACGGATCCAAAATTTTTTGATCCGGCTGTAAAATCAAGCTGATAAATATGACAACAGTCGGGATGCTGACCGCGAGCACGCTAAATACAATTTTGTAATTCAGCCCAGCGATAAATAAAAGCGTAATAAAAATCAATGCCGTGACAATCGTCGTGGATAAATCCGGCTGCTGTTTGATCAAATACAGTGGAATACCTGCAAAGAGAAAAGAAACGGCCAGTATTTTCAATGTATTTAAATTTTCCTGGTATTTCATAAAGAAATATGCAAAAAACAAAATGATAATAATTTTGGAAAGTTCCGAAGGCTGGAAGCGGATTCCTGCAATGGTAACCCAGCGCGTTGAGCCTTTGGTGTGGTTCCCCATATATTTTACCATAACCAAAAGACCGATATTTAACATGTAAAACAGCCAGCTAAAGCGCAGGACAAATGAAAAGTCGATCAATGAAATCAGAACCATTGCGGCAATCCCAAGACATAGTCCCAGAATCTGCTTGTCCTGCACGGATTCTCTTGCGCTGCCAATCACAAGGATTCCAATCACGGAGAGTACCAGCACATATAACACCAGTCTGAAGTTGTAATTTCTGAGCCTGTATTGTTTCAGCATAATTTAATTCGTCCTATTCCTGTACCAGTTCATTTGCTATCTTCCGGAAGTGTGGTGCATGCCCTTAATCGGGATATTGGCATACAGCGCAGGCACCCTTCCGTTGTCGGATTCTGATTCTGTCTGTGTAATTTGTATGTCAAGACCTTCCGAGTCAATTTCCATATATTTGGATATTACCTTGATAATATCATTCTTTATCTTTTCCATAACTTCCGGCGAACAGTTCGCGCGGTCGGATACCAGGACCAGTTTTAAGCGGTCTCTCGCAACGTCGCCGGAGTTCTTTCTTCTAAAGAAGTCAGCTAATGACATTTTATCCTCCTTATCCTTCATTTAAACAAACCTGCTAACCTGGTAAATACCCCCGCTTTTTTCTGTAAATCTAAAAATGGGACTTCTTCCCCTGCAATGCGCTTACAGATATTGGCAAAAGCCTTCCCTGCCAATGCTTCCGAGCCGACAAGCGGTTCCCCCTGGTTGGTGGAAATGACAATCTGCTCGTCGTCCGGCACAACACCGATTAAGTTGATAGCCAATATTTCACATACGTCTTCCACCGTCATCATATCGCCGCGTTTTACCATATCCATGCGCAGGCGGTTGACAATCAGCTGCGTCTGCTTAATCTCATTGGCTTCCAGTAAACCGATAATCCGATCCGCGTCGCGGATGGCGGATACTTCCGGCGTAGTAACGACGACTGCGCGGTCTGCTCCGGCAATTGCGTTTTGAAAGCCCTGTTCGATGCCGGCCGGGCAGTCTAAGAGTATGTAGTCAAATTCCTCCCGCAACTCATCCGTCAGCTTTTTCATCTGCTCCGGGGTAACGGAAGACTTGTCCCTGGTCTGTGCGCTTGGCAGCAGGGCAAGGTTCGGGTATTTTTTATCTTTGATAAGAGCCTGTTTAAGCCTGCAGTTGCCTTCTATCACATCTACCAGATTATATACGATTCTGTTTTCAAGCCCCATTACTACGTCTAAATTCCGAAGTCCGATATCCGTATCGATCAATACGACTTTCTTATTCAGCTGCGCCAGACCGGTTCCGACGTTGGCGGTTGTCGTCGTCTTGCCAACGCCCCCTTTACCGGATGTAATTACAATTACTTCACTCATGATTCAAACCCTCCTGAAATTATAAATTATTAAATGTGTTTTTCGTAATTGGTTCAATTAGAATATGGCCGTCTGATACGGTGGCAATCTGAGGCTGCGCCACCGCTTTGCGGCGTTCCCGGATGGAAGCTAAGATTCCCTTATCTTCACTTCGGCCGATGATGTTTCCGATTTTTATCTGAACGGGATTCATATCGAGCGCCACGACAAAACAGTCTTCGTTGCCGGACGCCCCTGCGTATGCAGTGCCTTTCAGCGCGCCTAAAATAACGATATTCCCTATGGAGATAAGCTTCGCACCCGGATTTACATCACCGATAATGATAATACTGGTCTCACATTCCAATACCTGACCGGATCGAAGGGTTCCTTTATAAAATTTTCCCGTGTTACCGGATTCGTCCGCCAAATACTGCTCCACTCTCTGCTTCGTATATTGTTCTCTGATTTCGTCATTGTCGATGATGCATACAATGCGAATGCTTGTTCTTGTGGTAATGGCGTCTATAATCCGGTACTCCTGTTCGTCCGATAATGCCCTTCCTTCAAATGAAATCGCCACATGTGCATTTCTGAAAAACTTCTCGGATTCCAAAAACTTATCTGTAATACAATCCAAAAGTTCCTCAAAGGGAATTTTGGGATCTAAGATAAGGTTGATGCCATATTTATTACTTTTTATAATAACTGGCTGCGACATATAACCCTCCTGTTCCTTAATCCGTTATCGTATTCGAACTGCCGTTTACATCTTTTGCCTGTCCGTTAATCAGTGTATTTTCATCGGCTACTTTAAAATAATAGGCCAGGATATCTTTTGATACATCCGCCGCGTTATGGGAAGTATAACCGTATGCAATTCTGGTTGCAATGGCAATCTGCGGAGCCTCATATGGTGCGAACCCAACAAATAAAGCGTGATTCGGGCGGTTTTTTACTTGCTGTGCCGTTCCCGTTTTGCCGGCTACCGAAACAGGGAAATTCTTAAAGCAGTTCAGATTTTCTACCACCATGCGCATACCGGAATGAATCGCATCCCACTGAAGCGGATTTAATACGTCTATCTGGTTTTGGGCTTCCGGCGTATAGGACTGCAGCAGGTTTTCTTCGGAATCTTTGATATCTTTTAACAAAGTCTGCTTATAAACGGTTCCTTTATTTGCAACGGCCGTCACATACCTTGCAAGCTGCGTCGTGGTATAGTTGTTGTTACTTTGCCCGATAGATGCCGTAATCGGATATTCGTCCGCCACCTGCGGCGCGTTTTCGGGTATCTCAATTCCGGTCGGATCGTTTAAGCCGAACATGGAAGCGTATTTTTCAATAGCTGCAATTCCTTTTTTTTCGTTGTAAACATTGTTGCTTAAACTCAGGCGGTAGCCTGTTTCATAGAAATAATAGTTACACGAATCGCGGATGGCTTCCGAAAGGTTGATCTGCCCGTGGCTGGAAGGGTTGATCCAGCAGGTCGGGCCTTTTTCTTCTAAGCGCGTAAAACGCCCCTCGTCCATAATCTGCATAGAGGTGTCGATTACCTGTTCCGCAAGCCCGGCCGTAGCCGTAACCATTTTAAACGTGGATCCGGGCGCCGTCTGTTCCTGAGTTGCGTGGTTTAGCATCGGATAGGACAAATCGTCAATCAGTCTGTTAAAATATTTGGTATCGACCGTGTTGGCAAGCTTGTTGTTGTCGTAGGATGGATAAGAAACAAGCGCCAGAATTTCTCCTGTCTTGACATCGGTAATAACACAGGAACCGCTGCAGGGATCTAAGGCAAGATCCGCGGGCGTAATTTCTAAGTTTTTGATTCGTTCTTTTATGAAGTTAAAAGACGATACGCTGCCGGATGTTAGCGCCGAGATTTGCGCTTCATCGCGTGTCAATACTTCCTGATCGTATAAGATTAGGCAAAGCTGCGTCCCGCTAATCAGATTCTGCTGGATCATATATCGGTATATGATCTTGGTAAAATCCTGGTCAGCCGCCAGGGATTCTTTGATAAAATCTAACAGCGCATAATATATCTCGTTGGAATCCGAATATTTTTCTTCAATAGAAAACCGAGTAATGTCGATCCAGTTCATTGCGATTGCATAATTTAAATAATCCTTTAAACTGATGCTGCCGCCCGCCCACTGTACATAGACGGAATCTTCTTTGTTGATTCGGTCAGCCGCCAGAATTTCTTTTTCTTTGAGCATATCTACAATAAAAGAAATATAATCTTCGCTTTCCCGCTCCAAATCACCGAACGGGGTTGCGGTTTCCGCTGTAAGTTCCGCCTGTATCGATTCCAAAACGCTGTTTTGTTTGGACAAAAACGCGGCGTAAACCTCTTGTTCCGCCGTACTGGCGTTTTTACTGACAAAATGATCGGTGTCAAGGACATTATTGTTAATCAGCGCAAAATATACGTCGTCAATCGGGATAATTACGTCTGAAGCCGTGGTAATGGAGGAAGAATCATAATTTTTTACATTTCTGATGGAATCGTATACAATGCCTGCGATTTCCTGCTCCAGCAGATCATATACCACACGGGTCAGTTCCGCGTCAATAGACAGGCTTGCGTTTTGCCCGACAGACGGTTCCACGCGTTCTTTTGTTTCAATAACCTTTCCCATGTTGTCCACGTAGACGGTCTCTGTCCCCTTGGTTCCCCGAAGCTGCCGGTCTAAGTACTGTTCGATTCCGGCTTTGCCTACGACGTCCGTCAGCGAGTATTCGTCGCTGTCTTTGGAAAGGCTGTCGTATTCTTCCTGGGAAATTTTTCCCGTATATCCGATAATCTGCGCAAAATATTTGCTGTCGACATATTTACGGATCGTATCGTTTGAAGCCTCAACCCCTTGGAATGAATCTGCATTTTCACTGACGTATGCGATTACCTCTTCATGGACATTTGATGCAATTGTGGTAGAGATATATTTTTGGTAGCCGTTCTTTGACATGGCGTAGCGGATGACGGTGATGCGGTACGCCATATCTTCGGTATAGGATTTATCGATGCCGAATTTCGTTTCGCCCTGAAGATATTCCATTACCTGATCGACGGTTGCTTCCCCTTCGTGATAGCCCAGTTTTTTGTTGTAAGCCAGATCATCAATCAATCTTCTTCCGTAAACGTCGGCCAGGAATCGCTGTAAGGCTTTGCCCTCAACCGCAAACGCATAGTTCCCGTTTGGAGCCTGCGTAATTTCAAAGGCGTTTTCAATGGGATCGCCGTATTCGTCTAATTTCAGGATTATCTGTTCTAATATGTGGTTTAACGTATCATTTTTTTCTTCTGTGGATTCATAACTTCCGTTGTCTTCAATCGTAATCGTATACGCCAGTTCGTTGTAGGCAAGCAGTTTGCCGTTGCGGTCATAGATATTGCCGCGCGTGCTTTTTAATTCCCGTTCTTTTTCGATTTTCAGCGTATAGTTGTTTAAATATTCTTCCCCGTTGACAATCTGCAGGACAAACACCTGCTTGATTAGGATGCCGAACAAAAAAATCATCACAACGGACAGAACGAACAGTCTCGATTTGAAAAAACTGATGATATATTCTTTTATCGTATCAAACAATTTTGCCATTACTCCTTTTTTCTGATTTTTCCAGATTTTGATTGATTTTCAGCAGTATAAAATATAAAAATACAGTGACAAGGATTGTATAAATCCATTCCGGCACAATGATATGCCTAAAGTAATATTTAAATGCAAACCTTCCGCGCAGTAAAAATTGGAATACGTAAACCAGAAGGTTGTAAACCAGATCGCTTGCGGAAATTAAGATCATGGGCAGTTTAATATCCTCCGGATAAAAAAGCTTGCGGAAAAATCCGTTAAAATATCCCACATACATATAAATCGCGGCATAAAACCCAAGCGTCCCGCCATAAAATATATCAATCAGCAGGCCGGCAAAAAAGCCGATCAGCATTCCGTCCTTTTTCCCGCGCATGAAACCAAAGGACGACGTGACAATAATCAGAAGGTTTGGAGAAATGGATGCAATGGATAATGCCTTAAACAAAGTACACTGCAGCAAAAAACAGATTATGACTATGATAGTGACCGTAATCTTTCGTTTCATCACATCCTCCGTTCCTTTTTTATTTGTTTTCTTCACCGGATATTTTTTTGTCGAGTATGACAAGTACTTCTTCCAGATGCTCAAAATCGACAGCCGGTGTCAGCGTCCCGGATTTGGTCAGGTTATTGGAATCTTTTTTTAGGTCGCCTATGCTTCCCACAAGAATGCCCTGTAAGTATTTTTCGCTGATATTAGACGTTACAACCTGCGCGCCTTCTGTTATTTCGTCATCCGGATCTTTTAAATCATTGAAACGGATTCTCTGATTGGCATTCATCTCCTGCAGATCCCCGTGTACGATACAGCGATCCGAAGTTGTCACCACCATTGCGCTGACTTTGCTGACATCGTCAATAATGGAACGAACTTTCGCATAGTTGGGGCCAACGTCGGTGACAATTCCGACAAGCCCTTTTCCGGCTATTACATTCATATCTACGTCAATACCGTCGTTTTTTCCTTTGTCAATCGTAAAAATGGAAAACCAGTTCCCGGCATCTTTTCCGATGACGCTGGCAGCTACTTTTTCATAGCTTGGATATTTCTGATCCAACTCTAGAAGTTCCCGCAGGTTGTCGAGTTCGTACTGTTCCAGCTTAATTGTGTTTAGTTCCGAAGTAAGCTCGTCCACTTGTACTTTTAGCGCAGCGTTCTCTTCCATCACATCCCTGAGGTCTTTTAAATTGTCCGCTTTGTCTGAAATCCAAAGCCCGACATAGTTGATCCCGCGCTGCATTGGTATAAATACATAGCCGGCTATCGTATTTAACGGGCCTCCGGAGATATTTAATATAAAACTGACATATACCAGTCCCACGCAGCAGAGCGTAAGCAGGATCAGCAAAAACCTGGCTGGAAATGTAAACTTTGGCTTCCGTCTCATAAAATACCTCAATTATTTTAATAGTCTTGTCTTCATATTAAATGTCAGACGCTTGTATTTGTCGTCGGAAATAATCTTGATCAGGCCGCGCACCACCGTTTCTTCCGGGCTTTCGCAGGTGTTGACGCGGATGTTTGTAATCTGCGTAAACAACTCGTCGAGCCCCTGGATCAAAGATCCGCCTCCGGTAATGTAAATCCCGGCGTGGATGATATCCCTTGCAACCTCGGGCGGCGTTTTCTCTAAGATCATCTTAATGGAGTTGCAGATGGAACTCAGATTGTCCTTGATCGCCTCATATACAGTCTGTGCATTTATTTCGAGTTCAATCGGCAAACCGCTGACCAAATCGCGTCCGACGATAATCATGCTCTCCTCCCGCCCGGGCAGGCCGGAGCCGAGCGTCTCCTTTAGCGCTTTTGCGGTCTTTTGCCCGATGACCAGGTTAAAGGTGCGCTTGATATAGCTGATGATGGACTCGTCCAGCCGGTTGCCGCCGAAATGCAGAAGGTCGCTTAGCACCAGGCCGCCTAAGGAAATAACGGAAATCTCCGTCGTGTCCGCGCCGATATCCACCACCATAACCCCGGTCGGTTCATTGACGTCTAATCCAAGCCCCGCGGCGTCCGCAATCGGTTTTTCGCAGAGCAGTACGTTTTTGGGCTTTACCTTGCTTTTATAAAACAGATCAAAGAAAGCTTTTTTCTCTACTTCCGTAATATCCGTAGGCACCGCCACAATGTATTCCGCGCCATGGACCTTGCCCTTGGAACGGGCTTCCAGGAAATCAAAAATCATGGTCTGTACATTGTTGAAATCGGCAATGACGCCGTTTACGATGGGAAACGTGACATGGATCGTTTCCGGTGCTTTTTCATACATGGCATATGCAACATCCCCATAAGCGTACATCTGGTTCTTGTTTACAATGGCAATCGTATTTTTTTCGTTTAATATCTTGCCGGTCGATTTGCAGAAGACTTTGATATTACAGGTTCCCAAATCAATGCAGTAAATATTGTTATTCATGTAGTTCTCCCTTCAATCTGCTTATGGCGAGTGCAGCAGATGTTCCTCTTTAAAGCTGAAATATTGGTTGTCGCCTATGATGATGTGATCCGATAATTGTATCCCTAACAATGCGCCGCCCTCTGCAATCCGCCTGGTTACAAGCCGGTCCTGCATACTGGGCTGCGGGGCGCCGCTGGGGTGGTTGTGCAGCAGGATGATATGGACTGCCTGCTTTGCCAGTGCGCAAAGAAATACTTCCCTGGGTGAAATCAGCGAGGCGTTTACGGTACCCACTGAGATCACCTCGTCCCCAAGCAGAACGCACTGTGAATCATACATGCTTACAATCAGCTTTTCTTTGTTCTCATGCCGCAGTTCTTCCATATAATAAGCCGCAACCGAAGACGCGCTGTTTAAAGATACTTCACGGGCGCGCGTCGCTTTTGTCAGCCGTTTGGTAATCTCCGCAAGGCATTTCAGCTGGACCGCCTTGACCTTGCCGATGCCGGGAATGCCCTTTAGTTCTTTGACGCTTAAGCTGTAGAGGTTTAAAAGGCTCTTTTCCTTGCGGTTTAAAATCTCCTGCGCTAATTCAATGGATTTTTTCCCCGTTGTCCCGGTACGGATAATGACCGCTAAAAGTTCTGCGTCCGACAGGTGCTCTGCCCCGAAACGAAGGCATTTTTCGTAGGGTTTCTCGGATTCCGGTAATTCTTTTACCGTGATGTGTTGGTTCATGGAATGTCCTTTCTACTCCCTGCCTGTAGGGTTCGATTGTAAATTCCAGGTTTTATTCTACCACATTAGATCCTTATTAACAAGATTTTGCTCATAAAGTTTTTGCAGCGACATTAAAATTCCGAATTTTGCATGGTGCCAGGTCAGACCGCCCTGGAAATAAACCGCGTGCGGCGGCTTGATTGGCCCGTCTGCGCTCAGTTCGATGGAGGAGCCCTGTACAAAGGCGCCCGCCGCCATGATGACTTCGCTGTCATAGCCCGGCATGGCCCAGGGTTCCGGCGTAACGTACGAATCCACCGGAGCCGCCGCCTGGATGCCTTTGCAGAATGCAATCATGGCGTTCGGATTGTGAAACGTAACTGCCTGGATAATATCGTGGCGGTCCTCGGAGCCGTTTGGCAAAACGTCAAATCCCAGGGTTTCATAGATGTTTGCGGCAAAAATCGCGCCTTTTAACGCCGCGTTTACAACCGTCGGCGCTAAAAACAGTCCCTGGTAAAACGACTGGATAACGCCGAGGGAAGCCCCGACTTCTTTGCCGAGCCCGGGCGAGGTCAAACGGTACGCCGCATTCTCCACACATTCTTTTTTGCCTGCGAGATAGCCGCCGATTGGGGCCAGGCCGCCGCCCGGATTTTTGATCAGAGAACCGACGATGAGATCCGCGCCGACCTCAAGCGGCTCTTTTTCTTCGACAAATTCGCCGTAACAGTTGTCTACCATACAGATAATGTCCGGTTTTACGGATTTTAAAAACGCGACCAGCTCTCCGATCCTGGCTACGGAAAGCGTAGGCCTTGTGGCGTAGCCTTTGGAGCGCTGGATGGTGGCAAGCTTTGTCCGCTTTGTTACCGCCGCCCGGATTTTTTCGTAGTCAAAACTGCCGTCGGGCAGCAAATCCACCTGGCGGTAAGCAATGCCGTATTCCGCTAAGGAGCCCTTTGCCGGGCGGATGCCAATTACGCTTTCAAGCGTATCGTAAGGCTTTCCGACCGGGGAAAGCAGTTCGTCCCCGGGACGCAGGTTCGATAACAGGGCGAGGGCGAGCGCATGCGTACCGCAGGTGATTTGCGGGCGCACCAGCGCGTCTTCCGCGCAAAAACACGCGGCGTAAACCGCTTCTAAGGTATCCCTGCCCAAATCATTGTATCCGTACCCGTTTGTGGCCTGGAAGCATTCCGCGCTGACTTTTGCCTGCTGCATGGCGCGCAGGACTTTCAGCTGATTGCATTCGGTTACCCGATCGAGCGCGTCAAAGCGGGCTTTTAATTTTTCTTCTGTTTTTGCGCCGAAGGCATAGACCTCTTTGCAGATTCCGAGGCGTTCGTATTGCTGCTGTATTGCGTTATTGTGACTCATGTAGTATCCCCTTTTCTTTTAGTATCGTAACCATGCGCTCCAGTATGGCGTTGGTATCGTAGTCAAATTCCTGCTTGTCAAGCCAGATAACGTCCCGTTCCCTGCGGAACCAGGTCAGCTGGCGTTTGGCAAAACGCCTGGTATCGCGTTTTAAAACGGATACGGCTTCCGGAAGGGTACGCTCCCCGTCCAGAAAGGAAAGCAGTTCCTTGTATCCAAGCCCCTGCATGGACACCATGCCTTTGTGGCAGCCCATATTTTTTAAAGCTTCCACCTCCGAAAGCAGGCCCTGCGCAAGCATCTGGTCTACGCGCCGTTCGATTTTTTGGTACAGCAGTTCTCTCTTTTCGTTTAAGACGAAGTAGGCAAACGCATAGGGAGACGGCTTCTGCCGTTCCGTTTGGTTGTGCTCCGAAATCGGATAGCCGTTTTGCCGGTAAAATTCGAGCGCGCGGATAACGCGCTTGATATTGTTGGGATGGATGGCGTTTGCGGAGGGCAAATCCACTTTTTCAAGTTCTCTGTGGAGCGCTTCGCTGCCGTGCCGGACGGCATATGCCGTAAGCTCCTCCCGGATTTTGCCGGACGCCCGTTCTTCGGAAAAATCAATGCCGTAGAGCACGGACTGGATATAAAACCCGGTGCCGCCGACAAGAATCGGAATCCGCCCGGCGGCATAGATTTCCTGCATATATTTGGACGCCAGTTTCTGAAACAGGACAATATTAAATTCTTCGTCCGGATTCAGCTCGTCAATCAGGTAATGCGGGACGCCCTGCATTTCTTTTGGCCTGATTTTGGCGGAGCCGATATCCATGTGACGGTACACCTGCATGGAATCCGCGGAAATGACAGATCCGCCGATTCTTTTTGCCAGTTTTACGGAAAGCGCTGTTTTGCCGGACGCGGTAGGCCCGGCGAGTATGATAAGCGGCGGTTTCATATTATACAATCCTCTTAAATTTCTTTTCGATTTCGTACTTGCCCATCGAAATAATCGTCGGCCTGCCGTGCGGGCAAAAATACGGGTTTTCCAGTTCCAAAAGTTCTGCAATCAGGCGCTTGGCTTCCTGCGGGCTTAAGGCGTGGTTGCCTTTTACCGCGGCTTTACAGGACATGGACGCGATTTTTTCAAGCATCTGTTCCGGAGCGCCGGCTCTTTTGATTTCCTCGTGGGAATCTAAAATTTCTAACAGGATCTGTCTGGCGTCAAGGCCGAACAAATTCCCGGGCACGCCGCAGACGGCGTATTCCCGGCCGCCGAACGGCTCGATTTCAAAACCGAGCGCATTCAGGTGCTGCCCTAAGGAAGAAAGCGCCTGCTCTTCCTGATTGTCTAAGGTCAGTATCATCGGCGGGGACAGAAGCTGCGTGGCGCTTTCCTTTTCTTTTAACGAACCAAGCGTTTTTTCATACAGCACTTTTTCGTGGGCGGCGTGCTGGTCGATGATAAAAAGCTTTTCGTCGTATTCGACAAGCCAGTAGGTGCCAAACAGCTGGCCGATGATTTTGTGCTGCCGTCTGGAGATTTCTGAGAGAAATTTCCCTTCGTAGACAAGTTCTTCCTGGACGTAATCGGGCGCTGCAGGCGGGGCGCTGCAAGACGCCTGATTTTGCGCGTGTTGTCCGGAGGCGTCTGGTATGTAGGGCTGCTGTGCCTGCAGGGGGAGCGCGGCGCTGTTTGAGACAGGATTGTTTTCATTGTTGGCCATATCCTGCCCGTCTGCAGAATGAGAGTTTTTTCTGTCGGGTATCAACTGTCCTTCGGACATTTGATTGTCTTTTGTACCGGATATCCCCTGCGCATCAAACGACTTCCTACTTTGGCTGTCTGAAATATCCTGTTCTTTTGGTACTTGTCCGCCTTCTCCTATTTGCCCGTTTTCTATGCCGGACATACTTTGCCTGTTTGGAATTTGCTCTTGTTTTTTGCCGGAAATATCCTGTTCTTTTGTTACCTGTTTGCTTTCTCTTTTTTGTATATCCGGCAGCGGTTTTGTGCTGCCCGGACTTCCATGCATCCTCCCCGGGTATTTCGGTTCATACGGCGAATCCCTTTGTACGGCGGCCTGCATTTTTTCGAGGCGTTTCTTTTCAAACGGCTCCGGCAGACGCTGCTTGTTTTTGGGAAGCGGCTTATTTGTTCCGGAAGTTTTCGTTTCCGGATACGCCGTTTTAATATGTTCCCGCCCCAGCAAAAGTTCACGGACAGAGTCATACAGCTTTTGATAAATTTCCTCTTGCCTGTGAAACCGAAGTTCCATTTTTGCAGGGTGTACGTTGACATCCAGCTGTTCCCCTTCAAACGTAAAATACAGCACGCAAAACGGATACTGATGCTGCATCAAAAAACTTTTATAGGCATCCTCCAGGCTTTTTGCAATCAACCGGCTTTTGACGTATCTTCGATTGATAAAATAATTTTCAAAATTCCGGTTTCCCCTGGAGACAAGCGGCGTTCCGATAAAACCTTTTACCGAAAAGCATTCGTTCGTTTCCTCCACCGGAATCAGGGCCGCCGTCAGTTCCCTGCCGTAAATCTGGTAAATCACGTCCTTTGCATTGCAGTTTCCGGACGTATGCAGCTTCGTCTGGTTGTTCACAATCAGCTTAAATGAAATATCCGGGCGCGAAAGCGCAAGCCGTTCCACCAGCGTGCTGATATAACCTGCCTCTGTCTGCGGCGACTTTAAAAATTTCCGTCTGGCAGGCGTATTATAAAAAAGGTTGCGTACCAGGATCGTCGTGCCGTCCGGCGCGCCGATTTCCTCCTTTTCTTTTTCCGCCGATCCTTCTATCACATAACGCACCCCGGTAAAATCCGGTATCGTTTTCGTAATCAGCTCCACCTGCGCCACCGCCGCAATGCTTGAAAGCGCTTCGCCGCGGAACCCTAAGGAAGATACATTTAACAAATCCTCCACGGATTTGATTTTACTGGTGGAATGGCGCAGAAACGCCACGGACACCTGTTCCTTTGGGATACCGCAGCCATTGTCCGTAATGCGGATAAACGAGATACCGCCCTCCTTGATCTCCACCGTAACCGCCGTCGCCCCGGCGTCCATAGAGTTTTCCACCAGTTCCTTAACGACAGAAGAAGGGCGTTCCACGACTTCCCCTGCCGCAATTTTATCTATCGTACTCTGATCCAGTAATGCTATTTCTGCCATATCCGCCCTCCTGGTAATTGATTTTTCGTTTCCGGTTTAAAAATGGGACGGAAAATCCGTCCCAATTACAGGTTCGTAAAGTGAAACAAACTGTCAAGTATTTATATTACTGTAGTACTGCATCCGGACAGAAATTAAAGTTTTCAGAAGAGCAAGCCACTTAACATGCAAGCCTGCCAAAACCGCAGTCAGCCAGAGGACGGGGGGGCGGCATTTGCATTGTAACAGGATTTAGCGGCTCTTAAGTATCCCCTGCGATTCCCAGCAATGCCCT
>OFGG01000151.1_pt1 | contig 61959 bp, 60 predicted proteins | sample 1521701 | NCBI WGS metagenome assembly OFGG01 (sample SAMEA3504081, study PRJEB24116) | mouse gut metagenome | biome: mouse gut; feature: mouse-associated habitat; material: faeces | place: Denmark | collected 2011
GGTTACTGTTGATTTAGCTTGTTTCAAGCAATCACCCCATTTCCTGACTAACACCTTTCATATTTTACCCCCTATGCACTGACGAGATAGAAGGATTGTATGGATTTTTCTTCTATCGTAATTTAGAAGGAAAGCCGATATTTCACCATGGCAGAACACCTCCATTTTTTGAGATTACAACTTGAAAATGCCGCTTTTTCAATGGTTTTCCATTCTTTTCTTTTAACCGCATCCAGTTGTGCCCGAATGGCCATAAAATGGTTGACATAATTTTTAAGTAAACGTATAATGTACGAAAAGGGCAGAGCCAAATAGAAAAATGGATAGCTGCCATGCTTGCATAGGCAGCTGTGTATTTTTCTATTTGGCGAGCGAAGCGAGCCTCAAACCGAAGGTTTGAAGGCGCTGCCCGAAAAGGGCAGTCAGGAAAAAGGCGCTGCCCGAGAGGGGTAGCCAGGACTTTGGAGGCGCTGTCTGAAAAGGGAGGAAAACTAATGAAATGTCCGTTTTGTGGCCACGAAAACACCAGGGTGATCGATTCAAGACCAGCGGATGATAATAATTCGATCCGCCGCCGCCGTGTGTGCGATGAATGTGATAAGCGCTTTACTACATATGAAAAAGTAGAAACTATCCCGTTGATCGTTATTAAAAAGGATGATAACAGGGAAACTTACGATAGGTCAAAGATTGAAGCCGGTGTGCTGCGCGCCTGCCATAAGCGCCCGATCAGTGCAAACCAGATCAAGCAGCTGGTGGATGATGTGGAGACGGAGATTTTTAGCAGTGAGGAGAAAGAAATCCCCAGCCGGGTGATCGGCGAACTGGTGATGAATAAGCTAAAGGACTTAGAGGCAGTTGCTTATGTTCGTTTTGCGTCTGTTTACAGGGAATTTAAGGACATCAATACCTTTATGGATGAACTAAAAAAGGTATTGGAGTAAGGAGAAAGAAATGGAGATTGAATATAGTGAGAAAAAGCGGTGGGTGTTTTTCGGCCTGCCTCTGACCTTTACCAGATATGACGTGAAAGAAAACATCATTACCATAAACAGCGGGTTTTTGAACAAAGTTGAAAATGACTGCTACATGTACAAGGTGCAGGACGTGGAGCTTGTTACTTCTTTGCCTGAAAGAATGTTCGGACTGGGAACGGTGGTATTATACACCGGTGACACGACTCACCCGAAATTAGTGTTAGAGCATGTCCGGAATGCGCGGGAGATCAAGAACTATATCTTGGAAGCGTCGGAGCGGGCTAGGATGAAGCGGCGCACATTAAATACGTTAGACATTGGTGCAGACTCGGATCTGTCAGAGGATGATTGATAGGCAGATGAATGAAATAATGGATTAAAATAGCGGTATGAGTTTTCATACCGCTTTCCTGCGCTTTCTGGCAAATTTAAGATTGAGAGGTTATAATTTTTCAAACAGCAGTCCGGCTAACAGCCAGTTTGGAAAATAGTCAAGGCGTATGATCCTTTTGATCTGCCAGCGTGATCTTTCATAATTCCAGGGGCAGATGTGGTGCTTGTCCAAAAAGCGGCCGGTCAGGTATTCGCCGATATAAATGCAGACAGCATAAACACATCCCCGGATGAAGGCAGGGAATTTTTTTAAGGGATGGCGCAAAATGGTTAAAAAGCAGGCACTCCCGTATATGGGGAACATCCATAGGGAAGTCCGGCCCATAAGCCGCATATCCCGCCGGCGCAGGGAATCTAAGGCGGTAAAGATGATCTCCATGCACCAGCCGGCAAGGCCGCATTTGAAAAATTTTTTCAGCATTATCGTAGTTGTCCTTTGGTTTGTTATGGTTTAGTATGGGTCAAAGACAGGAAATTATACATGTTAGGAGACAAAGTATGAATTTACAGGAAGTAATGGATTTTTTGGAGGAAGTAAAAAAATACGGGATGGTTCCGGGGCTTTTTAATATAGAGCAATTGTGTGAAAAATTGGGGAACCCGCAGGCGGATCTTAAGTTTATCCATATAGCGGGTACCAACGGGAAGGGATCTGTGCTTTCATTTTGTTCGGAAATTTTGAAACAAGCCGGGTACCGGGTAGGAAGATACCTTTCTCCGGCAGTCTTTGAATACCGGGAGATCATGCAGGTAAACGGCAGGCCGGTGAGTAAAAAAGATCTTTGCCGCATGATGGAACATATGAAAGATGTGTGCGGGGAGCTGGTCTTAGAAGGAAAGCCGCATCCCACAGCCTATGAAATTGAGACTGCCATGGCGTTTTGGTATTTTAAGGAGCAAAAATGCGATATCGTGGTCTTGGAAACCGGCATGGGGGGACGTTTGGATGCCACAAATGTGGTTCAAAACACTCTGCTTGCAATCCTTACTTCCATCAGTTTTGATCACAGGAAGGTTTTGGGAAACAGCCTTGAAGAAATTGCAACGGAAAAGTCAGGGATCATAAAAAAGGGATCTGCGGTCATAGCCTTAAAGGGGCCGGAAGAGGTCATGAAGGTGCTGCGGGATAAGGCGAAGGAACTCTCTGTGCCGTTAGTGACAGCAGACCCGGCAGATGGAAAGGTGGTAAAGCGGAGCCTGGAGAAACAGGTATTCCATTATGGGAAGTATCATGATCTTACCATTACTTTGGCAGGAACTTACCAGATTGAAAATGCGGTCCTTGCCATCCGGGCAATGGAGGAGCTGGAAAAACGGGGGATGCCTGTTGGCCAAAAGGCGATCAGCCAGGGGCTTATAAAAGCGGCATGGCCGGGAAGGTTCCAGGTGCTTTCCCGAAAGCCCTGTGTGATCGCGGATGGCGCCCACAATCCGGACGGGGCGGCAAAGCTTGCGGAATCAATCCGGTTTTATTTTACAAACCGGAGAATTATATATATAATAGGAATGTTGAGGGATAAAGAACAAGATGAGATCTTACAAGTGACATGTCCTCTTGCCGAACAGGTTCTTACCGTGCCGACAGCAGGGGAAAGAGGGCTTTCTTCCTATGAGCTTGCCTGTATGGCAAAGACATACCACGGGCAGGTCACTGCCTTGGACAGCGTGGAAGAAGCGGTGGAGCTTGCTTATCTTTTAGCGGATAAAGATACCGTGGTCATTGCGTTTGGTTCTTTGTCCTATCTTGGGAGCCTGATCAAGATGATAGAGACTGTCTCTGACAAAAGAGGCAGAGAAACTATTGGGAGAGACGTACATGGTAAACAAAGATAAAGTGGAAGCGGCGGTAAAGCTGCTGCTTGAGGGTATGGGAGAAGACGTTAACAGGGAGGGCCTGAAAGAAACGCCTGCAAGGGTAGCCAGGATGTATGAAGAGCTGCTCTCCGGCATGGGGGCTTCCGCGAAAGAGCATTTGTCCAAAACCTTTGAAGCATCAGACAGCCAGATCGTGTTAGAGCGGGATATTACCTTTTATTCCATCTGTGAGCATCATTTAATGCCCTTTTTCGGGAAAATCCATATTGCCTATATTCCGGACGGACAGGTGGTGGGGATCAGCAAGCTTGCCAGGACGGTGGAGGTCTACGCCGCAAGGCTGCAGATCCAGGAGCGGCTTACCGCGGAGATTGCGGATGCGATCATGGAAAACCTGCGTCCAAAAGGTGTGATGGTGTTAGTCAGCGCAGAGCATATGTGTATGACCATGCGGGGGGTAAAAAAGCCGGGGAGCCAGACGGTCACGGCAGCATCCAGGGGATTGTTTGATGAGGATGAAAGCCTGAAATCCCTTTTTTGGAATATGGTAAAATAAGGGCATGAAAATGGACAGGGTAAATCGGATCTTACATCACGAAAAATATAAAGACTATATAGCGCGGATTAATAAGGCAGAAAAAGATCGACAGTTCTGTTGCCATAATATGGGGCATTTCCTTGACGTGGCAAGGCTTGCGGTAATCCTGGACCAGACAGAAGGTTACAGGCAGGAGAAGGAACTGATCTACGGGGCGGCGCTTTTGCATGACATCGGGAGATGGATGGAGTATGAAGATGGTATATCTCACGAAAAAGCAAGCGTTATGCTGGCACCGGAAATCTTAGATGACTGCGGTTTTTCGGAAGAAGAAAAAAGCAGTATCCTTGCGGCAATCGGCAGCCATCGTGATGGTGACATAAAAACACAAAAGTCTTTGTCTGGGCTTATTTACCGGGCTGACAAGATGAGCCGCCCTTGCTTTGCCTGTGCGGCGGAGCACTTATGTGACTGGAAGCAGAACAAGAAAAACGGACGAATTATCTGGTAGGATGAGGATAGGGGGGATGAGAATGAAAATAGGAAACCGCGAGTTTGACACTGAGAAATGTACTTATGTTATGGGGATACTAAACGCAACGCCGGATTCTTTTTCGGACGGCGGCAGGTACAGCAAGGTGGACCAGGCTCTTTTCCGTGTGGAAGAAATGCTGGATTGCGGGATGGATATCCTGGATATCGGAGGAGAATCCACAAGGCCCGGGTTTTTGCCTGTCCACTGGCATGAGGAGTGCAGGAGGGTGCTTCCGATAATCGAAGAGGTTAAAAGGCGCTTTGACATTCCTGTGTCGCTGGATACCTGTAAGGGTGAAGTTGCCAAAATGGGGATTTATGCAGGGGTGGATATGATTAATGATGTGTGGGGGCTTAAGTTTGATGAAAGCCTGGCACAGGTAGTCGGTAAGGAACAGATACCCTGCGTGCTGATGCACAACCGCAAAGAGGGCGTATATGGGGATCTGATGGAGGATATCAAATCCGATCTTGAGGAAAGTATCGCCATTGCCCACGAAGCAGGTATTTCTGACGACAAGATCATTCTGGATCCGGGGATCGGGTTTGCCAAGTCCTATGAGAATAATTTGGAAATCATTGATAAACTGGACCGGCTCAAGCAGTTAGGTTACCCGATCCTGCTTGGCACAAGCAGGAAATCCGTGATCGGACTTACCCTTGACCTTCCGGTAGGCGACAGGATAGAAGGAACGCTGGTCACCACGGTTTTCGGGGTATTAAAAGGGTGTGCTTTTGTCAGAGTCCATGACGTGAAAGAAAATGTGCGCGCGATCAAGATGACGGAAGCTATTTTGAAGGAGAGAAAATTACTGTGACCGTGGGGGTGGATATGGATTCTATTTTGATCAGGGATCTGGAAGTATATGCAGGGCATGGGGTGTACGCCGAGGAAACCCTGCGTGGGCAGATGTTTTTGGTAAGTGCGGAGCTTATTATGGACTTAAGGACCGCAGGGCTTAGTGACGATCTGGACTGCTCTGTGGATTACGGGAGGGTATGCCATTTCATTCATGATTATCTGCGGCAAAACACGTTTCTTCTGATAGAAGCGGCAGCGGAGCATCTTGCAAGGGAAATTTTGGTATCCTTTCCGCAGATCATGGAACTTGAACTGGAGATAAAAAAGCCCCATGCACCGGTGGGGCTTCCTTTTGCGTGTGTGTCAGTAAAGATCAGGCGGGGGTGGAAGCAGGTTTTTTTGGGAATCGGTTCGAATATGGGGGATAAGGAGCGGTATCTTGAGGATGCCGTAGACAGATTGAAAGCGCATCCCCTGATCAGGGATGTGAAGTGTTCGGAGTGGATGGTCACAGCTCCTTATGGCGGCGTTATGCAGGATGATTTCTTAAACGGGGCGGTGGGGCTAAAGACATTGCTTTTTCCGGATGAGCTTTTAGCTTTTCTCCACGAGCTGGAGCAGAAAGCAGGAAGGGAACGGAAGATCCACTGGGGGCCAAGAACCCTGGATTTAGATATTCTGCTTTATCAAGATTATGTGTCTGATGACCCTGAATTAACGGTTCCCCATCCGGATATGGGGAACCGCCGGTTTGTCTTAGAACCTTTATCCAAGCTATGCCCGAATCTGGTCCACCCTGTGACGGGAAAGACCATCAGACATATGCTTCAGGATTTACTTCGATAATGCCGCATTTAATGCGGCGTCAAATGTTGTCACATTGACAGGGCCGTTTACCGGCGTGTGGTAAACCGGGGTGTCCTCCCCGTAAGCGTGGAAATAAGCGTAGGTGGAGGTCAGGTTGATATCACTGTAGACCCCTTCCACCACCATTTCCTGATCACTCCCATCAAGCGCCATCCGCATAAGGGCAGGCTCCATAGTCCTTTGGTAATATATGTATTGTGATCCTACGTTAAAGCCGTCCACGCGGTCGCTGGTCAGGACTTCCACGGTGTTCTGGGATAAGGAAAGCCGGCAGAGCCGGTAATCTTCCGCTACATCCATATAATAAATATAGCCATCCTGATAGACCGGATTCCACAGATTGCCCTGATAAATGGTGGAAATCGCGTCAGTGGTGGTGTTTAACGCATAGAGGTAATGATCGTCCTCGGTTCCGTTAAAGTAGATCATGCCGTTAAAGCAGGCGGCGGGATTGATAACGCCGTCATAAACCAGAGTGTTGTCGGATTTGTCAGTCTTGATCTTGTATAACTGCGTAAAATCTGTGTTGTTATATCTTTGGTAATACAGGTAATCTCCGGAAAGCTGCATGGTGATCGCTGCGTTCCGGTCAAGGCAGGTGATATTCTTGCCGTTTAATTTGGAGCGGAAGATGCCATAGGTGCGGACTACATAGCCAAGCCCGGTGCCGCCGCTTGAGTTGTTCATAAAATAATAAAGATAATTTCCGCCCACATTGATAGAATTGACGGGGGAGCTGTTTATTTTTTTCAGGTCAGTCTCATCGGCATTCATGGAATACAGGCAGCCGCTGTCATATGCGTTGGAAAAGTAGACCCGGCCGTCCGCTTCGGCAAACAAGCCTTTGTTGTTTAAGTTGCCGGCAGTATTCCCGGTAACGGAAATATCATTGTGGGGAATCCTGGCAGATAATATGGTATAAACGCCTGACAGGATAAGCACGATCAGGATGATACCTAAAATTAGCATAGCTTTCCAGTTCTTTTTCATTAAATTGATCCTCCTATTTTCAGCAGGGCTGAATGTTCTCTATACACTCTATTATAATAAAATGAAATTTACTGTGCAACTATATCTCAAAAAGTTTCCATGTATCTTGCTATGGGCCTTTTTTTGATATAAAATAGTAGAAACAAGAAAAGTGGGGGTCCAAGATGACAGATTTGACGGATTTAAGGCAGCAGATTGATGAGATTGACGCCCGTATCGTAGAGCTGTATGAAAAGCGTATGGAGATATCCGGGCAGGTGGCACAGTATAAGATTGAGACCGGTAAGAAGGTGTTTGACAAGGCAAGGGAAGAAGAAAAGATCCGTACCGTCAAGGCCCTTACCCATAACGATTTTAATAGACATGGGATAGAGGAGCTTTTTGAGCAGATCATGTCCATGAGCCGTAAGCTCCAGTACCGTCTCCTTTCGGAACATGGCAGCAGCGGAAAACTGCCTTTTATTGGGGTAGATTCCTTATCCCAGGGGAAAGCGAGAGTGGTTTTCCAAGGGGCGGAAGGGGCATATTCCCAGGCAGCCATGATACAGTATTTCGGGGAGCAGGTAAACAGTTTCCATGTGGAGACCTTTCGGGATGCCATGATCGCTATTGACGAAGGAAGTGCGGATTTTGCGGTGCTTCCCATTGAAAATTCCACGGCAGGGATTGTCAGTGAGATTTATGACCTTTTGGTGGAGTTTGAAAATTATATCGTAGGGGAACAGATCATCCGGATAGAGCATTGCCTGATGGCGGTGCCGGGAACGGAAATTTCGGATATCCGGACGGTATATTCTCATCCCCAGTCACTGATGCAGTCGGCGCGTTTTTTGAACCAGTACGGCTGGCAGCAGATCAGTATGCAGAACAATGCGTTTGCGGCAAAAAAGGTGGCGGCGGATTTAGATAAAACGCAGGCGGCAATCGCCAGCGAATATGCGGCTAAGCTTTACGGGCTAGAGGTACTGAAAAAGGGCGTAAACCAGTCCAGCACCAATTCCACCAGATTTATTATTGTGACCAACCAGAAAATATTTCGAAGGGATGCCAAAAAGGTGAGCATTTGTTTTGAAGTGCCTCATGAGAGCGGCTCACTGTACCATATGCTTTCCCATTTTATCTATAACAACTTAAATATGAACCGGATTGAGAGCAGGCCCATTGAAGACAGGAACTGGGAGTATCGTTTCTTTATTGATTTTGACGGGAATCTTTCGGATGGTGCTGTACGGAATGCGTTAAGAGGACTCCGGGAGGAAGCCAGGGAAATGAAAATTTTAGGGAATTATTAGCGGGGTGTAAGATGAAGATCCGGGAACAGGAACTGATCGTATACAGAAATTTTGAAGAGTATGAGGCAATGCCTTTACATGATATGGCATGGCTTATGGGAGCCGGCCAAAGGGGGGAAGAAGACTGCGGGCAGAGGGCAAATGTGATGTACCGCTGTATGTACAGTCTGTTAGAGCTTGCGGGAAATTACGGGTTTTACGGGAATCTGTGGCATTGCTACCTTGCCCATCTTCTGGTGAACAATGAAAACAGTTACAGCAGGGCATGCGAGGTCAGGGGAGCGGTGGAAGGGAGCATCAATCAGGCGGTGCTCCATGATATCGTTATATTTAAGGAATTATTTGATTTTGATTTTTCTGATCTGGTAAGGGAACTTCACATAGACGGGTTTGATCTGATCACCAATTATGTGAGCAGTGACAGTGAGAGCAAGGTTTATAACAGCCGTATCAGGGAAAGAATCTGCTCCCTTGCCGTGAAGTTTACCAAAGACCATACACCGGAAGAAATGAAAGATACGCTGACGGAGTTTTACAGGGATTACGGCGTGGGAAAGTTTGGCCTGCATAAGGCTTTCCGGGTGGTCCATGACGAGAGGGGAGTCCAGATCGTGCCAATCCCCAGGATTGCCCATGTGCGTTTGGATGATCTTGTGGGGTATGAGATTCCCAAGGGGAAGCTTATTGCTAATACGGAAGCTTTTGTTAAGGGGAAAAAGGCAAATAACTGCCTGCTTTTTGGGGATGCGGGCACAGGGAAATCTTCCAGTATCAAGGCGATTGCAAATGAATATTATGAAAAGGGCCTTCGGGTCATTGAGGTTTACAAGCACCAGTTTCAGGATCTGCATGACGTGATCGCCCAGGTCAAGAACAGAAATTATAAGTTTATCATTTATATGGATGACTTAAGCTTCGAGGACTTTGAAATCGAATATAAATATTTAAAGGCAGTGATAGAAGGCGGCTTAGAGCGCAGGCCGGACAACGTTCTGATCTATGTCACCTCTAACCGCAGGCACCTGATCAGAGAGAAGTTTTCCGATAAAGAGGACAGGCGTGACCAGCTCCATGCTGGGGATACGGTACAGGAAAAATTATCTTTGGCGGCAAGATTTGGGGTTACCATTTATTTTGCGGCGCCTGATAAAAAGGAGTTCCAGAACATTGTCCGGGTCCTGGCGGAACGTTTTCATGTGGAGATGCCGGAAGATGAGCTTTTAGCGGAGGCGGCAAAATGGGAGATTGCCCACGGGGGGCTTTCGGGAAGGTGTGCGCAGCAGTTTGTCGATTTCATTTTGGGAAAGGAGCAAAGCGGGAAAAATGGCAGTAAAGACATTTGCGGCAATTGACGTAGGATCTTACGAGCTTGCCATGAAGATTTTTGAGGTTTCCAAGGCAAGGGGGATGAAAGAGATCGACCATGTCCGCCATAGTATTGATATGGGAACGGAAAGCTACACCACCGGAAAGCTGAGTTATCAGCGGGTGGAAGAACTTTGCAGGATCTTAGGTGAATTTGCAGGCATCATGAAAGCTTATCAGGTATCAGATTATGCGGCTTATGGCACAAGTGCGATCAGGGAGATTGAAAATACCGCTATTTTGCTTGATCAGATCCAGCAAAGGACAGGGATCCGCATTGAAACTTTAAGCAATTCGGAGCAGCGCTTTCTAGATTATAAGTCCATTGCTTTTCAGGGGGAAGGGTTCCAGAAGATTATAGAAAGCGGAACGGCGATCGTGGATATCGGGGGCGGCAGTATCCAGATTTCCCTGTTTGATAAGGATACTTTAGTATCTACCCAGAATTTAAAATTAGGAGTGCTGCGCCTTAGGGAACACTTGGCTCATTTAAATGCCAGCATTCGGCATTACGAGAAGTTTTTGGACGAGATGATTGATGCCCAGATGGCGATCTATAAGAAGCTTTATTTAAAGGACAGGGAAATTAAAAACATCATCATCGTGGATGATTATATTTCTACCATCCTGCGCAAAAAGAGCATCAACAATGAAATGACCGGATATGCGGGGGTGGAATTATTTGAAAAATTCCGGATGGTATACCAGAACCAGAGTATATCGGAATTGGCAAGGAAGTGGGATGTGCCGGAGGGAACCATGCCCCTTTTGTATATTGCGCTAATTATGACAAAGCGTATCATGGAAACGATGGGAGCGGAGCTTATCTGGGCTCCGGGTGTGACTTTGTGTGACGGCATAGCATATGAATATGCGCAAAAGAATAAGGTTATTGTATCGGACCATGATTTTGAGCAGGATATCATTGCCTGTGCCCACAATATCAGTAAGAGATACCGGGGAAGCAAAAAGCGTAGTGAAACCTTAGAGCAGATTGCGCTTGCAATTTTTGACAGCATGAAAAAGGTCCACGGCTTTGGCAGGCGGGAGAGGATGCTGCTTCAGCTGTCCACCATTTTGCATGACTGCGGTAAATATATCAGTATGATCAATCTTGCGGAATGTTCCTACAATATTATCATGTCCACGGAGATCATTGGCCTTTCCCATGTGGAACGGCAGATTGTGGCCAATGTGGTCAAATATAACCATATGGAATTTGAGTATTTTGAGGAAATGAGCAGATATGGCATGAGGGATATGGGCGAATATCTTAAAATTGCAAAACTTACGGCAATCCTGCGGGTGGCAAATGGGTTAGACCGGAGCCATAAGCAGAAATTTAAAAATGTCAAGCCGGCTCTTAAGGACAACCGGCTTATTATCACGGTGGATACCAATGAGGACATTACGTTAGAAAAGGGGCTGTTTGGACGAAGCGCCATGTTTTTTGAGGAAGTGTACAGCGTACAGCCTGTGATCAGGCAAAAGAGGACAATATAAACGGAGGGAGAAGTTATGGGGAAATCCGGATATGACGATCCCGGCTTTTACAGCAACAGGGAGCTTAGCTGGGTGCTTTTTGACAAGAGGGTATTAAGTGAGGCGAAGGATAAAAACAACCCTTTGTTTGAACGGTTGAAATTTTTAAGCATTACCGCATCAAACCTGGATGAATTTTTTATGGTAAGGGTGGCATCCTTAAATGATATGATAAATGCCGGTTATGACAAACCGGATATTGCAGGAATGACGCCGGGCAGGCAGTTAAAGGAACTGTATCCGGCAACACATGAGCTGGTGGAACAGCAGTATGCGATCTATAACCGTTCCATCCTTCCCCAGCTTTTAAACGCAGGGCTGCGTGTGATCGAAAAACATGAAAAGCTGACCGATGCGGAAGCGGCTTATGTGGACCAGTTTTATGAGGAAAATATATATCCTGTGCTGACGCCTATGGCGGTGGATTCCTCTAGGCCGTTTCCCCTTATCCGGAATAAGACGTTAAATATCGGGGCATTAATGAAGAAAAAAAACAGCAGTGGGGAAGTGGATGATAACGGGCTTGAATTTGCAATGGTGCAGGTGCCTGGCGTGCTTTCCCGGATCGTACAGCTCCCGCCAAGGAACGAGGGGGAAAAGACGGTCATCCTGTTAGAAGAGGTGATTGAGCGGAATATCCAGAAGCTGTTTTTAAATTATGACATTGTATGTTCACATCCCTTCCGGATCATGAGAAATGCGGATTTTTCATTGGAGGAGGATGAAGCCGAGGATTTGCTGAAAGAGATTGAAAAACAGCTTAAGATGCGTCAGTGGGGCCAGGCGATCCGCCTTGAGGTGGAGCAGGGGATGGATCAGCGGCTGCTTAATATCATAAAAGAAGAACTTTCTATCGTGGATGAGGAGATCTATCAGATCGCAGGTCCGCTGGATCTGACTTTTTTGATGAAAATGTATGCCCTTCCCGGCTTTGACCATTTGAAGGAGCATAGTTACGAAAAGCCTCAGCAGGTTCCGGAGTTCCCGGATGGATGCGATATTTTTGAGCAGATCCAAAAGGGGGATATCCTGCTCCATCATCCTTACGAGACGTTTTCGCCGGTGGTGGACTTTATCAGGCAGGCAGCAAGGGATAAGGATGTGCTGGCGATCAAGCAGACCCTTTACCGGGTCAGTGGCAATTCGCCAATCATTGCGGCGTTAGCCCAGGCGGCGGAAAACGGCAAGCAGGTTTCCGTTTTGGTGGAATTGAAGGCAAGATTTGATGAGGAAAACAATATCGTATGGGCAAAGATGCTGGAAAAAGCAGGGTGCCATGTGATCTACGGGCTGGTAGGGCTTAAGACCCACAGTAAGATCACCCTTGTGGTGAGAAGAGAAGAGGACGGCATCCGCCGGTATGTGCATTTGGGAACGGGGAATTATAATGATTCCACGGCAAAGCTGTATACGGACGTAGGGCTTTTTACCTGCTCTTCCTCCATAGGGGAAGATGCCACGGCAGTGTTTAACATGCTTTCGGGCTACTCGGAACCGCTTTTCTGGAATAAGCTGTCTATTGCCCCCCTTTGGCTCAAGGATCGGTTTTTACATTTGATTGGCAGGGAAAAAGAACATGCCAAGGCTGGCAGGGGCGGACATATTATCGCAAAGATCAACAGTCTGTGTGATAAAGAAATCATAGAGGCGCTTTATGAAGCGGCGGCAGCAGGGGTGAAAATCGAACTGATCATAAGAGGAATCTGCTGTTTGAAGACAGGGCTTCCGGGAATCGGTGACAAGATTACGGTACGGTCCATTGTCGGGAACTTTCTGGAGCATTGCAGAATCTTTTATTTTGAAAACGATGGCAAGCCGGAATACTATTGCGCAAGCGCGGACTGGATGCCAAGGAACTTGGAGCGCCGGGTAGAAATCATGTTCCCGGTGGAAAATCCCAAATTGCGCGAAAAGCTGATGAACATATTATCCACCCAGTTGAAGGATACGATGAAGGCTCATATTTTAATGCCGGATGGCAGTTATGAAAAAATTGACAGGAGAGGGAAGGAGTGTGTTAACGCCCAGCTAGAGTTTGGCCGTCTTGCGCTGCAGGCAGCTAAGGGCAAGGATGAGGCGGTACAGCAAAGGGTGTTCATTCCGGAAATACATCATGAATAAAGAGATTATTTTGGCAAGCGCATCTCCAAGGAGGAAAGAGCTGCTAAACCAGATCGGGCTCAGCTTCCGGGTGACGGTAAGCAGTGCAGCGGAAAAGACCCAAAGTAAGGAACCTTCCCGGATGGTGCAGGACATTTCCTATGCCAAGGCACAGGCGGTTTTTGAAAGTCTCCCTGTGGAAAAAAAGGAATGTTCGGTGGTGATCGGTGCGGATACCATGGTGTCTTTTGGCGGCAGGATGTTAGGGAAACCGATGGATGAGAAAGAAGCATATGAGATGCTTTTGGCGCTTCAGGGAAATACCCATCAGGTTTATACCGGTGTGGCGATGATTTGGCAGGAGCCGGGAAATGGCGGAAACGATAACACCCGCCAGATAATTTTTGCGGAGGAAACCGCCGTAACGTTATACTCTATGAGCCATGAGGAAATAACAGGTTATATTGCTACAGGCGAGCCGATGGATAAGGCGGGCGCATATGGGATCCAGGGGAAATGTGCCGCATGGGTAAAGAAAATATCCGGAGATTACAGCAATGTGGTAGGGCTGCCGGTTGGCAGGCTCTATCAGGAACTTAAGAAAATCGGGATTTGACATGCGCTTCGGTGCGGAAATGAGGAGAGGTATGATAAAGCTGATTGCATCTGATGTGGATGGAACTTTGATAGAGGATTCTACGCCGGATCTGTACCAGGAGATGGCGGAGGCCATCAGGGAACTGAAAAAGAAAGGGATTTTATTTTGCGCCGCAAGCGGCAGGCAGTATCCAAGCCTTAGGAACGTATTCCGGGAGGTGGCGGATGATATTGCTTATATTGCGGAAAACGGCGCCCATATCTGTTATCAGAATAAAAATATTTCCGTCACACCCATGAAAAGGGAAGATGTGGAAGGGATCTTATCCATGCTCCGCCCTTACTACGGGCAGTGCGAGGCAATCGTGTCCACGGTAAACGGAAGTTTGGTGGAGAGCAGGAATCAAGAATTTTTGGATCTGATCACATATGGTTACCACAATACGTTCCGTCAGGTTAAGGACATCCTTGCCGAGGATGAGGAGATCATTAAACTTGCAGTGTACCAAAAAGACAGTATCAGAAGTTTAGGGGAAAGTGTGTTTATCCCTAAGTGGAAGGACAGGGTCAAAGTCTGCATGGCAGGGGAAGAGTGGGTTGACTTTATGGACGGGAGCGTGGATAAAGGGAACGGCCTTAAATTTCTGGAAGAATACCTGGGGATCGGAAAGGATCAGACCATGGCTTTTGGTGATAATGACAATGACATCGGCTTGATGCGCGCGGCAGGCCATAGTTATGCGGTGGATACGGCCGTGGAGGAAGTGAAGAAGGCAGCAGGCGGCATCTGCCTTGGTTGGAGACAAAAAGGAGTTTATCAGATTATACGAAAGGAGGTGCTTTTCCATGCATGAGTTTGACGATGCGGTGCTGCAGTGTTTTCTGAAAAATCAAAGCCAGCTGTTTCCTGAAGGAGACGTTGTTTCCAGTCTTGAGGAAGCGGAGGCTTTTTTGGAGGAATGCCTGGCAGTGGTCGTAGGTTCTGTCCGTGAAGTCTGGGATTTCTTTGAGGAAGAAGGAATTGACGTGGACGGTGTCAAGGGGGATGAGATCCTGGAAGCGGACGAAGTGTTTGATGTCGGGGATGGAAGATATTTGATCGTGGAAGGATAAGGACTTGTAAACACACCCACAGAATAGTATACTGGACGATATGATTTTTAAAATAGTGTAAGGAAGTTTATCAACGTAAAAATAATGAGTATTATTGATGTATATAAAAAGAAAAAGAACTTATCCGGCGTAAAAAAAGTGGCATCGGCCTTATTACTTTTGTCATGGGTTGTTTTTATTTGGCATAACTCCATGGAAGGAGCAGGCGCGTCCGGTATGCGGAGCACGCATATTGTAAACGTGGTAAATGGGTTATTATGGGAAGGGATGATAGTCACGGAGCATGTAATCCGTAAGATGGCGCACTTTTTGGAATATGCGGTGGAAGGGATTTTGGCGGTTTTTCTGTTTCGCGCGTTTGAAGTGGGTGTTACAAAGAATCTTTGTGTGGGTGCGCTTTTAGGGGTAATGACCGCATTGATTGATGAGACGATCCAGCTTTTTTCTGTAGGAAGGAACGGTGCCGTGGAAGATGTGTGGATTGATTTTGGCGGGTTTGCATTGGGCTTTTTGATAAGTGTAATGCTATGTAAACTGCGGCAAGGAGATTGCGATTGAATATGAACATTGTATTATTATCGGGCGGTTCGGGGAAGAGACTTTGGCCTTTGTCCAACGATATCCGTTCCAAACAGTTTATTAAAATATTTAGGACGGGGGATGGGGAATATGAGTCTATGGTGCAGCGGGTTTACCGTCAAATACGCAGCGTGGACCGGGATGCGGCAGTGACAATTGCAACCTCCAAGACGCAGGTTTCTGCCATTCACAATCAATTAGGGAACGGGGCAGGGATTTGTGTTGAACCATGCAGGAGGGATACTTTCCCGGCTATTGCTCTTGTTGCGGCATGGCTCCATGACGTTAAGAAGGTATCAGAGGATGAACCGGTGGTGATCTGCCCGGTGGACCCTTATGTGGATGAGGATTATTTTCAGGCAGTGGGGGAGTTAGGAAGGCTTGCCGGGGAAGGAAGTTCCAATCTGGTCTTAATGGGAATCGAGCCTACCTATCCCAGTGAAAAATACGGGTATGTGATACCGGAAGATGAAAATAAGCTAAGCAGGGTAAAAACTTTTAAGGAAAAACCAGATCTGGAAGGCGCCAAAAAATATATCAGTCAGGGCGCGTTGTGGAATGGCGGGGTTTTTGCGTTCCGGCTGGGATATTTATTGAAGAAAGCCCATGAACTGATCAAGTTTTCAGATTATTGGGATCTGTATGCGGGATATGAGAATTTGACGAAGATCAGTTTTGACTATGCGGTGGTGGAAAAGGAGCCGGATATTAAGGTCATGCGGTTTTCCGGCAAGTGGAAGGATCTTGGAACATGGAACACACTGACGGAAGCAATGGAGGAACCTGCTGTAGGGAAAGTGATGATGGGGGATGCCTGCGAAAATGTCCATGTGGTCAACGAACTGGATGTGCCGGTTTTGTGCATGGGATTGAAAAATGCAGTGGTTTCCGCAAGCCCGGAAGGAATTTTGGTTTCGGATAAAGAGCAGTCCAGCTATATCAAGCCCTATGTGGACAGCATTGACCAGCAGATTATGTTTGCCGAGAAATCCTGGGGGAGTTTCCGTGTGATCGATATTGAGGATGAAAGCATGACCATTAAGGTTACGTTAAATACCGGATGCGGCATGAACTACCACAGCCATGAAAGAAGGAACGAGGTATGGACGGTGGTTTCCGGTAAAGGAAGGGCCGTGGTAAATGGCGTGGAACAGCCGGTGAAAGCAGGGGATGTGCTCCGTCTGCCGGCAGGATGCAGGCACAAGATCATTGCGGATTCGGAACTGAAACTGATCGAGGTACAGATGGGAAAAGACATCAGTGTTCATGATAAGATCAAGTATCCGGCAGTGGATCAATCAATGGTTTAGGAACGATACTTATGGCGGTAAATGCCCAGGAAGAAAGGGAAAGGTTTATAGATGGAAAACGAAAAAAGCATGGAAGCAAAATTGAATGAAGCCCAGAAGAGGGAAGCGGATAAGAAATTAGAGATAAAGCGGACAGTGCTTTTTGTCCTTTTTGTGTTTGTGGTGACTTATGGAACCGAAATTTTTATGGTCATGCCTCTTGTAGGGAGTGCGGATACAGACCAGGCAATGGCTGCCCAGACGATTCTTTCTTCCGTCATGTTTATACCGACCTTTGGGGCAATCCTGATCCGGTGGATAACGAAGGAGCGTCTTACGGTGACTAACCTGATGTTAAGTCTGAAAATTAAGGAAAATTTGAAATACTATGGTCTGGCATGGCTTGGAACGGCGGCTCTTATTATTTTTGGGGCGGTATTCTATTACCTGCTGTCACCCGGCAGATTTGATTCTGAACTCGGGTATGTCAATTTGATCCTGACAGAACAGGCAAAGCAGACCGGTGAGCAGATCACGAAGGAAATTGTACAAAGGGCAGTGCTTTTTCAGGTGGTCATTGGCGTGGTGATGTCACCTTTTGCCAATCTTCTCAATTGTTTTGGCGAGGAATGGGGGTTCCGGGGATACCTGCTCCCGAAAATGATGAAACATTTTAAGACGGTGCCTGCGATTTTGCTGACCGGCGCCATCTGGGGGTTGTGGTATGCGCCCCTTGTGTTCATGGGGCAGAGCTATGGACTTGGGTATCCCGGTTATCCGGTGACAGGGATTTTGGCAATGTGCGTTTACTGTACCGTGACCGGTGTTCTGCTTTCTTATTTGACGATTAAGACAGGAAGCATCATTCCGGCTATCCTTGCCAGAGGAGTGATCGGCGGCTTTGGCAGTATAGGCATTATGTTTTCATCATTGGATAACCCTTATAATCTGTTTTTCGGGCCCGCACCTACAGGGATCCTTGGCGGTATGGGATTTGTACTGCTTGCGGCCTTCCTTCTTTACCAATTATATAAGGAAGAAAAAGCGTGCGGTAAGTAATAAGTCGTATCATTTTACGCTTGCAATTTGCCCGCTATGGTGCTACAATACAGGAAGATTAGATAAAATGATTACTAGAGTGGACTTGTCAGTCCACTCTTTTGTATGATAAGGGGTGGTGGATATGTCAAAACGTGAAAATTATGAAGAAAGGACGGAAAAACTTCTTTCGCCGATTGCCCGGGATAACCAGGTGGAAATTTATGATGTGGAGTATGTGAAGGAAGGGAGCGATTGGTATCTTCGGTGTTACATTGACAAGGACGGCGGTGTGGATATCAATGACTGTGAAGTGGTCAGCAGAGCCCTTTCCGACGAACTGGATAGGGAGGATTTTATTGAGGATGCCTATATTTTGGAGGTCAGCTCTCCGGGACTTGGACGGACGCTGAAAAAGGATAAGCATTTGGAGAAAAGCCTGGGGCAGGAGGTAGACCTGCGTACTTATAAGCCGGTAAACGGCAGCAAAGATTTTTCCGGAACACTGCAGAGTTTTGATGGGGAGACCATTACCATCCGGTGTGGGAAAGAGGAGCTTGTTTTTAACAGAAAAGATGTTGCAGTAGTAAAACTGGCATTTGATTTTTAGTCCGGGAAGCGGGCAGAAAGGGATAAAGGGAAAATGAACAAAGAATTAATGGAAGCACTGGATATTCTGGAGAAGGAGAAGGAGATCAGCAAAGAAACATTGTTTGAGGCGATTGAAAATTCACTTATCACCGCATGCAAAAACCATTTTGGAAAGTCAGACAATGTGAAAGTTGAGATTGACAGGGAAACCTGTGATTTCCTCTGCTATGCCGAGAAGGAAGTTGTGGAGGAGGTAGAAGACCCCGTCTTACAGCTTTCCTTGGAACAGGCCCGGGAGATCAAGTCGGATGCCGAGTTTGGTGACATGATTCATGTGGAGATCAAGTCCAAGGAGTTTGGGCGGATTGCAACGCAGAATGCCAAAAATGTGATTCTGCAGAAAATCCGCGAGGAAGAAAGAAGTGTAATCTATAATCAGTACTTTGAAAAAGAAAAAGACATCGTGACCGGGATCGTGCAGCGTTATATCGGAAGGAACATCAGCATTAACCTTGGCAAGGCGGACGGTATCTTGAATGAAAGCGAGCAGGTAAAAGGTGAAAATTTCAGCCCCACGGAGAGGATCAAGGTTTATATCCTGGAAGTAAAAAATACGCCAAAAGGGCCAAGGATCTTAGTGAGCCGTACCCATCCGGAACTGGTAAAGAGGCTGTTTGAAGCGGAAGTGACAGAGATAAAAGACGGTACCGTGGAGATCATGAGCATTGCAAGGGAGGCCGGAAGCAGGACGAAGATGGCCGTAAGGTCAAACAATCCCAATGTTGACGCCGTGGGCGCCTGCGTTGGATTAAACGGCGCAAGGGTAAATTCCATTGTAGATGAGTTAAGGGGTGAAAAGATCGATATCATCAACTGGGATGAAAATCCGGGCAACCTGATCCAGAATGCGTTATCACCTGCAAAGATCGTTGCGGTTTTTGCAGATCCTGATGAAAAAACAGCGAAAGTCGTAGTGCCTGATTACCAGCTTTCCTTAGCTATTGGTAAGGAAGGACAGAACGCAAGGCTTGCGGCAAGGCTTACCGGATATAAGATTGATATCAAGAGCGAAACACAGGCGAAAGACGCACCGGGCTTCCGATATGAAGATTATATGGATGATTTTGATGATTATGATGAGGAATACGAAGAAGAGTACGAGGAAGGCTACGAAGAGGAATATGTGGAGACGGATGAGTACACAGAGCCTTTAGAAGAGGATGGAGAGCCTTTGGAGGAAGCATATGACGACCTGCCGGAGGATGCGGAAGAAATAGAATAGGAGAGGTTGAATGGCAAAAAAAGTTCCTTTAAGACAATGCATCGGGTGCGGGGAAATGAAAAGCAAGAAGGAGATGATGCGTATCTTAAAAACGCCGGAAGATGAGATTGTATTGGATATGACCGGAAAAAAGAACGGAAGAGGCGCATATCTTTGTAAGCAGAGAGAATGCCTTTTGAAGGCGAGGAAGAGTAAAGGGTTGGAACGGTCTTTTAAAATGAGTATTCCAAGTGAGGTTTATGATAATCTGGAAGGAGAATTTGACAAGACAAATGAATGACAGGATTTTATCACTCCTGGGGTTGGCGGCCAGAGGCAGGAACCTGGTCAGCGGGGAGTTCTCTACCGAAAAGGCAATTAAGGAAGGGAAAGCGGAGCTGGTGGTCGTGAGCAGGGAAGCCTCTGATAATACAAGGGAAATGTTTACAAACAAATGTGCCTTTTATGAAACCCCGATATATTTTTACGGCACCAAGGAAGAATTAGGACGCGCGATCGGCAAGGAAATGAGAGCGTCGGTGGCAGTGACGGATACGGGGTTGGCAGCCAGTATCATGAAACTTTTGGAAGAATCATAGGATAGGACGGAGGTAATAGAATGGCCAAAATGAAAGTGCATGAATTAGCAAAGGAAATAGGAAAGCAAAGTAAGGATGTCATTGCCTTTCTGCAGGATAAAGGAATTGAAGTGAAGGCCGCCCAGAGTTCTTTAGAGGAGGATGCGGTTTCCATGGTCAGGAAGGAATTTGGAGCAGCGCCTGTCAAAAGCGCCGGTACGGTTCCAAACCAAAATACAGGAAAAGCAGAGGAAAAGTCAGTACAGATGGAAAAAGAAGATAAAATAGAAAAAAAGATACCAGAAGCAAGGGCGGAAGAAAAAACGGAGCAGCCGAAAAAGAAAAAGAAGATTATTTTTGTGAGTAATCCACATAACAGCAGCATTTCCGGCCAGCGTCAGAAAAATAATGATAAAAGGCCGGCACAAAGCCAGAAGAGCGGCGGGAACGGAAACCGCCAGCAGGGGCAGGGAAAAGAGCGCAGGGATGTGCCCCACAAGATCATCAAGCCTCTCACGGCGCCTACCATGCCTGAGACCATGCAGGTAGACTTTAAGAAAAACGCGCAAAAACTGGAAAATGAGAGGCTTGCAAAGAATGCAAGGGAGCGGGAATTAAGGCAGGCAGCTATGGCAGCCGCAGCTTCAACCCCCCCGGCCCCGTCCGCACCAGCTCCATCGGCATTCGGTGAAACAGCTCAAAGACCTGCGCCTGTTGCAAGGGATAACGGAAACAGAGACGGCGGAAACAGGGATAACGGCAACAGGAATAACAGTACCAGAGATCATGGCAGCCGGAACAATAATTTCAGGGATAATGAAAACAGAAGGAATAATGTGAGGGATGGCGGTACCCGGCCTTCTCAGGGAAGAGATGATAGGAATCAGAGAAATGATAAGACTCAGGGAAATGCTGCGCAGGGCCAGGGAGAAAGGTCTGGCAGAACTAACAATTTCAGATCTGAAGGAGCTAATCGTTCAGGTAATCAGGGTAACAGGACTGATTTCCGCGGTAACGGCGGCAATCGGAATAATAACAGACCTGATAACAATAGCGGACGCGGCGAGAGAAGCGACAAAGGACAGGACAATCGATTTAAGCGGGGCGAAAAGCCGGGTAAGAGTTTCGTTCCGGAAACCCCGGTTAAGGATGAAAAGCGCAGGGATGAGGAAAAGCGCAGAACAAATCAGGAGAAGGATAAGCGTTCTAAAAAAGACTTCATCTACGAAGAGGATGAGGCAGCGGTAAAAAATAAAAATAAAGCAGGCAGATTCATTAAACCGGAAAAGAAAGCGGAGGAAGCGGCGGAAGAGAAGATCAAGGTCATTACGATCCCGGATTCTCTTACGTTAAAAGAGCTTGCGGATAAGATGAAGATGCAGCCTTCCGTTATCATCAAGAAGCTGTTCTTACAGGGGCAGATCGTGACGGTGAACTCTGAGATTTCCTTTGAAGACGCAGAAAATATCGCGATTGAATACGAGATCATCTGTGAAAGGGAAGTGAAGGTGGATGTGATCGAAGAGCTGCTTAAAGAGGATGAAGAAGCGGAAGAAAAAATGGCTGCAAGGCCGCCTGTCATCTGCGTTATGGGTCATGTCGACCATGGGAAAACTTCCCTGCTGGATGCGATAAGAAAAACAAATGTTACAGATAAGGAAGCAGGAGGTATCACACAGCACATAGGTGCGTATACTGTAAATATTAACGGCCAGTCCATCACCTTCCTGGATACGCCGGGGCATGAAGCTTTTACGGCTATGCGTATGCGCGGCGCAAATGCCACTGATATTGCAATCCTGGTGGTTGCGGCGGACGACGGCGTAATGCCTCAGACGGTAGAAGCGATCAACCATGCAAAAGCGGCAGGGATTGAAATTATCGTGGCAGTCAATAAGATTGATAAGCCAGGGGCAAACATTGACCGGGTAAAGCAGGAAATGACAGAATATGAACTGATCCCCGTTGATTGGGGCGGGAGCACGGAATTTGTTCCGGTATCCGCAAAATCGGGAGAAGGGATCGAGGATCTGTTAGAGACCATCCTGCTTACGGCAGAAATACTGGAATTAAAGGCAAATCCTGACAGGAAGGCAAGAGGCCTTGTGATTGAAGCGGAATTGGATAAAGGAAGAGGGCCTGTGGCTACCGTACTTGTCCAAAAGGGTACGCTCCATGTAGGTGATTTTATTTCCGCAGGCGCCAGCCATGGTAAGGTCAGGGCCATGATCGATGATAAGGGAAGAAGGGTGAAGGAGGCAATCCCTTCCACTCCGGTAGAGATTTTAGGGCTTTCTGACGTGCCAAGTGCAGGGGAGGTATTTATTTCCCATGAGAATGATAAGACTGCCAAGTCTTACGCAGAGACTTATCTGGCACAGAACAAGGAGAAGATGCTGGAAGAGACCAGGGCGAAAATGTCTCTGGACGATCTTTTCATGCAGATTCAGGCAGGTAATCTGAAAGAATTGAACATCATTGTGAAAGCGGACGTACAAGGAAGCGTGGAGGCAGTAAAGCAGAGCCTTATGAAGCTTTCCAATGAAGAAGTCGTGGTGAAATGCATCCACGGCGGAGTAGGTGCGATCAACGAATCTGATGTGTCGCTTGCATCGGCATCATCAGCGATCATTATAGGATTTAACGTCCGCCCTGATGCCATGGCGAAAGCCATTGCGGAAAGAGAGGGCGTGGATATCAGGCTTTACAAAGTCATTTATCAGGCAATTGAAGATATTGAAGCAGCCATGAAGGGAATGTTAGATCCGGTCTTCGAGGAAAAAGTGATCGGTCATGCGGAAGTAAGACAGATCTTCCGGGCATCTGCGGTAGGAAATATTGCAGGGTCTTATGTGTTAGACGGTAACTTCACCCGTGACTGCAAGGTCCGCATCAGCAGGGAAGGCGAACAGATCTACGAAGGCCAGCTTGCATCCTTAAAGCGGTTTAAGGATGATGTAAAGGAAGTAAGGGCAGGATTTGAATGCGGATTGGTGTTTGATGGATTTGACCAGATGCAGGAGCTTGATATTGTTGAAGCTTATATCATGGTGGAGGTTCCCAGGTGAGAAAAAACAGTATGAAAAATACCCGTATCAACGGGGAGGTGCAAAGGACATTGGCAGAGATTATCAGGGCAGATATCAAGGATCCCAGGATCAGCCCTCTGACCTCGGTAGTTTCTGTCGAGGTTGCGCCGGATTTAAAGACCTGTAAGGCGTGGATCAGTGTTTATGGTGAGGAACAGGAACGCAAGGACACGCTGGAAGGGTTAAAAAGTGCAGAAGGCTATATCCGCAGGGAGCTGGCGAGGAGAGTAAATCTGCGCAATACGCCGGAAATCCGTTTTATTGTGGATCAGTCTATTGCATATGGTGTTAAAATGTCTAAACTGATTGATGAGGTCAATCGAAAGGAAACAGGGATAGAGGAATGAATATTTTAGAAGAGATTAAAGGAGCATCAACCATTGGGATCGGCGGCCATTTAAGGCCGGATGGGGACTGTATTGGAGCTTCGATGGGGCTGTATCTGTATTTAATAAAGGCCTGCCCGGAAGCGAAAGTGGAGATCTTTTTGGAAAAGCCTGCAGATGTCTTTTCCTGTATCAGCAAAATTGACCAGATCCATACGGATTTTGCCACCGAGGTAGAACAGTTTGATGTCTTTATTGCATTAGATACGTCAAAGGAACGGCTGGGGGAAGCCCGGGGATATTTTGAACATGCCAAAAAAAGAATCAATATTGACCATCACGTTAGCAACAGCGGCTGTGGGGATGTGGATCATATCAGGCCAAAGGCAAGCTCTACCAGTGAGCTTGTCTATGAAATGATAGGGGATAAGTCACTGATTGACGAAGAGATTGCAAAGGCGCTTTACATAGGTATCATTCATGATACCGGGGTTTTCCAGTATTCCAACACATCGCCGGCAACTTTAAAAATAGCGGCGGAGCTTGTTGCCTATGGCTTTGATTTCTCTAAGCTGATCGAGGAAACATTTTATGAAAAAACTTATGTGCAGACCCAGATCCTTGGCAGGGCATTGTTAGAGAGCATTTTGTTTATGAATGGGAAATGCGTTGTCAGCATGGTTGATAAAAAGACCATGAAGTTTTATAAGGCGCAGCCTTATGACTTGGAGGGCATTGTCAGCCAGCTTAGGAACATTAAAGAGGTGGAATGCGCAATATTCATGTACCAGCTTGATACGTTAGAGTACAAGGTAAGCCTGCGGTCAGGGGGGAAAGTGGATGTGGCAAAGATAGCGTCTTTCTTTGGCGGCGGCGGACATAAACGTGCGGCAGGAGTGACTATGCAGGGAACCTTCCACGATATCGTGAACAACCTTTCCGCTCATATTGATGCCCAGTTAAAAGAGATCGGTAAACAGGCAGAAAATTAAGGTGCAAAGGGAAAGGCACGGGTGTAACAATGTACCATGGAATTATTAACGTATACAAGGAGGCTGGCTACACATCTCATGATGTGGTAGCCAAGCTGCGTGGAATCTGTAAACAAAAAAAGATCGGACACACAGGAACCCTTGACCCGGATGCGGTGGGGGTTCTTCCTGTCTGTTTAGGGAACGGAACAAAGTTATGTGATATGCTTTCCGACCGGTCTAAGGAATATATCGCCGTTTTGCGTCTGGGGGTGACCACGGATACGCAGGATATTTCGGGGAAGGTTTTGCAGGAAAAAAGTGTGGATGTCTCCAAAGAAGAGGTGGAAAAGGTGATCATGGGTTTTGTGGGAGATTCCATGCAGATCCCTCCCATGTATTCCGCCTTGAAGGTCAACGGGAAAAAGCTTTATGAGCTGGCCCGCCAGGGAAAAGAAGTGGAGCGCCCTGCAAGGCCGGTTAAGATAAATGAACTTCAGATCCTGGACGAATCCCACCCGGAGTATACGATCCGGGTCGGGTGTTCCAAAGGAACTTATATACGGACGTTGTGCCACGACATCGGACAGGCCTTGGGCTGCGGCGGGGTAATGGTAAGCCTTGTACGGACCAGGGCAGGAGAATTTGAGATAGAAAATGCCTGTAAACTTGCCGAACTGCAAACGCTTTCAGACCAGGGAAGACTTGCGGAAGCAATCTGTCCGGTGGAGAGGATGTTTGATGCCCTTCCGGCTCTTATTGTGAAAGAAGAAGGGGATAAAGCCCTCAGGAATGGCAATCAGCTAAAGCCTTCGGAAATTACTTTGCAGGGGAACCTGATAGAAGAAGAGTTAGCGGAGGGTGGGCGGTTTCGGGCATATAGTTTCCGAAATCAGTTTTATGGTATTTATGAATATAGGAAAGAAAGGAATTTATTCTTTCCGGTAAAGCTTTTCTTTGAATGCGAAACCGGATAAAAGGGAGAGCGGGATGCAGATTATACAAGGTACAACCGAATTTCAAATTGAGGGAAGGTCGGCAGTTGCATTAGGGAAATTTGACGGCATTCACTTAGGGCATGAACGCCTTCTTTCCTGTATCCTTGGAAAGAAAAAAGAGGGGATGAAAGCAGTGGTATTTACCTTCCACCCTTCCGCGGCGTCCTTTTTCGGGCTATGGCAGGGCGGAGAATTGACGACCAGAGGAGAAAAGCGCAGTTTCTTTGAAAAAATGGGGATTGATGTTTTGATCGAGTTTCCATTAAATCATGAGACGGCAAAGACGCCTCCCCGGGAGTTTGTGGAGGAGATCCTTGCAGGGAAGATGCGCACCGGCTTTATTGCCGCAGGGAATGACGTGTCTTTTGGCTGCGGCGGGAAAGGCAACAGCCGACTTTTGCTGGAAATGGGAAAAGAACTTGGTTTTCAGACGAAGATCATTGATAAGGTATTTTATGGAGAAAAGGAGATCAGCTCCACTTATGTCAGGGAGATGGTGGAACAGGGCGATATGCATATGGTCAGAAACCTGCTTGGCAGATATTATAGCTTTGAGGGAAAGGTAGAACGGGGAAACCGGTTAGGCAGGAGGCTTGGAATGCCTACTATGAATCTTTATCCTTGCCCGGAAAAGCTCCTGCCGCCGAAAGGTGTGTACTATTCCCGGCTGCTTTATGAGGGGTGCACTTACCCGGGGATCACCAATATCGGAAAAAAGCCCACGGTAAACGATTCGGACTTGATCAGTGTGGAAACTTATCTGTATGATTTTGATAAGGATATGTATGGCAAAGAAATTGTGACAGAATTATTACATTTTAAGCGGCCGGAACAAAAGTTTGAGCATTTGGACGCATTGCGCTTACAGATGGGAAAAGACATAGAAGAAGGGAGGATTTACCACCAAAAAGCATCTTCGAAATAAATTGACAGCTTCTGGATTAATTGTTATAATGACAATGCTGATTGTAACAATTTTGTAATAAATGCGGAGGCTTAAATTGAAAAAATACAGAGTGAATAAATTATTTATGGTACTTATGGCAGGTGCGGTCTTGTCTGCGCCGTTATCTGCAAGGGCATCCGAGGCCGGTATGCAAAACTGGATGGATGATGGAGAAGAACTATTGACGGCAGGGGTTGGCGATCTGTTTGCAACGGTGCTTTCCGAGGAAGAATATCGGGAGATCGCCAAAAAAGCGGAAGGCGCTTTATGGGGATATACGGAGCTTGGAATCTGCAATGTGGAGGAAAATAACTTAAACATCCGTAAAGAGCCAAATGAATCCGGTTCCTTAGTTGGAAAACTTCCGAAGAACGCCGCGTGTGAGATCGTAAGCAATGAGGATGGCTGGGCGTATGTGAAATCCGGAAAGGTGGACGGGTATGTGAAGGCAGAATATCTCCTTACCGGTTATGAGGCTAAGAAAAAAGGCGAGCAGTTAGCCTCCATGCAGGCGGTATCCGTAGCGGACGGTCTAAACATCAGGGAGCAGCCTAATACGGAGGCGGAGGTGGTCACGCAGGTGGCTTCCGGGGAAGCGCTGGATATTGTGGAGATCCGGAAGGACGGCTGGGTAAAAGTATATCTTGATGATGAAGAGGTCTATGTTTCGGAAGAGTTTGTTGAAGTGAAATCTGATCTGGCTACGGCGATCACCATGACAGAGCTGATGTACGGACAAGGGGTGTCTGACGTGCGGGTGGATCTTTGCCAGTACGCAAAACAGTTTTTGGGGAATCCCTATGTCTGGGGTGGGACAAGCCTGACGAAGGGAGCGGATTGTTCCGGTTTCGTGTTAAGTGTTTTTGCAAAGTATGGCGTTTCTCTGCCACACTCTTCCAGGGCACAGGCTAATCACGGAACGAAAATAAACGCGTCAGAGTTAAAGCCCGGAGATTTGGTCTTTTATGCAAAAGGCGGAACCATCAACCATGTTGCGATCTATATTGGAGGCGGGCAGGTGATCCATGCAAGCAGCCCGAAGACAGGGATCAAGATTTCAGCGTACAATTACAGGACACCTCATAAGATGGTACGGATATTAAATGATTAAAATTACCCTTTACAGGAGATAGGAATTGTGCTATCATCTTTAGGTATGAAATTCAGCCGTTGCTCGGAAGTAAGGAGTCTCCGACCGTTTCTTAGCATCAGGCGATTAGAAAAACAGGAGGAAATATCATGATTTCGAAAGAAAAGAAAACCGCAATTATGCAAGAGTATGCAAGATGTGAAGGTGACACAGGTTCACCGGAAGTACAGGTTGCAGTGTTATCAGCAAGGATTCAGGAGCTTACAGAGCATTTGAAGACGCATCCCAAGGATAATCATTCAAGGAGAGGTATGTTTAAGATGGTAGGCCAGAGACGTGGTCTTCTCAACTATCTTAAGGATAAAGATATTGAAAGATATCGTGCCCTGATTGAAAAGCTTGGACTTAGAAGATAATCAGTAATTTAAGGCGGAGCAGGCCGAGGGATTCGGGCTCCGCCTTTATACCTATATAGGACATCTTTGCGGAGAGTCTTATATAGGGGAATCTTGTTTATACGGACAGGAAGAAAAGGAGAGAAGAATATGTATAAGACATTTTCAATGGAGCTTGCGGGACGTACGTTAAATGTTGACGTAAACAGGGTAGGTAAGCAGGCAAACGGATGTGCGTTTATGCACTATGGGGATACCACGGTTCTATCAACGGCAACCGCTTCGGACAAGCCAAGGGAAGGAATTGATTTTTTTCCTTTAAGCGTGGAATATGAGGAAAAGCTGTACGCGGTAGGAAAGATCCCCGGCGGTTTTAACAAAAGAGAGGGGAAGGCATCCGAAAATGCGATTCTTACAAGCCGTGTGATCGACAGGCCTATGCGCCCCTTATTTCCCAAGGATTACAGAAATGATGTTACCTTAAACAATATGGTCATGAGCGTTGACCCTGCCTGCAGGCCGGAACTGGTGGCTATGCTGGGGGCTGCCATTGCAACCAGTATTTCGGATATTCCTTTTGAAGGGCCCTGCGCTATGACCCAGATGGGGATGATCGATGGACGTTTGATCGTCAATCCTTCCCAGGAACAGTGGAAAAATGGAGATTTGAACCTGACAGTGGCGTCTACGGCACAGAAAGTGATCATGATCGAAGCCGGAGCAAACGAGATTCCGGAAGCAGTCATGATCGATGCAATCTATAAAGCACATGAGATCAATCAGACGATCATTGCGTTTATCAATGGGATCGTGGCAGAGGTAGGCAAGCCGAAGCATGAATATACCAGTTGTGCAGTTCCGGAGGAACTGTTTACGGCCATCAAGGAGATTGTTCCCCCGGCAGAGATGGAAGAGGCAGTTTTTACGGATGAAAAGCAGGTAAGGGAAGAAAACATCAGGAAGATTACCGAAAAGCTGGAAGAGGCATTTGCGGAAAATGAAGAGTGGATGGCGGTATTGGGCGAGGCAATCTATCAGTACGAAAAGAAAACGGTGCGCAAGATGATCCTGAAAGATCATAAGCGTCCGGATGGACGTGAAATTACGCAGATCCGCCCTCTTGCAGCGGAAGTGGATATTATTCCCAGGGTACATGGTTCCGCTATGTTTACCCGCGGGCAGACACAGATCTGTAACGTATGTACGCTGGCGCCTTTATCAGACCAGCAGAAAATTGACGGGCTGGATGAAAATGAAGTGAGCAAGCGTTATATGCACCACTACAATTTCCCTTCCTATTCCGTAGGGGAGACCAAGCCTTCAAGGGGCCCCGGAAGAAGGGAAATCGGACATGGGGCATTGGCAGAGCGCGCCCTGATCCCGGTGCTTCCTTCCGAGGAAGAGTTCCCTTACGCAATCCGCACGGTGTCCGAGACGTTTGAGTCTAACGGGTCCACGTCCATGGCATCTACTTGCGCATCCTGTATGTCACTGATGGCGGCAGGCGTACCGATCAAAAAGATGGTTGCAGGCATTTCCTGCGGCCTGGTAACCGGGGAAACAGATGATGATTTTGTTCTTTTAACCGATATCCAGGGACTGGAAGATTTCTTTGGGGATATGGATTTTAAGGTGACCGGTACCACGGAAGGTATCACGGCAATCCAGATGGACATTAAGATCCACGGGCTTACAAGGCCCATCGTGGAGGGAGCGATTGCCCGGTGCCGGGAAGCAAGGCTGTTTATCATGGATAACTGTATGAAGCCGGCAATTTCCGCACCGAGACCGGAAGTTGGTCCTTACGCACCCAAGATCATTTCCCTGCAGATCGATCCGGAGAAGATCGGGGATGTGGTTGGTCAGCGCGGAAAGACCATCAATGAGATCATTTCACGTACAGACGTGAAGATTGACATTACCGATGATGGAAAGGTGTCCGTATGCGGAACGGATCCTGATATGATGGCGAAGGCTGTTGAGTATATCAAAACCATCGTGACAGACTATCAGGAAGGCCAGATTTTCCAGGGGATTGTAGTCAGTATTAAAGAATTTGGCGCATTTATTGAGTTTGCACCGGGCAAGGAAGGAATGGTTCACATTTCCAAGATTGCCAAGGAGCGGATCAATCATGTGGAAGATGTACTGACCCTTGGCGATAAGGTAACGGTAGTCTGCCTTGGAAAGGATAAGATGGGCAGAATGAGCTTCTCCATGAAGGATGTGGCACAGCAGTTTTAAGGAGTAATAAAATACTGAGAAGATATGTTCACACCCACGGGGGTAACCCCCGTGGGTGTTTTGTTATTATAAAATAGGAATAACCTGTCCAAATCCACATATATTTGGATAAGAGGTGAATGAAATGGCAAAGCAGGATGAGATATTAAGGATCTTTCCGGATTATATGAAGGAAAGGTGGGAAAAGCCCCTGCTAAGGGCGGAGAAACTGGAGGAGATCCGGCTTGGAATCGGGCGGCCGGTGCGGCTTTTGGCGGCGGGGGAAGAATTTTTTTTATCGTGCAGGGGATGTATCAGCAAGGGAATGCAGGATGCATGGCACGTGACGGAACGGGAACTGGATGAGATTATGAGAAATGTATGCCATTATTCTATGTATGCATTTGAAAACGAGATCCGGCAGGGGTTTCTGACGATTCCCGGCGGGCACAGGATTGGCGTGGCAGGCCAGGTTGTGCTCAATGGAAACGGCACGGTCAGAAACATATCCCATATCCGCTTTTTGAATATCCGGGTATCCCATCAGGTGATTGGAGCGGCGGATGAAGTTATGGAGCAGTTGTACGATAATGGCCGGTTTTTAAACACCCTGCTGGTATCTCCGCCGGGCTGTGGGAAGACAACCCTCTTAAGGGATATCGTAAGGCAGGTATCTTCCGGGAATTTATACGGGGCAGGAAGACAAGTAGGAGTGGTGGACGAACGTTCCGAAATTGCCGGATGCTTTATGGGGATTCCGCAAAATGACGTGGGAATCCGCACAGATGTGCTGGACGGCTGTCCTAAAGTACAGGGGATGATGCTTTTAATGCGCTCTATGGCGCCATCGGTGGTCGCGGTGGATGAGATTGGCGGACAGGAGGACATGAAGGCGGTCTATCAGGTGCTGCAGTGTGGGAGCAGTGTGCTGGCGACCATGCACGGTAATTCCATGGAAGACGTGCGCAGGCATTTAAGTGCCGGAACGGCTGATGGACATGTTTTGTTCCAGCCGGAAGATCATTTTGAGAGGTATGTATTTTTAGAGAAAAAAAGGGGAAACTGCCGGATTCGTGAGATGTTAGACCAAAGAGGGAACCGGCTGAGGAAGAAGGGGGAGGAGTTATTATGCTGCAGCTGACAGGCTGTGTCCTTATTATTGCAGGCTGCGCGGGGATTGCGGCGGTGATATGCAGGGATTATAACAGCAGGCTTGATACACTTATGGTGATCCGGGATATTTATGAAGAATTTAAGTACTACATTTCTTATCAGAAGCTAACGGTTCCGGAGACCCTTCTTAGGCTGTCGGAAAAAGAAAGGATGCTGTTTTCGGGGGAGTTCTACGAAATTTATGAGACCGTACATAATGGGGCGGGAAACTTTCCGGAAACCTGGGAGAGTCAGATCGGCAAAGCGTTAGCGCACACAACTTTGAATGAGAAGGAAAAAAAGCTTTTACTTAACTTTCCTTCCTGCCTTGGGTATATGGAAGGGGGCGCCCAGACGGGGGCGCTGGAGGAATTACAAAGGCAGACAGTAAATTGTATCGAGGAACTTTCCATGGAACAGAAAAATAAAAATAAAATGGTGATGAGCCTGGGGATTGCCGGCGGAGTGTTGGTATCGATTCTGCTTTTGTAATTTCTAAACAGGGAGGAAATATGGAGATAAGCCTGATTTTTAAAATTGCAGCGGTTGGTATTCTGGTTACTATTTTAAATCAGATCTTAAAGCACAGCGGAAGGGAAGAACATGCCTTTTTGATCAGCCTGGCAGGGCTTGTTTTAGTGCTTACGTGGATTTTACCTTATATATACGACCTGTTTATAATGATACAGGATTTATTTAATATATAGGCGGAGGTAAGGAAGCGGATGGAAATTGTGAAAATCGGGATTTTAGGTGTTGCCGGTGTGATGCTGGCATTGCAGTTTAAGTCCGGCAAACCGGAATATGGGCTGTATTTGGGAGCGGCGGTTTGTCTGATCATTTTTGTTTTTTCCGTGAGAGGATTGGGGGCGCTTCTCTTAAAAGTGCAGGAGCTGGAGGAATATCTGAAAGGGAGCGGGAGCTATCTTGGATTTTTGTTAAAGGCGGTGGGGATTACCTATGTATGCGAGTTTTGTGCTTCTATCTGTAAAGACGCAGGTTATGGGGCGGTGGCAGGCCAGATTGAGATTTTTGGGAAGCTTTCGGTCTTGCTTATGGGGATCCCGGTCTTGGTTGCAGTGGTGGAAAACATCAATGCGTTTGCGTTATGAGACATAGAGACTGGATCCGTCTGCTGTTTTATCTGGCATTGTTTTTTTCCCTTTGGGGATTACCGGCATACGCATCGGCGGAAAAGGAATATGGGCGAAAATCCCTTGTGGCGGAAAGCGAAAAAGAGGAGGAATGGGTCTACGTGGATAAATGGCTGTCTTCCATGGAGCTGGATGAACTGGACCGGGGGATGGAAGAACTGTTTCCGCAGTTTCACATTGACCTGGAAGAATCCCTGCAGATGATCATGGAAGGGAAGATTGGGGAAGCGGGCCGGGAGCTGCTTGGCCAGGTTGCGGAAATCCTTAAAGGAGAGCTTTCCAATTTCCGCAAGGTCTTTTTATACATATTGATCTTGGGAGTCATGTCTTCGTTGTTTTCCGGATTTTCTGATCTGTTTGCAGGGCAGCAGATTGCGCAGGCAGGGTTTTACTTTTCATATTTATTTCTATCTGCAATTTTGGTCAGGGTGTTTTGGGTCATGTCGCAGACTGCACAGGCCACGATCAGCGAGATCGTTTTGTTTGTCAAGCTGTTTATACCGACCTATTTTACTGCGGTGGGAACAGCCCAGGGCACGGTCACCGCTGTATGTTATTATCAGCTTATGCTGGTGATCGCTTATCTGGTGGAAAGCTTTTTAAGCGGGGTCTTGCTTCCTTTTGTTTACAGCTATGTACTTCTTGCCATTTTAAATGGAATTTGGGCGGAGGAAAAACTTTCCCTGTTATTGGATTTTTTGAAAAAGGTGATCGGGGCAGCGCTGAAAATTTCTATGGGTGCGGTTACGGGATTCAGCCTGGTGCAGTCTGTTGTGGTGCCGGTGGCGGACAGGCTGAAGATATCGGTGCTCCGGAAAGCGGCAGCTTCCATCCCGGGGATTGGAGGTGTTGCGGAAGGGGTGACAGAGCTGGTCTTAGGGTCGGCGGTGTTGATAAAAAACAGCATGGGAGTTTTATTTTTACTGCTTTTAGCGGTAAGCGCACTGATTCCCCTGATCAAACTGCTTTTGATCGCGGGAACAGTCAAACTGGGGGCAGCAATTGCGGGCATTGTAAGTGATAAAAGGATTTCGGGCTGCACAGACCGGGTGGGGGAAGGATGCTTTTTACTGTTTCGCTGCGTGTCTACGGCGCTGCTGCTTTTTATGATCGTGATTGCCGTAGTGGCTTATACAGTGCCTTCCTGGTAAAGGACCAAATAAGCAGATAGCGGCATGGAGGATGGATATGGTTTCGGCAATAAAGGATATTTGCATTTTTATGATCATTGTACAGGCGGTAATGTATTTTGCACCCGGAGGCTCTTATGAGAAGTATATCAAGATACTGATTGGGATTTTGATGATCCTTAGGATCACGGAACCAGTTTTGGGCTTTTTTATGGATGGAGAGGCCAAAATGGAAATACAAAGAAGGGCTATGGCGTTGCAGGAAGAACTTAAGGTCCGGGAATGGGAAGTAGAACTGGAAGGTCAGAGGCTGGAAGTTTACAGCAGCATTGAAGAAGAGTTAAAAGAAGAACTGGAAAAGGAACAGGATCAGGGAAAGAGGTGATCAGGTGTTAAAAGATAAGCTGGCAGAAGGAAAATGGAAGGGAAAGCTTACAAAAGAAAATTTTTTGGTACTTGCGCTGATGGGGGTACTCCTTTTGGTCATCGCCTGGCCTGTAAAAGATGAAAAAAAGTTATCAGAGTCCGTTCAATTGGACAGTGAAAATGATATGCTGGATATACAGACAAAACAGCAAACACACGTTCTGTATGAAGGGGGATCGGAATCCTGGTACAGGCCGGAATATGCCGCCTATCTGGAGGATGCACTGGAGCAGTTTTTGTCTACCGTTGACGGGGTGGGGAAGGTGCAGGTGATGGTGACCTTAGAGGACGGAGGGGAAACCTTTGTGGAAAAAGATCTGGTGACGGTCCGGGAAGGCACCACGGAAGTGGATTCCGGAGGCAGCAGGAATACTACGGACTTATCGGAGACGGAAGCTACAGTTTATAGGAAAGCAAAAGACGGCGATACCCCCTTTGTCAGGCAGGTTAAGTATCCGAAAGTGGCGGGGGTGGTGGTGTCGGCACAGGGGGGAGAAAATGCTGCCATCGTGCAGAAGATTACCAAAGCAATTCAGGCATTATTTGGACTGGAAGCACATAAGATTATTATAGTTAAAATGATACCATCGTAAAGGAGATACGGGCTTGAAAAATATGGTGAAAAAGAATCAGATCATGATTACGGCGCTGGCGATTATGATTGCGGTTGCAGGGTATTTGAACTTTGCCGGCACCAAGATTACACAGGAAGAGATCATGACCACAGGTACGGACAGTGCATCTGTGGCCGGAACATCGGATGACGCACAGGATATGGACGTGGCCGCCTTGTTTGAAATTTCTGATGAGGATATGGAGCAGGCGGAATATGGGGAGATAGAAAGCCTGGATTCCGATGTGGTCCTTCAGCAGGAAAATTATCTGGATGAGACCATGGATGAAGCGTTAGCGGGAGAGCTTGCGCAAAATATGGAAAATCAAATTCCCGACGGGGAAACACCGGGAGAAGCGGTATTCACATCTTCGTCAGGACTGGATACTCTTTCCGGAGCGCGCCTTTTAAAGGAACAGACCCGTGCGAAAAACAAAGAAACGCTGCTGGAGATCATTAATAATGTGAATATCGGAGACGAACAGAAACAGGAAGCGGTAAACAACATGATCGCCATCACGGATATTGCGGAAAAAGAAACGGCAGCAGAGATTTTACTGGAAAGCAAGGGATTTGACGATGTGGTGGTGAGCATTACGGATGAAACGGTTGACGTGGTAGTGAATACGGCGGATCTGACCGAAGCCCAAAGGGCGCAGATTGAAGATATCGTGATCAGGAAAACAGGGGTATCACCTGAGGCAATTGTGATCAGTACCTTATCGTCAGCAGAGTGAACCAGAAGGGGAAGCCGGAAAACAAAAATGGGAATGCCTGCTTTGTTTGGAAGAAATAGATGCTATATTTTGAAAAATGTGGTATCCTATTACAGGAATAAAAAGCAGGCACCCGTTTTCCTGGGTTTTTCAGACAGTGTGCTAAGGCTGAAAGGACAGGGCGGAGAAAAATAGAAATAACCTGGAGGATAAATACGTGAGTAATTATGATCAAGAAATAAACAGAAGAAGGACATTTGCCATTATCTCCCACCCGGATGCGGGTAAGACCACATTGACGGAGAAATTCTTGTTATATGGCGGGGCGATCAATCTGGCAGGAAGCGTTAAAGGGAAAGCAACGGCCAGGCATGCGGTATCTGACTGGATGGAGATTGAAAAGGAGAGAGGAATTTCGGTCACTTCCTCAGTGCTGCAGTTTGAATATGATGGTTTTTGTATCAATATCCTTGATACTCCCGGACACCAGGACTTTTCGGAAGATACTTACAGAACGTTGATGGCGGCTGATTCGGCAGTGATGGTCATTGACGCTTCTAAGGGGGTGGAGGCCCAGACACGGAAGCTTTTTAAGGTGTGCGTGATGCGCAAGATCCCTATTTTTACATTTATTAATAAGATGGACCGGGATGCCAATGATACCTTTGAGCTGTTAGATGAGATTGAAAAAGAATTGGGCATAGCTACCTGTCCTGTTAACTGGCCTATCGGGTCCGGGAAGCGGTTTAAAGGCGTCTATGACCGGGAAAGAAAATGTGTGATCACCTATTCCGATACGGAAAAGGGAACCAAAGAAGGTGAGACCACCATAGTGCCTGTTGGCGAGATGGACAAGCTTGAAGCGGCAGTCGGACAGGAAGCATCAGCGCTGCTTCAGGAAGAGATTGAGCTTTTAGATGGTGCAAGTGCGGAATATGATCTGGAACTGATCCAGGCAGGGGAATTGACACCGGTATTTTTCGGCTCTGCCCTTACCAATTTTGGCGTGGAGTACTTTTTACAGCATTTTCTGCAAATGACCACCACGCCGCTGCCAAGAAAGGCAGATACCGGGATTATTTCACCTACGGAAAACAATTTTTCAGCCTTTGTTTTTAAAATCCAGGCAAATATGAATAAGGCTCATAGAGACAGGATTGCGTTTATGCGTATCTGCTCAGGGAAATATGAGGCCAGCATGGAAGTGAAACATGTGCAGGGCGGTAAGGTCATGCGCCTTTCCCAGCCTCAGCAGATCATGGCCAGTGAGAGGAAAATCTTGGAGGAGGCATATGCAGGGGATATTATCGGCGTGTTTGATCCCGGTATTTTTTCAATCGGTGATACCCTGTGCATGCCCAAAGAGCAGTTCCGGTATGAGGGGATCCCGACTTTTGCACCGGAGCATTTTGCAAGGGTGCGCCAGATGGATACCATGAAGCGCAAGCAGTTTGTAAAAGGGATTACCCAGATCGCCCAGGAGGGGGCTATCCAGATATTCCAAGAATTTAACACGGGTATGGAAGAGATCATTGTGGGCGTGGTCGGGATATTGCAGTTTGATGTGCTGAAATACCGCCTTGAGAATGAGTATAATGTTGAGATCAGGTTGGAGCCTCTGCCTTATGAACATATCCGCTGGATTGAAAATAAGGAAATTGATCTGAACAAGCTGACAGGAACTTCTGATATGAAAAAGGTGAAAGATTTGAAGGGAAATCCGTTATTATTGTTTGTCAATGCATGGAGCGTGGGAATGACGCTGGACAGGAATAAGGGATTGGTCCTTTCCGAATTTGGACGTGATTAAATGAAGATGAAACGAGAGATACTGTTAATAGGTGTTTTGGCGGTCCTGCTTTCCGGGTGTACAGGATTTTCCGGTGACAGGATTCCAATGCCAAATGAGCAGGAAGAAGAAACTCAACTGAATATAGGCGAGCCTTCGCCGGAAGCCGTGCCGGAGGTAAACGTACCGGAAAAAGATCCGCCTTTGCTGATAGAGCCGATAGAACCGTCTGAAGAGACAGGCAGCGAGGAAGTGGATCAGATTCCGGGGGTTCTGCCGGAAGAAGTCACATTTTTAAAAGAACAGCAAAAAGGCCTGTTCCATTATGAAAGGCTTAGCGAAAAGGAGCAGGTTACTTATGTGGAGATCCTGTATATTCTTACACAGTTTGGTGAGAATACCGCATTAAGCTGTGTGGATACGGATCAGATTGAAAAAGCCTTCCAGTGTGTGTTGAATGACCATCCTGAGATTTTCTATGTGGAAGGTTATACGTTTACCCGCTATACCCTGGGGGATGTGGTAAAAAAGATCACATTCTCAGGAACTTATACCATGACCAGTGAGGAAGCGGCAGACAGGCAGGAGCAGATCAATGCTTATGTTACGGAATGTATCAGCGGGATGGATGCTTCCTTAGACGCTTATGGGAAGATGAAATACATTTATGAATATATCATTGACCATACAGAATATGATGCCGGGGCACCGGATAACCAGAATATATGCTCTGTTTTTATCCACCGAAGAAGTGTCTGCCAGGGGTATGCCAAGGCAACGGAATACCTGCTTCGTAAAATTGGGATTGACGCAACGCTTATCATGGGAAGGGTTACCGGCGGAGAAGGACATGCATGGAATATGGTCTGCCTTGACGGAAACTATTATTATGTGGATACCACTTGGGGAGACGCCTCTTACCAGATGGTGGAGGGCAGCAGCGAGCAGTCCGATGGGAGTATTCCTCCCATCAACTATGACTATCTGTGTGTGACCACGGCACAGCTTGAAAAAACTCATACAATTGACGCAATTGTGGATATCCCGGTATGCAGTTCCATGGAGGATAATTATTATGTCAGAGAAGGGCTGTATTTTACAGAAGTTGACAGAGGGAGTTTAGAACAGGTTTTTTTGTCTGCCTACGAAAAGGGAAGCGGTTATGTGACACTGAAAAGCGCCAATGAAGATATTTACCGGCAGATGATCGGACATTTGATTGAGGAGCAGGGAATCTTCCTTTATCTGAATACGCAGGAAGGAACGGTGTCTTATGCGGAGAACGCGGAACAGCTCAGTTTGAGTTTTTGGCTGTAGATGGCGGGAAATCCGGTCATCAGAATAGGGCTATGCAAAACAATTAATTTTTGGTATGATTACTTATAATGAAGCTTGCTATAAAAGGAAAGAAAGGAACGTTATCATGGAAAAAACTTATGAACAGAACACCTATGTATTGCAGGAGGACGAGGATCTTGGAACGGTAAAGATTGCGGATGAGGTAGTAGCCATGATCGCCGGCCTTGCGGCAACAGAGGTGGATGGCGTGGCAGCCATGGCAGGCAATATCAGCAATGAACTGCTGAATAAAGTAGGGGTAAAGAACCTTGCAAAAGGCGTTAAGGTAGAAGTGATCGGAAAGAAAGTGAAGGCGGAATTAGCCTTGATCATTGAATATGGGCATAATATCCCGGTTGTCTCACAGGCGGTACAAGGAAAAGTAAAAACGGCAATTGAGAATATGACCGGACTTGAAGTGACGGATGTGGATGTGCGGATTGCCAGCGTCAGCATGGTGAAAGAAAAGTAATACGGGTGGATGCACATGAGCAGAAGAGAATTGCGTGAACTGATTTTCAAGCTTTTGTTCCGCGTGGAGTTTAATCAGAAGGAAGAACTTGCGCAGCAGGAAGTCTTTTTCTTTGAAGATGAAGAAAATCAGGCAGAGGAAGAATACAGTGACCAGGTTAAGGGCAAGTTCCGCAGGATCGTGGAGAGATTAGATGAGATTGACGCTATGCTGAATGAAAAGGCGAAGGGATGGTCAACGAACCGGATGGGGAAGGTTGACCTGACCATTTTACGCCTTGCCGTCTTTGAAATAAAATATGATGAAGAGATCCCTACGGGCGTTGCCATTAATGAGGCGGTGGAACTGGCAAAGAAATTTGGTCAGGATTCTTCACCTGCGTTTATTAATGGGGTCCTTGCCAAATTTACAGGCTAGTTTTACGAGGGATGGTTATGCAGAACGTTTATACAGTCGGGCAGATCAATTCATATATTAAAAATATGTTCGTTCAGGATTTTTTATTACAGGATCTTTCCATAAAAGGAGAGGTCAGCAATTGTAAGTATCATTCCTCCGGACATATTTATTTTACGTTGAAGGATGGAAAGGGAACCATTGCCTGCGTCATGTTTGCGGGAAACCGGACTGGTCTGGCTTTTAAGATGGCAGATGGTATGCAGGTGATCGTTCGCGGCGCCATTGATGTATATGAGCGGGATGGCAAATATCAAATGTATGCAAAGGCCATTAAGTCTGACGGAGAAGGTTCCCTTTATGAACGTTTTGAGCGGTTAAAGAGGGAGTTGGCGGAGCTGGGGATGTTTGCGCCTGAATATAAGCAGCCTATCCCATCCTACATCAAAAGGCTTGGCATTGTTACGGCAAGTACCGGTGCGGCTGTCCGTGACATTATCAATATTGCGTCCAGAAGAAACCCCTATGTGCAGATCCTCTTGTATCCGGCAACTGTCCAGGGAGACGGTGCTGCTCTTAGCATCGTCAACGGGATCAAGGCTCTGGAAAAAGAGCAGGTCGATGTGATGATCGTTGGACGGGGAGGCGGTTCCATAGAAGATTTGTGGGCATTTAATGAAGAAATCGTGGCACAGGCGGTTTTTGACTGCAGTATTCCGATTATTTCTGCGGTGGGACATGAGACAGACACGACGATCATTGATTTTGTGGCGGATTTACGGGCTCCTACACCGTCAGCGGCAGCGGAGCTTGCGGTGTATGATGTTTCCCTTGTATTTGCAAATATGGCAGCGGCAAAAGCTTCTTTGTACCGCCAGATGCAGGGAAAACTTCGGTTAGAGCGGGCAGCGCTTAAAACACTAGAAGCGGAATTGCAAAAAAACAGTCCTGTGGGAAAAATAAGGGAACGGCGAAGCGAACTGATCGGGCTGGAAGACAGGCTTTCGGCGGCAATAAAAAACCGGATGACGAAAAGCAGGCATCAGCTTGCGATTTATATTGAAAGATTAAAAGGACTTTCTCCGCTTAATAAATTAAACCAGGGATATTCCTATGTGGCGGATGGCAGGGATAGGACGCTATCAGATGTGGGCAATGTCTCTATAGGTGACCTGGTGCATATTTATGTGAAAAATGGAGTCATCCATGGGAAAGTTACGGATAAGGAAGCCATAGATTGGCATGCGAAGGAGTAATCATATGCAGGAAGAAGAAAAATTGAACCTGGAGGAAGCTTTTGCGAAATTAGAAGAGATCGTAGGTGATCTGGAGCAGGAAGATATATCTTTGGAACAGTCTTTTCAGACTTACCGGGCAGGAATGGAACTGTTAAAAAGGTGTAATCAGGCAATTGATCAGGTGGAAAAGCAGGTTCTTGTATTAAATGAAAATGGAGAATGGGATGAATTTTGAGGAAGTACTGAAAAGTAAAACGGACCGTGCGGAGAGGGTGCTGTTTAAGTATATGCCGGAAGAGACGGGATTTCAAAAAAAACTGCTGGAAGCCATGAACTACAGCGTGTCAGCCGGCGGAAAACGTCTGCGTCCTATTTTGATGGAAGAGAGCTTTTTGCTGTTTGGGGGAAAGGGGGCTTATATAGAACCTTTTATGGCGGCTTTGGAGATGATCCATAATTATTCGCTGATCCATGATGACCTTCCGGCGATGGATAATGACGAGTACCGCAGAGGCAGGCTTACCACCTGGAAGGTATATGGGGAAGGCATGGCAGTCCTTTCAGGGGATGGGCTTTTAAATCTGGCTTTTGAGACGGCGGCAGGTGCATTTTCTCTGACAGAAGATGAAAACGAGCTTCGGCGTATTGCCGGTGCTATCAGGATCTTAGGAAAGAAAGCGGGCATTTATGGCATGATCGGAGGGCAGTGTGGGGACTTAGAAGCGGAGACTGCTTTAGATGTGTCCAGAGAAATGCTTACTTTCATCCATGAAAATAAAACAGCAGCCCTGCTTCAGGCGGCATTTATGATCGGGGCAGTGCTTGCAGGCGCAGACGAAGACGAAGTAGGCAGGATGGAGCAGGCAGCTTATGATATCGGAATCGCTTTCCAGATACAGGATGATATTCTGGATGTGACAAGCAGTACGGAGATTTTAGGAAAGCCTGTGGGAAGCGATGAAAAAAATAACAAGTTGACTTACGTATCCATGCACGGCTTAGAAAAATCCAGAGAAGAGGTTTTGAGACTGTCAGAGGAAGCGTTGGAGATTTTAGGGTCTTTTGACAGGAAAAATCCATTTTTAGGGGAACTGGTCAGATCGTTGGCTGGCAGGGAAAAATAGTGGCTGCCTGATTGCGGACAGAAGAAAAGAAGGTAAGAATATGTTGCTTGATTCAATTAAAGGTGTTGGGGATATTAAGAATATCGAACCTGCGGATTATCAGGATCTTGCGAAGGAGATAAGAGAATTTCTTATTGACAAGATTTCCAGAACAGGTGGACATTTAGGCTCTAATCTGGGAGCGGTGGAGCTTACTATGGCACTTCATTTGTTTTTAAACCTGCCCGAAGATAAATTGATCTGGGATGTGGGGCACCAGTCCTACACCCATAAGCTGTTGACGGGAAGAAGAGACGGGTTTGAGACATTGCGGAAGTTTGGCGGTATGAGTGGTTTTCCCAAGCGTAAGGAAAGTGATTGCGACTGTTTTGACACGGGGCATAGTTCTACTTCCATTTCGGCAGGGCTGGGCCTTGTGAAGGCAAGGGATCTGCAGGGGGGGAATAACACGGTTGTATCCGTGATCGGAGACGGGGCCTTAACAGGCGGAATGGCTTATGAAGCCCTTAATAACGCAGCCAAGCTGGAAACAAACTACATTATCGTACTGAACGATAATAATATGTCCATTTCCGAGAACGTGGGAGGGGTTTCCAAATATTTAAATAATGTGCGGACGGCCAACGCTTATCTGGATATCAAAGAAGGCGTTTATAATACCTTAAAAGAGATCCCTAAGGGGGAAAAAGTTGTGGAAAGTATCCGGAAGGCGAAAAGCAGTTTTAAACACCTGGTGGTTCCGGGGATGCTTTTTGAAGATATGGGCGTGACTTATTTAGGGCCGGTAGACGGGCATAATATTTCGGAGATGCTTCACGTGCTGCAGGAGGCAAGCAGGATACGAAAAGCGGTGATGGTGCATGTGATCACCCAGAAGGGAAAAGGCTTTTTGCCTGCAGAGCGGCATCCCGCCAGATTCCATGGTGCAGACCCGTTTGACGTGGAGACCGGTCTTCCCACCAAACCAAGGACTACGGCGAATTACACGGATGTTTTTTCTACGGTTATGACGAAGCTTGGGGCAAGGGATGAAAAGGTAGTGGCGATTACGGCGGCCATGCCGGACGGAACCGGGTTAAAACGGTTTCGAAACATGTATCCGGAACGTTTTTTTGATGTGGGGATCGCGGAAGAGCATGCGGTCACTTTTGCGGCAGGGCTTGCGGCAGGGGGCTTACGCCCTGTTGTTGCAATTTATTCTTCTTTTTTGCAAAGAGCCTATGACCAGATTCTCCATGATGTTTGTATCCAGAATCTGCCGGTTGTGTTTGCCATTGACAGGGCAGGGCTTGTGGGCAGTGACGGGGAAACCCATCAGGGGATTTTTGACTTGTCCTACTTATCCTCCATACCGGGGATGCATATCATGGCGCCTAAAAATAAATGGGAACTTTCCGATATGATGAAGTTTGCCCTGACGAATGAAGTGCCGATTGCGGTGCGCTATCCAAGAGGGGAGGCTTATTCAGGGCTGAAGGAATACCGTGCCCCAGTGGAAATGGGGAAGGCGGAGCTGATCTATGCAGAAGGAGAGATCTGTCTGCTGGCATTAGGCAGTATGGTGAAGACCGCAGAGCGGGTCAGAGAACTTTTGCATGAGTCAGGATATAAGTGCAGCCTGATCAATGCCAGGTTTGCAAAGCCAATAGACGATCATGCCGTTAAATGGGCGGCGGAAAACCATAAGCTTTTAGTTTCTATGGAAGAAAATGTTTTAAGCGGCGGATATGGGGAAAAGGTGCGGCAGGTGTTAGACGGGCTAAAACTTAAGACAAGCCTGGTGCAGATTGCCATACCGGATGAGTATGTGGAACACGGGAATGTGGAACTTCTCCAAAAGGAGATTGGGATAGATGCGGAAGGCATTGCCGGCCGCATCATAGAGGAAATGAAGGGCTTAAGATGAAGGAACGGTTGGACGTACTGCTTGTCAGGGAGGGGTATGCATCCTCACGGGAAAAGGCGAAGGCAGTCATTATGTCCGGGAATGTATTTGTTAACGGCCAAAGAGAGGATAAGGCCGGAACTGTTTTTGACCCGGCCAGGATTCAGATAGAAGTAAAGGGGAGCACATTAAAATACGTCAGCAGGGGAGGGCTTAAGCTGGAAAAAGCGCTGTCAGCCTTTGCTTTGGATCTGGCTGGAAAAGTCTGCATGGATATTGGTGCGTCAACCGGAGGTTTCACGGATTGTATGCTCCAAAATAAGGCAGATAAAGTATATGCGATAGATGTTGGACATGGCCAGCTTGACTGGAAGCTTCGCAATGACCAAAGAGTTGTATGCATGGAAAAGACCAATTTTCGTTATATGGTGCCGGGAGATATTCCGGATCGGCCGGATTTTGCGTCGGTGGACGTATCATTTATTTCACTTACCAAGATCTTGCCGCCTGCAAGGGCGATGCTTACGGATGACGGGGAAATGGTGTGCCTGATCAAGCCCCAGTTTGAAGCCGGCCGGGATAAGGTTGGGAAAAAGGGAGTGGTCAGGGATCCTAAGATCCATGAGGAAGTGATCGGGGAGATCGTCTGTTTTGCCGCCGAAAATGGCTTTGACGTTTTGAACCTTGATTTTTCTCCAATTAAAGGGCCGGAGGGAAACATTGAGTATTTGATGCACATCCGAAAGGGCTCGGGCAGGGAAGAGGTAAAGACGCTGATCTCTTTGACCGTAAAGATGGCCCATGAAGAACTTTCCAATGAGAAGATGCAGCAAAACCGGCAGTATGCGGGGGAATAAGAATGGATAATTTTTATGTGATGACCAACCCGTCAAAAGATATTGATTTTAAAGTGACATATTTTATCAGGGATTATCTGATAAAAAAGGGGAAAAACTGTATTGTGGATACTGGCAGAGATCATGGGAAAGAAGGTTACACTGATATTTCCAAAGTTGATGGCAGGATGGAATGTGTCATTGTGTTAGGCGGCGACGGAACGCTGTTAAAGGCGGCAGCGGATCTTGTTGATAAAGATATTCCTTTTTTAGGGATTAATTTAGGAACACTGGGATTTTTGGCGGAGGTAAATGTTTCGGAAGCGGAAGCGGCACTGAACCGGCTGATGGCGGATGAATATGAAGTCGAAAAGCGTATGATGCTTCGCGGTACAGGTTTTTCGCCTGATGGCATCGTGGGAAGTGCAAGGGCGCTGAACGACATTGTGATCACCCGAAAGGGTTCCCTTCAGATCATACATTTTAATATTTATGTCAACGGGCAGCTTTTGCATAAGTATCATGCGGACGGCGTGATCATGGCAACGCCCACAGGATCTACCGGATACAGCCTTTCGGCAGGAGGGCCTGTCGTTGAGCCCAAAGCAAGCCTTATCTTAATTTCTCCAATCTGCCCTCATTCCATGCAAAACAGAAGCATTGTTCTTTCGGCAAATGATCGTGTGACGATTGAGATTGATGAGGGAAGGAATGGGAGCGGTCAGGAAGTGGAAGCAATTTTTGACGGAAATTATAAGATTTCTCTTGTAACCGGAGATAAGCTGGAGATTGAAAAGTCAGAAAAAACCGTTGGGATCATTAAATTGAGCCAGATGAGTTTTTTGGAGATCTTACATAAAAAAATGAGTGACTAGGGCATTAGTTTGAAAGTGACTTTCAAACTTTTGAGGATTAAAATGAAAAAGGACAGGCATCAGAAAATAAAAGAATTGGTTGAGCAATATGAGATTGAAACCCAGGAAGAATTGGCGGATAAGCTTAAAGAGGCCGGTTATGTAGTGACGCAGGCCACGGTTTCAAGGGATATCAGGGAGCTGAAGCTTTCTAAGATCCCTATGGGGGCAGGACGGCAGAAATATGCGGTGCTGTCAAATAATGACCATTACCTTGGTGATAAATATATCCGCGTGCTTAGAGACGGGTTCGTCTCTATGGATATGGCGCAGAATATATTAGTCATAAAAACGGTATCCGGCATGGCCATGGCAGTGGCGGCTGCGCTGGATGCAATGAAGTTAAAAGAGATCGTAGGTTCCATTGCAGGTGACGATACCATCATGATGGCAGTAAGGACCGTGGAGGACACGCAGGCCGTGATGGGGAAGATACGCAATGTTCTCGAAGGATGATAAGCCATGCACTTGAGAGAAGGGTGTAAGGAAAGGAGCATAAGTATCATATGTTAGAGAGCTTACATGTAAAGAATCTGGCGCTGATCGACGAGCAGGAGGTGCTGTTCCATGAAGGGATGAACATCCTGACCGGAGAGACCGGCGCCGGGAAATCGATTATTATCGGTTCCATTAATCTGGCCTTAGGGGCGAGGGCGGATAAAGATTATATCCGTACCGGGGCGGATTATGCACTGGTGGAATTAAGTTTTTCCTTAAATGAGCAGCAATGTGCGCTGGTGCGTGAAATGGAGCTTCCCTTAGAAGACGGCAATACGCTTCTTCTGCAGCGGAAGATCATGCCGGGGAAAAGTACCTGCCGGGTAGGCGGTGAGACGATCAGCGCAACCCAGTTAAAAAAGCTTGCCCCCTGTCTTCTTGACCTGTACGGGCAGCATGAGCATCAATCTCTGTTAAAGCCTGCCGCATACAGGAAAATGCTGGATGATTATATCGGGGAAAAGGCTAAGAAGCAGAAGGTTATGTTAAAGAGCCTGATTGCGGAATACAGGAAAACCGCAGAGGAAATGGAAGCGCAGACTGCGGATGAAAAAGAGCGGGCAGGCAGGATGAGGCTTTTGGAATTTGAAGCGGCGGAGATTGAAGCGGCGGCGTTAGAGCCTGCGGAAGATGAGCAGGTGGAAAAGAAATACCGCAGGCTGGTCAACTCCAAAAAAATAAAAGAAATAGTCTATCTGGTCCATGGGCTTACCGGATATGATGAGGAAGGCAGTGCAGGATCGGCAGTAGGTCATGCGCTCCGTGAGCTTAAGGGGATCGGCAGTGCGGACGAGGAAGCGCTGCCGTTGATTGCCCAGCTTACCGATATTGACGATCTTTTAAATGATTTTAACCGTTCCATGGCGGATTACAGGGAAAGTCTGGAATTTGACGAAGAGGAATTTGTTTCCTTGGAAGAAAGACTGAACGTGATCAATCATTTAAAGAGCAAGTATGGCGGGAGCGTGGATGTGATCCTTGCGTCTTTAGAGGAGCGGCAGGAAGAACTGGAAAAGCTTGCGAATTTTGAGGCGTATATGGAGCAGCTAAAGGATCGGGCACAGAAGCAGAAAGAAGAGATCTTATCTTTGTGCGGCAGCTTATCACTCCTGCGTCAAAAGGCGGCGAAGCCTCTTTCTAAAAAACTCCGGGAAGCGATGGAAGATCTTAATTTTAAGGACGTGCGATTTGAAATTGCAGTTACCCCAAAAGATGAAGATTTCACGGCGGATGGCTATGATCAGATAGAGTTTTTGATTTCCACCAATCCCGGTGAATCCCTGCGTCCTTTGTGGCAGATTGCAAGCGGCGGGGAGCTTTCCCGAATCATGCTTGCTTTTAAAACCGTTTTTGCGGATAAGGATGAGACGGATACCCTGATCTTTGATGAAATTGACACCGGTATCAGCGGGAAGACTGCCTGGGAGGTGGCCAAAAAATTAGGACGGCTGTCAAAGGATCATCAGATCATCTGTATCACGCACCTGGCCCAGATTGCGGCTATGGCGGACGGCCATTTCCTGATTGAAAAAAGTGTCAGGAAGGAGCGGACCACTACCAGTATCAGGGCGCTTGCTAAAGAAGAAAGCTTAAATGAGCTTGCAAGGCTTTTGGGAAGCGGGGAGATGACAAAAGCGGTTTTGGAGAACGCGAAAGAAATGAAAGAAAATGCCAAAAACGTGAAGGCATAAAATGATCAAAGATTTCCAATTGAAAAATAGAGGAATGAAGATTTTGAATTTTCACATACTAAAGGAGACGTGCATACGAATGCATGTCTCTTTTTTGTCATAGAGAAAATTCGAAAAAGGATGTGAGGATTTGTATTGCCAAATTGATTCAGGAAGCCTTAAGGGGCATGCCTATAAAAAATTTTTATATATGTTACTTATCGCAGGGGTGTTTGCAGTGATGGCTTCTGTTTATTATTCTATGTGGAGCAGTGTGCCCTCCACGATCATGATCAAGGCGGGAGTGGACCAGGAACTGGATTTTAGGGTTCCGGCATCCGGGGAGCTTTATAAGGAAGCGGTGGAAGCAAGCAGCGGTGCAAGTATCCGTGCGAACAGGCAAAAAAGTCTGCATGTGGATCTGGCAAAACCGGTGACGGTAAAGGCTGCCCAGGTAGATCAGTATAAGCTGTATTTAAAATTGTTTGGTATGATACCTCTTAAGGAAGTGGATGTAGAGGTCATACAGGATATCAAGCTTAGGCCTGCGGGGATACCCATCGGGATTTATGTAAAGACCCGGGGAGTCCTCGTTGTGGGTATTGGGGAATTTGAAGGGGAGGAAGGGCAGACCTATAGCCCGGGCAAATATGTGTTCCAGACCGGGGATTATATTTTGGAGATCAACGATCAGGAGATCAACGCCAAAAGGGAGCTGATCGATCTGGTGAGCCACAGTGAAGGCCAGGAAATGGTATTTCAGGTTCAAAGGGGAGAAGCTGTGATCAATGTGAAAGCGAAGCCGGAATTAAATAAAAATGGGGAGTATAAAATGGGGATCTGGGTCCGGGATAACGCCCAGGGGGTAGGAACCATGACTTATATTGATGAAAACGGGGGTTTTGGCGCCCTTGGCCATGGGATCAATGATATTGATACGAGTACATTGATGACACTCTCAAAAGGAACTTTGTACCATACGGAGATCATAGGGATTACAAGAGGAACCATAGGTTCTCCGGGTGAGCTTACCGGGTTTATTGAATATGATGACAATAATATTATGGGGGATATTACGGACAACACGCCCAAAGGCATCTTCGGGGTGTGTACTTCGGATACAAGACAAAAAGCAGGGTACGATTATATTCCTATCGGGTTAAAGCAGGAGATTAAAAAAGGAAAGGCTCAGATCATCTGCTCTCTTGGCGGGGAAACGGAAATTTATGATATTGAGGTCATAGATATCAACCTGGAAAATGATAACATCAACCGGGGAATTGTGCTTAAAATAACAGACCCGGATCTTCTCTCCGTTACAGGCGGGATCGTGCAGGGGATGAGCGGCAGCCCCATCATCCAGGATGGCAGACTGATAGGGGCGGTGACCCATGTTCTGGTACAGGATCCGGCTAAGGGGTATGGAATCTTTATTGAAGAGATGCTGGTGCATTGAGAATATTTATAAGACGATACAGTCCGCCTGCCCTGGATATATTTTTGTTGATCAGTGTTTTTGGGAAGACACAGGTATGGTAAATGTGATCATGGTGCTTTGATCTAGGATACTGTTGATCTTTAAACCATGATTTTCACCATAGGTAAGCAGTAAACGCTCATGAACGTTTTTCAGCCCGTATCCGGAAGACTGGGTCTGGGTAAGCAGCGGGATCTTTTCCGGCGGGATGCCAAGGCCGTTGTCCATCACCGTAAAGTGGATCAGGCCGTTTACGACGGAAATCGTAAGGAAAAGGTTGCCATGTCTGGTCTTATTCGGGAGAATACCGTGGACGATGGCATTTTCAACCAATGGCTGGAGAAGTAGATTGGGAATTTCCTGCTCCGGGAGCTGTTCGTCGATCTGATAGGCAGCATCGAACACATTGTCATTTAATATCCGCTGGATATCAATGTAAGCCTTCACGTTTTTAATTTCATTAACCACCAGGGTTTCCGCCCTCCCCTTATTTAAAGTGGTGCGGTAAAAGGTGGAGAGGAGCTGAGCCATCTGGCTGATCTCCGGCTGGTTGTTTATAAGCGCCTTACTGTTGATCTGGGAAAGACAGTTGTAAAGGAAATGGGGGTTGATCTGAGCCTGCAGCGCCATAAGCTGGGTTTCTTTTAAGGTAATCTTATTTTTATAATCTTCCACCACAAGTCGATTTAATTCTTCGATCATATGCTGGAAGCTGTTGGTCAGCTGCCCCATCTCGTCAGGGCAGTCATCATGGATCTTAGAAGAAAAATCTCCTTTTTCGACCTGCTGCATGGTGGCTAGGAGCAGGCTTACTTTCTGGGCAAAAAATTCAGAAAGTAAATTGCTGACAATATAGATTAAAAAGATGCAGACCAGGATGATAAGGAATATGATCCCCACCATACGGTTGGCAGGAAGTGCCAGAAGGAGAAAAGGTTTTTCCAGTGTAATGGTCCAGTTGTTGGTAAGTGTGCCGCTGACCTCAGTGGTTTTCCGGCTTTGGGTGAATTTCCCTTCAATAGAAGGGGATGTGTACTCGTAGAAGGTTTCTTCGCCGTCAGCGACGATCAGGTGATAGTCGCTGGAAATGTCGGTAAGCACGTCAAAAAACTGCTCCGGGCGCAGGCGGATACAAAGGCAGTGGCTGGAATAGGAGGTAATATAGTCAATAAAAGGGTTGGGAATCTTCTGGATCAGACAAAGATAACCTTCCTGATCCAAATGCCAGATTGGTTTTGCGGCGTGTTCTAAGGAATCATACCAGCTTTCGGTTTCCAGGTCAGAAAGAGGCCTTAACTGGCTGCCATGATACAGGTCTGTCCGATCCGCATAAAGTGTGATCCGGTCAATTTCCGGGTGCTGTGTGGTGACGTCTTTGATCAAAACATCATATTCATAGCTGAGCATTTCGTATTTTTCCATAATGCTTTGGTACTGCGTGGAAGGAACTTTCACAATGATATCGGAGTGGGTAAGGTAAGAAAGCAGGTTTTCATAGGACTGTACCTGGTAATTTACGGAGTTATACGCAGTGCCAACCGCCAGAGACAGGGCGGCCCGCTCCCTGCCAAGCAGAAGATGGATGGTCTGGTAATAGCAGAATAACCCCAGCAGGGTAAGTGGAATGATACCCACAAGGATACAGGTGGTAATCAGTTTATTTTTATATCTCAGGTTGAGGTAAAAATGAAGCAGGTGTTTCATACAGAGTCCTCCCGTCTGTATTTTTCAGGTGATTTTCCGTAATATTCACGAAAGCTTTGGCAGAAATAGGAGTAGTTGGGATATCCTACCGCAATGCCAATGTCAATTACCTTTAAGTTTGTGGTCCGAAGCAGTTCACTTGCTTTTTCCATGCGTACCTGGCGTATGTACTGGGAGAGACTTTTTTTCGTGCTTTTTTTGAAAAGCCGGCTTAAATAGTCTGGGGTCAGGTAAACCTGGGAAGCGAGCATTTCCACGGAAAGGCTGCTGTTGCTGTAATATTTATTGATGTACTCCTGCGTAGCAAGAATTTCCTTTCGAATATTAGAATCGGCGGATTCATAGTTTTGGATAATAGTTTGTGCCATAGTTTGTACCGTATCTATAATTTTCAGTATATCCTGCTGGATATAAAGTTCTGTGATCAAAGTTTCAAGTGGCTGTATGCTGTCGGTTCTGTCTTCTGCCGCAGGCGGAGGTAAAAAAGGATACATGGCAGTGACCAGATTGGAAAAGACAAATTTTACAAATATCTGCGACTGGTTTGTGGGCATCCTGTATTTTTGGAAAAGCAGATTCAGGTTTTTTTGCAGGCCGGATGCATCCTTTGCGGAAAGGCTTGACCGGATGGCGGCAAGGATAGAATCGTCGTCTAATTTATCCCTGGACTGGGATGGCTTTTCAGGGAAAGCGGAAGAAAAAACATTTTTTTTCGAATCCCAGAACCGCTGCTCCATCTGCTGTTCCACGGCAGTGTAGGCGTCAGAAAGACTGCTGTAGCCTGTTACCGGCTGGCTGACGGAAATATAACATTTTATTTGGAAGTTTTCTATAATAAAGGAATGGAGCAGGCATCCAAATGAATAAGGATCTTCATATTCTTTCCGCAAAAATAACAGCGCCTGATTGGGGGAGAGGTTTAATGTTTCCATATCAAGGTTCATTTCATTGCGGAGACTTTCGTAAAAGGCCGCATAATGTTCTTCCAGAAACAGTGTGGGGAAATCTAACAGTGCAATCTGGCGGAATCTGTTTAATTCATTTATCATTTCTGGTGTAAATTTCCCACTTAGAGTTTTGCTTATACAGCTGTGAAGCGCATATTGAAGCAGATAGCTTTTCTGTCTGTCTTTTAGAAGCCTGAAATGGTGTTCTTCGTCTAGCTGCCGGATGATGCCGGACAGAGTCTTTTCCAGCTCATGGGGCACGACTGGTTTTAATATGTAGTTTTCGATCCCCAGCGCCATAGCAGTGCGGGCATATTCAAATTCCGCATAACTGCTGAAGATCAGGATTTTAATCCCGGGAATGAGTTCCGCCGCCTGTTTCGCCAGTGTAAGGCCTGTAGTTCTAGGCATTTGAACATCAGTAAAGAGGATGTGGGCCTGCCATTCTTTTAGTATCTGCAAGGCGCAGGCAGCATCGGCAGCCTCTCTTAATTCCAGTGGCAGCCCGGCGGAAGTAATCAGATAACGGATACACTCCCGCTCTGTACGTTCGTCGTCAACGATAAGCATTTTGTACATATTTTTCCCCTCTCATGTAAAAAAAGCAAAACAACATGGATAGAGTATAACACTAACGGGGGCAAATAAGCCAGAATATATACAAAGTGTCCGGATTATTGATATATTTTCGGATATTTTATATTTGAAAGTAAAGTGGGTTTTGGTATTCTATCTATCGTAAAGTAAAGTGTCACTTTTATTTAACCAAAAAATTTTATTTGATGGAGGTAAGAATGATGAAAAAGAAAACTTTCAGTCTGCTTCTGGCAGCAGCAGTGGCAGCGGCATCCTTAGCGGGATGTGGTAAGTCGGAAGACTTTACAGCGAACATGAGTGAAGAAGAGAAGGCGGCATGGGAAGCGGCAGCAAGTGATCCCTACGGCAAGTACCCGGAGCTGGTAACTTACACAACCGGTTACGCTCTTACGGCACAGGGCGCTGATACCCTTGCAGGAACTCCTTATGAAAACGACACCCCTTCTGATAATGCGTATACCAGATACCTGAAAGAGATCTTGAATGTACAGAATGAAAACTCATTTGAAGCACAGATGGGGGAAGACTATAACCAGAAGGTTTCCCTTGCCATTGCGGCACAGGATATCCCGGATATCATGTATATATCAGATTATTCTACCCTGGTGGAACTGGTAGAAAGCGATATGATCGAAGATCTGACGGATGTATATAATAACCTGGCATGTGAAACGGTAAAAACCTCATATGCCAGCTATGGAGATAATAACCCGATCAATACCGTAACTTTTGATGGCAAGATCATGGCGATCCCGAAAACACAGTTAAGCGACGGGCAGGATTTTCTCTGGCTTAGAAAGGACTGGATGGATAATCTGGGATTGGAGGAGCCATCCACGATAGACGATATTGCAGAGGTTCTCCGCGCATTTATTGAAGACGACCCTGACGGAAACGGGCAGGCAGACACGGTAGGGCTTGCGGTAAGGAATACGGTGTATGGGGATTACCCCAACAACCATTTTGCGGTAGACAATATTTTCACTGCGCTTGGCGCTTATCCCAATGTGTGGATCACTGACAGTGAAGGCAAAGCGGCATACGGTTCCATACAGCCTGAGATGAAGGATGCCCTGCAGTTAATGGCAGACTGGTATGCACAGGGGCTGCTTGACAAGGAATTTACCACCCGTACAGAGGATGATGTTGTGGCTCTGATCTCCAGCGGGCAGTGCGGCGCTTATATTGGACCCTGGTGGTCTCCTTTTAACCCGGCGCAGACCTCTTCTTATGGAAGCAAGGACGCAGAGTGGGTGAATGTCAGCGCACCGGTTGGCCCGGAAGGAAAAATCAATGCGATCAATACAAAATCCTATGGTGGATTCGTTGTAGTGAGAAAAGGCTATGCGCATCCTGATGTTGCTATGAAGATCGTCAACGTAAACTCAGAATATTATAAGAAAGACACCACGGAAACAGTAAAGGAAATCCTCGAAAATGAGTCCATCGCTTACTTTAACTGGCCGTTGTACTGCCAGGTACAGCCCGGAAATAATGCGGAGATTATGACAGAGCATATTAAGGCAGTTTTTGACGGCAGCGCAGATGTGTCTACTTTGGATTCGCAGGAGCTTGGTTTCTATGAGTCCGCAGTCCGTTTCCTGGAGGCAGAAGAAGCAGGGCAAAAGGCAGAGTCCGCAGATTACTCCCAGTATATGTCTCGTATGGTTGCGATCAATAAATTTATTGAAGAGCCTGCAAACTTTATGACGCCTTCTTATTTTGAAACTTCTGAGACCATGAAGACGAAATGGGCTTCCCTTGAGAAGTTAGAGCAGCAGACGATATTAAAGATCATTGTAGGTGAAGCAGATATGTCATCTTTTGATGAATTTGTAGAAAACTGGACTTCAGCAGGCGGGCAGACGATCACAGATGAGATCAATGAGGAGCTGTCATCTAGATAAGTATCAGATCATTTATTCATGAAATGGGGGATTCAGTATGAAACGAATGAATAGTGCAGTATCTGCAGGCGGAGGAAAGACAGAATTTGCAGGCAGAGAAAGAAAAATGTTCCACTTAATGATGTTGCCCGGTATGATCATGTTATTCCTGTTTGTTTTCGTACCACTGTTTGGTTCCTTGATGGCATTTCAGAATTATGTTCCTGCAAAGGGGATCTTGGGGTCAAAATGGGTAGGGTTTGAGAACTTTAAGTTTATATTCAGCCTTCCTGACAGCCGTCAGGTATTTGTCAACACACTGGTGATCGCTTTTTCAAAGCTGATCTTTAACATTATCGTTCCGGTGCTGTTTGCAATCCTCTTAAACGAGATCACGGTCAATGTCTGCAAGAAGTTTTTTCAGACGGTTGTCTACCTGCCCCACTTTTTATCATGGGTCGTATTGGCTACGGTAGTGACCAACATGTTTTCCTTTGCAGGCCCGTTTAACTCCCTGATCAGTGCGTTTGGCGGGGAACCGATCCAGTTCCTGGCGGATAACAACTGGTTCCGTAAGGTGATCGTGGCAACAGATGTGTGGAAAGAATTTGGCTATAACTCAGTGGTCTATCTGGCAGCGCTTACAGGTATCGACCTGGGGCTTTATGAGGCGGCGTCCATTGACGGGGCGAACCGGTTTGAACAGACATTACATATTACGCTGCCCAGCCTGCTTCCCACCATTATCCTGATGACCGCATTGAACCTTGGAAATATCTTAAACGCAGGTTTTGACCAGGTATTTAACCTTTACAACCCGATCGTATATGAAACGGGGGATATCATTGATACTTACGTTTACAGAATCGGTATGGTGGAGCGGCAGTACAGTATCGGTACTGCGGTAGGATTGTTTAAGTCCATTATCAGCTTCCTGCTCATCATGGGTGCCAATAAAGGTGCTAAGAAGCTTACCGGAAGCGGTATCTTTTAAGGAGGGTCGGCATCATGAAAAAGAAAGTAAATGTGAAAAGACTGATTTCAAGAGTGATTATATGGACAGTGGTCATTATCCTTACTTTAAGCTGTCTCCTTCCTTTGATCAACATGATCGCTATTTCCTTCAGCGGAAGCGATGCGGTGGCTGCGAATGAGGTAGGTTTCTGGCCGAAAGACTTTACGGTGGTTACTTATAAGAAGCTGCTTGAGGATGCACAGTTCTGGAGGTCTTTCCTGATCTCCATAGGAAGGGTGGCGCTTGGACTTTTGATCAATATGTTCTTTACCGTGAGCATGGCGTACCCGCTGTCAAAGAGCAAGCTGCGGTTCCCTGCCCGTGAAGTATATATTAAATTTGTAATCTTTGCCATGCTGTTTTCCGGCGGTATCATTCCGCTGTTTATGGTAGTGAGCAACCTTCACCTGACCAATACCATCTGGTCATTGGTACTTCCGGGTGCGGTGCCTGTATTTAACGTTATTTTGCTGATCAACTTTTTTAAAGGGGTTCCGGAGTCTTTGGACGAGGCGGCGCGGATCGACGGTGCAAGCCCGATCCAGATTCTGGTGCAGATTTATCTGCCGGTTTCCCTTCCTGCATTGGCAACGGTGGCGCTTTTCTCGATCGTAAATCACTGGAATGACTATTTTTCAGGTTTGATCTATATGAGCAAGTCGGCAATGTATCCGCTGCAGACTTACATCCAGCAGTTGACGGTTGATATCACCCAGGTGACAGATGCGGAACAGTTAAAGCAGATGGCATCTATGAATAACCGTACATTTAATGCGACTAAGATTGTGGTTTCCACGATTCCGCTGCTTATCATTTATCCGTTCTTACAGAAATATTTTGTATCCGGCATGGTAATTGGTGCGGTAAAAGAGTAAAGGCAGTTATCTTTTATTGAAAGTCAAAGTGCCGCCGCAAGGCGGCACTTTTTTTACAATAAGCTGGCTCGCGAAGCGTGACAGCGTTTGTTAGAAAGGAATGTAATTATGGCGATATGGACAGGTGAGGATGGGAGATTGTTTCTTTTACAGACGAAAGACAGTACCTATCAGATGTATGCGGATCGGCACGGTGTGCTTTTGCATACTTATTATGGAAAGCGGATCGGCGAAGAAAACTTGTCTGATCTGATTTTTCAGGCGGATGTGGGATTTTCGGGAAACCCGGCAGAAGCGGTGATGGACAGGACATATTCTTTGGACTGCCTGCCCCAGGAGTTACCTTCAAGCGGCGTAGGGGATTACCGGGGCGGATGTGTTGAGCTTTTGCACAGTGACGGCAGCATGGCGGCGGACTTCCGCTTTGAGGGCTATGAGATCTTACCTTATTCTTATCAAGTACCGGGAATGCCTTCTTTGTTTGACACAAATGAGGAGACCGGGCAGACCCTTATAATCAGGATGAAGGAGAGGGCATCTGAAGTCAGGGCATATTTGTACTATGGGATTTTTGAAGAAAAAAATGTTATCACTAAAGCGGTCCGGATAGAAAACCATGGGAAAAGCCCGGTAGTTCTTTCCAAATGTCTATCCGGCTGTCTGGATTTTCAGTACGGGGAATATGAATTGATTACATTTCCCGGCAGGCATGCCATGGAGCGGAGCCTTGAGAGAAATAAAGTGGGGCGGACGAAACTGGAAGTGGGAAGTATCCGGGGAACATCCAGCCATCAATATAACCCGGCAGTGATTTTGTGCACACCGGGAACAACGGAGGACCACGGGGAATGTTATGGTGAGTGTCTGGTATACAGCAGCAATTTTATTGCCTCGGCTCAGAAGGATCAGAGGGGGCAGATCAGGGTGTTGATGGGGATCCATCCGGAGCAGTTTTCCTTCTGTTTAAATGAAGGGGAAGCCTTTGACACGCCCCAGGTCATTTTAAGCTATTCGGATGAAGGCTTTACCAAACTATCCCGCCAGTATCACAGGATCTTAAAAGAGCACATGTGCAGGGGAAAATACTGCAGGCAAAAACGTCCGGTGCTTTTAAATAACTGGGAAGCCACTTATTTTGATTTTAATGAAGAAAAACTTTTAAAGATTGCCAGACAGGCTTCGGAACTGGGAATAGAAATGCTGGTGTTGGATGACGGCTGGTTTGGCAAGCGGGATGATGACAACAGCGGCCTTGGGGACTGGTACGTGAACGAGAAAAAGCTTGGCGGCAGCTTAAAACAGTTAGGGGAAAAAATCCATGCCATGGGGATGTGCTTCGGGATTTGGTTCGAACCGGAAATGATCTCGGAGGACAGTGATCTGTACCGGCAGCATCCTGACTGGGCACTGCGGATACCGGGAAGGGAGCCTAACCGTGCCAGAAATCAGCTTGTGCTTGATATGAGCCGGGAGGATGTGCGGGAATATCTTTTAGAACGGCTTACGGATATCCTTGCCAATGCACCCATTGATTATGTAAAATGGGATATGAACCGCAGCCTTTGCGACATTTACAGCCATGTGTATACAGGAAAAAGAAGAGGGGAAGTATACCATCGGTTCATCCTTGGGGTGTATGACCTTTTGGAAAAATTCCTTGCAAGGTTTCCGGATATCCTGCTGGAAGGATGCAGCGGAGGGGGAGGCCGGTTTGATGCGGCAATGCTTTACTATTCACCGCAGATCTGGTGCAGTGACAATACCGATGCGGTAAACCGTCTCAGTATCCAGTACGGAACATCATTTTTCTATCCGGTAAGCGCCATGGGCGCCCACGTTTCCGCAACGCCAAACCACCAGACAGGCAGGGAGACATTCTTTAGGACGAGAGGACATGTGGCCCTTTCAGGAAGTTTTGGCTATGAGCTGGATTTGAACAAGGTGACGAAGGAAGAACAGGATCTGGTGAAAGAACAGATTGCTGATTTTCACAGATATTATTCCCTGACCCATGAGGGGGATTATTACCGTCTTGCAGGGCCGGAGGAAAGATTTTGTGCATGGGAGTTTGTGGATCGGGAAAAAGAACATGCTCTGCAGACGCTGGTCATGACTTCGGCGGAAGGAAATCCGCTTCCCGTGCATACGATCGTGAAAGGGCTTGACCCGGAAAAGAATTATATCTGTTCCGCCAATGGGAAAATCCACAGCGGCAGGACGTGGATGAACGGAGGATTGACGCTGGGCAGGATCCTTAGGGAGTATGAGAGCATCCTTATTACGTGGGATGCGGTTTGACCGTGATAATAAAATAGGGGGTGATAAGTAATATGAAAGAGAAGTGGTGGCATGACCTGATCGGATACCAGATATATCCGAAAAGTTTTCAGGACAGTAATGCAGACGGGATAGGGGATATCCCCGGAATCATTAAGAGGCTGGATTATCTTTCAGATCTTGGAGTCAGTATGCTCTGGGTCTGTCCGGTCTACCGTTCGCCCATGATGGATAACGGATACGATATTTCTGATTACACACAGATAGACCCTATGTTTGGTACGAACGATGACTTAAAAAGGCTGATTGATGAGGCAAAAAAACGGGGAATCGTGGTCATTATGGACTTGGTGATCAATCATACATCCAGTGAACATCCATGGTTTCAAGAAGCGTGCAAAGACCCTGAGGGGGAATTTGGAAAGTATTATATCCTGCGGAAAGGAAAAAATGGCCAGCCCCCTAACAACTGGCGCTCTTTATTTGGCGGCAGCGCATGGGAGAAGATTGGGGGAAGCGAGTATTACTACCTGCATCTTTTTACCGTAGGGCAGCCTGATCTTAATTGGGAGAACCCGAAATTGCGGGAATCCCTTTATGATATGATAAACGGATGGCTTAAGATGGGGATTGGGGGATTTAGGATTGATGCAATTGCCCATATTAAAAAGGATTTATCCGGCGGGAACCTTCCGTCAGACGGAGTGGACGGGCTGAGCTCCGGTATGGAGTATTTCCGGAATGTAGAGGGGATTGAAGATTACCTGAAGGAACTGAAAGAGAGAACCTTTGACCGGTATGGCTGCTATACATTAGCGGAGGTGGATGATATTCCGGAAGAGCGCATGGAAGCGTATATCGGGGAGGACGGATATTACAGCACGGTATTTGATTTCTGCCACTGTTTTCATAATTGCATGGATGAAAAGTGGAAAGGGAAAGAACGGCAAATGCTGATCGACATCCGGGATCGTGTTTTTGAGAGGCAGAAGAAAATGGAGGGGAAAGGGTTTTTCTGTAATTATCTGGAAAACCATGATATGATCCGGATCCCTGACCGTTATCTGCCGAAGGAAAAGCAGAATTTTTACAGTTTGTCCATGCTGCCGGTACTGTATTTCTTCCTTTCAGGGATTCCTATGGTCTACCAGGGCCAGGAGATTGGAATGTCAGATTATGCAAGAGAGCACATTGAGGATTACGTGGACCTTGCAACCCACAATAATTATGAGGGGCTTTTGGCTAAAGGAATGACAAAAGAGCAGGCGCTTTATGAAATAAACCGCACCAGCAGGGAAAACGCCCGCACGCCGATGCAGTGGGATGACGGTGGGTATGCCGGTTTTTCCGATGTAAAGCCATGGTTTCCGTTAAATCCCGATTTTACCAAGGTCAATGTGGAGAGGCAAAAGCAGGATCCTAAATCGCTGCTTGCCTTTTACCAGAAGGTGATCGCTCTTCGGAAAAACTGCCTTTACAAGAAAAACTGGATATATGGCGGCTTTACGGTACTTGAGGCGGAATCGGATCATTTGTGGTGTTTTATGAGGCGTATGGATGGACAAAAGCTTCAGGTATTGGTAAATATATCGGATGAATGTGTGTCTACCAAAGAGTGCTATGACGGCAAAGTGCTTTTGAATAACTATGACAGTGTCAGCCAGAAGGCAGGATGTCTCTGCTTACAGCCTTATCAGGCGCTGGTGCTGTTTGCGGAGAATTAAATGGAATAAAAAGGGCTTTTGGTTGATGAGGCCGGAAGTCCTTTTTCGTGTGGATACGGATATGATTTATGCATTGCATTGAGATACTTACTTATGAGAGTTACGGGCAGGACGCAAAGAAAGGTTAGTGTATAATTTTAATTGGCAAAAAAAATAAAAAGGGAAGAAGAGAAAATCCCCCCTTCCCAACCCAATGTCATTTAGTTAAGTCCAACAGCATTAAGTTAATGTTTAAAAATACCGTTCACTTTCGCAAAAGTGAACGGTACTCTTTTTGATAACAATCTGCATCAAACTGAAATTTTCGCATTCTTAACATACCTGACTTCATTATTTTCTTCTTATCGGAATCCACAGTTCACAGAATAGACCACTTCTTCCTTTTTCAAAATATATTTCATAATCTGTTTCTGCTTCTGACTCATACCCCATTTGTGGCAAGAATTCTTTATAGAATTTAGCCCAAGTGTCACCGATACAATCACCATCCTCACCGATGCAGTCAAATACAACATAAGTTCCCGGTTTCACATCCCAGATGCTATAACCTGCTTTTTGCATTTCTGAGAAATCAAACTCCGATGTATCTTCATCAATCAAGACACCAATTCCATATTCAAACGTATCCACACCTTTTTTCGTCGGAGAACATAACCCATACAGGTCTCGTTTTCCTTCCGGCCGCAGATTGCAAATCGGCCCTATAAGTTTTTTGTCATTACACTCTCCCCAAAAATCAGGAATATCATGATTTTCCTCGTCATTAATGATTTCATTTTTAAAACTTCTTACCACTGCAATAAATTTTTGTTCTTTTGTTTGTACGATTCTGTAATCCATACTTTTACCACCTTCCACGGTTATTTTAATAACAAGTGGATTGAAAAGCATGAGCTTCGCAGATTCTTCTCTGGCAAATTTAGGCGCAATTCCATGAAACCTTGTAAATGCCTTTGTAAAACTCTCTGGTGTTTCATAACCATACTTCAGCGCGATGTCTGTTATTTTAGCATCAGTTTCCACAATTTCTCTACCTGCTAAAGATAACCTGCGGTTGCGAAGATAAGTATTGGCAGTCATCCCTGCAAGAAAACTAAATGCTCTATGAAACTCATAGCTCGAAGTGTGTACATGCCTCGCTACATCTTCATAGTTTATTTCCTCCATAAGATGTTCTTCCATATAAGTAATTGCCTGTTGCATTGCTGCTATCCACTCCATACTTTATTCCTCCTGTTGAAGCCTATTATAGAAGCAATTTGAGATGATTACATTTCCCGGCTTGCAAAGATTTGTCAGGTTGTTATACTGCCTAATGTTATCATGCAGTCCAACCAGCCAGCGTTATGCAGTCTGGTTTCACGGCATGTGAAATCGTTAAGCAGATATTAACTTTTCTCAGGTGCTTCAGAATTCCTTAACTGCCCGCTACCAGCAAAAACAGCACGCTTATACGGTTGCCCCGATTTCGCATGAAATCCGGGTAGTCCTATTCTTCTTTCAAAACAGTGGATTTCCAAGGCAAAATCCCTATTTTTACATAAAATAACTCCCAATTCCTTTATTTGTTGCTACTGACTATTTTCGCCACTCACCGCTTATATTTATACGAAAAATGAATATCTCACTCCCATTAAAGCGCAAAATAAAGGGCAATAACATGGAGTACATAGATTGGTTTCTATACGCTCTGACGCTGTGTTGCTTATTCAATTGTGATTGTGGTGATGGTTGCTTAAATAGACTGGATATTGTATCAACTTTGCAGATATTCAATCAGCTTACTTGCATATTCATCACTATGTTC